>FTIZ01751711.1_pt1 | contig 12134 bp, 11 predicted proteins | sample 1658381 | NCBI WGS metagenome assembly FTIZ01 (sample SAMEA3914822, study PRJEB12502) | metagenome | biome: forest; material: soil | place: USA | collected 2012-03-12 | depth 0.1 m
TGGCGCTAGGGCCTGAGGACCTCAGGGTGATTTTACCCCCGGAAATATTGCCAATTCCCCATCCAGAGCACAAAACAGTGATGAATTTGGTGCGGTCTCTTGGTTGTTGGGCCCAGCTCACATCCAGCCTGTTTATTCATCGCACAACGCAACGGGCATGGCCAGTTCCGGCCCGCTCGTCCAGGCTCCCGGCCATCCAACACGTAATTAGTTCCACACCCAGACCAAAGCCAAGATTGTTTATCTCACTCAGCTCAGGTCCACCCCGGTGCATTTCGGCAGGTTCCCGACCCAAGGCATTTGTCTGGGCGTGGGGCACGGTTGAAGTGGATGAAGTGGTTGAAGTGCGTATGCGGAAAGAGAAAGAGAAAGGCAACGGCAAGCGTCGGTGGCACGTTCCATGAGACGGGGGATCTGATGGTTGAGCCAAGGCTAGAAATGGTTCATTTCACAGGTCCCCAGGTTGTTGTGTGTCGACCAAGACTGCGCTCTCAAGACCTGGGACCGACACAAGTGCAGTGCATAGGGCCGAAATGACAGAGAGGGGCAGTGCCCCTGGGCGGGACGGGTTCTTACTCCCGCCGCCGGCCTCATTGGTGGACTGCTTGTTGGGCACGGGTGGTTGGTCCTCATGGCATCATGCCAGCTCAGGGGCGCGGCAGTGCCACAACACTGTTCAGGCAGTCCAGTGTTGGGGAAGAGCTGGGGAGAGTTGGAGAAGGGTTAGAGGGCGAGGTGGAGGACGAATTGGAGCTGGTGGAGGAGTCGGAGGAGGATGAATTCGAGAAGAAAGGCCTACGGAGTTAACTATTCTGTGCTGTGGAGAGCTTTCGAGGAGGAGATGCAGCCTTGCGTTCTGGTCGCAGGCTGAACCGTCTCGCTGTCGACCTCTGGTTTGCCCACAAATCCCCTAAACGCCCACTGGACAAGTCCCAAAAGAATTCGGGTTGGTGTGAGCAGGTACCTGGATCTTTGACCCCGACGACAGACGACTCATGCCACTTGACGTTGGTACACTATTGCTCTTCTATTCAGAGCAGACTAACTTCCGGCTTGTGTTGTGAGCCACCCGAGGGTTCGCACAGGACTAACGTTAGAAGGAGTCGCGAATTCCATATCATCACTCACTTTTCCATCTCGATCATCGCCACAGCCACGGCGATGCTCAACATACACACATCACGAAACACAAACAGAGCATCATCACTGCCTCCAGAGACGACAATCTGCTTACACAGTTACACCGTTCGCACGCTCTATCAACCCTCCATCGACAACCCCACTGCTCATCTTTACTCCTTTTCCTTTTCCTACCTTGCTTATTCCACTCCTCTTTCCTCTCTATCCTACCTTGCTAATTCCACTCCTCTTTCCTCTCTATCCTACCTACCCACCCTACCACACACAAACCCGTCCTGTTTCTTTTCACCGCTCACAAGGGAGCTCGTTGATGCGTAGCGGTGACGCCCGGTAGATCAGACGTCGACAAACGCAAAATGGCCGGGCGGTGAGAAAGGAACCAACTCGCGACCTGCCGCCACGGGGAGTCGAAGATGTGCCACGATGAGCAGACCTGGGTCCGCGGCCGTCCACCGCCCCAGCCACGGCACCAGGTCCCGCACGCCAAAGAAGCACAGCTCCGACTCGGCGTCGAACGTTGCCCGAGAAACGGAAGCGCTTTGCCACTCCCGGTTCTCCTACCCCCGAGGATGCCGAGGTGGATGTTGCGGCGTCGCTGGGGCTACCTAGCTAGAGCTGCCAAAAGGTTAATACTCCTCGTATGACAGGACGGCACCCGTGCCGCCGTCGAGCTCGCCCGTTGCGCTGCTGAGGTGGTTGCGCTACTGGTCGCGTGTCTGGCGCAGGACGCCAGCGTCGGTGACTTGGATTTGAGAGCAGATGTCTGTCTGCTATCAGGCTGGAGGCGGCCCGCTTTGGTCTTCTTCTAGCCATCGTGTCCCTCATCTTGATCTCGGCCGTGATTGTCGTCATTAGACCGCCCTCGGAGAGCCAGTGGCGCTTCTTGGAGCCCTAAACAACCCGCTTAGCTTGGTGGCTGAAGGCGATCCGGCTGTTGAACTTTGAAGAGCGCCAGAACAAATCGTGCACCAGCTTCCAGAAGAATCATGTACTAGCCTCCGGAACAAATCATGTACTGACTTCCAGAACAGGTGCTTCTCCTGGGTGTTGCCGCTACTGTTGTTTACCACGTGCTTGGGTGTTGGCGAATCCCATTTAACTCGGCACCGGCATGGAGTGATACAGTCTTTTCATGAGCCGTTGAGAGTATATGCTCATCTGCCTCTCTTCCATCCTCATGGCGGTTCTGACAGATGCCCTCATGGCTTTCCGGGTGTCTGATGAGGTTACTGAGCTCGGTTTACGTTGGTTTGCAAGGTATATTCGCTCTCAAACAGCGTGGCCTACAAGTATCACCGAATTACTTTGGCCAGGTGGCATAGGGCAGCCACGAGTTGCGTTGACACGGCGGCGACCAAGGCGATGGCGGTGTGCGGTGATGAGAACAGCTTCAATGGTAACCAAGTCAACACAACGGGAGGTTGTTCCGTTTTGCCGATGTCGCCGGGCCTGCCGAAGTGGCACAGAGATCGATTCCAGTTGTCAGCGGCCTGACAGTGACAGGTCCCGTGACGGCATTGTCCCATATGGTGATGGCAGCCGGTGTGGTTACATTGTCCAAAGTCTTTGCTCAGCTTGCTGCTCCCACTGGCTGTGGAAAACCCGAGAAACAGCCTGAGGACAGGTGACACAATGTGCTTTCGTAAGGAGGGGTCGTATCTGGGAACAGTGGTCGCCACCGGAGCACTTCAGATGGCGTCTCAACTCCGCGTGCGATCATGGAGCATGGCAGTATTTCCAAACCGGTTTTCGTCCAAAGCGGCAGAAAGCTGTCAGCCCGTGCAAGGAAAATCCAGGCCGCTCTCAGGGACCATCTGAGCCACGACGCAGGCATCGCTGTCGATCGGCAACCATGCTTCCTGCTAGACGATCTCCAAACAAAATCATGCGCCGACTCCCGAGGTGGTCATGTCTTTTTGCAGGACCCCACACTCTCGGCGGATACAGCTGCAGGAGAGCTATCCAGAGTGGTTATTTTTGGCCCACGCTCGGCATTTCGACGGCGGCCCTGCGTCGTCGTCGCGTGTTTTCGCTGAACGCTTCGCGACGCGGACGGGTGCGAAAGTCAATCCGAGCCACTGGTTGGAGCCGATCAGATCGAGAATGGAATGCACCCAATGCGCAACACATCACAGGTGGCATCTGACGCACTTCTCAACGTTCGCTTGTTCTTGACAGCATTGCCGGGCCAATCATTCGGGCGACACGGAGGGGATCTGCACGATTCTGCGTACTATGTCGCGCCGTGTGGCGGAGAGGTAACGTTAACAGTAAAAGCCGATGTTGAACAGCAACTTGGAACACACCGTTGCTGGGAAAGCCCGCAAAGGATTGGATCAGGTCCTGTGGCAGCTGCTGTGGCTGTTCTCTCAGTCGAACACGAGGCCACCATGGGCCTCATGCTCGGCGGGAGCGGAACGGACGAACCCCATTGCTGCGAAATGGGGGCGGAAGTGGCTCCCTCCCTAGCTTGGCTTGCTTGGCCGTCCCTGGGACCCCTGTGACCCCTGCTCGAACCCCTTCTCACCCAACGCCCGCTTTTCTCTGTCCGCCCACGCAACGCAACTTGCAAACAAGCACAATTCTCTCTCTCATCAATCGGATTCCGAAATCCATCTCGCCAGTCCATTCGTTTCCCTTCCCCCATTTCCCCGCTCTCGTTGACCACACCTACTCAGTAGGCTCTTGTTTATCATTTTATTTCGCTCGATTATTTGGGTCGACTAGTCGGACACCCAACTCCCACGATTCCGCCGCGAGCTGTATTTTTCGGCACGCTTGTCACACCAGCAAACCCTTCATTTCCTTGTAGTCAGCACCTCTTCCGACGACTTGGTCGCCCTCCCACGCGAAACGTCGGCTCTCTAGCCCGAGCATACTTCGACCTCAGCACATCGCACGAGCAGTGAAGGAGGGAGGCGCCGATTGGCAACTGTTTACATCCAACGAGAGCGTTCCCCGCGCACCAAAATCGGCCACGATGAAGTTCAGCAGAGCGATCGAGGTCCTCATCCTGGGGCTTTCGGCCATGACCGTCGCCGAGGCTACCTTTATTGATGTCAATGCTGTGGGCGGCGCTGTAAAGGGGATTCAGCAGAGGCAAAATGACGAGAACGCAAAGACGGATGCCGGCGCGACGACCACTACTCCGCCACCAAAGACGACGGATCCTGCCGACTCAACTACAACCTCCTCGTCCACCTCCAGCACTTCTACCACACAGGGAAAGCCCCCCACCACATCCTCGTCGACAAGCTCAACCTCGAGCGCTTCATCGACCAAGACGGGCCCCCCCAGCTCAACCTCTTCGTCTGAGTCATCAACCACCCAGCCGCCGTCGTCGAGTTCTACGCCGGCAAGCTCCGAGTCCACCCAACCTCAGACGATCACCAAAGTCATCACCAGCACCCTTGCCGATGGCTCGCAGGTGACCATGACCAGCGAGTCCGTCTCGACCCCCTCGCCTAGCCTCGCAAACAGTAGCAACAGCGGCCAAGAGACGGGAATGAAGCCAGAGACCCGCAACGTCGTCATTGGCGTGGTCGTCGGCGTCGGCGGCGCCATTATCCTCGGCGGCCTGGCGCTGGTCGCCTGGAGGATCTGGGGTCGCAAGAAGCACCAGGACGAGAACGACGGCCTGATGGACTACGGCAGCACGGTCGAGAAGCCCGAGACAATGGGCGGTTCCATGGCCGGCCGCACGCCCTTCCAGAGCACCCTCGAGAGCTACCACGCGCCGACCCAGGTCAACACGGCGGCGAACTTCTAAAGGCTCTGCGACCCGACACTTCCCGTTTTCGAGATTTTCGTTTTCATGTCTCATAAGGAGCGTCAAGGAGTTCACGGACCATTTTCGTCGTCTAGTTCTAGGCGGATATGAAGAAGAGAGGCGTTGGAAAGGCGCGGGCATTCATTCGACGATGATCCGAGGCGCCCGAAGAAGAGCAGACACGGCCGAGATGGCGAGGCCGCCGATTTTCCGTTTTGTCATTTTGAGGCTGGGGACGTTGCTAGATGGAGCATTGCCGGACGCACCACACGAAGATTTCCTCTCATTTCTGTTTTTCATGTTTTTGATGGCCTTTTCTCACCTGGATCGCATGTGGTCGGTCCCCCCGAGCCCGCACGAAATAGCTAGCGCAGTGTCGGACACTTTAATATATCTATCACTCATACACTGAAATCCGTGTTTCACTGAACTGGTTGCGTATGTCATCTGAAGCTTTGTGAGGCTTCAGACATGTCCTGAAGCGCTCGGACGTGCATTTTGCCATGTCACGTGCTGGGAACCTCCTTTCCCGTTGATGGCTGATCGCATCTGTCTCAAGACAGTTTCATCTTTAGCACTCCGGGCACAGAGAGCTGCTGGGCGTCTGAGGGTACTATGTAGATCGGTGTGCATGGTGCTATGGCCTCATGCCTAACTAAGTCTATGCCCTTTCTCCCTCCTCGTGATGGGCAATGTGATTCCATCGACACGATTCTGTACCGTCTCTAGAATCGATCTGAGTCTTGAAGATTCCTTTTCCATCCCTCGCAGTTGTCAAGCCACACTGGGTACAAAAACGAAACCTCGACTCTCATTCCAGTAACACACCTCCACGATGCATTTCGCCCCCCTCTCCCTCCTCGCGGCCTGGGCCGCCTGCGCAACGGCGTCGGTCGGCCTCGGCGCATCGTCCGGCCACGCCGACTTCCACATGGGCGTTCTCCTCCCCAGGCAACAAGCCCGCGTGAACATACAGTCCTTTACGGGCGCGCTGGGTGGCGCGAAGGCGTCGGCGATTACCAAGTCGGACGATCCGGAGCGGCCGTTTGAGGTCGACGGCGATACTTTTGTACGTTGCGTTGGAGTACCCACGATACTTTTATCCCCCCCTCCTGCTTCCCCGGGATGTGAGTTACATTACTGACCGAGTGCCTGTTCTGTTCTTGTTCTAGAGAGACTTTGAGACGGCGGCGAACCGGGCGTGCGATAACCAGAAGAATGTGTGCGCCAACGCTGCGAATAACGGGCAGGGCTCCTCGTTCAAGGTGGGAGACTGTGATCGGCAGTCAGGTGAGTTGTTCACCCTTCAAAAAGCATACCTTCCTACTTTCTCTCCCATGCGGTTTCGTGGGGGGACGGGGGTAGGAAGGCCTCTGATGATGATGGGCTGATGATGGTGGTGGCGGACAGAGCAGTGTAAGAGCACGGCGTCCTCGGCGAGCATCAGGAACTTCCCGGCACCGGTTCTGGTGAGCTCGAATGCCGAGTACGACTTTTTCTGCGATCCATGAAGGGAAAGAGATGAGGGAGCGGGAGTCAGGAGTTTTGGGGTTCCGGAGGATGTTTTGTGTTTGTTTCTTGGTCAACTCTCTCCTGCGTTTTTGATCGTCGTGGTTGTGCATAGGGCCAGGCCTGGTCGGCGAGCGAACCCCGGGGCGTGCCTGGAGCACCAATCAAGAGATGATTTCGATATGGGCAACTCGTTTCTTCACTCGGGCACCAGTCAGGCACCGTGGCGGCCGGATGCATCGCCTCGACTGTTGCCAGAGCTTGGTTGGCTGGGTTGTGTGGGTGTGTTGTGATCTGTGTGTTGTTCAAGACGCCGCCTGTCTTCTGATTCGGCTGCCTGGATCAGCAAGGGGCCTAAGGTTCTGATTTCTGGATGCCTGATCAATCCCTGAGTGGGTAAAAGAAGACAAAGAACATTGTTATTTTCGAGGACTCAACCGAGGGAGTCGAGGCCCCCTTTGAGTCAGAAACCATGTCTTGATGCAAACCAAACAAAACACCAAGCATCCTCCAGGTTGCGTGTTTTGGCTGTGGATTTCTGCTCTCCCTGCATTCGCGTCTTGGGCCCCCCGCACCTTTGGTGGGCCCCTCCTTTAGGGGTCGCGTCTCCCGCGACTGGGGTTCCATGCATGCATGACTGTCGTGGCTCTTCCGCTGTCCAACACGAACACTCGCGAAGCGTCAGGCGCGGATTGCCAGAGACATGCGCCGTGTTTGCAGAGCTTTCGCCGGCGGTCTTGTTCTGTGTTTTCCTTCTCATCAGTACCTAAGGTAGCGTTGACATTGATAAAATACAGAATACCGTTGACATTGTCTTCTGCAAGCACTTGACGTGACGGCAGGGGCGTGCGCCAGTGGTTCGTCCGCCTGGCTCGTGCAACCGTCAGGTACTGGCCGTCTGCCAAATGAGAGCGAGATTGGCCGCCCAAGCAGGTGGGCCGAACAGGGAATGCCGGTTGATTAAACCAGAAGCTCTCCCAGTTCGCCCCGGCCAGAGAAAATGCTGTAATTGCCAGCCGGCACGACTCCTCTCGGCCTCTCCCGTCCCCTTCCACGGCCATCCTCGCGTCTTCCTTGCTGCATGGTGCAGGCTTCGAGTTCTCTTCAACTCGCCATCACGCCCAAGTCCCCCCCTCGCAGCAACCGCATGCGCCTCGATGTGCCTCGAAGTCGCAAACCGTCGGTTTTTTGCCTTCTTGTCACTCCTTTAATTCAGTCACCATAAAATAGCACCGTTTTAATTTGTCCCCCCTTCTTTTTTTCGATTCGACCCAGCTGGCACGCCGACTTCTGCCGCCGCTCGCCAGACACGCGTCGCGTCCCGAACTGAGCCGCTCAACGACGGTACTTTGTCGGCTATTTCCCCCCTTCGACAACGACAACGTTGTGTGATCGGGTGGACGGAGAGGCGTTTGCAACGTGCAGAGCGCAAGAGCACAGAGAATCAGTGTGGACGACCCTGGACTCGTCTGCGCTGATCTCTTTCAAGGTGCGTTGGTTCCTCGCTGGCGGTGCTGAGCCACCCGCGAATCCGCGCGCTCTTTGTGCCGCAACAACGACCAAGGCTGACTGACTCCGGTTTTCCAGACCACGCAACAACGTCGTCCGCAAAGCTGTCGCCGCAAACCCCGCCTCGTGCATCGGCACGCGAACGCCTCGAGGATTCCTGGGATCCATACAAGTCGCCAAAGACTGCGTCCCCTGCGCTCTCCAGTGCTTCAACCGCCGACGGCGAGGCGTCTCCTGAGCTTCCGCCTCTGCGAGCGCCTAGGCTGCCCGAACGAGTCCTCGGGCTGCTGAGGACCCCTCCAGACAATTCTGCAGACCCCGAGGAGCCCAGCTCTGGACGCTCCCGCGCGAACCCCTGGGGCTCGCCGTATCCGGCCGACCTTCGTTCCCGGAGCTCGAGCGGCCACAGCTTAAGCAGCGACGCCTCGGAGGATTCGCCGATCCACCGTCTGGAGCTCCAGACCCCCTTTCTTCGGCCCGCACCACCCACCCTTGACGCCCAACCCGAAGTACGGTTACCCGGGATCAGCGCCGCAGCGGCTGTTCTCGCAAATCGGGCAAGGCGTTTCGGGCACGGCATAACCGAAGGTTGGATTCGCCAGCATACCGCCGGTGGCGCCGACGAGCAGGAGAAGCGGCACTGGTTCAGCGACGGAGACAGCGAGAACTCTTCACTGAGCGACTCGGTTTCCGGCGAGGAAGCGGCTGCGTGGCTGGGTGACGACAAGGTACGGACGCCGAAGCCAGGCCGAAAAAAGAACTCCGGCCGGAGCAGACAGACTTCCCGAGGCGGCCTAGGAAGGCAGTCGAGCAGCGAGACACTCCGGCAATCCCATACCGCGGCTGCGAAAATGGCATCCTCGGACGAGAGGGCCACGCCCGACAACGCGGGCGACTTGACGCCGGTTGCGAACTACCTCGAGCGGCCTCGGACACCCACCATCGGTCGCGATGCAGGCCTGAATACCTTGCTGACACCGTCGAGAGCGGCCGTAAAGAGGGCAGCAACGTCAATGACGCCGCGCCTCAAGAAAAAAGTGCCCTGGAAGGGCAAAAATATCATGGTGCTTCTCCCCAGGGACGAAGAACGTGGCCAGCCAGGCAAAACCCCCATCCCGCTCACAGAGTCCAACGTCTCCGGCATGCTTCGGAGCTGGCAGCAGTTGGGCTACAACGTTGACGGGTTTGATTTGTACGAGCCAGTTGCACGACTTGACCCCGGAAAACAGTCACAGAGCAGGGCTGCCTGGCCAGACCTTGACGAACTGGTGAAGGAGCGGTCAGAGGGTAGTTGGAGGGTGCTTCTTCCGGATCTGAATGGTATGTCCTTCGCTTTGAGCGATTTCGAGTTCCGGTTCTAACAGTATTCTACAGCATGGAAGAGATATGTCGACGAGCTGAACGAGGCCAAGCTCCGCGCACTCGGCGTTTCGTTTGGCGACGACGAGCCCCCTCTGCCATCGATTTCTCCGGTATCTACGATCAGCCGGCAGCCATCGATTGCGCAGTACCCACCGCTCCCGTTCTCTCCACCGTTGCCAACTTCTTCCGCATCCAGCAACCAAGCGATGCCCGGGTTCCCGTTCCCGGGCCAGTTCGTGCCCTCCGGGGCCCAAAGTCCCGGTATCCCGGCCGGCGCCTCGCCGGGGCCGTTTGGCCACCACAAGTTCAATCCCCGCGCCTCCATCTCGATCCCGTCGCCGCATGGGTGGTCTCCACAGCTCATGCTGCATCAAGGGCATCGAGTTGGCTCACCTTCGCTTGCTAACCTCAGCGCGATGATGTCGCCGAGTTCGCCCTTCTCTCCTGACGGCATGCCGGGGCATGCAGGACACCAGCGTCACCAGTCGCTTCAGTTCCCAACCCTGCCTCATCAGTTCCAGCCACCGGCCAGAGCCTCCCCTCGCTTGCAAGATCTTCGCGAAGTCGACGAAGAAGCCGCGGTCGAGGTCCCACCAAAGAGTCCCGAGCGCGGCTTTGTTCGGCACAACGCCAGCGACAGCCTGCAAAAGGAGATTGACGAAGCCGAGTACCACCTGGAAGAGCAAATGCGGTCGCAGCTTGACAATGACGAGGATTACAGCCCTCACAACGACAACGACAAGCCAGAGACGGGCGCAGCGGTCTCTGCCCTCGACCAACCGGGCGAGTCATTGGTCCAGTTTGCGGCCCAGCCCCGTCGGTTCGCCGGTGACGCCGATGGCCCGGTCCTACATCATCCCCGGCCCCATAGCCGCGGACATTCGCTGTCGCAAAAGTACTTCACCGAAGATGATGCCTCCAATCAGGGAGCATTCAGGCCCACGTTGCAGCAGATCCACGCTCAGCCGACCGAGGACGACGAGATCGAGACGAACCCGAGCAATCTGGGCACGCCCGTTCAGACTATGGAGTTTTCTCAGCTCATGCATCATCGCGGCTTTTCCACTGCTAGCAACCCATGGATCGACAACGACTCGGGCAAGTCTACTGACGGCGCTCACCAAACGCGCCCCAGCCAGGGCAGTATCTCTTCGTTCTCGAAACTGAACGTGGCGGCCCCCGAGTTCAAGTTCAACCCCACAAGCAACTTCCAGCCAGGCGCGTTCACCTTCCCCAGCAATGCTACTTTCCAACCCATGGCATTCAGCATGAGCCAGTCCAGCTTGCCGTCAACGACCTCTTCCAAGATCAATGTCAATGCTCCCATCTTCTCCCCGCGCCAGAGCGAATTCAGCTTTTCTGCCTCGGGTCCCAAGTTCCGCCCAGATGCTCCTTCTTTCACACCGAATTCCCTGCCGACTTCCGTGGCGAGTCCTGTTCTATCTGGGGCCGAGAACGGGAGCAAGCGGACCAGTTCCATTTTCGGCAACATCGACTTCAGCGGCGCGGACCTCGCCAAATCCACCAAGAAATCCAGGGCGGTTCCAATTATTCCGCCAAGCAGGCACGACTCCCCTGCGGTTGACGGCGATTCCCGTCGTCCTGTTGTTGATGAAGGGCGGGGCAAGAGAGCTCGGGCGAATGCGGACGATGATGATGCTGTGCCACTATTTGCTGAGCCTAGCAAAGAGGACACTCCGGTGCCTGAGCACCACTTCGAGGCATCAATCCACGAGGACTCTGTCCTCGCGGAGGAGAAGTCATTTGACGAATCCAACTTGGGATTCGCGGATATGACGATGTCATCCACCATGGCCTCCGAAACGACAGACACCAAGGCCACTGTCAGCCCGTTGGAACCCTCTCCGGATCATGCCAAGCTGAACTGGGCGCCGTTTGATTTTAAGAAAAAGTCGGAGCTCAAGCCTGACGCGAAGCCGTTCGACGGCGAGGCGTTCAAACCGGCTCACAAAAAATCCCTGTCCGCGACTGCCCAGGCTTTCATTCCTGGTGGAGCAACTTGGGCACGCGGCCACGAAGCTGGCGCCGATGCTCCCGCCGACGAGCGTGTTGATCAGTCGTCTGGCCAGTCGGCGCTTGTCCTGGATACAAACGTGGACGTCGAGGGCGACGTGGTGTTGGCTGAACAGGACGAACTACAAGTTTCGAAGAACGAAGTGGTAGACTCCATCGAACAACCCATGGAGGAGCAAGTCTTGTCGTCTCCTACGATCGCACCCACACCTACCCCTCAGCCATCAACTGCTCTCAAAGGGCTCGCCGCCTCTCGGTATGCCAGAGAAGCCTCGCCGCCGCCGCCGCCTAAACGAACCGGGCTTGCAGCCTCGCGATTCGCTGCCCCCCCCTCGCCCATCAAAGTGGAGGAGGAACCCGCGAGTGCGGACCAAACCATCTCAGACATTGCGGCCGAGGATCTGTCTACCATTGTGGACGGCGAAGGTCTGCAAGATGACTTGCCGGGCGAGCCAACCATGGCTGATATCGATGAAGTCATGCGCCAGTTGAACGAGAACCCGGATATGGGTGTCAACAGGACTTACAACGAGGGGCTGCAGTGGCACGAGCCCAGCCCAACTCGCCTGTCGCCTCGCGTTGCTGCGCTGGATTCCTCCCCTCCGCACTTGCCTCCGCCAAGCTACGAACGCAGTGACGCTCCAAGCCCCAGCCAAGCTGGTTACCATCGCGCAGCGTCAATGGATCTGGACGACCCCTTCATCGACCCGCCTCGCAGCAGCCAATCTGCCGAGGGCGCTATTCACCGTCTCAATGGCGGCGACAGCCTTCCTGCGAGCGACTGGGAAGGAGTCTTCAGCGAGGATGAGCA
>FTIZ01742811.1_pt1 | contig 12127 bp, 8 predicted proteins | sample 1658381 | NCBI WGS metagenome assembly FTIZ01 (sample SAMEA3914822, study PRJEB12502) | metagenome | biome: forest; material: soil | place: USA | collected 2012-03-12 | depth 0.1 m
GCTCACGTCAAGGAGTAGACGACCTTCTGCTTGCCGTCAACGTTGGTGTTGAGCAGACGCAGAATGTGGTTGAAGTTGCTCTGGGCCTCCCGTTAGCTTGGGTTCTCGCCATAACATGTACATCCACGCAATAGATCCGTCGCGTTGCCTGCTTCCTGTTGCCGCTTCCTGGGTTGCTGTGGGAGTTCGAGACGCCTTGACCGCAGCAGAGTAGGCGATACACCGGGAAGCTCCACCATATGATTGGAATTGCTGCTCCAGTGATGGCCACAGATAGTCCCCATTCCGCTCAACTGGAAAAGGATATGGCACTTCAAGTGCAACGCCTGCCGCCTCCCAGAGCCGTAAAGGTCGCCGCTCCTCGTGTTATGCTGTCCCATTCGCTTCGAGTATCTCCGGTGGTTCATCTTGTGCAAGCTCGCTCCCGGGATGGGTGGTGTCGCAGGCACTCGTGGGTCGAACGTGTTTGCCGATTGAGGTCCGTCGGTTGAGGTCAGGAGATCGCGGTCGTCGACATCGCAGCCCAGGAAGAGGATCGGCGGTAGGAAATTTGCAAACAACGAAAACCATTCATCTTGGATGTCCACGTACCTTCTCGCCCGATACGAGAGACATGATGGGCAACTTGGTCCGGCGACTCGTTGCTGAACTTGCTTGTCTGAGATCGTGGGAAGGAGTTGCCAGTAAATTTGTGCCGCAATAGGTTTTCGGATTTCTGTGCGGTCACGTGGAGGGGCTCGGCGGCAGCGTATGGACCCGTGCCGTGAGTGTGGGGCCGAGACTGCGAGACTACCTAGGCACCTAGATGGGCTCGCTGAAAATTATTTTCTCTTTGCTGCGTGGTTTGTGTATATCAATGGACTTTTTGAAGCTTACTTTTACATACGACCATATCCATACGAAAGTACGGGATCCCGTCCGCTCTCCCCTCGTCAAACGTATGAGAGCCAGACTAGTAGTTGGGTCGGTGACGACCAGCGAATCCCTGGTGTTGTATGTTTTTTGCGCCCTTCTCCCCTCGGCAATCGGGTGATCGGGTGATCGATGGTTTGTGAAGGGGGTATGCATGGTCAGCTGATTACACCTGTGCTCACAGGAGGGGCAAGCTTTCTTTTTCTCCCATTTTGTTTTCTCCTGCCTTCCCCGCGTCCCTGTGAGACAGAAGGAAGCCTGCTCTGCGAATTCGACGCCGACAACTCCCGATGGCCCGTCACATTGTTCTGTTTCGACTCCAACTCTTCCTTTCCCTTTTCGAGTTTGTTTCCCTGCTTGAGAGACAGAGAGCAAACCCTTGACATTCATTTCCGGTGCTGGACTGAAAAAAGGGTCTCATTAAGGACATCGCCGGGGCTAGAATGGGTGTCAAAATCGAGCAAGATCGTGACAGGCGGTTTCTCATGGTGTTGAGAGAAGGGATGGGCCTGTGGAAATGGATGTGGATCCACACACTGCCCCGCCTGTAGCCCAGCCCAGCCCTGCATACATGACTGACGCAGTGCGCAAGTCCATGTTAGCCGCCCTGCTTGGATTCTTCCAAAGGAGGCAGTGCTGTGCCTAGAAAGCAGCATGAAACTGCTGCGGCTCAGCCTCGTGGACGAGGTGTCATCCGTCCAAAACACAATCCAAATGCTGCGCCTGACCCACAAGGCCTCGTCAGCACATGTTTTCCCTCCCTCCTCTTTGATATTCTGCATTTCTGACTGTCGTGTCGTGCTCCGAGAGAGGTGATCCAAGTCAACCAACAAGCAGCCCAACCTTCGTTGAAAGCTCAACCGCAGTGTCCAAGTGCCAAGTCCCCTGAGCACAAATTAGCGGAACACAGCATTGTCCGTCCGCCTGAAACCCCCCGAATCGGAGCCTGCCGACGCAGCCAGCAGCGATGCTCGACGAAAACCTGCCCACTTTTCGGCTCAAGCAGCCATCCGCCGACAACCCGCTCTCGAGCATCTCGTACTTTTCCCAGAATGGCTCTGAACCGGCCCCCGAGTATCTGCTCCGTCGGGCGGACCCCGCGCTGCCCGTCTCTCGCAGCAAGTACGGGATAGCACTCTGCGATCCTTACAACGCAAATGTCGTGTACGGGGAGGTAGCGGTCGAGCCCGCATGGTCCCAACCGACGCTCTCAGCAGCCGAGATTCGTGCCCAAGCACAGGCTGGCGCACCTCCAGCACCCGCCGTGGCGCTTGTTCCCGACAGCTTCACGGTCCAGCTGTACAATCCAGACCAGTCTGTGACAGTCAAAATGGTGGCCGGGTCGTGGAACAAGAGCGATACCTGGGAGTTTGAGATGCCTGTCCAGACCTTCCGCACACCAACCAGCAGCGAGGTGGACCGCGAGCAGCAGAGCAGCTCTCCGGCCGCTGCCGACCTGATCCCGCGTGTTATGTTCCGCTGGAAGAAAGACGGCCTGTTGAGCAAGGACATGACGTGCTACATGACGGGGACGCGCCTGGGTTCGCGGAAGAACAAGGAGCCCGACATCACTATCGGTCTGTTCAAGGCTGCGCGCGAGTCGATCCTGACCGTCTACCAGCCAAACCTGCACCGCGTCGAGGTCGAAGACCGCAAGGGGCTCGAGTTGGTCCTCTTACTTGCGTCAGAAGTCATCAAGGACTTCTGGCTCGTACCCAAGGCAGACTTGTTCAATGTTCAAGGCGGCGGCGGCCCAGCGCCCCACGGGAACAGCAGAAAGAACTCCCGGCCAGCCACCACTGTCACCTCGACTGCCTCGGCACCCCCCCCGGTTGCCATGTCCGGCGCGTTGGCGGTGAGCGTCCCCGCTGCTGCTCGGCCAGCCCCATCCGTCTCGAAACCCACCACCACTCCAGCCCCGGCACCTTCCAGCTCGGAAATCGACGCCGAAACCCGCCGGCTGCTGGAGCGCGAGCAGCGCGAGCAGCGCGACCGCACCGAGCAACAGCGCATCCAAAAGATGCTAGACGCTGAAGAACGCGACCGCCGGCGGCGCGAGGCCGACGACGTCGCCAAGGAAACCGAGCGGCTGCGCAGAATGTACGGGGTCGAGGGCCAGCAGTTCCCCTCAGACCGACCACCCCTCCCGCCACGCACCACCCACCCGGCGTCTCCTCAGCAGCAGCTCGGTCCCTGGGGCTACGCACCGTACGGGGGCCCGCCGCCGGTGCTCCCGCCCCGGCCGGTCAGCGCGGGGCCGTATTCGCGGCCGCCCGGCAACGGGCCACCACCACCACACCAACAATTCAGTGGGCCACCCAGCGGCCAGGGCGGTCAGCAGCAAGGGCCGTTTCATTTCAAACCTCTGAATGTGCTGTGGAAGGGCGCGTCGGATGGGCTGCACCAGCTGCAGCAGCAGCATGGCCAGCAGCAGGCGCCGGGGAGGAGGCGGTCTGGCGGGGATGGGGGGAAGGTGCAGAAGAAGAGGAGTTCACAGTGGTAGTACCTAGGTACTGTGTATGGAGAGGGCGGGATTTGGGTTTCGGGTATGTACTCTAGAATTGGGGAAGAAATGGGTTGGAGGAGGCATTGGGAGTTTGGGGTTTTGGGGCTTGCCAGGTTCTTGGGTTATGGTGTCTGCATGGGTGCATGGGATGATGACTGTTTGGGAGGGAGTGTGTTTTAGACCGTGATATCAGGAGTCTTGTACAGAATGCTTAGGTATCTACAGAATATCGAATTCTCAGTGCCATAAAATGAAGCAATCTAGTATTGCGACCCCCATCGTTCACCTGACTTCTTTTCTGACGGCGCTACCGTAGCACTGGAGAATAACTTTAGTCACCGGGCGTGAGCGCTGCAACTGGCATTTCCACCGAGCCCCGTTGTCTCGGGTCCGGCACTTGCTTCGACTCGTATATTAACTTCCCACGCACCAGCTTCTGTTTCAGCAGACAGCGCAGGGTAGCATCGGTCGAGGCCTGCTTCCAGAAGCTCCCCTTGCAAGAGGATAGGCACTGTCTCTCAAAATCGAGCTCTCCCCTCTCATAGGTCCCAGGAGGAGCACGGCGGGCACCCACCCCGGCTCTGCGGGAGACAGACCGGGCCGACGACAGGGTGAAACGCGGGGTGGTCTGGGGAGGCGCAGCGTCTGCTCTCTGGATGGCCCAGAACTGGGCGGTTTCAACTCTCGAGCTGGCCCTGCTCGAGGGCTTGGCCTGGGACTGCATGGGACACGCGGCCCTGGCGGCATCTGTGGCGAACCGCTGTTCGAGAAGCCGAACAGGGTCCATGGCTCGCCGGCGGGACGAGTGAGAACGGAGAGCTCCTGAGCGTGTAATTGGATATTGGGGGATGACACGAGTTGGGGCTGTGAGATGCAGCGACAAATGGATGGCACAATGGATTTCTCTCGAGGAGGAAAGAGATCAGACGAAAAGGGAAAAAAGAAGAGCCAACCAGTCTCATCGCGACAAAGGATGGCCCACGAGCCGCCTGCAGCAGCTGCGTAACGTTGTGATGGATGCAGATCGACAAGCCGCTGAGATCGATTTGGGCAGTCCCCGTTTGCGCCAGCGTTGGAATATTTGGCGGGGTCGGCAAGGTGACCCAATGCTGAGTTGAGGCGTGGGATCCTCTCGACGAACGGCCTTGAACACCGCTGATAAGCTCTGAGTGGGCAGCCAGAATGCAGTCATGGAGAAGAAACAGGGTCTCGCGTGATCTTGGGTGGTTTGAGGGCGGCAACGATTGACATGGCAGCTCAAAGAGCAGCAGCGTGCACGAGGCTGCTTCCGCTGCCCCAACTACGGTACATACCAGTAGTCATGCCGAAATTGACGTTAGCAGCCAACTTGCTGACCAACTTGTGACGGCTCAGATGTGTCGAGGTGGGGGTGATATCGGTTGACAGGCAGGTCGTGGTGAAGAAAAAAAAGCATGTTCGGACTTGCGCCGTCAGTCAGTTCCATTGCAGCAGGTTGGTCGCCCCCAACGGTCCAAGGGGGCTCAAGTTCCTGGCACCAGCGGACTTGGGGAGATGGAACCCCTGGCCAGGGCCGGGGAGGAGGGTGGAGCCAGCCTGGCAGGGGCCAGCAACCGAGAGAGAGAGGGCGAGGGCAAATTTGGCGCTAGAGCGGTTTAGGAAGAGCACCACTTCACAGCAGCAAGCGAGCGGCTACGGCAGCACCTAAGCCCGCAATCGTCAACCTCCGCCCGCATCGACGACCTTGGCGAGCAATCCCGCCCACGTCTGCTGTGTGCTCTCCTGCCGCCTCTCTTGCTGCCGCCCTGCCCTGCCTGCCAGATCCGACGACAGCCCGACTACCCGACAGTCCGGCAACTACTCCGGCGTCTCCACCGCATCCCACCCTCGATAACGTCGACGGTAGTCTTGGGCCATCGCCGCTGAGAGAGAAACACGGCGGCGCACCCTCCCCGCATCCGATCGATCGACCAACCTGCAACCGAACGAGGAGCAGATCCCGAACCGCCGCCGCTCCCAGTCGAACCTCGAGCCCGACGGCATCTCTCTCCTCCTTCCGCCCGGTTCCACATCCTCGCCTCCATCTCCCTCGAGTCACCGGCCCGGACAGGAACACCCCGGCCGGTTCCCTGCTTCCACTACACATCCCATCTCCCCGGAAAGCCGCCAGAGAGTCGCCAAACTGGCCCTCGCCGCAGCCCAGGCCGTGAGGGCCCCCATCTACCCAGTCATGAACTTCGACTCGGGGACCGCCTACGCGGAGTCGGATGCCGACGACGAGTACGAGAGGGACATCCACGGCAGCTCACCCATAGCCACCGACGCCGAGACCTCGCCCATCGACTCGGACCCCCCATCAACCGAGCACACCCCCACCACCTACGGCTACCGCTCGAGCGCCGACCGCCTGCCCGAGACCATCATATCCGAGTGGACCGCCGAGGAGTGCGCCGATTTTATCGCCAGCATAGGCGTGCAACAATACGCAGACAGGTTTCTAGGTATGCACGCACAACACCCCGCCGAGCTGTTGGGAGGAACAGCGTGGCTGACACACCTCATCCTCAAGAAAATGAAATCGTAGGCGAGGCACTCGTCGCTCTGCAGCATGAAGACCTCAAGGCAATGGGAATCAACAGCGTGGGGCATCGCCTGACCATCCTCAAGTCGGTATACGACGTCAAGAAGGCCCAGGACATCCCCATCGAGCCCGATCATTATATGCCGCTCAGTACGTCTTGTTATCGAAGTGCTCGATCCTCTCAGTTTTATTTGTACTAACACGAGGAACCGCAGCCGCCGAGACGGAAGCACAGTCGTCGAATGCGACCCTTAAAGATATCAAGCATCTGGTGGAGCAGCTGCGTCTCCGGGACGAGCGAATGTTGCTGTTTGAGCAGGACTTCCGCCGGTTAACCGAGGACTTCAGGAGGCTACGGGAAGACATGTTGCCAGCACTCCGGCTGGTCAAGGACGCTCAACAGCCGCTGCCAAACCTCAACAATGCCCCGGCATATGAGAGCACGCTATCCCCTCCCGCGCCCACGCCGTCGACCGCAGGCCAGTCCAGCGCAGGGCTGAAACGCCAATACTCGACAAAACAAATCATGCTCGGGACAACACCAAAGGCCACATCCCCGACACACTTACAAACAAGCCACGACCGATCCATCGCCGAACAGACCCTCGACCCCGCGAGCGCTGCCGAACGAGCTGTCCTATCATCAACACACCTCGCCGCCATGAACGGAACCGGCGGCAGCGCCGCCTCGCCCTCGTACCCCTCTCCCAACATGCCGTCCCCGACCTCGCCGCCAACCGGCATGCTGTCTGGCACCACCCTCGGCACGCGCGCCTACCGCTCAGCCGACCAACCAACACCCTCCTCCCGCTCGACCTTCGCCCCGGACGACCACTACGGCCAACCCCCAAAGAGCGCCGCCCCTCGCCGCATGCAGACCCCCGCCCCGGAGACCCCGGGCGCGAGCAACGCGTCGGTCGAGATCTTCAAGTCGTTCCGTGTCAGCATGGACGACCCCTGTTACAAGGTCCTGCCGGCCGCCCTGAAAAAGTACCAGATCAACGCGCCCTGGGACCAGTACGCCTTGTATATTGTATACGGCAACGAGGAGCGCTGCCTGGGGCTCGACGAAAAGCCGCTCATCCTGTTCAAGCAGCTCGACAAGGAGGGCAAGAAACCCATGTTCATGCTCCGCAAGACGAACAACGCCCCCGCTGATGGGTCCGGCGAGGCCCCAGGGAGTGCGGGGCTCAGTGCCTCGGGAGGCACCAGGGGCCCTGGTATGGGGTATGACCCGCCCGGAGGCATCATTTAAAGGCGGTGTTGATGGTTTGTTGCAGGGGGCTGTATTAGGATGACGGGCCATGCGTGTGAGTCTGATCTGATATCAGGCTTGCAAGTTACATGTACCGTGTTGGGTGTTGGAGAGGCTGTGTGGGAGAGAAATGTAGGATCCCTCATTGGTTTTCTTCTTGCTGCAAAAGAGGGAAGTAAGGGAAAGCATAGCGTTGTAAGCATGTTCAGCCACGGTGGTGTCGTCTTGTTTAACCTTTCACATTCGTGTTTGATATAGGGAGGGGGAAGGGGAGTTGGGGAGAGGGGAGAAGTCAGATTCGGTTGGATTGAAATTTTCGTTGTTGGATCGGATGGGTGTTTGTCAGGCTTGGAGAGCAGAGCGGATAGGCAGGCAGGCTGGAGCTTGGAAAAACAAAAGGAGGTTTCTATGTTTTCGTTCTTGGCTGTGATGCGCAGGGGCTTAGCTACCTGTCTACCTATTGTTGGGGGAAGGGGAGGCGGAGAGGTCGTATGTCTTGTCTGTGTGGGTCTGTTCTCATGGCCCTTGCTGGTGTTGTTTAAAGCGGGCATACGGCTTCCTTTCGTGGACATTTATTCGTTGATATCATTTATTGATTGTCTTGGAGCCTCCCCCTTTGAAGCTGCGGCTTGTGACAGTTCTGGTCGTTGGGTGGAAATGATGAGTACCGTTTTTCGCTTGTCGGAGAGTGAGTTAAATCCATTCCTGATATGGATCAACCCAGGTTCACGAACAGTAATCGAGAGAAGTGAATACGTGAACTGGAGACGGAGACCGAGGGTTAGAGCTCCCATAAGAAAACTGGGGACAAACCAGCCCAAACGTTGAAGATGCGGCTCCAGAGAGGCACTTCAAATCATCGCTTTGCCCTCACCCATCCCATGCGAGAACCACTCGATGATTCGCCCTGCTTGACTGCAGGTAAACCCCCAACTCCGAATCTCCAACCCCCTTTCCATCCCATAGTCCAACAACCGCCCCATACCCAATCATCATCCCCGTTGGTACCTCCCCGTAGTGGATTTATTCCTGGCCTTCTCAATCGTCCCCTTAAACGCATGATATAGGTCCTTCACGACGCCGTCCTTGACCCAGTTCTCCAGGATCTTGTCCACAAGCTTGTACTTTTTCTTTGGCTTCATCTGCTCGCGTTCGGCTAGCTTGTTCGGCAGCATGTACCCTTCCTGGTGGAGGCGGGCGTCTACCCAATCGAGGAGCTCGTGTTTCCAGTGAATCAAGCTGTGCGCGGTCTCGGCGTTGCTGTTGCAGACCACGCCGACAAACCACTGCTTGGTTTGTTTGGGAATCTCGTTGCCGTCCTCGTCTTCGTCTTCGTCTTCGTCCTCGTCCTGGGACTCGGAACCCGCGTCGGAGTCGCTGTTGAGTTCGACGGGATCGAGGAAGCGGGAGAGCTTGGTGGTGTCTTTGTAGTAGGGTGTGCCTGTGAAAGTCACTAAATGCCTAGAGATGAGCGTTAGCTTGTTTAATGATTTGTTTCGGTCCAGGGTGTTTGGTGTGGTTTACTTGGCTGGGTGGCCGGACCTGCCGCAGGCACCGCAGTTCTCAATATCGAGCATACTGCCCTTTGGAAGCTCGCCGTTGTCGAGATAGGGTCGAGCCCGGAGCGCCATGTAAAAGTCCTTCTTCCAAGCAGCTGAGGCAAACTTGGATGTCGCAAGACCGCGGACCTCGTCGTCCAACTTCTTCCACGCCATCCGGTACAACGGATGCTCCTTGTCGGAGAACCCGGGGTTGATCTTGAACTGCACGAGCCACTCTATGGCATCGCGGAAATGTTCCTTGAGCGGCTTGTGAGAGTGCGAGGTGAACTCCAGTGGTATGCCCGAGTAAATGTCGTCGGGTGCGCCGAGGGGAGCGTCGCTGTCGTCGACAACGAAATCATCCATGCTAGTGTCTGAGTCCCCGTCGTCGGCGGCCTTCTTCTTTTTCTTCTTGTCCTTCTTGGGCTTCTTGCCCTTCTTCTTGGCTCCCTTAGAGTCCGGTACACCTTCTTCCTCTTCCTCGTCCTCAAATTCGACGAGTGCGGGGTGATCCGAATCGGTGTCGTACATGGCCCTGACGGGTTCCTCAGCTTCGGAAGATGAGGGCTCCTCTTCTTCAATGATGGTTTCCCCGGCACGCTTCCGGCGGAGTAGCTCCCGTGCTTTCTCCTTCTGGGTGAGTGGTTTCCGTCTCGTTTGACTGGCTCTCGTTGACGACGGCGCAGGCTTTTCGTCGCCATCCGTGTCGTGCTGGCCTTCCACCGCAGGGCTGGAAATTGTATTTCGTCGAACAAGGCGGCGCCGCTTGACGGGTGAGGAACCGAGAGGTTCGTCATCGCTATCGTCGGGAATGATGCGTCGCTTGTGCCTGGGTGTTGCGGAAACGAGCGGCTTGTCGTCCTCCTCCTCCTCATTTGAGGTGTCCCCATTATTTCCTTTCCGTTCGCCCTTGGCAGGTAGCCCTCCATCCGAGGACGAGCCCGATGCCACGAGCGTCTTGGTGGGGTTTGTCTCCCTTACAGGAAGCTCCACGTCGCCATCCTCGCTCCCCTCCTCCGAAAACAAGTCGTCAAAAGCGGCATTTCGCTTCTTCGCGCTCCCCGAAACCTGGGATGAGAACACGAGCGAAGACGGTGGTACTCTTGATGAAACCTTCACGTTTCCAGCTGGCGAGCTGGAGGCCGGGCTACCCAACGCACTCTTAAACTTGCTCTTAACTTTGGGTGTTTTGACGGCGGGTCTCACCCGCGGCCGGCCTGGGAGGATATTAGCAAGTCGCTCTGACAATAAGGTAACACAACGCCTTACCAAGTGTGGCCTCCAGCGTTTGCTGTTTCTCCTTTCCACGCTTTACCATCTTGCCATGACACTGCCGGGAGAGCTGGGAGGAGGGCTAGCCGGTCTTGCTGTCGTGATCTAAGGCTAAAAAGGGCAAGTTAGCGCAAAGATCGATCGATTTCAACACCGGCTGCTCAGGTCAAGCAAAAGCAGCCAGGTACAGCGGTACAACCGCTTGCGCCCGGGAATGTCTCAAAGCACCATCAGAGCAAGCCCATACCCGAGACATCAACCCCAAAGCCTGCTTGGCCCGTCGCATGAGATATAATACTTACCGGGCCTCTGTTGAAAAAAAGAACCAAAAGAGATAGGAGTTCGGATTCCGACCAAAGCCGAAGAAGAATGATAGTACCTATGGCAGATATACTTCAGAGCGGAAGGGGAAGTTCCAGGTCGTCAAGGCCAACGTGGCCTGGCTTCAAGCAGGAGCTTGATTGAATGCCAGATTTCCAGGTCACGGCCTAAATGATAGCAATAGTGGACCCCGGCTTAATCTTCCAGTAAAGGGTCGAAATGGCGCACGGTGATGAAATGTTTAGGTGATGTCCAAAACGGCGCTCTATCCGCCAACAAAGCAGTGGGCGCGTTGAACAAGAGACGCGATGGCACGTGACCTTGCATCTAATTATCCCCAAGAATGGACGTTACAGCATACAGAACACAAAAGACATGACTTTCAAGCAGATCAACGGGCTCTTTTGATCCATCAAATAATAATTAACACCGCCATGACAGCCATGACTTCCTAGGGTATTCTATTTCCTAGATTTTCCTATCATTGAGCCCCTTCCAAACCAGAGAACCAGCTGTTCTTGTCCCGCCGACATCTGCCGCGTCCGTGTCGCTTGCCCGCCCTTCTTCCCCTAAAACCAGCAACGCCTGCATCTCCAACTGCGCCCCCAACTCCGTACCACATCAAAGTATGTGATCGAAAATACATTATGCGAGTCATCGACTCCTGGCAGCGAGAGCCGGCCGAAATGGGGCTCAGAACTCGCGGCGTCCTGCTGCTCCCACGACGGACACACCAACATGGCCCTCCCAAATTCCAGACATTACTCCCGGCATCCCGCCCAATGCCACCGGGTTCGCCTAGGTGGCTAGGTCTTGACAAAGACAGAGATAGACACAGAGAGAAAACAAGGTGAGATTCTCACACGCTTGTCGCTTCCAGTCCCTCGGCATCAAAATATATACACCACAACCGCCTCTCCCGCCGTCTATCTGAGCTGCTCCTTGGCGTCCTGCACACCGCGGGCAAGGACGTCGTCAAGATTCCACCTGGGGGGTTTGACGACGCCCTCGAGGCCGTTCGCCTTGCGCCATTCCCGCTCCATCTCGGGAGTGACGCCCTCAGGCAGCGGCTCCTGGCCACCCGCGATGCCGGTCGAGTACTTGAGCTGCAGAATGTAGCCGACCTCGTCGCAGGCGGCCAAGATGCGGTCCAGGTCTTCCTTGTTGTGCGCGGCAGAGAGACAGAACCGGGCACGCGAGCTGATGAGGGGCGTGGCGGGGTAGCCGACGACAACGACCGAGATCTTGCGCTTGAGCATCTCGTGGCTGAATGCCGACATCTTTCCGGGGTGGTACAGCACGATGGGGATGATGGGCGAGTCGTCGTGGCCGTACGTGATGAAACCGAGGCGCTTGAGTCCGAGGCGGAGGTACCGCGAGTTGAATGCGAGGCGCTGCAGACGCTCCTCGCCCTGGCCGGGGGCGATCTCTCCCGTAATCATCCTGAGCGAGGTAAGAATCTGCATCAGAACAGAGGGCGTGGGTGATTCGCCGAGGAGGGTAGCCGCGTTGGTCATGCGGAGCACGTCGATGATGTGCTTATCGGCCGCAATGTAGCCGCCGTTGGCGCCGAACGACTTGGTCAAGGTTCCCATGAGGATGTCGCACTCGGCAGGGTCGATGCCGAAGTAGTCACAGACGCCGCGACCTCTCGGGCCCAAGGCTCCAATGCTGTGGGCCTCGTCCACGTAGAGGAAGAACTTGTACTTCTTCTTGAGCGCCAGAACGCCGGGGAGATCGACCATGGTGCCCTCCATCGA
>FTIZ01002522.1_pt2 | contig 12085 bp, 14 predicted proteins | sample 1658381 | NCBI WGS metagenome assembly FTIZ01 (sample SAMEA3914822, study PRJEB12502) | metagenome | biome: forest; material: soil | place: USA | collected 2012-03-12 | depth 0.1 m
CTTGCCGATGTCGAGAGCATGAAGATGGCCGCCAGGAAAATCAACCTTCGTATCATCACGCTCTACTCTCTCGCGGTTTTGACGGCCTCATTCGTCGTGCCCATGGACCACCCGTTTATCAACGGCCAGGCATCGTCAGTGAGCGCCCGCTCCGTCTTTATCATTGCTGCGGTCGAGGCTGGCATGCCCAAGGTTGCCCATTTTTTCAACGCCGTCTTCTGCTTCTCTGCCTTCACTTGCGGCATCAACTCCATGTATATTGCCGCCAGGGTTCTCCACACGCTTGCTCTGCGCGGGCAGACCGGACCCGAATTCATCACGAAGCGTCTTCGGGCATGCCGATCTGGTGTGCCAGTCAGGGCCGTGCTGGTCACCGGTGCTGTGATGATGGTGGCATACATGGGGCGTTACGGTGCCCCAGGCGCCGTGAGTATTGAACCGCCTCCCCGGGTAAGTGGGTTTGCACTGACATTTGACAATAGCGGCTCGACGAACTCGCAAATAACTGCACGGTGTCGTGCCTCGTTGTTTACGCGGCGATCTGCGCGACATATCTCTACTTCTTCAGGACGTATGTCACTCTTTCTCTTTCCCATGCCGTACGAAAAACCCAACGGGGTGTAAACTGACAACCTCCAGGCTCGAGGATGCCAAGCTCTACGGCAACACCTCCGAGTCCCAAGCTGCGAGTTACGATCGTGATCACCCCCTGTATCCGTACAAGTCCCACGGACAGTGGCTGAAGGCTTGCTATGGCCTCGTGGGGCTAATTATCCTGATTCTCTTCAACGGCGTGGCCGCTTTCATTGAACCATTCAACATTCGCAAGTTTGTGTCTGCATACATTAGCGTGAGTCTCGATGCCTCATGGCCTCGTCCTTGTAGAACCATGGTCAGCTGAACATGCATGATACTTATAGATACCGACGTTCCTGATACTCATTGTGGGATACAATCTTCGCAAACACGGTTTGAGGTTCTCCGACTGGTGGACCGACAAGTCTGGCGACCTAAGCAACACGGTACAAGCAACAAGTGCGAAGCGGAAAGGGAGGCTCGAGTTCCCGGATAACGCCTTTACTAGGGAAAACGTGTTGGTTTTCCTAGAGTGGGTTTGGGTATGGACAAAGTAGAGTATTTGGGGCTGCTGATTTCCTTTGTTCGAGGGCGCTAGGTGCCGGCAAGAATACCCGTCTCGCTTTTCATGAGTTCTAGTCAATAGATGTCGTTTTCAGTTGCGAGCTCTGTCCTAGTTCTGCACACGACCAGTGCATGTTCACTTCACATACTGCTTTCCCAGCCCTTTCACTACTGGAGTCAAAACACCGCCCCCCACATGCGTGCGGTTGATTTGACCATACCGGTTTACCATACTCAATCAGGCCCATGGAGTGTGTACTTTTTATAGTATGACGATGGTATATACACCTATGACATTGTCTGTTGTGTGAGCCAGAGACCCGATCAGCCATGAAGGGGCCATCCAAACGCTTGACGGGAGCCATACAGTAGTCGACACCGAGTTTCTTGGTAATACGGCAGTTTTGATAAACCTAGCTGCCAAATAAACTCGCTCGTCGATGTGTTGGTTGGATATTTGTGCTCTGGTAGACGAAAGTTTGCGTACGCGCCGTTGACGTCGGGGGCTCATTGCGTTGCGAGAGGCACCACAGCAAATAACTCGTATTAATTCTGACCAATATGTCCGCAACAAGGTACCAGGACATAGACTATCCCTATGCAAATTCGTGAAACTGCTGGCCATCCGCTTTACATTAGTGGTTCATCAACCCACGACTAAATACCCAACGCGGAGTATGATCTGGACAGCGTCGACCAACGCGGCCAGGTCGGAGGGCCAGTGGGCGAGAGGACGAGAGCGGAACCCGTTTTTTGTAGGGGCATTGGCGTCCCCTCTACAGCCTGGATTACTGATGAGATAGCATTCATGATGCTTGGGATCCCCCAGAAACGAGTCGATCGAAGTATACCGTCGTAAAGGGTGACACAACAATCGCTGTCAGCAAGCACAATGGTGGTTTGTCCGGTACGCCGGTGACAATTTGCAGCTGGTGCAAACTCGCATGGCATACCGGACTCGACCATTGCATGGACGTCCTGTATGGATATTTGACAGAGACAGCGGAATAGCCTCTGCCTAGACTATTGTTTTTTGTCGACTTGTGAATTACGGCATATCCAGGTATTACCCATAATTAGTAGCACGTTCCCTTCATCTCTAAGTGCTAGACGAAAGAATCGGATTTCAAACATATTTACAAACTACACCGAATACCTAAAATGAGACATTTGCGTTTTATACCGAACACCCAACATCCCTTATCCTTTCTCACCCTGCATTGATAATTTATAAGAGAACCCTCAAACACATCACCCACGACGCGAAGCGCGTTTAATCGCGCGTTAGGAGCTAGAGGTGGCCGATGATCGCGCCAGCGGAAGCAGAACCATCATGAATGCTTTCCAGTCCTACAATACGCAACTGTCTCTCAGACTCCAAAATACCAACATCCTACTACGGTCTCCCCCGTAGACTCAGGGTGTCACCGCCACCTAGCTCATTGGTAAATTGATGTCGTCTCTACCGCGACCAAGTGCGAAGTCTAGCTCAAACAGTCGAGAGCGGCGAGTATACGGCGTGGGAGGCTACAGGGTTAAAGAACACCGAACTGCTTTCCACCCGAGAAGGGCTGCTGAACACGTATCACTGGCACTGCTGCTACATCCTGACCAAGAGCAGATGTCCAAGCGAAAACCCACTGACAAATTACTAATTTGCCCGGGGAGGGAAACATGAAGTGGTACAACAGACGGCATTTCACAGACCGCAATTACAAATCAAGATGCCCAAGTCTAATTGGAAACGCCCCCAGCATGCAGTGTACGAGGGGGGAAAGCCCTCGATACTTGATATTACACAGGCGACTGTGTCACCACCGCCCCTCTCCTGCCCCCTCCACACCTTTTCTGTCATCGACAGCCAACCATGCCACCCACCGTGGAGACACAGAACTAGATCGGAGCCATCGCTTAGAGAAGCATCTTACGGGGGTCCTCGATGTACTCCTTGACCTTGATCAAGAACTGCACGGCCTCCCTGCCATCCAGCAGACGGTGGTCGTAGGTGAGGGCAAGGTACATCATGGGCCGGATTTCCACCTTGCCGTTGACGGCGACGGGGCGGTCCTTGGTGGCGTGGAGGCCGAGCACGGCGGTCTGGGGCAGGTTGATGATGGGGGTGCCCATCAGCGAGCCAAAGACACCGCCGTTGCTGATGGTGAAAGTGCCGCCAGCCATGTCCTCAATGGTGAGCTTGCCGTCACGAGCCTGTATCCACATTGTCAGAACCGGCGCGACAGCAGCGAGGGGAGCCGGGGAACCATACCTTCCGGCCCATCTCGGCGATGGACTTCTCGATGCCAACCAGGTCCAGGGACTCGACGTTGCGCACAACCGGGGTGACGAGACCCTTCTCGGTCGCGACGGCAACGCTGATGTCGACGTAGTCCCTGTAGACGATGGTGTCGCCGCCATTGGGACCCTCGATCGACGCGTTGACGATGGGAATGTCACGCATGGCGAGGACGCAGGCACGGGAGAAGGCGCTCATGAAGCCCAGCTTCACGCCCGTCTTCTTCAAGATCTCGTCCTTGTACTTGCTGCGGAACTCCATCAGCGCCGACATGTCGACCTCGTTGAAGGTGGTCAGGGACGCGGCCGTGTTCTGCGACTGCTTCAGGCGCTCCGCGATGCGGAGGCGCATCCGGTTCATCTTGACCTGCAAAGCCTGTCAGCCTGGCTGTGCGCAACACATGGATGCGCCGGCAACTTACCCTCCTCTCATCGCGGCTGCCCAGGGTGGCAGGGCCCTCGGCGGCGGCGGTCGCCGGCTTACTGGGCTGTTTTGGCGCAGGAGCCTCCTGCTTCGCGGGCGGCGCGGCCGGCTTGGTTTCTTGGGGCTTGGGCTCCGGAGCCTTCGCTTGCTCGGTCTGTGTCTCCGGTGCCGGCTCCTTGGGCTCTTCCTTGGGCGCCTCCTTCGACTCAGCAGCGGGCTGGTCACCCGACGGCGCGCCGCCGACCTCGATGCGTACCAAGTCCTGGCCGACGACAACGGTGTCCTCCTCGTTGGCCAGGAACTCCTTGATGACGCCCGCTTCCGGCGCGTTCACGGCAACGTCAATCTAGCGTGGCACGGCGTGTTAGGCCAAGGGCGGGTAAGCGACGGAAGGGATGGAGGCCACGCCTACCTTGTCGGTCTCGATCGTCGCAATCTCCTCGTCCTGCTCGACAAAGTCGCCAACCGCCTTGTTCCATTGTTTCAATGTGCCCTCGCTGATCGACTCGGCCATCGTCGGCACCTTGACGATCGCGTCGGCGTAGGTTCGTACATGCTGGAACTGCAAGGGGAGCTGGCGCAGCGCCGAGCTCGTGCTGCTGTAGAGCGAGAGTTTGGGAGCAGCGCGAGCCGCGAGCCGGAGTCCTCGGTAGAGCATGTCGGCGATGTGTGATGAACGACTGACGGGTTGTTCGGCAGGGTCGCTGCGGGAATTCGTGGGTTGACGCGGACGGCGTGGGCGTCAGTCAGGGTCTGCAGCAGTGTCGATAACGCTTGCTGGCGATGAAGCGCAACAAGACACGTCCCGGGGAATAGGGGGGGAGGACAAGCCCAATTGATACTGGAAAGGCTATGGTAGTCAATTCGACTTGGTTACAAAAATGAAAACGGAGAGAAAACACGAGGCAATAGAAGTTGTTTGCATGCGCCGTTTCAGTACATATCCAGGCGAGGAAAAAAATAGCCACAAGCAGCTCGTTGGCAACAGTCAGAATCCTGGCCTCTCCTCCAATCGTATCCAATGGTGTCCAATCGTGCAAGGAACGCCCGCGCCCATCAGCCTCAGCACGTCTGGTGACCTCAGCCTGCAGCAGCTCGGTCACAGGGATTGAGGTACCCTGCCGAGCTGCCAACCGGCAGGGAGGCAGACGGATACCTGCTGGGGCTCGGCAACATGGAACGGAACGCCCCGGGAGTTAACGTTGATAGCGAACGGCGAGGTTCCCGACGGTGCCCCGGTACTTGTGTCGTTGCCTAAGGATGACTGCCGGTTTGCGCGGCTGTGAGGACAAAAGCTGATCCGCCCCGCACAAGCGATCTCATCCCCGTCAACGCTCGCAAGCTCGGGCCCATTGACGCCTCAGGCAGCAGGTGCTTCGGGTTGAGCTTCTCCAATCCACTTCGTCAATTGAGCTCAAGCAGGCCGACCACCAAAACGTCGCGACAACAATCCAGGCATTCCCGGCATCCCCCCCAGCCTCCCCCGCACTTCGACCGGGACTGGCGCGATTTGGCATCCGGGAGTAGGAACCAACGATCTGACACGGTCACGGAAGGGCCCTAATTGCGGAGACAGAGTGCCAGAACCGGCAGGACAACAAGCACACCAGACCAAGCCGCCCACCATGGCCTCAAGGCAGGCTGCGCTGTCAGTCACAAACTCACCCCGAAGCTCGAAGACGGAGCCCCGAACACCGCTGACACCGCAACCAGGTCTCTCTACCGCCGCTCTCTGAAGCTCGCCCTCGACTGGTCGGTGCACCGCGAACTCTGGCGCGGCCAGGCCGTCTACATCCGCTCGTTGTTCGAGAACAACCGGGATGTCAGCGACCCTAGACTACAACGGGTGCGCAACACGCTCTTTGCCGGAGGGAGGGATCACTAGCTTGGATAGGAGGCTGACATTATGGGACAACCGCGCAGGCACTGCTGAAGGAGACGGAGAAGCTGCTGGAACACTGGAAGCACCCGGACCCTTACTGCCACCCGACTGCGCCTGGAGGTGGGCATTGCCATGATCCTGCCCTGCAGCATTGGCTTCGCAGAGCTAACCCAACCCTACAGGATCCAAGTACGAGAGAAACCTTCCGGTTCCGCATCTGGATCGTAAGTTGTGTCCCACTGCTGCACTTTGCTCGCTTTACAGGCTGACACGTTTTCTGCAGCCCCTCCGCCGCTCAAGTTTTGATGGGGTGTGTGTGATGGGTTCGGGCTGTACATAGGATTTAAAAATCATTGTGGAATACAAGACTCTGAGACAAATACATGTTCGCAAAAGCGGTGTTCGATGGTGTCAGAAAGTGGTTGAAAATAATCTTAGATGAGATTCGGGGTACGATTCGAGGGTAAAATATCCGTGACAACGAGGCAAGCCCAAGGAATCAGAAGAGAACGCAAATCCACACCGATAATTCGAACAAAAAGTGGTTGTTCAGAGGATATTCTCATTCATGACCATGACCATGCCCATCATGGAATTAATGTACAGCCCAAACACGCGAAAAAGCAACCGATGACCCGTTACCGTGACCCCAATATCATGAACCCAACGTGCCAGCCTGAAAAGCAAAAGAACCCAACCCCGAAAATCAAAGCTCCTGAGACAAGTTCTTGCCAGTCTTGCCTGTCTTCTTGGGCAGGAGGTCTGGAAAGCGATGGTTAGCGACGCGTCGATGCGAGGCAGGCTGGGGGGCAACATACTCTGGTGAATGTTGGGGAGGACACCACCCTGGGCGATGGTGACGTGTCCGAGAAGCTTGTTCAACTCCTCATCGTTGCGGATGGCGAGCTGAAGGTGGCGGGGAATGATACGGGTCTTCTTGTTGTCGCGCGCAGCGTTGCCAGCCAGCTCGAGGATTTCGGCAGCGAGGTACTCAAGAACAGCGGCCAGGTAGACGGGGGCGCCGGCACCGACACGCTGAGCGTAGTTGCCCTTGCGGAGGAGACGGTGGACACGGCCGACGGGGAACGCCAGACCAGCCTTGGAGGAACGACTGGAGGATGCAGAGTTAGTAAACCGTGAATTGAAAGCGCGTTTGAGACCCGAAGGTGGAATGGCGAGAGCCCCCAGCCCAAGATGCAACAAGACGCGGAAAGCGGACGCGACAGAAGCACTCACGATTGCGCGTTCTTGGAACCGCTCGCCTTGCCACCGGACTTGCCGCCGCCAGTCATTTTGATGGTTGATTGGGTTGTGAAAAAACGTGTAGTTTTGACGTGGTAATGAGGGCGAGAAAAGACTCGACGTGCTGAATGCAGTTACTGATGGAAGAGCGGAAGTTTGTTGATGGAGAGTGGAAGAAGTTGAGCGCTGGTGGGGGATGCGCGGGTTAAGTAGTTTTCGCGTAAGGGTGCAAGATCACGGATCACTCGCGCCTTTCTCAGTTGTTGATCGGGGGTGTTGGAACTAGTCCCAAAAGGGCCATGTGCATGGGTTGCGATTGCGCGCCTTGTGAAAAATACCGGGCGAAATGCAGCGGGCCAATGATTGGCTGCTGCGGGGATTTGCATTCCCCGCCCAAACCTTTAAGATCAAAGCGCCCCCCCAACGCGCCAAAAAAATGATCAGCTTGATTGACGACCCATGGCTCAGAAAATAATCGTCTTTCCTTTCCTTGCCTGGTGCCGCAACCGCGCCTGGCCAAAACAATGGCCGGCCGGGATGAGTGTTTCCAACGCAATCACAACCCGCCAGCCATCTTCCTCTCCTCATGGCCGGAGCTGATGGCTGACTGATTTGATTTAGTCGCTTGACTCACTCCAATCTTCTCGGTGCTCTGACAGCCCAGTGCCATGCGCAGTTCAGATTGGCTCGCATGCACAAACCGTCTCGTTTTCCTTGAGGGGTTGGGATTTCAACTCGCTCGACTGAGATTGAGGTCCGGTTTCAGGGCATCATTTTCCACTGAAGGGGTTGGTTTTGGCATGTGGTGTTGTCCAACGTGCTCCAACCTCAGAAGAGGGAAACGGCCCATTTTTTCAGACTCTTCACTCGGTCCAATATTGAGGCTCTTCCTCTGTCTGGACTTGGTGGTTCGATTTCGGTTTGAGTTGGACCTTCAGGTGTCGAGAAAAAGGTTCTTTTGCCATGTCACATGTGAGGTATGGCCTCTGGGCATTCAAAATGCCGAATTTTATAGTTTGAATGGGACATGGCATTGGTACCCGGACCCCGGGTTGGATACAGCTTCACAAATCCGGTCTTGAACCCTCACGATCCATCCGAATCGAGTAAAAAGTCGATCCGTAGGGCAGAACTGGAGCCTCTACCCCCCGAAGCATCTCGTGGGCGGATCCGGGAGCCCGTCGGGTACCCGGTCCATGCGGCTCTTCCCGCTGCGCCGGCACTGACGTCCATCTCATGTGTCATCGGAGTCCGGGTGGCTCTTCCCCAGGTCTTGGGAGCAGATGGAGATGTGTTTGATCTGCGACGGCCAATCACGTCGGTGCATGCACATGGGGACTGTAAGGCTGATGGTGTTGAGACACCTCGGGGTCCAGGGGTCTGCCGAGAGGCGACTTGGAGAGACAACAGGCCTGCACACTCTCATTTACGGTTGCATTCTGAGCAGAATGCAGATACGAATCCCATTCTTTGGGAGAACACGGCATGGAAGGGCAGTGGCCGACTTTGTTTTGGGTTGTCTGACTCGAGCTGCTTGGTCTGGGCTGGCATCTTTTGCAGATATCTTCCAGTCCTACGTGATAATGGTGCATGGCCTCGCCCGAGTCTGGCGGGCGAGGAGGGAGAAACAGTGCTGCCGCCCACCAGCCCGTCCCTTCCATCTTGTCATGGCAGATGTGGTTCAGTGAATGAATGACTTGGCCAGGGCCGCCAAGAGGCGCAGCCTGTTGCTGTTTCCTCTCAAAAATGCTGATTTCCAGCTTCCAACGGCATTGACCAAACCACTTGCAGAAAATACGCCAGTCTGCGGACCCGGCATTTTTGGAGGCTGGTTGACTTCTGAGACCCAGAGCTTGCCATTTTGGGACGTGTTATGGCGCTTTGGCCATCGCGTAACCTTGTCATTCTTGCGGCCATACCGGGGTGTATTTTTCGCCAAATCACGTCGCCGGCCCGGTCGTTCCCCACTTTTCGCGCGGTCACCCCAAATCAGCAGGGCCAGTCCTGCCAGGCGCGTCCAGCTACAAAAAGGGCCACTCCCCCTCGTCAACCCGCATCTTCCTCCATCAAACAACTTCTCTCCCACAACATCCACGCGCTTCACGACTGTCAGACTCATCCACGACTTTTAGTCGCATCACATAAACTTCATCGTCAATTCGATTCCCAGACATTCAAAATGCCCCCCAAGGCCGCCGACAAGAAGCCCGCCTCCAAGGCCCCGGCTACTGCCTCCAAGGCTCCCGAGAAGAAGGATGCCGGCAAGAAGACCGCGCCCTCGGGCGAGAAGAAGAAGCGGACCAAGGCCCGCAAGGAGACCTACTCCTCCTACATCTACAAGGGTGAGTTTTCTCCAATCTGACGCGGTCGCGCAGCTGGAAGCGGCTTCAGCGCGACCGTGACTCGCACACACTTGGTTTCGTGGCCCGTGCCTAACAACCACACAGTCCTGAAGCAGGTCCATCCCGACACTGGTATCTCCAACCGTGCCATGTCCATCCTCAACTCGTTCGTCAATGGTGAGTCGACCCCGCTTAGAGCTTCCCGTGCACGCGATGACCATTTCTGACACGTGGTTATCAGATATCTTCGAGCGCGTTGCCACTGAGGCTTCCAAGCTTGCCGCCTACAACAAGAAGTCGACCATCTCGTCGCGCGAGATCCAGACATCTGTCCGCCTCATCCTCCCCGGCGAGCTTGCCAAGCACGCCGTGTCGGAAGGCACCAAGGCCGTCACCAAGTACTCCTCGAGCACGAAATAAGCGGCTGGTTGGGGATTTGCTTTTCTCGTTTTCCTCTTAGGGCACAGGGTTTGCTTGGCATTTGGGAGTCATGACGAGGCTGGCCAAGGCACACGTGCCCACTGGAGTCTCTTAATGCAATGCGTTACGGATGGTCTGCTTTTTTGGGGGCAATGTTATTCATGGTTACGGGGTTTGCGGTTGTACAATACATGCCTTGACATCAGGGTTTCGGGCGAAATGAACTCGTGCATATGATCAAAACACCGGGTTCTTCTCTCGACTTATGCGATCTTGACAATTCCGACATACGAAGCAAAGGAAACACGAGGAATGCGAGGCACTTTTCGGGTGCCAAACCAACACGCGCATAACAACATTTTAGCAACACCATATGGCGGACAAAAAACTGGCATTTTAGCGATGCGCGGCGACATCCGTCTTTTCGCCCAGATCTGTATGTCCTCTTATCCGAGGCCGGCCTTGGAATGCCTCATGACTTGAGCCACCGGCTCGAGAATGCCCTTGTTGTCAAGGGCGCCCAAAGCCATTCCCTTGCTCCAGCCCATCTTCTCCAGCATGTTGCGTCCCTTATTCTCCTGGCCAAGCTCCGGAACAGCCGCGCCAACGATCTCACCCTCCCGTAGCTGGATCCCCTTCTGCCCGGACCGGCGACCTCCACCCACCGTTCTGGTCGGGTCAGTCTTCGGACCCTTGAGGTCGGCGCGAGGGAAATATTTCCGGTGGACGCTCTGCGCGGTCTGGCTGACATTTCTGGCTGCCATCTCGGCCGATCCGAACCGGATGGTGCGGTTGGTCCGGTAAAGCACAGGACGGCGCTGGTCGCCTTTGCCGGCGGATTGTGATTTGACGTTGAACTTGTGCGCGATCTCGTGGAGGACCTTGCGTCCGTGGTTATCAATCGGGGGAAATTCGAGACTGGCTAATGTCAGCTTGATGTAGTGGTGTTGTTGTTGGGTCAAGGGTCACTCACCGTTCAGCGGAGCCGAGGAGAAAGGCAGTCAGCTCGGCCTTCATGTCATCCAGCTTCATCCCCGACGGATACTTGACTCGCATATCATCGGGATTTGCATCCTTGCCCAACAGCCCCTCGGCACGCAAGGCTTCACGCTCCTGCTTGCGGTTCTTCTTCCGATCCCTATCCCGGCCCCAGGCGCTCTTCAGGGCCGCCTCAATCTCCGAGTCAGAGGCATTGAAGTTGGGTGGCTGCTTGCTACGCCGCTTGCGTGTTTGTCCCGTGAGGTGGCCCCAGTCGGCAAGGTCCAGATTGTCCAATGCATCTGCAACCTGTGCAGCACTGGCAAGCCCGCCCATCGCCTTGGCCGGTCGTTTTCCTTGTGCCTTTCTGGATCCAGTCTGTGCAAATGAGCTTGCGAAGAGGAGCAGGTCGTCGCTGTCCATGCCCAGCTCCTCTTGTTTGGCGAAAAGCTGCGCGAGTGCCTCGTCGCCCAGATCCGCATCCATATCCTCATCATCCCCGTTCACTGAGTCGTCCCCCTCGTCATCGCTACTGCCAGACCCGGCAGATTCACCTCCTTGGTTGCCCAAGAAGTCGTCGCCCAAAGGCGACTTCTCGTCTCCAGACCCAAAGTTGACCGCGTCGTGGTCGCCGCCGAGATCTCTCTGCGCAGATAAAGACTGAAGTTGGTTGCCGATGAGATCATCGTCCGAGTTTGCCGCCATGTTGGCAATGTAGTCTGCCAAGATTGCGTCCTCTTCATCGTCTTCCACAACTTTCGGAGCCTGGGAGCGGTTGCGCCGGGATCTCCGGGATCTTGATCGTTTGCCGCGAGGACCAGGGGGTGATGTGCGATTTCGAGAGACTGGTTTGTCTGGAACTGTTGCAGAGGCCTCGAGCTTATTCTCGGATGGTTCCTCTGACCGCGGCGTCGCGACGCTTGGCCGAGAGAGATCGTTTCTCCGAACAGGGTCCTGAGTGTTCGCAGTTCGCCCTCTGAAAAGAATAACCTCCTCACTCGAATCAGACCCACCAAATGAGGACCTCGGGCTTGGGATCTTTGGGGGAGGCATGGAAGGATAGCCTGAGGGCTCATCCTCTCCGAGATCAAAAAAGAAAAGCTCTTTTGGCTCACTCCCTCGGGCCTCTGTGGGTTGGTCGGCGTTACCGACGGCCTCCTCTTGAGCGGGCAGTTCGACAATAACAGCCTCCTCGACGGTATGAACAGCCTCCTCGACGGTATCAACAGCCTCCTCGACGGTATCAACAGCCTGCTCGACGGTCTCAACAGCCTCTTCGACGGCTTCAGCAGCGTCCTCGACAGTTTCAACAGCGTCCTCGACGGCTCCAACAGTCTCCTTGACAGCTTCAACAGTCGACTCAAC
>FTIZ01004777.1_pt2 | contig 12016 bp, 16 predicted proteins | sample 1658381 | NCBI WGS metagenome assembly FTIZ01 (sample SAMEA3914822, study PRJEB12502) | metagenome | biome: forest; material: soil | place: USA | collected 2012-03-12 | depth 0.1 m
AGGCTGGAACCCACATGATCAATGGCGTGATCGTGATACCACAGGAAGCGCGCGCTTTGGCTGTTGGGATAGTAATAGTCCTTGAATTGACCTGGGGCAATGACATCTTCTGCCCAGCCGTCCCATGGCGCGCGCTGGGAGTGCTGCTGTCAATCATCATCCTGTCTGAAAAAGAATTTAAAAGAAAAAATAATGAGCAAAGTTGGCATGAGACATACCGAGTACGAGCCATGTAAATGAATAGCGCTGGCCAGGGTTGCATTGTTGATAAAGCGCACCACCGTCTCCCGACCTTTTTCAACCATAAAGGTTGGGCCAGGGGAAATTCCGTCATACCCAACGAGAACCGCCTTGTTCTTGTTCGGGTAAACTTGCTGAGCGAGCTGGTTGATGTAGACCTGATAGTAGTCAATGAGGCCACCGGTGACGGGATTTGTAATAGTCCTAAACCTCGTCAGCACCGCTTTTTGGCAGAGTCCTGAATCGCGCAAAGTCTCACAGGGATGGTGTCTTGACAGGAGGAATTGGGAGCGGGAACTGGTAAAGCCAGGTATAAGCTGGGCTTTCCCAGTCCTTCCTGGCCACAAGTTTGGGGCTCGATCCCGGAATGGCCAACCCGAGAGCAAGCCGGAGGGCACAAAATGTGAGAAAGGCAGGTTTGAGAAAGCCCATCGTGAACTACTCATACAGGTGCTGAGGAACCAGTTTCTGTGAAGCTAGATGGGGGTTCACGGAAACATGCTAGACTTGGTACGAGTCTTATGCAACGAATGTTCGGTTAGACTTGCTTTCTCCATTCCAAAGCCGCCCTTAGATCACTTCCCATCCTCAAAGTATCCTAGCCCGAAAGTGACTTCGCAGAAAATGGAGGACGGCAGCGGTCCAAGCGACAGCTTTCAACGCCACTATTGCTAATCCTCAGCGTGACCGGCATCCGTTCAGGTTGGAATTGGCCCAACTCTAGTTTGCTTTTGAGCTTGCATCCCGCATCTGCGCTATCTCTGTTTATGGGCGGCCGAGACTGGAGCAAACATGGGCATCCTGCACACGATAAATGAACTCCTACGTAAATAATACTGGGACAACTAGCTTCTCCGAGCCCATCATAAAAGAGCATGCGAGGCGACTAACGCAGACGAGCAAGAGTCAGCAATGCCTCAAGGCAAGTGGTCTCATGCGGTGCATCAGATGTCTCTGACTCTGACCTTCCAGACGCCACACCGCTACCTGCGAGTCGTCGGTTGGCGGGATATCATGTGCTTCAGCTTGCGAAGATGCCGACCTGTTGAGCTCACGCGGTCCTGCTTCCAGTTTGGTGCATTATGAAAAGTCGTATGTAATTGGGCCAAAGCAGCGGAACGACGTCGCCAACTCGCAGGTGCATGCCGAAATTCGTGCAGTGCCAAGAGGCTATTAGCACATACCAAGCAAAGCGGGCAGCTGAGGAGCGGCCGGTCTAGGCCATGTGTCGAGCGGAGGTCAACCCATTTTGGACATGCCCTCGAGGGGTCGTAGACCGGTCCTCGCCATTGATCGACAAATCTTAGGTGGAGACTGGCACGGACATGGGCTGGGCAAACATGTAAGACAGAACTCCCGGGTGGATTGGCTTTTCTGCAGAGCGGGTACAGCGCCAAGAGCTGCGGTCTATCCATAATTCCCGAACCAAGGCGCATGTGAGCGGCTGGGAAGGGCGGTAGCCGTGCTCACAACATTTATTTCAGCTCCCAAAGCCCAAGCCCCTTCAGCATTGTAAATTCCCCTCCCTGCGTCAAGGTCTTCCTGATTCGTTATGTTTGAGGCGTGAGGTGCCGAGCCGCCTCCGCTCAGGCTTGTTCACCAGATACGGCAACTCGGTCCTGCAAGGGATGAAATCTGATGCGCCGTAGCCGCCGTGACATTGGAGAATTGAGGAGGCAAGCGGAACCGTAGGTGGCCGTGTAAAGTTTCCCACGGATCGTAACACAGCATTCGGTGCTGGGATCCTTCGCGGGAATCGCGCCAAAAGTGTTGGCAAATTTCACAGTGTTGACGTCCGTGCTACCAAGTAATAGTGCAAAGTTCCCAATGTCTCGGTATCCTGATCTGCCAGGACCTCGGGGACTGAGAGTCAGGAACCTTTTGACAAATATCTAGCAGGAGGTAGGTAGGTACCTTGCCTGATTGGGTCTGGAGAACCTCAGTGAGCCCACGGAAGACCATCGGTGGCTAACCCGCGGCCCCCTTCCACCATATGCCCAACCTCCTCTGCCACCAGCGCCAAAGCCGTCTTGCCACGTATGCCGTTTTTTTTCTTCGTCTGACGCGCTATGCCTTTGCGGAAGATGAGGACCATCCAAACGTGGGGTACTGTTGGGATGAACCGACACCCCGCCTGGGGCTGATTATTGGTCAACTTGACCAAGATGCCATGACGAAGGAAGTTACCGCCGCAAAGATCGTTGTCCATACCACCCAGCAAGAAGGATGCCCAATGAGCGCAGCTTGTATTGTTTGTTTGACAGGCTGACGCGAGGGGGGTACCCGATCGCACTGTTCGGGGCGGGCGAGTGAAGAGCTACTGTGCAAAACCTTGCACGAAAAGCTCAAGGGCCAACGGGCTGCTCCTCGTCCCCTGACACATCAGGTTCATCGCTGTCCCTCTCCCATTCCGCGCTCTCGAGGCCGGTGCCGCGGATCGCGAATGAAGCAGCCCAGCCGAATAGCGTGATACCTGCAAAGAGACCCCACGCTAGTGCCTCGCCTTTAGGTCTCACTCGCGTCGATAAGGTGAAGAGGCCGCCCGATAGAAAGGGCCCGACGCTGCGACCGGCTGCTGAGAGGGTCTGCGCAAGCCCGTTGAGCGTGCCCAGAGTCTCGCGCGAGGGTGCAGAGTTGGTGATCTCCGAGTTCGTGAGCGGTCAAGCCTGAGGAAGATGTGGGGGGTGGCTGGCTCTCTTACAAGAAGCATAACGCTGCTCAAACCACCAACGGCACAAATGTTCTTGAGAACGAGCGCGACACCCAACTCGCCATACAACCAACTCTCTCCGGTGCCCAAGCCCAGGCTTGGTTCACTGTCGAGATAACTAACCCAAGGCATCAGCGCCATGCTGAGAGCCATGCCAAACAGCGAGCAGCGGTAGGTGCCAAGGTTCCCCATTCGTGCTTTCAGACCCTGAAACACGAAGACCTGAAACAACATGGTTGCTAACCCGGCCAAGGACAGGCTGACGCCAATTGTTCCGGGTCCAAGGTTGCGGCCGGTGGGCGGTGGCGAAGATGCAAAGACAGGGTACAGCGAGTTAAACGAAATGTTGGCGAGCTGAAACACCAGATAAGTGCCCAGGACCGCAAGTGTGTTGCGGTTCCGTAGTCCTTTCATCGCTGGTTGTTGATCCTCCGCGTCGTCGTTCTTGATGTCGCCGTCCTCTCCGTCGGAATCACCTTCCCACTCTGAGAACCCACGGTCTTCGCCCGCAGACTGGCCCGAAACCTCATAGTCCTCATTTAGATGTGCATGTACCTCACCCTGTCTTCCGCGGTAACATGTCCGCCGGTCTTTTCCTCTCGAATTCTTGCTGCGCCTACCCAAGCATACCAGACACCAGTCGTGTGCCTTCTCTATCCAACCAAGCCCTGGGCCGGCGCCGCTGGAGGGGTCAGTGGGATCAAGCGTCTCGTCGAACCAAACGGCCAACACAACAACGCTGGAGAGCAAAAGCGCGGCATCAACAATGTTGGGCACCAGAAACGGGTGCTTGGACTGGCCGACGGGACCAGACAACAAGCCTCCCAGGGCGGGCCCCGTGAGGCTCCCGAGGCTGTAGACGACGGGAAGCCAGGTGAAGGCGCTCCCTTGGTTGGTCCGGTCGGTTATCTCGCCCAGGCACGTCGGCACAATGGCCGCATTACCGTTCAACAGGCCCATGGCGACGTGCGCCATGATCAGCTGGACGTAGGTGGTGCAGAAGCCGAAGAAGACAAAGCAAACCATCAGGAGAGATGTGCCCAGCAGCATGGTAGGCTTGCGGCCGACGCGGTCCGAGAAGTACCCCCACAATAGATTCGTAGCCAGCTGGGCGAGGGCAAAGGCAGAGGCGAGGAGTCCAACGTATAACCCTTCCTGGCCGTCTGGTATCTCGTCAAACGATGCCACCATGGCAGGAAGGTAGGGCCCGATCGAATTCAGCGCTGTCTGCTCGGCGAGCGAGAGCAGAGCCAAAAGACCAAGCTGGGTCCATGGCAACGGAGTTGCGTGTGCACTTCTCGAACGCTCTCGGCTGCTGGTTGCCAGGCTTCTCCTTCTCCTCTTTCGCCTCCTGCGGGCCCCAGCAGCGAACATGCACGGGGCGTCGTCCAGAGCGGCATGGTCGGGGTGACGTTCTTCATCCTCGAAGCCGGATCCCTCCTCTCGCTGCCCGAACAACCTCTTATACCATGCATGGTGTTTTCGAGGGTTCCCTAATGCATCAGACGGGGTCGCGGGGGGCGGCGGGGTTGGGAAGGTGTGGTACTTCGCCGTCGACCACCGCCGTAGCAGGCTGCGTGGGTCAGCGACTGAGGGCTGTCGGGGTCGGCTGTTACTCGATGTGGATTCGTCGTATGGCGATGGCAGGGGGAACGGCTCTCCGGCGTGGAAGGACCCCGACGTGCGCGACCGACGCGGTTGAAAGAGGCTCGGTCGCGAGGCAGTGGCAGTTGCGGCACTCGCGGCGACGGCGGGCGTGTGCACCATTTCGGGATTCAATCCGGCGGCACACAATTGTTGCTCCGAACTATCACAGTGGTTGGGTCAGCCGAATTTTCCGTGTTCCAGGTTGTTGGCAGCCGGGTTTAGCCCAGGTTGTGTCGCGGGTGCAGCAAGTCCGAAGGGAAGGGGAGGGGTCATGGTCATCAGGAGACGGCATGCTGGGTGCACAGCACAACACAACGATGGTGCCTCTGATGTCATTGGGCGGGGGACATGGATTTGCTGATCCCACCTTTGCGGGTGCCCGGGCCATTTCCTCCGCCCGAACAATTCGGTCGAGGGTGGGGCAAAATGCACAGAATTCACAGTGCAGATTGATTGCCTCCACATTTTCATGCGGACGAATGCCTCGGGCCCACGTATTTTCCGCGAGGTGAGATCGCTGATGCTCTGGGCAACGAGCGAGTCAACGGCGTTTCGCATCATGCCCGGGGTGCATGATCAGAATAGAACATAGGGATAGGTAATCTCCTCAAGGCAGATGACGCGAGAATTATACCTCCAGCCAAGTCATCCACATATCCAAGGTTGCAACCTACACAATACCTGCGTATGTGAGGTGCAGCCCCGACTCCTTTCCGCAACGTGTTCAGCGTCGGGTCCCAGGATGGAGCGTGTAGGTAGTGATCCAATCTAGTGGCAGCCGGGTTCAGGAGACAACAGCACAGGGCCTTGGATAGCTCTTGCAGATGCTTCAACCTAGAAGTGTCTAGAGGGCTCCTGGCAACCAAAAGCCCAAGAGCGAAGGCAAAAACATAACCCTTCCTCCCCGCTCTCGGTTCAAACCAAGTACGTAGTACCGCTGTCGGAGCTCACCGGGACACAAAGAGATGATGTTTTCGAGAACATTCGGGTATTAGATTAGGTATGCTCATTCAGGCCACGTCTCTGGGTGATTCTGGGTTCTCTCTTTCGGGACCAAAGCCCTCTGCCCACAATTGTACATATACCTAGCCCAATCACTCGCCCCCTTGACGCGCCTAAAAAACCACTGTCTTGGTCCCGTTCAAAAACACGCGGCCCTCCGCATACCATTTGACCGCAGCAGCTAGTACTTGGCTCTCGATGTTGGAGCCCTCGTCGACCAGCGCGTTAGGGCTGATGCTGTGGTCGACGCGCCCCACGCGTTGCTCGATGATGGGGCCCTCGTCTAGATCTGCCGTGACAAAGTGAGCGGTCGCGCCGATGATCTTGACGCCGCGGTCGTACGCCTGGTGATACGGCTTGGCACCCTTGAAGGACGGCAGGAAGCTATGGTGGATGTTGATGATGCGGCCCGACATGGCTTCGCACAGCTTCGGGCTAAGAACCTGCATGTAGCGCGCCAGGACGACCAGTTCGACGTTGTGCTCCTTGATGAGGTCGAGGATCTGGCCCTCCTGGGCGGCCTTGGTATCGCGGGTGACGGGAAGATGGCGGAACTCGATGCCGTAGCTGGCCGCCAGGGGAGCGAAATCCGGATGGTTGGACACGATTAGAGGGATCTCGATGCGGAGCTGGCCCGTCTTGGCGCGGAATAGGAGGTCGTTGAGGCAGTGGCCGATCTTGGACACCATGAGCAGAACCCGTGTCTTCTGCGCAACGGGCCTGATGCCATACGACATCTTGTACTCTGCGGCCAGCGAGTCAAAGGCCGGGCGCAAATGATCGGTCGATTCCGTCGGCGTCGGGCCAAAGTGTACCCTCATGAAGAATTTTTCGCTCATTGGATCCGAGAACTGCTGCAAGTCCAAGATGTTGTGTCCCTCGCTGGCGAAGATGCCCGTCACGGCATGCACAATGCCCGGCTTGTCCGGGCAGGACAACGTGAGGATGTGGTCGTTTGCCATTGTTGAAATGCTGGTGTTGATTACAGACACAGGTTTGTTGACAGTGCCCGGTCTTTGACTGGGAAGTCGAGCGATGCGTCACAAACCCACACTTTAAGAGGCTCTGAGATGTGTCCACTCGGCCAGTTTAGCCGGCATGATCAGGGTTAGGGTCTTTGACCTTTCTTCACAACAGCCAATGCTAACCCTCTCCGACAGATCGGAACAGGGCTCGGAGAAGTAGCTCTCGACGAGACGCTTAGTATCATTCAGTCAAAAGTGTTCTGCTTCAGTACGATCAGCTGCATCAAAGCGGATTCACGTCTTTGGACTGTGCTGTCCCGCCGGTCCGTCCATCCCCTGATTCCATCCATGATTGTCTCCTCGCGCGAATATCGGAAATTCGGGATTGCGGCACCGCGCCGCTCCCCCCCCTTCCCCCTTTTCCCCCTCCCCATTTGCTCTCTCTCTTTCCTCTTTTATCTTTGTTTACACGGAACCACAAACGGAAACAAGACAGCATTCGACTAACGAGAGTCCCTGCCACCCGGGTTCAAGGTGTTTCATGGTTTCTTACAATAGCAGTCAATTATGTTTAGTAGCGTCATATGTAGCTTCTAGAGATGTCAAGAGGGGATTGCGTCGGGAAGTCCTTGTCAAATGCTCTGTGCACTGTCGTGCTTCTGGCTTACTACCTACGTACTCGAGACTTCAACCACGGAGGACCGATTTGTATCGGGTCTCCGTGGGCGGCCATGCAGGCACCGATATTCTCGATGGAAACAGGCCTGGGCCCCTCTTTCGTTGTTGAGTCGGCGAGTCCGTTAGGGAAAGCCTGCAAGTTATGATATGTAGCTTCGAGCTTGCTTCCAACTGATTGAGGCTTACCGCTATGCTCTGGCACGTTAAGCAATAAAAATGTGATTCAACGTCGCTTGAAATGGTGCTGTCCCTAGTGAATCCATCACAGTCGCGCTATAGCCAACCCGAATTTTAATTCCCCTCCACCTTCCCCACGCACATCAACCTCGGATGAGCCGCCACCGTAAGATCACGTGACCCGTCGCGAGTGGACTTTCACTTCGCATCAACCAAATCCTTCCCAACTTACCAACAAATATCCCAATCAATCAACAACCAGAGGCGGACGGAAGATTCGGCCTTCCTAAACACACCCTTTCCTCAAACTAGATTCGGAAGCCCGCTGTGGATCTCGCTTTCCGCTTGACGAGACTAGAGTAGGCCTACACGATGCCTTTTATCATCCGTCCCGCTACGGAGGCCGACACTGTTAGGCTTGGTCGCATCGGCCGAGACGCTTTTCGTGATAGCCTTTCCAGGTCCTTCTTCCCTCCCCATCTGTCATCCAAGTCTGAAACGGGCGACCCGGACCTAGATGAGGCGCAATGGAGGGGTGAAAGAGTCTTGAGGAGGATGAGGGAAGGAAAACCGGCCTTTGTGGTCGTTGATGTTCCGGAAGATGGAAGCGATGGGGAAAAAGTAGTAGGATTCGCTCAGTGGGAGCTGCCATCGCCATCAACAGATGCCTCCGCCTCGGAACCAGCCGACGAAATTGAAAGCGATCCTTTGCCCGCGTCTCTTGATCTGGAAAGACTGAGAGAGGTGTTTGCGAAACTCGAGGCTGAGGCGAAGAAGGCTCTCGGGCCGGACGGGCACAGCAAGATATGGTGTAAGGCCCCTTTCCAAACACCCATGTGAACTCGAGCTGAGTGGATATTCCGACACCAGACCTCATGCTTCTTGCCACCGACCCAACCCAGCAACGCCGTGGTATTGGCAAGATGCTCGTCAAGCATGGACTCGAGCTGGCCGCAAAGGATGGGAAGGACGTCTACCTCGTGGCGACCCCTGCAGGCCGAGGCCTCTACCGTTCCCTTGGGTTCACGGAGATGGGGGAAGCCGTTGAATTGTGCGGTCTCCTTCACTCATCGATGTTGTGGAAACCGCCAGGGACGGTTGCGTCCTGATCACGGTCGGATCGAAGGCCGGTCAAGTGTTGGTGGCACAAAGATGATTGCCTGACAAGAAGCGCCATTTACAGGAGGGCTTCGACGAGTGAAAATATGAACTGACACAAAGCAAGGCCTCACTGGCAAGTACTGCGAGTGGCAACTTCAACTTGAATTTAAACGCTCAACAAACCCCACTTCCGCACACAATGGGTATCATCTGCTAGTAATTATAAATTTCATCATATCCGCCAGATCATCGTCCCCTTATATCCAGCCCGCAACGAAGTGTCTGGTCTCGCATCGGTCAAGTTTGCACCGCATAAGAACCTCGAACTGAGATACATGGACCAGGCCATATCTTGTTCGTTCCGGGAAAGAGGGAGCACGTTCTGGGCCGCCCTAGGCCGATCCAATCACTTCCTTGGGAGCGGACTTCTCCGTGGGTGTGACATCCCCAGGCGATTTATGCCCCTCGGCGATCTGCGCATGGATGGTCTTGGGGTGAGACTTGCCGGTGACGTCCAAGTAGATGTTCTTGACAGTTCTGGCCAGCGTCTTGCGACTCTCGAAGACCGGGAAGAGGCCCACGCCGAGGAATGAGCAGAAGATCCAGATGATGCCCACCGTGACCCAGCCAGTGAAGAACTGCTTGCTGAAGATGTACCCAGTACCATACAAGGGCATGGGCCAGAGCACTAGGAGCGCGAGTGTCTAGGAAAAGTCCATGTTAGCATCTAATCTCTGACGGAACTGGGAGGATGACATGGGTTTTGGTGTGGAACGTACCATGACCACCGTCGCGGTCTTGCTGATTTTACCGGCACGCTCCAGTTTCTTCTGCTCCTCCTCGAACTCAACACGGGTTTCGCTGTGGCCACCGGGAATTTCCTCAAGGTCGACACCAGCAGCGTCGGCCAAATCGTGGTCGTCGCCCCGTCGGATGTCCATCATCGACTTCCAGTCGTACTTGTCGACTCCGAAGATCAACGTAAAAATCGCGACCAAGACAATAGGGGAAAGCAAAGCAGCAACATTCCCTGCCAACATAGGGTTGTTGGAGCCTGTGCAAGCCACGCTCAGTTCACCGCACTCCTTCTTAGCCGTGACGAGCCAGGCAATAAGAGCACAGATGAGACCAAGAATAGGGGAGAGGGACGCTGCCCATTTGTTCTGGCCAGCCCTGTTTGATGTGTCAGCGTGGTGATGGAGGGTGAGTGGTATTTCTTGGGTGTCAAACATACCAAATGAGTGCGAGAGTCGCGGGCAGCACGGCAGCCGAAATGATGACGCCCATCATCACGTACAGATAACCCATCGAGATGCCAGCGTAATAAAGGCCGACAGAGAAGGTGGCAATGAAGAGACCATAGCCGACCACCACAGCGTGGCTCATATAAATGAGCCTTTTGCCACTCGCGGCGGGATTGAAGTAGGTGCGATACAGGTCGTAGGTGCCGATGGTGCTGACAGCAATCAGCTGGCTCGACGTCGCACTCGTGACGGCCATGAAGACGATGAGAAGCGTTGCAATGGCGCCTCCTTTGCCCAAGAGGGCGACGGCAGCGTAAGGGAGCACCAAACCGGCGCTCACGTCGGCGTCCGCCATGCGGTCGGGATATGTGGGGAACGAAGGGCTGCTCTCCATGGCAAGGGCTGTGAGACCCATGGTAGTAGCAGTCAACCAGGGGATGGCGAACCAGCAGAGGCCGCCGAGAATGTAACCGGGAAGGGCGTGGACTGGGGAGGCGGCAATTGCCTTGTTGTAGTAGCCGTTGTCGAGGAAGACAGTGCCAAAGTTACCTGTGCTTCGTCAACTTCAAGCACCTCAAGCATGGCCTAGACCAAGCGCCACAAAACTCACCAACGATGTTGATGACAAAGAAAATAGCACCCTCGCGGGACTGCATGGTCAGGTAGCTGCCGTCTTTGTTGCCGTCGACCGGGTGCCGGGTCGCGGCCTGCACCAACAAGTCGTACACGGCGCTTGGGGAGCCCAAAATGTCATGCGAAGCATACGTGGTCAAGGCGAAGATGATGATGATGATGAGCAAGATGAAGGTGTGAGCCCAATCCGTCAGGATGGTAGCCTTCAGTCCGCCGACCATGGTGTACGCAATAACGCCAATCGGGAGGAGGTAAACTGCAAGCGCGGTCAATTATTTGCCTGGTCCCCTCCCAGCCCTCTTTGATTAGCTTGGCTTACTCGCAGCAATAGTGTGCATGCCCGTCAATGCATTGACCGTGGCGGAACCACCGACGATCAACATGAGAGACACCAGGATGTTCGTCGCCAATCCAAACACCAGAAAGACGATATGGGCAAAGGTCCCATATCGAGCCTTGATGATCTCGAGGTATGTGTGGGCGTTGGGTGCTCGCCTCTTCAGCTCGATGGCGAGCGTGGCAAAGAGCAGGATCTGGACAGTGGCGCCGGATGCATACCAGAACGGACCCGATACTCCGTACCGGTAGCAGACACCAGTGCTTTGGAGGAGGGTGGCAGCCCAGGTCCACGACGAGACGACTGCAGATGCGACCAGGCCCGATTTGACGGTGCGGCCGGCTGTGTTGAACATTTCGGATGTCTGGACCTCCCGGTTGTATCGACGCAGTATGAAGGTCACGAGAATCATGCCTGTCCGATTGTTAGCTGTCATCCCTTGCCTTCCTCACAGTGGACCTCCGGAGACCACGGATGCCTCATACCCAGCGCAAAGGCACCTCCGAGACCGAGAACGATGCCATAGCCGACTCCTTGGCCGAGCGCAGCATTAGAATTGCGATCCATGTTAGGCGTGCCAGACCGTGTGGTGCAGGGTGTGGCTGCTGGAAATCAGGTGGAAGTCCGTTTGAGGCCGTGAATTTCCGGAGACAGGACGGCGAGGAGGGTATATGGGTTAATATATGCCGAGTAGCTGCTATTTTGTCTTGAACACCAACCGCTGCCCGGTGCCGGGACCGGCCGCGGCCCTGTCATGCCTCTGTCGTGCCTTATCGCCATGGAGCATGCCGTAATGGCTGCACGCGAGGGAAGCTACCCCAGACACTCGCCATGCAAGAGATCTTTGCTTGGGTTCTTTTCCCATCTGGACGATTGAAGAAACAAGCTCGGCGTAAGGATCTCTCCGGGCCCCCACTCACAAAGCTTGCTTGTCAGAAATCTTGCCTTATCGCCGGCGTCCGCCAAGGGGCGTCTCCCGGACATGGAGGCGTGGTGGTGTCAGAATCGGGGTGGACTCGAGCAAACTTTGGGGTGACTTATCGAGCTAACCCAGCGAGGCGGCGCCTCGCGGGGAGCCCAGCATGCATACCGGTGCGCCCCTGCGGCTCAGAAGGTGGGCGGGCAGGCGACTAGCGTCGGCATCGAGTGCCGTCCAGACGCAGAGATAAGACCAATCGATCAGTCACAGGTGGGAGATGGCCATCCTTGTCGCGCGGTCTGCATAGTGGTAACCTCGAGCAGACCCAATCATGCTCCCCGTGAGCCGGGGGGGGGGGGGGGG
>FTIZ01032183.1_pt1 | contig 12007 bp, 10 predicted proteins | sample 1658381 | NCBI WGS metagenome assembly FTIZ01 (sample SAMEA3914822, study PRJEB12502) | metagenome | biome: forest; material: soil | place: USA | collected 2012-03-12 | depth 0.1 m
GCTGGTCAAGGACGGCCGCCTGAAGTCCTACCCGGGCTTCTGCCACGGCATGCCGGCCACCAATGCCGACGTCATCAACAAAGACCTGCTGGAATTCGTAAAAGCGTAATCCTCCCCGCCCCCGACCTGCCGAAAGCGTCGGCGTGTCGAACTTGGCTGCGCGGTCAAAATCCGTCCCCCTACCGGCCGCGCAGCCCTTTTTCCCTCGTCGGAGTCCCGTTATGTCCGAAGCCCTTTGCCCCTTTCATCAGACGACGACCGCCGGCGCCCCTGTCGCCGACAATCAGAATTCGCTGACGGCTGGGCCGCGTGGTCCGGTCCTGCTTCAGGACTATCAGCTCCTCGAAAAGCTCGCTCATCAGAACCGCGAACGCATCCCGGAGCGGGTCGTCCACGCTAAGGGTTGGGGTGCGCACGGCACCTTCACCGTCACCCACGACATCAGCCGCTACACCCGAGCCAAGCTGTTCGCCGAAATCGGTAAGCAGACCCCACTCGTCACGCGCTTCTCGACAGTGGCGGGCGAACTCGGTGCCGCCGACGCCGAACGCGATGTGCGCGGCTTCAGCGTCAAATTTTATACGGAAGAAGGCAATTGGGACATGGTCGGCAACAATACGCCGGTCTTCTTTGTCCGCGACCCGTACAAATTCCCAGATTTTATACACACTCAGAAGCGCCATCCCAGGACGCACTTACGCTCAGCGCTGGCTCAATGGGATTATTGGTCTCTGTCACCCGAAGCCTTTCATCAGATCACGATCGTCATGTCCGATCGCGGTCTGCCCATCTCCCCCATGCATATGGATGGGTTCGGCTCCCACACCTACAGCTTCATCAGCGCCGACAACGAACGCTTCTGGGTCAAGTTCCACTTCAAGACCCAGCAGGGCCACAAGCACTACACCAATGCCGAAGCAGCGGAGGTGATCGGCGCCAACCGGGAGAGCTACCAAACCGCGCTCTACCAAGCGATCGATACCGGTCAGTTTCCAAAGTGGGACCTGCATGTCCAGATCATGCCGGAGCTTGAAGCTGAAACCACGCCCTACAACCCCTTCGACCTCACTAAGGTCTGGCCCCACGCCGACTACCCGTTGATCCCCGTCGGGGTGATGGAGCTGAACCGCAATCCGGACAACTATTTCACCGACATCGAACAGGCGGCCTACTCGCCAAGCAACATCGTCCCGGGGATCGGGTTCTCGCCAGACAAGGTCCTGCAGGCGCGGATATTCTCCTATGCCGACGCGCACCGCTATCGGCTCGGAACACATTACGAAGCCCTGCCGATCAACGCGCCGAAATGCCCGGTCCATCATTACCACGCAGACGGGGCGATGCGGTTTTTCGAAAACTTCAAAAACCCTGACGCCTACTACGAGCCGAATAGCTTCGGCGGCCCCGTCCAGGCGCCGGAATATCGCGAGCCCCCCCTCAAGATCTCCGGCGACGCCGACCGGTACAACCACCGCGAAGGCAATGACGACTACGGCCAGGCGCGTGCGCTCTTTCATCTGTTCGACGACGCCCAAAGACAGCGCCTGTTCGAAAATATCGCCGCCTCGATGAAGGATCTGCCCAGTGCCATCACGCACCGGGTCATCACCCACTTCGACCGCATCGACCTCGCCTACGGAAAAGGCGTCTGCGACGCCTTAAAACTCAACGCCCCCTATTAGCCCGGCCGGCCGCCCTCCCAGGCCAGAAAGGATAGACCCATGTCGACGACATCCGCTTCCGAATTCACCGCCTATTTCGACATGGGCGGCAAGCTCATCCTTCAGGCCAGGCCGGCAACGCCCACCTTGTCCGTTCCGATGACGGTGACCCGCGCACCGCGCCGTGCGAAGCCCACAGTTATGGTCCTGGCGCTGCTGCTGGCCGTCGCTCTGTTCCTGGGCCTTGTCATCGCCGGCCTCGAATACTCCTACGCTATCGCGCCGCTTCGCGGCGACGGACCGCCGACGGCCTACCATGGCGTCCCGGTGGACTATGACTGAATTCGTTCTCTCCGAGTTCCAAAGCCTTGCCCTGCCCAAACATCCTGGGCAGGGCGTCCGCGCAGAGATCGCGCGGGCACGGACTTTCCTGCTTTCCTTGGTGTCCAATCTCATGATCCACAAAATCACCAGGCTCCAGGCTGACGCCTTGCTTCTCTTTGCCGCTATTGTCTGGGGCTTCGCCTTCGTCGCCCAGAAGGCGGGGATGGTGGGCCTCGGTCCCCTAGGCTTCATTGGCATTCGGTTTTCACTGTCCGCCCTCTTCATTCTTCCCTTCTTTCTCGGGGAACGCAGTGAGGCACGCGAACGGCCAAAGCTCGACAAGCAAGATTGGCTCGTCGCCCTCGCCCTCGTCGGCTCCTGTGCGCTTGGCGTCTATTTGCAGCAAGTCGCGCTTCTGACAACGACGGTCACGAACTCCGGCTTCCTCAGTGCAACCTATGTCGTCATGGTGCCCGTAGCTGGCCTCCTCATCTTTCGGCATCTGCAGTCGTTCATCGTTTGGCCGGCCTGTCTGATCGTCCTTGCGGGCGTCTACCTTTTAAATGGCGCTTCCCTCAGCCGCTTCGCCCTGGGCGACTGGTTGACCCTGCTCTGTGCCGTTTCGTTCGCCTTCCAAATCAACTTCATGGGCATCATCGTGCGCCGGACAAACCGGCCGTTCCTGATCTGCATGATCGAGAACCTTGTCTGCGCGGCCGCCGGGCTCGTTCTTGGCGCACTGACAGAGGGTATCCACCTCTCCGGCGTCATCGCTAACGCCGGGCCCTTGCTCTACGCCGGTCTCATTTCCGGCGGGATTGGCTTTGGACTGCAAGCCTTCGCCCAGCAACACACCCCTTCATCCGACGCCGCCATCATCCTCTCTGGCCAGGCGCTCTTCGCCGCAGCCGGCGGGTGCATCTTCCTCCACGAGGTCTTGGGCCCGGTCAACTGGCTCGGCTGCACCTTGATCTTCGCCGCCATCCTCCTTGTTCAGCTTTTCCCGTTTGTACAAACCCGCCTTCGCGCGAAGGCAGCCCCGCCTTTCCTCAATCACTAGGCCGCAAGAGCCTGCCCCGCACATTCCGGAGACCGACCATGTTGACCGCCAAATTGAAACTGATCAGTTGCGCCAGCGTTTTTGTCCTGGCCACCTTTTGCACCGCTCAAGCTTGCGCCGCCGCGCAGGATGAAACCACTGTCATCGTCACGGGAACTCGAACGAGTGGACTGAAGGCATCGGATAGCGCCACGCCCGTACAAGTCGTCGGATCTGCCACGCTGAAATCGGTCGGCCAAACTGACCTCGCCCAGGGACTCGCCCAGTCCGTTCCCGCTTTCGCCGTGCAAGGCTTTGGCAGCGACATGGCAAACCAAACCCTGTCGACACGTCTGCGCGGATTGAGTCCGAACGACACCCTGGTCCTGATTGACGGCAAGCGACGCCATGGATCCGCATCACTAGCGGTGCTTCAAAGTGCCTACCAGGGCAGCGCGGCCCCAGACCTCAGCTTCATCCCGGAAGGCGCGATCGACCATGTCGAGGTCCTCACGGACGGCGCCGCCGCGCAATACGGCACCGACGCGATCGCTGGCGTCGTCAATATCATTCTGAAAAAGGACAAATCTGGCGGAACGATTACCGCCACTGCCGGCCAATATTTCGATGGTGGGGGGAAGACCGCAGATATCTCGGCAAATCTCGGATTTGCTCCGACGGACCGCTCGTTCTTAGACCTGACATACGAGAGCAAATATCACGGCTACAGCGATCGCGGCGCACCCGACCCCCGGGCCATCCCTAACTCATCGGGGACGTTTGACGACGCCGCCAGTTGGATTGGCGGCACATATGACAAGAGTGTGCCGGACTTTCCGCACGTCAATCACATCGAAGGTGATTCCGCGGTCCATCTCAACGTTCTATCTTACAACGGCGGTTATGACCTGAGCGATGACTGGTCGCTTTACAGCTTCGGCACATATGGGTCCAAGCTTGCCGCGTCCTATGAAAACTGGCGAACCCCAACGCGAGTTTCCCAGACCATCGGCGGCGCGACCACCTACCCGTTCCCCTTGGGATTCAACCCGCATGAGGCCATCAACGAAGAGGATCAGTCCTATACGGCCGGCATAAAGGGCAAGTTTGCCGGTTGGCATGTCGATCTTGCGTCGACCTACGGCCGAGACGATCAGGACCTTTCGAACTACGACTCCTTCAATGTTTCCCTCTTTGCCGACACGGGGGCATCGCCAAGCGCCTTTCGAGTCGGCTCGTTTGTATCGACCCAGTGGACAAACACCCTGGACCTAAACCACGATTTCGACATTGGGTGGGCGAAGCCGATCTCGGTCGCGTTCGGAATAGAGCAGCGACGAGACACCTACCAGGTTAAGGCTGGGGACGCGGCGTCGCGATACAAGGAAGGTTCTCAGGCATTTCCGGGATTCTCGTTGACTGACGCCGGCAAGTATCATCGGGACAACGAAGCGGCCTATCTCGATATTGCGGCAACCCCAGTGGAGCACTGGTCGGTCGATGCCGCCGTGCGCGAAGAGCACTACACCGATTTCGGTGATGCGACAGTTGGACAGCTCACATCCCGCTACGATTTCACACCGCAATTCGCGGTCCGCGGTACGATTGGCACCGGCTTTCGCGCGCCCAGCCTGGAAGAAGAGCACTATTCGGCAACCAATGTCACGCCGACCTCGGCATACGTTCAACTGCCCCCCAACGCGCCGGCCTCAAAACTTTTGGGGATCTCGCCGCTTCGCCCCGAGGACTCGCGCAACTATAGCCTCGGGCTTGTCGCTCATCCGATCCCCAAGCTAACCTTGACCGTCGACGCCTACGAGATCGATATCGACAATCGGATCATTGCGTCGGGGACGGTCTATTCGTCTGGGAGTCCGTCGGGGAACGATTACCCGCAGGTGACGGCGGCAATCGCGGCAAATGGCAACGTGCTTGACCCGACCGTTTCCATGACTGGGATCAATATCTTCGCCAATGGGGCCGACACGCGCACACGCGGCCTGGAATTTGTGGCGACCCTGCCGTCCACCGACTTCCACCACCTCGGCCAGGTCGACTGGTCCTTGTCGGGTGACTACAGCGAGACAAAAGTCACTCGTATCTTGAACGCGTCAACTGTGATTGCGTCGAGCGATTTATTCGACAGGAGCGCAATCTCGACATTGGAGGATGCGGCGCCCAAGTACCGCGTGATCGCCGGCGCAACCTGGACCAAGGCGAAGTGGCAGGTCGCCCTAAAGGAAACCCTCTATGGTCAGTCCTCGACGACCGTCCTCGGTGATGATGGGGTCTGGTATCAGTCGAAGATCAAGCCGACGGCAATCACCGATCTTTCCGTAACCTACAAGGTTAGCAATGCAGTCAAGTTCTCTGTCGGCGCGAACAACCTTCTGAACACCTATCCGAGACGCCTGAATTCCGGTCTGCTCCGCTCATATATCGATGCGAACGACAACACGGCCGTCGCCCAGTACCCCGCCTGGTCGCCGTTTGGTTTCGACGGCGGGTATTATTACGCCCGTCTGTCTGTCAGCTTTTAATCCAGTGGGTTTTGGATATGTCCGAAGCGATCAAAAACCGCCTGGCGCTCCCGGTCGATCCGGACGACGACCACATCCTCGGCCAGGCCGGGGCCCAGTTCACCCTTGTCGAATACGGCAGCTACGCCTGCCTGCACTGCCGCGCGGCGAACGAACGGATCAATGCCGTGCGAGAGCAGCTCGGCGACCGCATACGCTACGTCTATCGGCATCAACCCCTGATCGGAAATGACCTAGCGCGACGCGCGGCCGAACTCGCGGAACGCGCCCGCGACGAGGACGAGTTCTGGGAGGTGCACAGCCTCCTGATGACACGCTCCGCAACGCTGACCGAGGACGACCTGCACGTCGTGACGACGCGGTTCGGCCTCGACCGAGATCCAGACGCGGTCGAACGCGCCGTTCAAAAAGTCATGCGCAACCAGGAAAGCGCGCTCGCCAGCGGCGCCTTCATCACCCCGACCTATTTCGTCAACAACCGGCGATACGATGGGGCGTGGGACGATAGCTCGCTGACCGAAGCCATGCTCGGCTCCCTCAGTCACCGCGTCTGGTCCGCCGCATCCGACTTTGCAGGTTGGGCACCATCGGCCGGGCTCTCGCTCCTGGCTGCTACGATCATTTCAATCTTGTTAGCAAATTCCGTCTTTGCTTCCCAATTCAATGCCTTATGGCACCAGTCATTCGGCTTTCTGTTCGGTCACAACGGCTTCTCCCTCAGCCTGTTCTCGTGGATAAACGACGCGCTGCTCAGCGTATTCTTCCTGGTCGTCGGCCTGGAGATAAAGCGCGAATTCACGGTCGGCTCGCTGCGAAAAATACGCGTCGCTGCCTTCCCGATTGCCGGGGCACTTGGGGGCGTCCTCGCGCCGGCCCTGATCTACCGTCTCATTCTGCCCTCTGGACCGTGGGCGCACGGTTGGGGCGTGCCTACAGCCACCGATACAGCCTTCGCCATCGCCCTTCTCGTCATGCTTGGGCCGAAGGTACCGATGGCTCTGCGGATCTACCTCACCGCTGCCGCCATCGCAGACGACATCGGGTCTATCGTCGTGGTCGGCCTCTTCTATTCCGGACAAGTCAATTTCGTCCTGGTCGGCGTTGCGGCTGCTATCTGTGCGGGCCTCGCCCTTCTCAACAGACTGCGCATCTACAACGTTTCGCCCTACCTCATCCTGGGCCTCGGCCTTTGGACTGCCTTGCATGGCGCCGGCGTTGACGCCACCCTGGCCGGCGTGCTCCTCGCTCTCTTCATTCCCACCCGTTCGCCGCCGAATTTCGACGCGTTGGTCGTGCAGGCCAATAGCATCATGGATGCCGAAGATCGGCGCGCCAAAATCACAGGCTCGGGGGGACCATCACTTCAGGCGCTCCGCGCGCTCGATGCCATTCACGATCGGCTGGAATCTCCCGCCGACCGCCTATTGAGAGACGCCGGTGCCCGGTCGAGCTATATCGTTCTTCCGCTCTTTGCTCTCGCCAATGCGGGCGTCGCGATAACGCCCGAAATCTTTGCCGGCCGAGGCCAGCTCTTTGCTGCAATCATCGCCGGGCTGACACTTGGCAAGCCCTTAGGAATGATCATTTTGGCCTGGTTGGCTGTGAAGCTGCGCCTCGCGGTGAAACCTGACGACTACTCCTGGTTCCAGTTCTGCGGAGCGGCCGCCCTCGCCGGCATTGGCTTCACAATGTCGCTATTCATAGCGGGCCAGGCCTTCCACGGCGCGCTTGACTTCTCAGCAGCCAAGATTGCGGTCTTCGGCGGGTCCATCCTGTCGTCAATTGTCGGAATCACGGTGCTCTTAGTGGCCGCAAAAGCAAGGCAAAGGGCCTGTGCAAATCCATCTGAACTCTTGTTGGCGGGCTCCGTCATCGATGCCGACGCACACCGCGTTGGTTCGGTATAGCCCCCGCCAATAGTGCTCTTTCAGTCACGACGAGGGTCCGGCGCGGCGTGCGAGGCTTGTTGACGCGCTCGAGAGTTTGCGAATTCGCATTAACTGAAATAGTCTCCCCTCAACCAGGGGGCGCCAAGATGTTACCAACCGATTGGCTCGAACAGCTATCAAAAGCCGTGCACTCACTCGATAGCGCGGACTGGGTAACCGCTATAATCGCATCGATCAGCTTGGTTCTGTCGTCGGCCGCATTCTTTGTGCGGCGGCGCGAGGAAGTAGTCACGCAAAGAGCCCAATTCTATCTGCAGTTTACAGACCGCTACAACACGCCAGAAATGCACGACGCCCTGGTGAAGCTCATGAGCCACTACATCGCCCATAGAGCGGATTTTGCGTCGATCTTCGCTGAAGAGTTCAGGAGCCGTACCGACCTGGGTATCGGCCTCGATGCCGCACGCCGCCTGGTCAATCGGTACTTTGTCAACATTCACGACATGTACACGAACGGGCTTATCGACAAGCAGCTGGCGTCAATGCTCTGTAACTTCCAAGGCCTCAACATCTTTTACCAGGTCGTCGTTCCCATGAACGAAGCCAAGTACGGCCGGTTGCCAAACAACCAGGCGACCTTTGAGCGCCTTAAACAATTGCGATCGCAGTACGCCGACGGTAAGTTCGGTCTGCGCAGCGAATTCGACAATCCGGCTGCCGCATTTGACCTCCTTTAACCGCTTAGGCGAAGACTTCTAATTTCCCGAAATTTGCCTTGAGGGTCGTAATTACCCCTCTGGACACGATCCACTCGGCAAGATCGACAGCGACGCCGCCGGCATTGTGACATGCGGCCCGTCTCAAGGCGGGGTCCTTGACCTTCTTGTTGGCGTTATCGGAAATGCCCTTGACGACAAAGCCCATGGACGGGGCGCGGCCCTCAAGCTCGTAGTACTTGTCCAGAGCGGCCAAAAAGCCTCCGCTTTCCATTTCGACACATAACGACTTGCCGTATTCACCGAGAATCTTACTGACAACCCTCTCGCTGTCGACGACGTAATCCCAGGTAAAGTAGTCGCCGCAGTGGGTCTCAAATGTCGCACCGGAACTGGCATTGGAAGAATGAAGATCCGCCGCAAACTTCTGCAGGTTGCGAGAGAAGTCCGCCTTATATTCGTGGCTCCGGTTTTTCTTTGCGCGGTACTCGTCGCACTGTCCCGTACCAGATATGCGATCTTGTGTCCGCCAAATCACGCTGTCGGCGATAACGACGTCGCCGATTTTGACGGTATCGGGCACTAACGAGCCTGCGATGCCGGTTAGGATCACAATTCCCGCATTCGTGTGCTTGAGAAATCCCATGGTCTCAATGGCGGCTGTAGCCTGCCCCATCTTACCAATGCTCATGGAAAAGGCCTTCACCAGGCGTCCGTCTACGAGCTTGGTCCACCCTGCGATCCCAGCATTATCCAGATCGCCACGAACGTGAGCCCGTTCCCAGCCACGTCGAGCGAGCGTCTCCTCGAAGTGAACCTGCTCGTCCTTAACGAGTGCCGTCAAGAAGCCGAGCGGGAAATCTTCTTCCTTGCGACGGCCTCTAAGGATCGTCTTAGTGACTTCTTGCATCTCGTTGAAATTCCTCTGCCCTTTCTAAGAAATAGGGAGAGGTTTGCCGGTTTCGTCAACCTTAAAGTGATGGGCGTCAATGTTATGCTTTGAGTCGTATTGCTTCCCAGAGTCGAAGTTGTGGACGTAGATGATGTTCACGTCATACTCCCGAAACAGCTCATGGTAGTGTTCGTCGGTAAGCATCATTAAACGAAAATCCCGCCCGAGATAATCGAGCGGGTTAGGCAGCGTTGCTTTTGCCATGATGCAGCCGTCATTGATCTCGACGGGATAAATTGGATTTCCGAATTGCTCTGTTAGTTTAGCGAAGAATTTGTACAGCAGAAATTCTGAGAAGTCGCCGTACTCTCGATCAAAATGGAAGGTCACGTTCGGAACGTAACGATCTTCAGCCCACTTGGCACGATGACTCGGGTCAGCGAACACTAAACTTCGTAGATCCGAGTAAATATCCGCCATGTCGAAACCTACCCCACCCTCGGTTAATAAGACATTAATCGCAGCTCTTACTGTTGCCGCACGCCCTATACTGGAGCTCTTCGAACGCTACATAATCTGAGTCGGCCCACCTTAACCAGAAAATCGAAAACGCCAAACCATATCGCCTAGGAAGTGCTGTATTGGAGCAGAATGGGCGGCTACGCTACCTCGAAGAACGCAAATTATTGAGGCAAAATAATAAATTACGGATCGGGAAAGCGCCCAAGATCATCAGACGCCGGACAAACATGTCACCTGACACATGCCGTAGGGTCAAGCATAACATGACCAAAATGCGACACGGCGCAATTTTAGTTTGTCCTGTAGCGCAATTAGCACACCAGGTTGTATGCTGCTAGCGCGCCTCCCCAAGATCTGGTCTTGAGGTCTTCAAAAAATCGGCATCCGCTATTTCAGAAATGGGGTGCCCTGATGGGCGACCAGCAGGTCATGCATGTCCGACGCATGCTCCTCCTCATCCTGCAGGATCTTGACCAGCATGTGCCGCGTCGTGGGATCGTGGTCACCAAAATAGCGGACGAGCTCTTGGTAATGCTCGATGACCAAACGCTCAGCGATCAGGTTCTCCTTCAGCATCTGCACCATATCGCCGCCCTGACCGTATTCGGTGGCCGACCTCATAGCTAGACCATCTGGATTGAGATCGGGCACACCGCCGAGCTGATTGATGCGCTCAGCCGCCATCATCATGTGCTCGTGTTCGCTCTCGGCATGCTCCGTAAATTCGGCGGCGACGCTTTTGCTGTTGATCCCCGCAACCGACAGCGCATGCATTCGGTAACGCAGCACGCACACAAGTTCAGTGGCCACTACCGTCTGCAGCAGTTCAATCGTTCTCGCCACGTTGCCCGCATAGGACGGCATGACGGCGCCGTCGTCGAGGGCGGCTTTGGCGCGGGCACGCAGAGTTTGGACGTCGGTGAAAAACGGCATTTCGGTTTGGGCGGTGGTCATTTGGGTGCTCTTCATTTGCTGGTTTCAGTGGGTGGGTCAGGCCAGCAGCGTCAGGTCGCGGCGGCGGATTTGAGCGAAGCGTAAGTTAGGCCATGGCATTGAGGCCCGAGCCGAAGGCCGGCGATTGCTGAAAAGCAGATCGACTTGATGAGTGTGGAAGGTAGGCCTGCAGCCACGCCCAGTCATGCTTAAGCCGCTCAGCCGCTTCGCGGACCTGACGGGCCTGATCGACGATCGCGGGCATGACGGCGACGCTTGCCCAGGTCAGGACATAGTCGGCGATCTCTTCCCATCCGCGCTCCAAACAGAGCAAATGCGAGCGCCCTTTGAACACCTTGTAGTCCGTCTGTGTCCTGGCCGCGATTTGCTCGAAATAGTGGGTTCGAACCAAAGGCATCGGGACGGAGCGATCTTGGTCGGCGGCGATCAACAGCAACGGCGCACGCTCAGAGCCGCCGAACCCGCCACCGATGTCCGGCCCATTCAGGGTTTCCAAGAAAATCCTGCGGGGCATCGGCACATGTTCGGGCATTTCAGCCGGCGTCCGCTGGTTCAATACGGCCAAATCGCCCAGCTTGCGAAAGACAGAACGCCCGGCGTTCAGCAGGCCCCGAACCCAAACTATGTTCGCCAGGACTGAAGCTACGGACGATGCCAACGCCGTGGGATGCTCTCGCACTCCCGAAGGCGGGACAGGCGAGAGCGCGACTCCGGCGGCGCCCAGGCCGCGTTTGAGAAGGATTTGGACGATCAGACCGCCAAAGGCGTGGCCCATGAGAATGGGTAGATCGGGCAGCTTTCGGATAAAGCGCTCGAAATGGTCGGCGATCTCCGCCAATGTGAGACGCGCCACCCGAGGATCTGGAACCTTGGCCAGTTCTGCGGCCGGCCGATTGTAATAGGGCCAGGCCGGCGCCAAAACCGTGTATCCCTTACGTTCAAATCGTGCCTTGAAATTCGCCCAGAAGGCCGGCGTCGAGGACGCGCCGTGGATGAGCAGAATGGTCTTCGGCGGATTCATGGATCACCTGTGCGGTGTGTGCGTTACATCAAACTCGATAAAAAAGGCCGCGCCGATCCGTGGGGGGAGGAGATCGGCGCGGCCCATACGGGCGCAGTCGACAGGGCGTCCAGACTGCGCCGCTCACGCGCGTGTGGGTCAGGCGCGGATTACGCTTTTACGAATTCCAGCAGGTCCTTGTTGATGACGTCGGCATTGGTGGCCGGCATGCCGTGGCAGAAGCCCGGGTAGGACTTCAGGCGGCCGTCCTTGACCAGCTTCCAGGACTTGGCGCCGGTGATGGGGAACGGCGCGATCTGGTCGTCTTCGCCGTGCATGACCAGGACCGGGCAGTCGATCAGCGGCAGGTCATCCCAGAACTCGGTGTTCTGGAAGACTTCGATGCAGTCATAGGCCGCCTTGATGCCGCCCATCATGCCCTGGCGCCACCAGTTGTCGCTGATTTCCTT
>FTIZ01750556.1_pt1 | contig 12006 bp, 7 predicted proteins | sample 1658381 | NCBI WGS metagenome assembly FTIZ01 (sample SAMEA3914822, study PRJEB12502) | metagenome | biome: forest; material: soil | place: USA | collected 2012-03-12 | depth 0.1 m
CCTCTTCTGCAGCCACCCACCTTGCCCACACAGCCTTCCTTTTTTCCACCTGCACCACCAAGAATACCATCACCAGTTGATTTCCCTGCCTCACCCGCAACAGGACCGGAATCCCCTCTGCGATGAGGTCGAGTTCCTGCAGCTCAGGTGGTGCGCCGTGTGCGTCGCGGCCAGGCTCCGGCCGCTAAGCAGGCCGGGTGAGCCAGATTGCATCTCAATCGGATCTCTCTCGCCCGAACCTCGCAAACATCTATGCCGACCTGGAAATCGAGTCCGGGAAATCTTGATGCGTGCTTGTTAGCGCGTGGGGTAAACTGGGGTAAACTGGAGTAAACTGGGGAAATCCTCCTGCCCGGGTTAACTCCCCAGTTCCCTTTCCCCATGATGGCCGCTGGGCCCTGTTCACTTTGCGGGGAAAATGCCTTTATTGGCTCGCGTATCTCACGTCCCTCGGGTCAGAAGCCGGCGAGAAACCGACGAGAGCCTCGACTGTGTGGTATCACTCGTTGTATAAACGGGCTTCGAGTGCCAAGTGCCAAGTGCATCGTCGATATATAGCATTGCAACCTGCGTCTGTGATACTGGCCGCCAATTGACAGTCACCATGAAGCTTTCGGCCATTTGGGCAGCCTCGCTGCTCGCCAATGTCGCCAATGCCGTGCCCGCCAAGAAGAAAGCCGAGCCATTCTTGACCCCGATCGACAGCCAGACTTGGGTCATTGGCAATGACGTGTGGAATATGACACAGGGCCGGCAGTACGGTGTCAAGCTGTACTACAAGAACCGAGACTGCGTTGGCAACGCGGTGGGTCACTACGCGAGCTACAGTATGTCCCAATTCCAGAATGGGGCTTCTGATACCAGACTTTGCTAAACAAACCCTTGCTAGACGGAGCTGCGAGCGACCTTGCCTGGACCTCCGCAAGCGTGGAAAGGACTGGAAAGTACAAGGGCGTGCCTTTCATCGACGTCAAGTTCACCGCAGTCGAAGGGGACATGCACTGGGTCATCTACCAAGGGCAGCATGGAGCGTATCAGTACTTTGTCAATCATGCCCTGCCAGTTCTGGGCGAGTTCAGAACCCTCTGGCGTCTCGACAACACAACCTTCCCCAACGGCAGGACGGTGACCAAGGATGGCGCCCTGCCACCGCTGAGCGAGTACATTGCGGCCAACAAAGTCCAGGACGAGACCTGGCTCGCCCCGGACGGGAAGAGCTATATCACCAAGTACGATTGGACCAGCTGGAGTCGGAAGCAGGATTACTTCGGCGTCTACGGCAACGAGGTTGGCAGCTGGTATATCAATCCTGGCAAGGTAAGAAGGCAGCGAACTCGAAATATGAGCGGCCATTCCGGCTGACATTCTTTCTCAGGACTACTACAACGGCGACCACACCAAACAGGAGTTAATGGTAGGGCCATTGAGCATCCAACTCGGCCGCGCCCGTCACTGATGAAACATACCTATATAGGTCCACAGGGAATCCGCAACCGGCGACGCTGTCCAGCTGAACATGGTCCACGGAACTCACTTTATGGTTTCCTCCTCCGACATCTTTCCAGATGGTAAGATGTGGGGTCCATGGCTGTGGTACTTGGTTTGTCTCCCAGAACCCCTCTCCCGAGTCATTGTTACTGATGGCTCCCCAGAACGACGGGTCCAAGTCCGATGCCGCTCGTCAAGCAAAAGAAGAGTCTGCAGCCTGGCCTTATGCTTGGCTCCAAGACGAAGCGTACCAATCCCGGGGAAAGGTCTCTGGGAGGCTGGTGCTGTCCGACGGGAGGCCCGCGGCCAAGGCGGCCGTGTTCCTTGGCGACGACAATCCGACCAAGACGACGTTGGATATGGGCTCTACCTACTACTACACAGCCTATACCGATGATCACGGCAACTTCGAGTTTGACGACGTCCGCGTCGCCACCTACGGCCTGCAAGCGTGGTCCAACGGCTCGCCAATTGCCGATGTGAGCACCAGTTTCCTTCAGAACGGTGTTTCCGTCACCAAGAGCAAGACCACCAAGCTCGGCACCCTGAAGTGGGCCCTGTCCGGCCGCAAGAGGCTGTTCCAGGTGGGAGACTTCGACCGGTACAGCTACGGCTTCCTCCACGGCGGTGCTCCGAACCAGCACGCTCTCGTCGCCTCCTGCCCGGCCGACCTGACCTACGTGGTTGGGCGCTCCAAGACCGCAGACTGGTGCTTCGGCCAAACATACAAGGGCAACTGGACGATTCAGTTCCAGGTCTCCGAGAACCCGGCTGCAGCCAAGCGGGACCCGACGCTCATCGTGTCTCTCGCGGGTTACTCGAGTGGTGTCAGCTCGACCATCTGGGCCAACGGGCACCAGGTCGGGAACATGACTAGCGGGACTCCGAAGCTACTGAGCGACCCCTCCCTCTACCGCAGCGCGACCGCGGCTGGGGAGTGGAGGCTTCTCGAGTTTCCGTTCGATTCTGGGGTGTTGCAGAAGGGTGTCAACACTGTCACCTTTCAGCTGACGAGGAACACCACCTGGCATGGGTTCATGTGGGATAGTATCATTTTGGATTGGTAAGAAATGTACGTCGCTACCGTCTCGGTGCTGGTGACGAGATCGACCCGAGAACGGGCAAGATGTTGTGGATAATGGACATGATTATTTACTCCTGGTGAAAGTGCGACTCGGGGCGATGATGATTCTTTGCTTGACGGCCAACCCGTCTTATTGGCCGGTGTTCCCGCCTTTGACAACTCGAGCGGAAGCGGTGGAATTGGCTTGGGCTTGCTGGATAACGCAGCGTCCAATGAGGAGTTGATGCGGTGGATGAAGACGGATGAATGGCCTGACGAATCCGATTCTGGATTCTCTTTATTAGGATAGACCATTTCAATTCTAGATGTGGTTCTTTCCGTGCCTTTCCTGAGGCGCCATTGAAGTTGTCTCAAGGTTGCTCTGCTCTGTGCCGACAGGTTGCGGAAGTTTACAGATGCTAACACAGGTTGCAGAAGCTCATAGATGGAAGTTCATGATTTATTACTTGCTAGCTTCGAGCACTGCAGCTTCGATCCTCCCTCGAGTTCTTTCTACTCTATTAGTATTTTTATATAAGACTACGCCTATGCTTTTGCCTTCCATCTAGTCGCAGCACATTTGACTATATTGATTTGGGGTGGTCTGGCAGGACTCTTTTTACCTTGCTTTAGTCGTCTGCAGTGGTTGACTGCCTGGGCTTTTGTTTTTCCTTTTTCCGTTCGTGGTCCAGGCACACCAATGCGTGCTCGGTACCGTACTTAGACAGGAGTCTAATCTCCACCTTAGCGTAGCTCAACAACACTCTTTCAACAACTGCTGTTCAACACGTCCTTTGCCTCCTGTGAAGGAGTTTGGCTACCTCGCCGTCCTGTGGCTTACTCTGCACAGGTGCCCGCGACTAGGTCTTCGTCCGTCCAGACGGGGACTCTTTTCCTTTTGTTTACATCTTGCCTAGCCGGCAAGATACCGGGACCCGAAGAAGACTCCTCTCCAAAATCTGACTGCACGCCAGCACCCGTTGAGGATTGGTTGTTGTGGTGTTTTTGGGGTGTGTGGCTTCGAGCTCCACTTCAATATTTAGCTTAGCTTTAAATAAAGTTAAATAATAATATTAGAGGAAAAGCTATCTTTTATTAATATAACTACTAGTATTAGTAATAACTAAAGTATAGCTAAGTAGACGCTCGAAAGGTATAACAGTCGAGTCCTCAATATAGCGTTCTCGCTTGACAGCAAGACGCTCGAGAAGTATAACGGTAGAGTCTACGCCGTAGCATTCTCTACGAATAGTAAATGTCTCGAGACAGACCGAGGGCTGCTAAGCATCATTATAAAATTCGAAGCTTCAAATAGCTCTAGAGCCTAGAAACCCGTAAGCGGTTTCTTCGTCGGCAACGATTGGATCACAAGAGATAGGAAGAGTGTTCTTTAGCTTGCCGTCGACTATCATGCAACATATGTGGCGATTCTTGGCAATACACTCGAGATTGGTGCACCTCGGCCAGGGCTCTATAACCGCTGTCTCTGTATCAAGTCTTCGACCATGCCGGAGCCAACCGAGCCCGGCCGCGGCGCACGTGGCGGGGGCGCGAGGAGGGGCAACGGCGTGCGCCGCACCGCGGGCACCTGGTAACCTTCTAATTACTCTCTTTTGCTGTTCTGGAAAAAAGAGTCCTCGGACAATTGAAACATGACAATGGAGACAGCATCTACCAGCCAAGCAATTCGAGAATCTCAGCTGTCGCCACAGCCGGACTCCCAGCTCTGCGTCTTTTGCCAGGGCATCAACCTAGAAGATTTGAAGAGCGGAGACGGATACACGCATCAGCCGACGGGCGGCGCTCTGGTCCTTAGCGGCGAGGCATGCGCCCTTTGCCGTCTCATCGTCAATCTCTTCAAGAGGCACATCCACCAGCACCGACTAGCGACGAGTTCGCTGCGGAACATATCCGACGCCTTGGACTTGGGCCCCGTGTCAATGTTTGCGGCGGGCGAGGAGATAGACTCGAAGAAAATTCGCGAGCGCGGCCCAATCAGTGACGGGCCGCTGTCGCGGAGAGTGGCAGTGACGATAGGGGTATTAGGATCGACGCTTCACTACGGGCCAGACTTTCCAACCATGCTCATGTTCACTGATCCAGGTGAGACGGCTCACCCGCTACAGGCAGCAGCGAACATCATCTGACTGAATACCCTAGGTTCGTTTCCCCAGTCGAAGGGTATAGCCGGCCTCTCAGTTTTGGCTCGTGGGATCCAAGACGACCCTATCTGCGACCTCAATATATTGAAGACGCTCAGCTGGGCTGACGAGTGCGAGGAATGTCACACGGCATGCAACAGCGCCAGCCCTTGGTTAACCTCGGGCGACGCAGTCGGCCCAGCGCGGCTGCTGCATGTTGGGCTGCCCGGACAGCCTGTCATCAAGCTCGTGCAGACCAACGGCCGGCGGTTGAAGTACGTGGCGCTCAGCTACTGCTGGGGAGACAAACACTCTGGGCGGCTCACCACGAATAAGACTATTGGGCGGATGACGACGCGGGGGGTTTCCTTGGCCCGACTGTCCCAGACAATCCAGGATGCCGTCGAGGTGACCCGCAGGCTGGGGATCGCATACCTCTGGGTCGACGCGCTCTGCATCATCCAAGAACAGCCGGACAAGGCAGACTGGATAGCCGAATCGGCCAAGATGGGCCTAATCTACGCCAATGCGTACTTAACCATCGCCGCCACTTCGGCCAGTAGCGCCTCGCAGGGGTTCCTCACGCGAGCCCACCGGCTCGGAGTCCCGGTTGACTTCAGGGTCAGCAAAGCCGGGCCCTGCGAGGGGAAGATTTACTTTAGGGAGTGCACAGAGATTATGTCCTCTTTTTACGAGGACGTGGAGTGCAGCTCACTTCTTAAAAGGGCGTGGGTCAAGCAGGAACGGATTCTCTCGCGCCGCACCATCGACTTCTCGTCACGGCAGATCTACTGGACCTGCCGGACGAATAGGCATTCCGAAGACGGCCAGGAAGATGGGGACGGTGCTGTGGAGGCATCTGCTGTTCTGAGCAGTCTCGACATCTTCGGTATTAGCCGGAGCGCGCCCGAGCAGCAAAAGCACATGATGCGGGGTTTATTCTTCTCGTCGTGGGCCGACCTAATCAAGGAGTACTCGACCCTTCAGCTCAAGTTCGAGAGCGACAGACTGCCAGCTCTCGCGGGCATTGCTGGGATTCTGGGCCAGAGCGTCCCTGGCCGGTATTTCTCAGGGATCTGGGAAACCAGCCTACCCGGCGGGCTTCTCTGGGAACCCCTGGAACGTCCGGCGCGGCGCTGCCCCCAGGCTTGTCTCCCCTCTTGGTCGTGGGCATCCATGGTCGGCCCCGTCTCAGCCGGTGGACCCGGTCCCGAGAGAGCACGAGCACGAGCCAGGCTTCTCGGCACCAGTGTCCACGAGACGGGGAGACAGTGTCTTCACCTACAGAGCCGACTCCATCGTTGCAGGGTGCGAATTAGCCCGGAGCCGCCGGAGCCGCCGTGCCGGAGCGATCGGAAACTGAAGGATCCGCGAGTCGAAATCCCTGCCTACGAATTCGCTCTCGATGCTGCAGTCGGTCCTCGACCGCTCGGAGAGAAGTTTAGCAATACCTGCCACTTTGACGGGCCGAGAGGCACCGAAACGGACTTTTACGCGCTGGGCCTTCAAAAAGCTCCGTACTGGGATGGTCATGATGGCCTGCTGCTGAGAAAGTTAGACGGTGCCGGGCATGGGACCTTCTACGAGCGTGTTGGCGTAATGTCGTCGTCAGACCGATTCTGGCATGCTCTCCAGGACGTAAGCGTACAGCTGATCTGATCAAGATACGGCGACATGAAAAGATAGGACACGGGGGAAGATGTCAAGGAAATGAATACTTCGGTTGATCTAGTATCCTCGGGCGGGTTGTGGTAACAGGGGTTCAATATCTATATAGAAGGTATCCGTGCATCCTTACATGGAAACACTATCATTCTTTTCCAAAAAGGAGTAACTACCTAGGTAGGTAGGTAGGCAGATCAGCACAGCGATCCTGAAGGTACTCCTAATTTACAAAGAACTCGTCTGCACCAGCGAAATATCGTCGATATACAACACGTTCTTGCCCGGGTCCGAGCCGACGGTCCCCATGACGCCGCAGCCGATGTTGGCAAAAATGTTGGCGAAGGACGCGGCGGCCTGGAAAGTAGTCGAGTGCCGTACCCAGGTGCCAGCGGGGACGGTAGTCAGGGACAGCGACGAGAAGGTGCGGGCGGAGTAGGGGAAGGCGTAGACGACGAAGTTGCAATAGAGGCTGGCAGGGTTGTCGTGGCTAACCCATCCAGAGACGGTGTAGTTGGCGCCGGGGATCAGGAAGACGGACTGGCCCAGGGTGGTGCTCTTGCCGTTGTCGTTGAGGTACACGGCGCGGACGGCCTGGCTGCCGCTGTGCACGCGGATCGGGCTCACCTCTTGCGGGGTGAAGGCGCCCAGGGGCTGGGTGACGTCCCAACCATCCAGGTTACCGCTCTCGAAGCCGGGGTTGTTCAGCGCCACGGCGGACGAGACGGGGGTCGGCGTCGGCGCCGCACCGACTGGCCAGAGGCCCATGGAGCAGTCAGTTGTGAAGCTGCACTCGAGGCCCGCAGTCTTTAGGCAGCTGTAGATGGTGGAGGCTGTATTGGTAGGGTTGAAGGCGACGGGGAAGCAAGTAGCCCAGTCGGTGTTCCAATTTGGCCTTAGCGACGCGGTGCACATGGTCATCGAGTTCCGCGCAGAAGCGAGGAGAGTAGCGGTGGCCAGCCCGGCGCATGGTGACGGCATCTTTGACCAACAGCTTGTCTCTGGGCCACCCACCACCCTCGTGACGCAACTGGTGACGGTAGTCCACTGAGGACCGGGTGTGATGGTAGGCGTGGGTGTGGTTTCGTTGGTGGTGCTGGTGGGGGTGGGTGTGGCCGCGTCAGTGGTGCTGACCGGGGTAGATGTGGTCTTTTCGGCCGTGTTGGCGGAGGTGGATGTGGCCTCATCAGTGGTACTGGCAAGGGTGGAGGTGGCCTCGTCGCTGGTGCTGGCCGCGGTAGAGGTAGCCTCGTCGGCAGTGCTAGTGGGGGTGGATGTGGCTTCCTCAACCGTAGTGCTGGCCGGGGTAGATGAGGCCTCCTCGGCCGTGCTGGACGGAGAGGGGGCAATTGGGTTGACGGCGTAGAGGTTCAACCGGTTGGGGCCGCCGCACCACTCGTACGCACTGCCAGCGCAGAGCATGCTGCAGTCGGTCTCGGCCGCCGGCTCACCGGCGGCGAGCTCGTCACCACAGTAGCATTCGTTGGCGTACTCGACGCCAAAGTAAGCGTACCCGTCGCAGAAGGCAGCGCACATCTCGACTGTCATCCCGGCCTGCATCTCGCTCTGGCTCCGTCCCGAGAGCGAGCGGGCACCCACCGAGTCAGTCCAGCACGACTGGTACCTAAAGGCACCCGCAGTTAAGGGGCTAGAAGGGGCTACAGGTAGAGCATTCTTCTCGTAGACAGTCAGACGGAGGGTACCCCCACACCCCAGCGAGCTATCGCCGCTGCACGTCAACTGGCACTGGGTCTCGGACGTCTTGGCCGCTAGATCGAGATCCATACCGCAGAAGCATTGATCGCCGTCCTCGAGACCAAAGTATTGGTAGTCGGCACAGATGGCCGCGCACGTAGTCGGGGTCATGTCAGGGCTAGTGATAGTAGAGCCGGTAAGTGTGCGGGCGTCGATGGCATCTGTGTAGCAGCCGCTGTAGGCGAAGTCGGCAACCGTGTCCGGGTTGGTGAGCACAGAGCCGGCGGGCCCGTAGACGCTGAGTCGCATGCTGGCGCCGCACATCTCGGTTGGGTCTCCCGCGCAGGGCATATTACAGTCGGCGGCGGCCTCGGTCGGGGCAACATTGCCGCAGTAGCACTCGCGGCCCCATTGGGTGCCAAAGTACGCGTAGCCCGCGCAGTTGGCGGCACAGACGGCGGGGGTCATATCGTCGGCCGAGATGATGTGCTCGGGCAGTACACGAGCGGCTGTATCGACGAAGCAGCCGAGGTAGGGGGTGCCGGCCGGGGCACTGTCAGAGGGGTTGTAGGTCGTATATGCGTCGTTGACATAGAGGTCGAGTCGCATACCAGCGCCACACGTCTCGGTGCCGGTGGCGTCGCCAGGGCAGGCGAAGCTACAGTCCGTATCGGGGGCGGAGACCGAGCTGGCATCACGTACGTTGCCGCAGTAGCACTCCCGGCCGTACTCAACGCCGAAGTACTGATAGGGGGCGCAGTAGTCGGCGCACATCTCGACCGTCATGTTGTCGTCGCCCTTAAAGTCGGCGGTGAGGGCCCGCTGCGGTACATCAGTGAAGCAGCCCAGGCGAGTGAAGGTGGCGGCCGCAGCGCGAGAGGAGACGGGGCGGATGCTGTTTGGAAGGCCGTTGACGGCGGCAGACAGCAAAAGGGGCCAAATGAGTGCAGGCCCGGCCGCGGCCTTGGGGCGAAAAGAATGGAGGGACGGCATGGCCGGAACGAGCGGCGGTGCCGGGATGTGTCTGGTGAGAAGCTGTCGAGACGACTCTTGAGATTGACTTGGGAGGTATCGCCCTCGGCGAGGGCGTGAGATGCTGCCTCCCTCAAGTAGATATTGCTTGGCCCGGCCCTGAATGCCTCGACCGAGCTACGCCAACCGCGTGGGCCTCTCCCTCCCTGCGTCTCCGAGACGGATCCATCTTCGTGCCTGGGCCGCGTTCTGTCGTTTTCCGCTGCAAATAGTTGCCAGTGCTAGTAGGGGATCAGCCAGCTGAAGTCCCAGTTAGTTCGAGCTGACAAGGATCCTTCCTGCAGGCAACTCCAATAAATACTACAATGTTTTTCGCCTTAAGCCGAGTCTAGAATGGTCCGAGGATGGGGCCGGTGGAGCAGCTCCAGCGGGCCCTGCCGGTGTTTCCGGCAACATGAAGTTGGCGGGCCCGTGAGAGATCATAATGCGGAATTTGAGATGCCGATTGCGGGTTCTAATATATAAGGTTCCTGTGGACCACGACGGCCAATGGGCGGAGGAAGTCGTGCTGCGGCTGCTGCGAAAAGCTTGTCTCTTCCGGGGAAGCCTCTAAGGTTGATAATATCCGCTTACGCCGACTTACCTAAGGTATACAATGTTCGCAGTGTCGATACATTCTCTCGTCTCGTTCTCTAAGACCAGGCATGTAGAGAAGACAGGAGGGAGCAAAGATACCTAGCATTATTGTCATCTCATCTTCAGGTCTTCAGCGGTCAATGCACAGGTGCGGGACGAAGACAACGACGGATGAAAGCTCTTGTCGACCGCCACAGGGTATCACTCTAGCCGCTGCTCAACCACATCGGCAACACACAATACGTTCTTCAAAACTTTGTTTGTTGTTTGTGCCACGGGCCTCAAAAAACGCCCCAGCCGGGCTTGGCAGGGCAGAAACGTGTATTTCAGGGCCACGCACGCGCCCATGCTGCATGCATGCAGTTAGCTTCCATGCAAGGCAGGCAGGGAAGAGGCGAGGCTGAGGCATCGCGTTTCAAATAGGCGCCGTTCCCTCAGGAGTCAACAATCAGCAAGAGCGACGCGTTCTATTCTGCTCTCTCATTCCTACCTTAGGTCTTCAGCTGTCTCCAGAGCTGCCTTAGTCAAATTCCACCGCCACAAGCTTCTCACCGAATCATTCAGCGCCACATCTTCACATCTCTCGGACGCCTCTTCAATGTGGGACACATACACCAAGTCTAAGAAGCGAAAGCCGGGTGTGCAGCGCGTCTTCACCAAGCCCGAGAATAAAGGCAATGAGCTTTCCAAGTTATGCACCAACTGCCAGGCCATCTTCCAGGGACAGCTCGCTCTATCCAATGGCAGGGATGGCAAGGATGACGACGAGAAAACACCCTACAAGCTCTATGGAGATGGCGGTTCTCATTGGACCCTGGGCTGCCACCTCTGCCTCTTGCGACTGCGGAGCTTGATTACGACGGGCGTCGACTCCGAGTCGGTCGACCTCGACCTCTTGACGACCAGGTATCGTATCGAGAATGGCAAGAAACGAGAAGACTTCTTCTCGCTCAGCTTCTCATACAGCTTGGTCCGGCCCTCCGAGGAGGTGCTAGACTCGTCCAAGGATGTTCTGAGTGGGAGGTTTTGTCTATCGCCTGTTTTTGACGGAGAGGCGATTGCTCCTGAACAGAGTGTGTTTGACGAGCCGACCCTGAGTGCAAAGAATCTGAGCCTCCAGCACTTTGTTCCTTGCACCATCGAAACGGAAGAACGCGTGGCCACGTACTATCGACGAGCGACCAACGTCGATCGCGGCCTTTGGGTGAAGTACCAATCCATGATTCGGTCCAACCCAGACTATGCGTCCGGCTCATCCAGCTTGGATTCCCCGTCGACCTGGGCCACTGCCAAACTCTGGATAGAAAACTGTATAGGACGCCATGAACGGTGCAGCATGGCTCGAGTCGCCAACGCACGGCTTCCCACGCGCCTGATCTACACGGGAACTGGTCCGGAAATTCGTCCACGCCTCGTTGACGGGGCCGATTTGCCAGAGTCTACCCCCTATGTGACATTGTCGCATCGATGGGGGAATCAAAAGTTCCTGACGTTGACGACAGACACGAAAAACATTTTTTACAGATCGGTGCCCGCAGGCGCTTTGACTCCTACCTTCAAGGACGCCATGGCGGCAGCGCTCCGTCTTGGGTACCACTACATCTGGATAGACAGCCTTTGCATCGTGCAAGACTCGGCGGACGATTGGGCCGCGGAATCGAAGAGAATGGGAGAGTACTACTCGAATTCAACCTGCAACCTCGCAGCATCAGCAGCATCCGAGACCGACGGCGGCAGCTGCTTCGCGGACCGAGACCCCCTCGCAGCGCAGCCGTGCATCGTCCGAGAAACGTGGACCAACACGTCGCCGCAACTCACCTTCTACGTACACGACTCCCTTGACCAGTTTGGTTCTGCCGTCTTTGGCTGCGAGCTCGGCAGGCGCGGATGGGTCATTCAAGAAAATCTCCTCGCGCCGCGGACACTCTATTTTGGACACGACCAGGTGTTTTGGGACTGTCTGGGCCACCGCGCCTGTGAGGCCTATCCCGCGCTGTGGATCGGCCAGTCTTACCTGAACAAGATGGGCCGCATGGCCGAGGACATGTATTCGAACAATTGTATCCTCGAGAGCCAACTGTCCAATTTCCTGCGCTGGGAGACCCTCGTCCAGGAATACTCCTCTTGTTCCTTGACATTCCCAGAAAAGGACAAGCTCGTCGCCCTCTCCGGCATAGCGAAGGCGTTCGGGGATCCTGCGGACTACCTCGCCGGTCTGTGGCCTGACAACCTCGGCATCCTACTCCTCTGGGAACCATCCAAGGGGGCAACCCCGCACAAGAGCTTCATCGCCCCGTCGTGGTCGTGGGCATCGATGAACGGTGGCGTCGAGTTCAAGAACATCTGGGA
>FTIZ01751834.1_pt1 | contig 11982 bp, 13 predicted proteins | sample 1658381 | NCBI WGS metagenome assembly FTIZ01 (sample SAMEA3914822, study PRJEB12502) | metagenome | biome: forest; material: soil | place: USA | collected 2012-03-12 | depth 0.1 m
CCGTAGTCGGACACGAAACTCTGCTGTGAGTTTGGCGGGAAATCGTTGGCGTCCTGCATCGACGATTGCCTGTTGAAGCTAGGGGCGCGACTCGGGCCGGAGCGATTCCTCGGCGCCGGGGAGTCGAACCGGGCCTTGCTGATGGCATTGATGGCGTGAGAGGCGGTGGAAGAGATGTTCTTGAAAAACGTCCCCGCAAGCCCGTTGGCGCGATTCTCCTGCGAGCTTGCATTGTACATGCGCTTTCTCTGGGCGGCCATGGCCTGCTCCTTAGTCGGCGTATCGACATCGGCTCCCGCCCCTTCCTGGCCGCGCTTATGCGTGAGGAGCCTCATGAGGAGCTCGGCGACACCGTATTGGTGGCAGACCTCGACACCGCGCTCAAAGGGAATCCACGTGCCCTGGTATTTGCCGTAGCCGCCCTGAACCTTCTCATGCTCGCCCGTCTGGATCTCCTTCTCGAGAATCTTGGTGCGGCGGCCCTTGTCGACACCTGCAACTTTGAGGATCTGAGTGGCATTGAGCCAACCGTCGGTCTGGCGCCGCATGACGGCGATGTTGTTGACTTCCATTTCGTAGACGTTGACCCCGGAGTAGACAGCCTAGGCGTGTGGCGTCAGAAGCACATCTAGGAACAAGCCAAGAGATATGAACATACCGAGTAGATTCCCATGTCTGGGTCATTCTGTGGTTTTTGCGGCATGTCGGCGTATTGGCGGTACCCGGTGGTTTGGGAAGATGGCTGGCTCATGGTGAAGGACTGTTGTTGGGAGGAGGGCTGCGACTGCTGCTGTTGGGACATGTGAGATGGCGGCATGGTGATCAATGCCGCCCGACGAGACTGGGGTTGACGTCGAAGCAGCGGGCGCAGTTCACTTGGAGGATGCGGGAATGCGACGATGACGATGCGCCCAGGAGATACGGAAGCACGGGTTGCGGTGCGGTGACGGCGACGGCGACAGATTCGAGAGCATTCAACGGTCTATCGGGATCTGGCCAGCTTCGATGGCTGGAAATAGGGATGTGATTGATGTTTCGGCGCCCGACAATCGAATTTGGCGTCAGGCGTTGGACCCGAGGGCTCGAGTAAAACAGAGGAGATGGTGTGGTAAGAATGCGGCGGCGCTGCAGCACGCGCTCACGAGAGAATGGGCGCAAAACGGGTCGGCGTTGCGGTGGATCGCAGCGCAGAAAATGGGGTTAGTCGCAGCGATGCGCTTGTCGAGTCGCCTGCAGTAGAGAATGCGTATTGTATGCACGGCGTAACGTCCTTATTTGAGGGCGAATCCGAGATGGAGAAAAAATAAATACGAGAGAGTCTCTCCAGGGGATACCGGCCGCGGAACAGCGCCCGCAAGGCTTACAGCAGCGGATTGCGAGGAACAAGCTCTCCCGTTCCGGAACTTCAATTAAGACACGGACGAACGACGTGTGATTTTCGTGTTCTCGTGGTCGTGTCTTCCCCCAGTGGAGCCAAGGAAGACGCGCCCTCGCAATTCCGGGAAGCGGGGCTGATCTGCGGAGCGCAACGGGCGGGCGCACGGAGCACCTTAGGCTCTTAGCACCACACCACCACCAGCCCCAGCGTGCCCAGCTCTCGTCGTCAGGCTGCAAAGAACGGCGCCAAGAGCAGCGTGTGCACGCGCCATTCCATCCCTGGCAGCAATCCTCGGCCGTGGGCTGACTGCAAATTGGCGCTGGTCGATGACTTCCCCCAACTGCAGCAACAGCCTGACCCGAAACCGCGACTCGGCCATGTCACGCCCTCTACAAATCCCCAACCCCGAAACGGCGCTGCACCTCTACCGACATCTCCTCCGCGAAGCGTCGTATCTCCCACCTCTCGCACGGCCGTTTGTCGACAACCAGATCAAGCACGGGTTCGCACGCCATAGGAAGGATGGCGGCCAAAGATGTCAAAAACACATCCGCCAGGGGCACCACGATCTCCGCATGCTTCGGGCGGCCAACGCTGGCGACCTGGCTCGCATGCGTCGCGTGATGCTTGAGGCATTCGGCCGCACGGGTCGCCGCCGTCGAGATCTCATGTCCGACCTTCTGCACCGCGAAGCACCCGCCAACCTGGCCGAGCACGAGAGGTATGCCGCCGAGATCTCTCCCGTCACGTCCGGGGACAGGGAGCTGGACTGGCTGGACACGCGCGACCTTGACAAGCTGCGCACGCTCGCCCGCTCACAAGTCCAGGCGGGTCTGGTCGGCTCGCCAAAGCCCGACATCACCGCCCAGCAGACCAGCCCCGACAAAACCATACCAGTCAAAAACTCGTGGGGCCGGCCGCTCCCGCGCAAGCCCTACCGCACCAAGCTAAAAAACGGGTGGAAAGCAGTGGCGGACAAATGCATGCCGCCTCTGCCTAAGGCCGAATGGGAGACGCTCGCGGCGATCGCGCAGGGGACAATGCATGGCCAATGGCTCCCCCCTCCCCGAAGGGCTTTAGGGCGACTCGTATCAGAGGCTGCGCGGGAAGCTACCGGCTGGAACTGGCAGTCGTATGCCGTCAAACCGGTCGTTGCGGTTGACCGGCCGGCCAGGCGGCGGAGCAAGCTGCTGACTGGAGCGGTCGACGACAACACCCCGGGTGGGGACCCTGAGCCAGTGGGCTGTCACAAGTACACGGCGCGCACCTGGCGTCGGCTGTTGCGGGACATCTGGACGCTCAGCTCGACGATGGAGGAGAAAGTGGGCGAGAAGGCGGCGGGTCGAAGGTGGAATATTGCCTGGGGGAAGACGGTCTTTCACCCTGCCCCGGCCGCTGCAGGTGCCATGGAGTTTCTCAAGGATTTCCCCGAGGTCGAGAACACAGAAGGTCGGGGCAAACGTCGAACTTGAGCAGCGCCTGTTGGGCGAATTCCAGGGGCAAAGGGGACAACGCCGTTTTTCGGAAAGGGAGCCTGCACCAAGCTTGCAGCTGTTTCTTTTCTCTCGAAGGTACTCATTTCTATCAGTCCAGCAGCGTCGCCAACCTGAACAGCCCCTCGCCATCGACGCGCATGCCCACCCACTCGCTCATCATCTTGGCGCCGATGCTCTCATAAAACTTGATGGACGGTTCATTCCACTTGAGCACGCTCCACTCGAGACGCCCGCCGCGCATGTCCACGACCTCCTTGGCCAGCTCGACCAGCAGGCGCTTTCCGTAGCCCTTCTTACGCTCACTCTGCGTGACGTACAGGTCCTCGAGGTAGATGCCCGGCCGGGCGCGCCAGGTACTGTAGTTGTAAAAGTACAAAGCGATGCCCGCGGGGGTCCCCGAGGGCGTGGTGAGGATCAGGCATCGCGCGGGCTTGGAAGGGGACGTGAATTCTGTCTGGGAGTCGCCCGCTGCAGTGCTGGTGGCGGATTCGGAAGGGGCAAAGGCGATTGTTTCCAGCAGCTTGGCCTCGGTCGCCTCGACGCTGTCGAGCTCGTGCTCGTAATCGGCCAGCTCGCGGATCAGTTGGAGGATGGCGGGGACGTCTTCCCGCTGTCAGTCAAGAGGCAAGCATAGGTGGGGATCATACGGGAGACAAAACCTTCTCGGCACGCATGCCGGACAGCAGGTGCACCGGAGGTCATAGCCGCGTGGGATTGGGTCTGGAGAATGCAGACACACTTGCCACCTTGCAACCGCCTCGGTCTTGCAGCCGTTCTCAGGGACGTCGGCCTTTTGGATAAACAACTCGAAGTGAGTGTGCCCCCGCTCATCCGAATTCTGGCGGGGCTGGGCCTTAATTAGTCACGAAGGGCGTAATCTGTACATGTGTGGACTCAGAACGCCACACGGGGAAACCAAAAGAAACCAGTTGGAAGCCTGTCATTCCAAGGCGAGCGAGGTCGGCAGTCAGTGGTCATAGATCACTGACAGGCAAAAAGCTATGTACCCCCGCGTCAGTTGCGCCAGTTCTGCACCCTGTATCTCCGAGGCCTGACTTTGCAATAAAAGGCACTTCGAGAGTGACTCTCGGCGCCGTACCTGAACCAGTTCCAGGGCGCTGAGTGGATTATCCCAGGATTTGGGTCGCGCTGTGGGCCAGAGACGGGGGGTCTGCACTGCCCAACAAGCGGGGTGTTCCGGCGCCATCCCGACTTCAAGCCCCGCCATGCCACGAAACACCAGCCAACCGGAGAGAAAGTGACCAGTGTGCTTGAGCAGCTAGGGGCGTTCCGGAAACCTTCGACACACCGAAATAGCGCTTCTCCATCCCTAAACTAATACAGCAATAGGTCAGTAACCTCGACAACTTCAGACACCTGACCTTCCCGAGGTTCTGTGGTTCCAGCATCGTCAAAACGGTCATCTTGGCCGCCATGAACACTTCATCAGCCCCACCACCCGCCGGGCCCCAAGTCACCTTTAGCTCGGGCCAGAATCTCAACGCGACCCCCGATCTGCGATTACTTCACTACAACGATGTCTACCACCTCGATCCTTCGTCAGCCGAACCTGCCGGCGGTGTTGCCCGGTTCGTGAGCGTGTGCAAGGAGTACCGTGAGGACGAGCGCTACCAGGGCCAGCCGGGCCTGGTTACACTATTCTCGGGCGATGTCTTCAACCCGAGTCTGGAGAGTTCCGTCACCAAGGGTCAGTCACCGGCACTGGCAGTAGTAACTGTTTAGCATTATCTCTTTGGTACTCAAGTGTCGCCAGTGCTCATGCATTGTCACAGGCAGCCACATGGTCCCTATCCTCAATCTTATCGGAACAGACTGCGCTGCGGTCGGGGTATGTTGAGCTCACTCCGTGGCCGGCCAGGGCTATATAAGATTAAGGCGGCCACGATTGCTAACCTTCGCTCAGAACCACGACCTCGACTTTGGCGTCCGGCAGTACCGCCATCTCACCTCCAAGTGTAACTTCCCCTGGCTGCTGGCCAACGTGCTGGACCCGGCCCTGGGCGAAGGCGTCCCGCTCGGCAACGCTCACAAAACACACATGATCACCACCTCGGGCGGCATCAAGATCGGCCTGCTTGGCCTCGGCGAACGCGAATGGCTCGAGACCATCAACTCCCTGCCCCCAGACATCATCTACCGCTCTGCAAGCGAAGTCGCCCGTGAGCTAATCCCGCAGCTGCGCGCCGAGGGCGCCGACGTCATCATCGCCCTCACTCACATGCGCGAGCCCAACGACAATAAGCTGGCGAGGCAGCTCGGCGGGGACATGATCGACATTATTCTTGGCGGGCACGACCACTTTTACGCCCACAGCTTCATCAACGGCACGCACGTGCTGCGGTCCGGTGCCGACTTTAAGCAGCTGAGCTATCTCGAGCTGCGCCGGGCCGCACCAGGCAGTGGGCGAAAGTGGGACGTAGATATCTGGCGCCGGGACGTAGTGCGGGCGGTTCCGGAGGACACGGAGACGCTCGAACTCGTGGACAAGCTCACGGCCAAGCTGAAAAAGAGCCTCGAGAAGCCCGTAGGGTGGACCGCCGCGCCGCTGGACGCCCGCTTCACCACGGTCCGACTCCAGGAGAGCAACCTGGCCAACTTTGTGTGTGACATCATGCGGCACCACTACAGCGCCGACTGCGCCCTGATGGCCGCCGGGACCATCCGTGGCGACCAGGTGTACCCGCCGGGACCCATCCGGATCAAGGACGTGACAGACTGCTTCCCATTCGAGGACCCCGTGGTGGTGATCAAAGTATCGGGCAGGGGAATATGGGATGCGCTGGAGAATGGCGTTTCGCTGTATCCGGCGTTGGAAGGTCAGTACACGCACGCACCATCCCCATCGGTGCCCATGCATGTTATGTGTGGTCACTGACCAACTGTCAGGCCGGTTCGCCCAGGTATCCAACATCAGATACACCTTCGACCCTTCCCGCCCGGTCGGCTCTCGCATCCAGTCTGCTGAGATTGGCGGACGGCCGCTCGACCATGACCGCATCTACGTCCTCGCCACGCGGGGGTACATGGGCCGCGGCAAGGACGGGTACCGCAGCCTGCTGGTGCAACCCGAGGGCGGCGAATGCGAAGAGGTGGTGTCCGAAGAGAACGGCATGCTCATCTCAGCCATGCTGCGGCAGTACTTTATGTCATTGACCGTGTTAGCCAAGTGGAAGGGTTGGGGGCCGTCGTTGGCCCGTCACTGGTGAGTCTGAGTTTGAATCGTGTCTGTAACTTTTGGTTGGGGACGGCGATTGACAGCATATCACCACCAATCCAGGTCCAAAGTGGCAGACGGAGTTGCTCAGTCTCACCCCATCGTTGGAAACCCGTCTGCATCGCCACCCAGGTCCCGTGATGGGCCAGCCGGCGGGAAAGAAAAAGGCTGGGCGGAATGGACACCGTCCAGACTCAGGGAGAGGCGCTCCAGCATTTCACCTATGCTCGGTCACGCTGAGGACGACAGCGACAGTGACTCGGGGGAGGAACAAGAGCAAGCCCGGCAGAGTGCCCGTGCCCTGGACCGCGAGCTGTCCATCATGCGCCGTGTGTTCCGCAAATGGTGCCGCGTTGCTGGAGTTCGCGGAAACACGTGTGACGGCCTGACTGACGACGAGTGCGAGGTGGCGTGGACGAGGGCCATTGCCCCCCGCGTTGAGGGGCGGATACAGATGGTCGGCGAGGCTCCGAGTTAATGTTAGCAGTGACCGCCACGCGAGTCAAGGGAAGCCGTTGCCAACCGCCTCCTCCCGTTTCTTGGAGAATAGGGTTTGGTTTCACTCCGCATTCGGCCACAGCTCGCACATGAGTGAGAAAGCTCGCTTAGGAAACCCATGAGAACATGAAGCACACATACATACTCCGTAGAGCGTTTTGTCCCGTATCCATCTCACACCTGGCACTCGAAGATCATGCACGTGGCCAGGCTCGAGCCAGGCTGCATGCGCTCGGGCCCTGCCATTCTCTTATCTGCCACTTTTGTCGTCCCAACTCAGGAATAGCTTTGACAGCTTGGCAGATGCGACAGCAGGGGAGAACTGGCGTTTTCTGGTTGTATGTCGTTGCCAGTAGAAGTGCCCCCGGTCTGACACCTGTGACACTCGCTTATAAGCCAGAGAGGATCCACCAACCCCGTACTACGTCCTACACAGTATGTAAAGTCAAGGTCATCAATATTCCTCATCCGCCTTGCCACGCGAGGAGCACCGGAAACAATCTCCGGCAGCCGACAGGGAGGGAAGGGAATGATCGGTTTCGCGGGCATGGATGAAGCTCTTAGCTCCAAGTTGCGGCAGCACGAATTCGTCGGTTCGCGTGCTTGCGCCCTCGCGGAGCAACCTCGGGACCACCAGACGCCACATTAAGGAGCCGCCTGTGACGGCGAGCGTTGAGGGCTTGACTAAGTTAGTGCACGTCCGAGCCTGGAATTTGTTCGACGTGACCCCGCCTCTTCAAGCAAGAGAGTCTATTCTGGGGGCGTTTGAGTGGCGTTTTGGACTCAGAGCTCCTCTCACGAGCCGAATTGTTGACCTTGTTCTGGTTGATAACTTCACATGCGTTCCTGCTTGTCCATGCGTGGTACGCGGCAGGGCCCTTGGCAGCATGTCAACCCCAGATACTCCCCCTGTGGTGCAACGTCGCTAAAGCTCCTGGGGCCAGGTCTTTAAGAATCCCCTACCCCGGTCCGGCAGCACAGACGGTGGGACACAGGCTCGGTTCGCGACGGAGATAACTCCCTTTGGCATGAATATTACAGCCAGGCGGTCATGCGCAACCCTCGGCTACACATACATTACTATAATTACCTATCTCAGGATGCAGTATTTTATTAAATGTTCACAGCCTCGGCTCCGGCCCTGGAATACATAAGTTTACTGCAATGAAGTACGGATACGATACTCGACCAAAGGTATCAAACCGAATGTGGCTTGTCTTGAGAGATGACAACCCCACCCGCTTTCCCTGCCGTTTCTCGCGAGATGCGCTCTACCATCTCGGGACAAGTGCTCCCTGAGACGTTGAGCTGCAGCCAATCGCCGCGCCCTCTATGGATCTCGCCTCCCCAAGACGGTTAGACAAGGTGGGTGGTATTCGTGTGGGGTGTGTCGGTGTGGGGAAGTGGAGGGATCGCAAGCCCCGCCGCAGTGTGGACAATCTGATGGGTCGATATGCCAGGGTCACTCACACCAGCCATCCTCCTTCGCTTCTCATGCCGCTCGCCGAGGCTTGTCGTTAATATTTTTCGGCTCTCGGCTTGTGAAGAATGGTGCTGGGTAGATAACTCACTCAGTATACTGTACTGTATCGTTGTCAGAGTTCGGGATGTGGTCCCAGCCCGACGACAACGTGGGTTTGGCATGCAAGACGACGGACATGGAAACCGAACCATGGCTGACTCGCCGCAGGGGGTCCAGGCCAGCCTGCGACCTGTCAAAGGCGCGACCATGTCACGGTCGTCTGCGTGGAGTCTTCGGTTGGCGGACAAGAAAACAGATTGTGGACTCCCTCAACATCTCCCCATCATGCGGAGGCGGACAAGCCAAGGCGCCACTGCGGAGTGTGTGTGGTGGGCTGTGAGGGTGCAGAGCTCATCACGCACCTCCAGGCACGCAAGGTCGGGACATCTTGCAAGGCCTGCATCAGAAATACAGACAGGGATTTCCCAAGTACAGCGGTAGTGTCCATATATAGGCCCCCCTGCTTACCCCGGATTTCTCTTCCTCGAGCTGGTCCCGACTGTCCGGATCATGTCGGCCACGCTACCTCGGCTCCAGCACCACCCATTGAGGTCTTGAAGTAGGCAATATCCAGCCAAACAACAGCCCTTCCCACGCACGCACATGTCTAGCGTGCCCGTTCGCCGGCGCGAGCAATAATCCTTGGTGCTTGTGGTTACCACCCACAGCGACGACAACGCAACAGACGCCTCCCCGCCCAAAAATATGAGGCTCCCGCCTCCGGAGGTTGTGGCCTCGTGGCCGCCCCCGAATTACATCAACCCCGAGACCCGGGGTCCTGCCCTCATCATTGTCGAGCTCATAACACTCCCGATTGCCGCTGCCTGTCTTGCCCTGCGGCTCTACGTGAGATTCAAGGTTCTCAACACGAGCCATTGGGATGACTGGATGATGGTGGGCGCAGCGGTAGGTTGCCACCCGTCCCTCGACCCCGACTCCCTTTGTTATTCTTCTGCCAAGCCTGAAAATATCGGAACTAACGTGCACCTTCCGGAATCTCCAGATCTTTGGCGTGGGAGTCACCACGTGCGTCATCCTGGCCTTCACCCACTACGGTTGGGAACTCCACGTCTGGGACTTGACCTTCGACCAGCTGGTCGCCGGGCGGAAGGTCTCGTTTGCAGCCCAGGCCCTGTTTGTCCCGGCGACAACGCTGGCCAAACTGTCCATCCTCACCAGCTACCTGCGGCTCGCACCGCGAGACTCGATGTTCAGACGTATGACTTGTAAGTCCACTTTTCCCTGCACTCCAGTCCCGCATGTACCTAAAAAGAGATCCCAGTTGCCGGTCTTTGGTTTATACTCTTGATAAATGTCGCCTACTTCATCGTCCTCTTCACCCAGTGCACGTAAGTCCGCCACAGTCACGGTGGTTGGACGCCGTTTCGCCTCTGGTTACGTTTGCTGACTCTGACTATTTGTTGCCTTGCAGCCCCATTTCGAGCTACTGGAATCTCGCCCGGAATGAGAGCGATTGCGTTTCTGAAGCCCCCGCGCTACTCTCTCAGGCCGCGACAACGGCCGTTTGTGACTTCATCGTGTGGGTACTGCCTCTGCCGTCACTCTACCAGGCAAAGCTACCGCTAGCGCAGCGGCTGGCCCTCATCACACTGTTCAGCTTCGGTCTGGTCGTCGTCTTAGCCGGCTGCATCCGCACTTACTGGATTCACTACGTCGTCCAAGAAACATACGATGTTACGTGGTACGGATTCCAGCTGTGGATGTGGACGGCCATCGAGGTCCAGTTAGGCATTATATGCGGCTGCGTGCCGTGGCTCAAGTCGCTCTTCAAGTTCTGGATGAGCGGGCGGCGGGTCACGGATATCACCGACAAGGCACGCGGCGAGTGCGGGCAGCGGTCATCCATCTCCAAAGGGTCCAAAGGGGGCACCGTGGTTAGGATGGAAAGCCTCGCCAAGAGCCCGGCTTATGAAGACAGGGAAAAGAAAGGGGAGAGACCCGATAGGGATGAGTACTTCGACCTCGAGCGATGCGCTCCCCTCGGCGACCTCGGGGACCCTGACGGCACGCTGGTATTCACCGAACCACGGCCGGCAAGTGCTTTATCGGGCCACGATCCATTGCCCGCCTCGTTGGGTCCGTCAATGAGCACAAGTACACTGAACATCCTTCCACCAGAGCTCTCTGAAACGATACAGAGGTTCCCCAACCCCCCACCCGATGCGCTGCCTGCCAACACGCCGGGATTAGCGCTGGCATTATGATGCTACGTGGAAAAAAATAAAGTTACATGAAGTCCGATGCATTTTGAATTGGTGACAGCTCGTGTGCAACACCTTCTTGCAGGTTGCTTGTGCGGAGATTTGCGTCTGTCCATGTTGGCAATTTGAAACCTTGCTGCGGCTTCAAGACCTCTTAACGTCTGCCGTGCCCGGGAGCTGTATAAAGCAGCTGGTGTGCCGGCCGCGTAGAACTGCGGGTTTCGACGTTGAGCCGCGACTCCCTAGCCGTCCAGTCGCCATGATACGTCCGGATGGATACCAGTAAGTTCGAGAGCCGTCCGAGCGGTCCGGGCCCGCCCCACGGGATCCGCGCGCCGATCCATGGTCATGGTGGGGAGCGCGAGGGGACGGGATCCGCAAAACGGTTGCCGATGATCGGTCCCACAAGGCGGGTGATTAACGGAACTATTGCAAGGTCGCGACCCAGGCATCAAGTCCGGACAACAGACCTCTTTCTGTCCCTCGTATCTACCAGCCCATCTCTTCTCTCGTGAGAGAAATCAATTGAACTTGATGCGACAATTGCTGCTCAGTACTCGGTCAAAAGCACAAAATGGGCTCCGGTCCTCCCACGACCCAGCGCCCTTCAGCGCGCTGCTTTGAGGTCACACCGCAGCTCTCGATCCAACCCCCGCTATCCCGACGGGGTAGCGGGCCAGGCCTAGTGCTGGTCGTTTCAGCCGACCTCAATCTGAGTTGGCATGAAAAGTCTCTAGATCCTCCCCCGCTGAGGAAGTGGGCCGAGGAAGGCTACGCAGTGGCTCAGATCCTCATCAACGACGGCGTGGCTGATGTTGCGGCGCAGTTGGGAACCGCCGTGGCCGAGCTTGAGAAGCTCCCGGAATGCTTGGGGGACAAGTTTGGCCTCGTTGGTATGGACGCCCTTTCGCCAACTCGGTGTTGCTAGGAGGGTGCAGTGGGCCGCGCTGACATGTGCCAAAAACGAAAGCGATAACCGGCCAGAGCGCGACGGGTAGTACAGCGCTCCTCCACGCCAGCGGGGCTCACCCGAAAATCGTGGGCTCTATCTTCTACGGGGTCTGTCCAGACCTGACAGGGGCGGAAGTTCGGGCCCCGATGATGGCCCACGTACCAGGGAGCAACCAGCCGCCTGGACAAGAGGCGAAAGGGGGCAAAGGCTTGACCGTCCACTCGTACCCAGCGGCCGCCCGATTCTTCGCCATCCCAGCGCACACCGACTACCGCGCCAGCGCGGCTGCAGTGGCCCACACGCGCTCTCTGTCGTTCTTGAAGCCGCTGATGGGAGGCCCTTATTTCGATCTCGAAGCAATTTGGGACGAACACACGCGTTACGAGTTTGCGGACCGCAGCGTCGAGGAAACCATGGCCACCATGGTCGACGAGCCCTATGTCAACCACGTGCCGACGCTGACGGGAGGCATCGGGCGGGCGAAGCTGACGTGCTTTTACCGGGACCACTTCATCTTCAGCAACCCAGACGACGCGGCGCTAGAATTGGTGAGCAGGACGGTGGGAGTCGACCGGATCGTCGACGAGTTCCTGTTCAACTGCACCCATGACCGAGTCATTGACTGGCTGTCAGAACACCCACTCATCCACCCATCCATCCGTGGAACCCATCTGACAGA
>FTIZ01004604.1_pt2 | contig 11974 bp, 7 predicted proteins | sample 1658381 | NCBI WGS metagenome assembly FTIZ01 (sample SAMEA3914822, study PRJEB12502) | metagenome | biome: forest; material: soil | place: USA | collected 2012-03-12 | depth 0.1 m
GCGTTGGGGCGTTCAGGAGAGCCCCCATCCCGACGCCAGTCCGTGGCACGGCGAGCGATGAGCATTCCCTCGCCTGCAATCGAACCAGTTAGGAGAACGTCTGATGACCCATCCTGCAACCACCAAACAACGCCGGCCGCATGTGATAAAAAAAGCTTGCCTGGGCCAATGGCGTCTTGAACTCTGTATTCGAAACAGAAACAATACAGGGCTCCGCTGTTGTTTGGCCCATTGGCACACCCTCAGTCCCAATTCGAGGCCCCCTCCACAGCCATCAAGGTCATTTGCTCGTCTGACAACACTGGCTGGCGCCTTAGAACGCTCCATCACCGTCCCGACTCGATGCCAGACGAAGCGTCGAGATCAGACAATCGCATCGGAAGTACACCAACCCCCTCGGCAAACCAACCTGTTTGGCCCAAGCATGACCTGACTTTGACAGGCGCTTCTTTCCTGATTAAATGCGGTTAGCTGACATGGCATTACATCCTCTAAGTTCTCGGCAGAAACTCGGATCTAGCCTCTCCCTCGCAGCCAACGGAACATCGTCCGTCGCCGATGGCTCGTCTGCGAATGCCGCCGTGGACCCTCACCTCGCATCTACCTCCCGTGGACCCCGACATCGGCGTCTTCGTCACCCAATTCTTGATTGCAACTCGTGTCTTCAAGCGAGCATTGCTTCAAACTAACCTCTTTCCTCGAGGTCCGAAACCATTTCACGCTTCTGCAACTAACCTAGGCCCACAACCCACCAATCCCTTTGCCCACAACAGCAATTCGGCCACCGCATACGCAGTCTGCCGTTGATTTCTGTCCCCCCGTAATGTCGATCTCGAGTGTTGACCGCAACAGCCTGTACCCTGGAGGTATCCGAAGGGGATCCAACGGGTATGCAGTAGGACTGTGGCGTTTTCGGCGCCTCGTGTGTTGCCCTGACCAGCTGCTGCACGGAAGCGCCCTTCCTCAGTATCTCCCGGACTGTGGACACAGCACTCCGGTTGATGGCAGGACCAGCACCGCATCTGGCGTCGGCCAAGGGCCCTGGTTTACGCTAGACCTGGGTCTTGTTTCAGGTTGTCATCCAACCTGGGGCCAGCTCTCAAGTCAGCAATTCTTGCGACCAGACAAGGAAGAGCTGGTCCGAGCCGATGTCACACTGGCTGCATGCACTCTTTCGGAGCCGGACTTGGCAATGTTGGAACGGAGGTCCACAGAGACAAACCCCGTGCAGGCCGATGCTTGGCCTTGCTTCCGTCACCACCTATTCTCGCCCCCGGAAACAGCACGTCCGAGGCAGAGCGCGCCATGGTATATCTCTCATAAGTGCTGAGGTGCAAATACCCGCCTCCATCTCCGAGCAGCAACTCTCCATCCTTGCGATGTTCTGCCTTGTCAAGTGACATTCTGGGACACCGATGATGTTTCCGCCACCATACGACAGAACAAGGAGGCCACGGGCGCGTTGTTCATCCTAGGGATACAACTCTGCGGCCGTCTTCCGAACTTGCTCGCCGGAGCCCTTTGACCCGTCATCTGGCCGCCCGAGGCGGTCCATTGGACCAAGCGGGTTCCGATGCTGACGCGTTCGATCACACGGTCGAGATAAGTTCCATTCCATGATAGTGAACCCAAAGGCCAGTGCCTGGACGGGCCCGAGGATTATGGGAGGACATTCTCATGCCGGGACACTCGTCATATCCGTAGTTGTATAGGAAAGTTTGACATGGCTGCACTGCAGTCCACGGCTCAAATTCTACCGGGACAACTGCGTATCCCACGCTCAAGATACAGGCCAACGCTCTCCGTCCAGAGGAATAGTAGTCAACAACCAGTGAGGATTACAGAAGGGAAAAGAGCGTAACTGCCACATCGCCCTCTGCCTGTGTCTGGTCCAATGCGACTTTGGTCACCGCCTGCCCCTGGACAGCAGCTGGCAACGGGAACCAGCATCGTAGGCTTCTTCCTCTCGCAGTCGCTATTGGTCCCAGCAGCTGCATCTGGCCAGCGCCGCCAGCGCGTCGACCAAGCTTCGAGAAGAATCAAAACAAGGGAATCGGCAGGCTCACCGGACTTCCGCGTGTCACACCGGCCAGGGAAGTGCCGTGAGCGGCTAGTTGCCCAGCTGGCCGGCGCCAGAGGCTGACAAGTACACCCGTAAAAGCGGCCGGCCTGGTGTGTGTGTGTGTACTGGCTTTGCTTATTTCGTAGTACCCTGCTTGCTTGCTTGCTTGCTTGCTTGCTTGCGGGATGCGGCAGGAGGATCAACAAAAAGTCATACCTGGACCCCGAGGCCACCGCCTTGACGAGGTTTATCCTCCCCGGTTGCAGCCGTGGCTTCCCTGGTCACGTTTGATGATTTGCGTTCGGTTCTACTGGCGATCAAGCAAACTCGGGCAGGAACAGGGCCATGTTTTTGCAGTGTCACAGGTTTCGTCGAGCTGCATCGTCAAATGGTCCTGTAGTGTGAGCCCGAATGAGAAACGCCCACTCGCTGCCCCCTTTTCTGGGGTTTTAATCGTCACCTCCCACCCTGCAGCGCCAAAACACCTAGGTTTGCTTCCCGGATCCTCCATGTTACATCAAACCTGGCACGGTCCATGTCTGGACCAGCCCCTGCTCCCCCCCTGGGGCGCTCTTTCATGATTCAGGGGCCGAAGGACGTCTGTTCCCGATACCATAGATTATCGAAGTCTGGAACCGATTGCGACCAAGGTTGGAAAACCCTGGGCAGGGACAAGAAGAAGAACAACGGGGCACTGCAACGCTCCGTCTAGCAAATCACCTGCCCTTGTTGAAGCCAGCACGAAGTATTCTGCACGCAAGTCTTCTGCGTTCTGGACTTCCCGCAAAAAAAGGAGGGACAGAGCACAGTTAAGTCCAGCCACACACGCCAAGACCGACCCCGAATCCCAAGACAACGACTCCTCGTCCCTCCATCCAGGTTGGTGATACCAATCACAGAGTGAAGAGCATGCGGCTGGCGCGCGGCCCGGCTGTTTTGTTCCGGGCAGGCCCTTGGCCATGTCATGTGTCTTGACGCCTGGCTTTGCGCTTCGTACGCAATATCGCAGCCGGCAAAGTCCCAGGTTACAGGGCACATTTGTGTCTGAGACTTTGCCTATCAAATGCGAAGGCAATACGGCGGCTTGCAGGGAGATAGATTGAAGCATGCAAGCCAGTCAGCCATGCCAATAGGGGGTGGTGTCTGCGAGTCGCTGTTTGTTGCTTGCCGCGGGGGGGTCAGTTCTCAACAAGTTCCCTTTGCCGTGTGCCTCGTGCAAAGTCAAACTCATTTCTCGTTGTAAAGGCCCTATTGATGGACTGTATATGTCTCGCGGCTGTGATTCGACTTGGAAATAAGGGGTGTACGCCATCATTAGGGCATGACTTGCTTTTGAAACCAGCCATTTGTGTACAGGATACAGAGGTGTGGCCGCTGATGCCAGCCAGAGGCAAAGCGGCGATTACCGGTCCCAATATAGAGCCAGTGTCTTTGAATTGCGTCGTCTGATCCAGTGCCGTGCCGTCTGGGATAAGGCACACAAACGCCACGTTGTTGGACGACGTCGATCGTTGCAGTGACACAAAAGGTGGGCAAGAAACGCCACTTGGGCGGTGGATGTGTGTCTGCGCGTGGCTGGGCAGGCCGATACCCGGCAGTCCTGGGAGAGGCGAGGTGAGTGGGAGGCCTGAGGTTGTACATACACTGGTGCACATGGTGGGCGATGAGAAGAGTGCCCATTCGGTGTGAACACACTAATGCCTTCTATGAGTACGGTACCAAGTCACTAGAAAGGCAGTGTGCTAAACACTCACACTCTCTCCTGACCTCTCAGGACCGGACCTCGATGGGGTGAGTATTCTGTTCGCGGAAGCGTCTCACTCATTACAAGGTAACGGGAAAGGAGGTGTAGATGTACATGCAAGTCTCGGCCACGGCATGCTCAAAACAAAACTCAATATTGGTATTCTACCCTGCCCCGACCTGCCCGGTCTGTCATGCCTGCCCCTCCCATGTAGAAAACACGCTCGGGTCGTGATCATCTCCAACACCAAGAAACCACCCACGAGACTATGACAAAGACGCAAAGGGTGGAGGGTGAAGAGCAAGATACACAACAAACGCCTTGAATGCGGGAACAGGTCTCAAACCAACCTCTTCCTGGCCAACCAAAGCCCAAAACCCAAGAAAGAAAACCCCAAGTCCAAGGGTACTTGACGCTGCCATGCCCGAGCCCGCCGCCATCCCTCCTACCCCAACAAAGGGGTATGTATTTATGTACTCCTCCCACGCTCATCCCATCCATCACTCTATACCATCAATTTCCATCCCATCTCCAACGCACACAAGCCACCTCCCAGAAAAACACCACAGCCATGACAACAACTCTCATCCACACCCACTCCCTGTCCCCCCGCCCACACACGCAAGGGCACCAGCCTCAAAAGAACTTAGCCAGCGCCCTGCTCAGGTCAATAAAGTCGACCGGCTTCGTGACATAGTCGTTGAAACCCGCCTCGACACACTTCTCCTGCACGTCCGACATGACATTGGCCGAGAGGGCAATGATGGGCAGCGCGCTGAACCCGCCATGGGCCTCCCACGCCCGGATCTCGCGGCAGGCCTGGTAGCCGTCCTTGCGGGGCATGTGGAGGTCACACTGTTTTTTTTCCGTTTGTTAGTCTACCGACGAGGAAGGATGAGGTGGAAGTAGAGGGGGAGGGCGCACCAAAATTAAAGAGTAATACCCCCGGCCCTTGTCAAACACCATATCGGTACACTCGACGCCGTCGGCGGCCAGCTCAACGGTCAGGCCGACGCGCTTGAGGTACTTCTGCAGCACCTTCTGGTTGACCGGGTTGTCCTCAACGAGTAGGACCTTGTAGCCCTTGCCGCCCATGCGGCGCTCCATGTCGATGTAGCTCTGGCGCTGGTCCTCGACGAGCCGCTGCGCCGTGGAGCGGTTGTGGTCGATGCTTTGGTCGCGCTCCTTGGCCGGGTCGAAGATGACGGCGAACCGTGACGGCTTGACGGGCTTGTAGATGTACGTCACCTTGCTCTCCGAGAGGATGGCCTCGTATTTGGTCCCCGCGACGAGCTTGGAGACGGCCTGGCGCTGCACCGAGTCCGACAGGATGAGAATGGTGGTGTCGCCCGGCTTGATCGAGTCGGAACACATGATCTTGTCCACGAGGGAGACGATTTCCTCGGACGAGGGGAGATTGACGACCATGTGCGTGAAGCAGACCGCATTTTTGCCTTGAATAAGGGAGCGTGCTTCTTCAACCGAGGACACTGCCGTGATTTGGTGGGGGATGTTCTTGGGCAGCGTCATCTCGATGTGCTTGGTCGTTGCTTCGCGGCTGTGGGTTTGCGTGCAGATGATCAGGATCGAGAACAGGAGTGGTAAATGTTTCTTGGAGCTGCGGGCATTCTCCTCGCTGGCAGTGGTGGGTGTAGTTCCTGGACTGTCGCTTTTCTGGGCCGGTATCTCCAGCTTCATCTGGGAGAGATCTTGTCCGCTGGCCCGCGCCGCCTGGCTAAAGCGGGCGAGGCCGGCATTCACCGACGACATGGATGAACGGTCCGTTGCCCGCGTGCGGCTGGAAGACGCTGACAACGCTGAGCTGCCGCTAGAAACGGCCGCCGGGGAAGTGAAGCCAGGATCGGCTTGGGACGGGCTTTCGGTGACCGTCCCAGAAAGCACGTTCGCGGGAAGAGGTTGGGCAGAAACGACAGGCGTGTCTCGTGCCGACGCGTTCGGGTGGTCGTCTTCGGTAGGCAACCCAAACCTCGCGGTGAAGGTGAAGGTGGATCCCTTGCCCGGCACGGCGGTGCCCTCCATTTTCCCTCCGTGCAGCTCGACCAGCTGACGCGAGATGACCAAGCCTAAACCGCTCCCGCCATGCTGCCGAGTACTGCTCCCATCGATCTGGCTGAACGGCTTGAAGATGAGCTCCGCCTCTTCTTTGGTGAAACCCCTCCCCGTGTCGACGATGGAGAATTCGAGCATGATCTCGTCGGGCCGCAGTTGCGCCCCTTCGGGAGTGGCAACCCTGCACTTGCTGAAGACTTCGCCTTGGCTCGTGAACTTGATGGCGTTGCCGATGACGTTGAGCAGCACTTGGCGGATCCGCACCCTGTCACCCTTGACCCACGCCGGCACATCCTCCTCCACCACGTAGTTGAGCTCGAGACGCTTAGAAATCGCCATGGTAGAGACGAGCTCGTTCACGTCCTCGATAAGGGAGCGAGCATGGAACCACTCGTAGCTCAACTTCATCATGCCGGCGTCCACCTTGGAGAGGTCAAGGATGTCGTTGATAATCATGAGCAGACTGCTGGCGCTCGTCTGGATCGTGTTGGTGTAGTCCCGCTGCTCCTCGTTGAGGGTGGTGTCCTGGAGGAAGCTAACCATGCCAGAGATGCCGATGAGCGGTGTCCGGATCTCGTGCGACATGTTGCTGAGGAAGCGTCCTTTGGAATCCATGGCCTCCTTCAGCTTGGTCTCGAGGAGTTTGAGGTCGTTGATGTCTGTGGCCGACCCAAAGTACGAACTCTCGCCATTGCCAAAGTCGACATTGTCGATTTCGACACACCGGATCAGGTGCCATCGATATTCGCCGCTCTTGGAGCGCAGCCGGATTTCGGTCGTGTACGAAAGCCGCCCGCTGCTGTCCGTAGACGCCTTGATTATCCCATTCTTCGCGAGCTCGGTGAGGTTAGCAGTCGGGAGATCGTAGGTGGAACCCTCGTTGCTAACGACGCCACTACTGCTAGAGCTGCTGTTTCGTGAGAGCACGTGGTTGGGGCCTCTGACGATGCCACCGCCAGGGGTGGCCAAGTGCTTTCCGGCCCGGTGACCGGCTGATAAGTCGGCCGAGGCAGAATGGCCGCCGTGGCCCTTCGAATCACCGTGGGAGCCGGGAATTGACTGCCCGCCAACGGGGATTCGGCACTTTGCCAGGTCATCCGGATGCACATAGCCCATGAAACCGACCCCGAGGACATTGTTGAAGTCTTGGCCTGTGTAAGAAAGCCACTGCTCGTTCGCGAACGTGACTCCCTCGTCCTCGGTAGCCGTGAAGATTATTTGGGGTATCAGATTAGCAAGCAGCCGATGTTTGGCCTCAGATGCTTCGGTCCGTTCCTGTCTTGCCGCCTTGACCTCTGCAATGTGTTGATCGTGAATGTCCATGTAAGAACCCAGGAACTGCAGGATGACGCCTCGCTTGTCCTTGGACGCGACGGCTCGAGCAAAGAAATATCGATATGCTCCGTCAAATCGCCTGATTCGCACCGTCCTCGAAAACTGCTCGCCAGTCCGGACTGACTGGCTCCAGGCGCGAAGATATTCCTCTCTGTCATCGGCATGTATGCTGCCCCAAGGGTCGGTGGCCAGGTCGCTCGGGGTTTGCCCACGGTATGTAAGGAACCGGCTATTGACCCACACGATTTCGCCTGTCTGGGGCAGGGCTACAAAAACGTGAGCGGGCAACGAGTCTAGGATAAGACCCTTCAGCTTGTCCGACGGCGGCGTCATATCGGTGTAGATCATCGACCCCGTTCGGGTTGGCACTGCTGTAGGGTGCGGGACCCCTCTTCCAATCGTCGAGCTAGGCGGGAGAGACTGAAACGTTGACGCAAAGTCGGCCCCATACGAGTGAAGCCGGGTGTGGTGGTGGGATATCGAGCCCGGGGTACCCACCAGCTTCTTCTGGCTCTCAGCCTGGGCGGCCGTCACACTACCCTTCTCGCCCAACGCTTGGTCGGTCGTTTCTCTTGATGGAGGTCGTCGCTGCTGAGAACTCGTCGCGAGAGAATCTTCCAAGTCTGGGCGAATGGACTCGGTGCTCCTTCTGGATCCAACCACGGCTGGACTGGTGGTCGAGGCTGGGTCATGATGCTGCTGCACCTTGCCTAGCGATAGGCGCAGCGATGACCGCTTCTCGCCGGTCGAGGACTCCCGCGAATTTCTCCTCAGCCGTGGCCCGGCGGGGGCTGGACTCTTGGGAATCGATGTAAAGTAGCTGTCGGCGGTGAGGGGGGCCGGGCTGGAGGTAGGCGGGCGCCTGTCCATGACAGACTTGAGGGATGACAGTTCCCAGCCAGGGGTCCCACCAGGAGACCCGGCGGTGCTTCGAGAAGGAGCCGAATAGTCACTCGGGCTGGTCATGCTGCCGGCGAGGGAGTCTCGGGAAGCAGTGTCCTCAGCGGGCAGGTATGCCAACGAAGCCAATGCAGTTGGATCAGCCAACGGCCGCCCGTCAGGCCCAAGGGCGCCAAAGCCGGCTGTTTGTGGCCTGCGCTTCTGCAGGCCGCTTAACTCAGTCTCGAGATTGGTATAGTGACGACATAGGGAGAAGGACGTGGCGAGATGAGGGGCGATGTGCTCCAAGGAGTGGCGCAAATTCGAGGGATACGGAATGGTTTGGCTGAGAATGGATAGGATGGCAATCGGCGCGTGTTTTTCCTTGACGGGGCGCTCCGGCGAAAAGCTGGCGGCCGCCGAGGGGTCTCCAGCTTTCCGCGCCGACATCTTTTGCTCCATGAGGGACGGATCGAGCTTGAAGGACGGATTGGGCTTCGACAACAGAACGTGGGACAAGGGAATGTGCAGCACTGTCCAGGAATTGTCGACACCGATCGCCTCTGGCGGCATCATGGCCGAGTAGTCCGTGGGCGCGGATCCAGGATTGAAGGAACCCTCGTCGACCATGGCATCAGTAAAGAAGGGGTTCTCGGCCGGGTCGGCCCTTACGGCGGGAGAAGGGGCTGGGGATTGCGACCATGGAGACGGCGGAGCCTGCTCGTACTCCTCGTACTTCGGGGAAAGTGGCTTCGTGGCTTCGTCCTCGATCCCGGATGGGTGTGTGGGTTCTCTGATGACGGCACTGCTAAGAAGCGATGAGCGCTTCGGCCGCGAATCCGACCGTGGCCTGCCCGTCTTCTTACGGGGCACCTCGGGAGACTGGCCCGCGGCGGCGGCGCGAACATCCGAGGGCCGTTTATCATCTGATGTTTCTTGGTTGAGGTAGGGGTACGATCTGGTTAGAGCAACCACGCGGCCTCGGTCTAATATTCGGAGAACACCGTTGTGGTCGATCAAGGGGTCAGCTTCGTAGTCGAGTGCCTGCAACACATTTAGCACTTTTCCGTGTCCCTCCCTCGGCGCCGTGAACGGCGTCTCCCAACTTGGGGTCTCCTGTGCCACATCCTGCACATCGTGGTGCTCCTGGGCGTGTTGGTGAGGGCTAAACAGGTTGCTGTCGTCGTCTATGCCGGAGCTAGTGTCGAGGGCGGTCGTTGGTGGGTGATGAGATTTGCTCCTCGAAAGTTGAGGAGGGCGGCGAAAAGTGGCAGAGAGTGGACGCTCATTCGGGGTTGCGGGTCGTTTTTCTTCATATGATGTAAATGAATGTCTACTCAGCAGCCCGGGCCGTGCTAGTCCTGCGCGCCCAGGGGGCTCGGGAGGCTGAAAGGAGCCCGCGGAAATGGAATTGGCGTCATGGCTGCTGGTCACGAGGCTCGATCCTCTCGCCAGATACCCAAGACTCAACCGTTCGTCCTGGAAGTGAGCATTGTACGTAGCCTTTTGGCCCCATGGCACGTTCTCGATATCGGTTGAGTCTGCTGGGACGGCGAGTGTCACCCTTTCGGCCTTGTACACATCAGTCATGATTTGCACGACAGTGTGCCACCAGGCGTCCAGCCCTGGTTCGGCCGCAAGCATCAAGGCCAGTTCATAGAGGTTCGGGGTCGGGAAATCACGGGGATCAGTCATCGACTGCGAGCATCCGGGCGGCAGAAAGGTCAGGTTGGAGGCGGGCGTAGAAGGGTTCGACGCAATGGTGTCTTGTCCCTTGAACGGCTCTGGAGGGGGTCGGGTTCCATCGTCGGGCGGATGTGTAGGCGGGACGGTGGGCGAGAGCGTGGTGAAGGGACGGTGGATCGATGGGGAGAGGAAGTTGGAGGAGGCCATGCGAGGAAATGGATAAGAGGGCGTCCCGGCGGGCAGTACGCTAGGCGTGAACGAGCCTCGAATGGTGTGGCCAGACTCGGTTGAGGCGGTTGTCGGGTCCGATTCGGATGAGGGCTGCAGCGGCGACGGCGACTTCTCCTCCTGGATGGGAGAGATGTGAGTTTGGCCCGGCCCAGACGCCTGCCCTCCTCCTCGTCCTCCTCTTGGTGGCGCCGCATCTTCTTTCCTCTCCATCTCGCGTGCCAAGTTCTCGCGGTACTCGTTCAGCTGCCGCTGAGAATCACTCGGCTCCAGCTCTGCGAGCTTCTCAGCCCTGCCCTGGCCATCCCCGGCCGTCGTTGATGCAGGCCCAGCCTCCCTTCGCGGGGTGTCGTCGTCCTCCGGCTGGTCCTGGGCCTGACGCTGGTCCCGTTCCTCGGCGAAAGCCGTCGGCTGTCGGATGGCGGTGTCTGATTCGAAATCGTCCTTCAAGGCTATCGATTTCTCGGCGGATGAGCGAGAGCCCGGGCGAGGAGGGACCGAGCTGGGGCTGCTCAGGGGCTGTGACCCTTCGCCCCTATTCACCGGCCCGCTCGTCATTTGGGTTGTCGCAGGCACCGAGGATGGCCGAGGCGAAGCCACAGCATCGTCGGGGGCGGGCCGATTCGATAGTGGCGGACACGCACGACACGGTTCGGCACCTGGCGTCTCAGTCTCGTCTGGTGTCTCCGGTGCCTCTCCTAAGAGTGCATTGAATGCAGGCGCTTCGCTGTTGCCTCGCGAGCGCATGCCTCATCGAAGATAGCTATCCCTGTGACGTCGCTGCAAGGCGGCCACAAAGGCTCGCTCGGGCCGGGGATCGGACACACATCCAACTCGCCAGGAAGGCCGAACTGACAAAGAGAGCCCCAAAAGTCTCGTGCTGCTGTCTTTTTTTTTTCGTATGGAAAGGAAGTCGATCAGGAGAATACGAGAAGGCGGCGGTGACCACTGGCACACTCTAGGATACTGGAACTGAGTGCGTAACTGCCCAGGAGGCGGTGATGGGGCCGGGTTGTGCGCCGGGAAGAGCGCAGAAGTTGGACGGGGCTGGTGGGCTGCAGAGAGTCAGGGATCGACCGGGTCGGGGTGTGTGTGTGCCAGAAGCGTCGGTCGTGTTTGGGTGGCTCGGTGGCTTGTTGGGGGGCGGCTGTGGATTGTGTGGGTTCCGGTTCGGTTCAGTCCAGTCCAGCTCCATCCAGAACTCACGTCCAGTCCAGTTCAGGTCAGGTTGTGCGCTGTGCGGTGCATGGCCGGGTCGGCAGCGGCATTGGCAGTGGCAATTTCAGCCAAGCAAGCAAGTGGTAGCGGTCAGGGCAGTAGCTCAGGCGGTGGGCAGTGGGTATGGGCGTGGGGAAGGGCAGCAGTTGGCACGTTGGGCAGGCAGCGGGCAGTTGGGCGGGCAATGGGGGCGGGTTTGAGGTCAGATCCAGAGGGAAGTTGGTCGGGTCGAAGGGGGAGAGTTGGCCAAACTCACCCCAAGCCCCGACCAAAGGGGCAGCTATGACGTTATGCCCGCCGCCCGCAGAGCTGAGACGGACCCAAGTCCCAGAAAATCCACAATTACTTAATTCCCTTGCCTTCCCGCCGCAAAAGCAATAATTAACCAGTGCCCAGCCTTGAGCCGCCGAAGCCACATTTCGGACTTAGCAACAAGGCAAGACGAAAAGGGATATATGGATTGATGATGGTTGCCCTGGGCACCTCCAAAGCACAATTTTACCTCTGTTCCGATCAGGCCATGCAGTGGGAATGCAGAGCGCACGCTGCATGCACGAGTGGACCCGGGTCGGGCTATCAGTGGGGAGAGGGAGAGAGGATGGGATTTGTGAGATTTGTGCGAATCTGCACATGCGGTCCTCGGTTCCACCGCCAATTTTCCCTGATGCCGTTTGCCGTTTGCCGTTTGCCGATGCTGATTTGCTGTTTCCAGGCGGCTTGCCGTGCCCCGAGTCGCCAGCCCTCGCCAGCCC
>FTIZ01004568.1_pt2 | contig 11972 bp, 13 predicted proteins | sample 1658381 | NCBI WGS metagenome assembly FTIZ01 (sample SAMEA3914822, study PRJEB12502) | metagenome | biome: forest; material: soil | place: USA | collected 2012-03-12 | depth 0.1 m
TTCGTCGCTATGGCGGTGACGGTACGCGTCGGAGCGGTGCAGGTGCGGTACGTGCCGCAGCATCTGTTCCCTGAGGATGCGGCTGTGGTGTTCACGCATGGCGCACTCCACCCGAAGAACATCGTCATCTCTGCAGGTCCCAACCCGCGGGTGGTGTCGATTCTCGGCTGGGAGCAGGCAGGGTGGTATCCTGCATACTGGGAGGTATGCAAGGCGCGGCGGGAGTGCTCACGCCTCGGGAGCCTTGAGGACTGGGAGAGCAGGTGTCTGCCGCAGATACTGGATGCTGACGCACTGAGTGCGGAGATTCGTGGGTGGCAGGTGGGCTACCTGTGCCAGTATTGGGATTATTTTGTCGGGTTGATGTGAGGGCCGAGGACCCGGGTGATCTGCGTGGGCATCTATCTGCGTGTCAGTTGCGTTAAACTTTCGGCTCTCTGAGTGACCGAGCAGAGATCCACGTATAAATATATTCCTCAGTCCTACGAATTACCTACCGGCAGTCAATTCTTACCATACATTATCTTTACACCCAAATCCAAATGGCGCCTCTTTACGAATGCTCACCCACCGAGGCGGACAAGCTCCCGCTTGGCCTATTCATCGGAGGTTTTGGACAGTCCGTGGACCCGGAATTCCTGGCCAAACACGACATCGGCGCCATATTGTCCGTGGTAAACCTACCAGCAACCTGTGACGACCAGCAGCTTTGGGACTGGCCTGCTATCCGGGCTCTCGTGCCGGCAAGCCGCCACATGGTGGTCCACATGCGCGACCATCCATCCCGGGACTTCATCTCACAGATGCCCGCAATCTGCCAATTCATCGACCGGATGTACCCAGTCAAGGTCCTTGTTCACTGCGGCATGGGATTCTCACGTTCTGCCACGGCAATTGTGGCGTATATCATGTGGAAGTTTGGCGTGCCCGCGCCCGACGCCCTCGCTTTGCTTCGTTAGTACCACCCCAAGGCTAACCCTAATCATGGCTTCAGGTACCAACTGGCCCTTTGGGGCTCTCTTGGCTGCGAGCTGTGGGAAGACGCCGCGGGGACAATTCCGAAGGGCCCGTACGCCGAGTACTTACTCCCCGGAAGAGCAAACTCGGCAGGATTGCGACGCCGGAGGCGAGACGGGAGAGCGCAGACAGCAACTTCGCAGCACCCAGCCCAGAAAGGATGATTGTGGACCGGTGGAAGGAGAAGCTTGGAATTCCGATATACTATGCAATGGATGGTTAGATACTCGTCAGAGATTCGACAGTTTTGGACAGTAACCGAAACCCAAGAGGGGATTTTGTTTGTCAGCCTCGGGAGCCTCGGGAGGGCCTCCCAAGGGGCGGGGAAGGCAGCAGCATGCGCATGCATGCATGATGAGGGTGCCCGGCACGTTCAGTTCGATTTTCTCATCGAGCTCCATCGTGCATGAGCTACATCCTCGTTTAAACAAGCGGCATCGGGCACGACAGCCTCGACCGCTTTCTGGCCTATGCGGCAACATTCCTCTTCAACATTGGCAACTAATACGACGTATGGCAGGGCTTTCCATGAACTGTTAGAAGAATCGTACCGACAGCTCCCGTCCCTACGTGCGTCGCATGTTGTTGCGGGACAAAGGCCCCGCGGTTACACCAGGTCCGTTTGCCAGGCCGCGCTACAGCGCGGCGTCTGCTGTCTGCCAAATGCAACAGGAGATGCCGCTAGCCCCTGTTGAGGTTTAACCGGACCTTGTCGTTGCCGTGAATATCTTCTGGCCATCGCCTCTCTGCGGCCGCCCGCCGTCCTCAAGGTGCTGGAGCCTGGCCCTCCCCTCCCCCAGCCGCTCAGCCGAGAGCCTCAACAGCTCAATAGTAATCTCGAGAGGGTAGTCCTTTAGAATCAAGCCAGGCGTGGCGAAATCGTCGCGGAGCTCGGTCAGCTGGGCCTCGACATGGTTGAGTGCCGCCGTCGTCTCCTCCATCACACTCGAGGAACTTTCGTAGAACTTGGCCATGTTGGCCAGCAGCCCCTTGTGCGACTTGAGCTCTGCGTGGTCGTCGGGACGCGCGAGCCGAACCCACAGCGCGCTCAAGACGCGCCTCCGGGGCAGACTGTTGAACTCCTCGCCGGCAATCTCCTTGATGTGGTCGAGGATTTCTTGGATGGTGTCGAGGTTGTGAGCGAGGTCAAAGGCGTCCGGGAGAAGCAACTGGACCTTGTGGCTAATTTGCGTTGCTGTGGCGATGAAGATCTGCTTGACTTCCTCTTCGTGGTCATCTGCGCGCGCAAGCTCGAAGGCAGCAAGCGGGCTGATGGCTGACAGCACTCGTCCCGGAAGCGTTGGAGGGTTTTGCCGACCCTCGGCGATGGCTTCGAGAGCCTTCACGGCGTATGCGTCGAAGGTCCTAGCCGTGTCGATCGACTTGCCAACCCTTGCGGTGAATCGTGACAGTTTCCTGGCAAAACGTCGCGTCAGTGGGGATGATAAGGAATGGTAAAAGTTGAGTCTTAACACCTACTTAGCTGCTAGTTTCGTGTCTCGAATTAGCGATTCTAGCTCCCGGACGAGCTCAAGCTTTCGCGGAAGATTGCTTGTTGCCACGCGAATCTTGAGATCTCGAACGGCGAACTCATTTCCCACCATGTCTCGTGCCAGATCAAAGCCACGGCCGACTTGATCCATGACGAGGGAAAGGTCCTCTTGAGACGTAAGGACCTTGGAGGCATCGATGGTGTGGTTGATTGGCGGTGCGCAAAGTGGTATCGCGGGTCCAATGATGGGGATAGGGCATAACGTTGTTGACAGTGATGATATCGCAAGGTTGTAGAGAAAAACCACCAGATACGAGATGATCAGCCACACGATGTACCCAAGAAGAAGCCATCTCCAAATTGGATACAGTGCTCTCAGTAGCCACAGAGCACCCTTGGTCAACTTCCAACCGTCTTTTGCAATATCTGAGTGCAGTAAACCTCCGGGGTCTTTCGATTCTTCCTGAGACCTTCCTAGTCCTTTGTCAGAGGAGAAGCCCTCATCTTGCGCAGACATTGGGGTCAAAACCGCGGCCTGACGTGGAATCCGAAGTCGTCGGTGGACATTGCTGACGCCACCAACACAACGTCGGGTTACTCGCTTCTTGTCCGAATGCTCGTCAACACCGCTATCACCAAGCCGGGTTGATCGCTCGTGGTCCGAATGCTCGGAGAGGTCCTGATCTGAGGGTACGGACTCGGTAGAAAGGTATGGTGTCTCAAACGGGTCGCGCTCGCTCATTGTATCACATCTCGGAGAAGAACACTGCTTCAGGGGCGTAGGGTCCTTCATGTTGACGTCTATGGCCGTGGAGGTGAGTTGAATCTCCCGGTGGTCGTGTTGGAGGTTGGTGGGAGTTATCAGGGACCCGAGTTGTCAGGGGAGCTTTGAGCAGGAGAAATGGCACCGTGCGAAGTACACACGAAGCGAAAACGAGAGGCTCGCCGTAACTCGGATGCAGGAAATGTGGGGGGTGGTTGAGTGTGCAGCCCGTCGGCCTCAGTGAATCTTATTCTCAGAACTCGGAGAGCTCCCGATTCGCAGCGCCGCTCCACTAGGTATTCTGACAACGGGCCAAGATTCAGCCACCAACTTGTGAAGATCGACAATTCATATCACCATCGAATATTTCCTGCCTTGGCTCACCGGAGGAGAGCAGAGCTGGACTGGACTGGGTGAACACTAAGCTTGTTCTTTTGTCTTGTTTTGCGTGCAATTTCGAGGTCTAAAGATATCTTGCCTCTCGGTGGGTTCAGAGAATAAAAGACAAGAGAGTGACCTTGTGGGTCGAGGTTGCATCATGCATGATGACATCACTGCTCGGCCGCTTCGTGATGTCATTTGTTGACAAAACGGAGCTCGTTCCAGCTCCAACGCCAACACGAACCGGACTAGAAACCAGCTGGGGAGCTCTCACAGGAACTTAAAACCGCCAGTGACCAATATCTCAATTCTAAGCTGCTGGCATTCTTCACTCACACACCAACAATCTCCCTCATAATCACTTTCAAGACCACCAACACAATGTTTGCAGCTCGGATTCCCGCACGAGCTTCCAGTGCTCGCAATGGAGTCATCCGCGCGGCACGGAACACCCATCGTTACCAGTCTACCCAGGCCGGCGGGGCAAGCGGCGGGGCAAGCGGCGGGGCAAGCTCATCACACTTTGCATCGGGCGTGGCGGGCGGGGTGGCGGGCGCGGGACTGCTCTACGGAATCTACCTCATGACGCCCACCGGGAAGATGGCACGCAAGATCAACGCAGCTGCACGAGAGACCGACAAGAAGTACAAAGAGGTCGCCGCGACGATCAAGGACAAGACCCCGACGACCGACGAGGCCATTGACAAGGTCAAGCAATTCTGCTACTCGTACGTCGCCTGGGTCCCCGGGGGCCGCCAGTACGTCGACACGGCCTTCAATGACCTCGCCGCGATCCGCGAGAGCCATAGCGACGAGGTCGACAAGATCGTCAACGAGACGTACAGCGAGTTCCAGGGCATCGCGCGCACCGGCCTCAGCCTTGAGTCCGCAACCAAGGCGTACGATGCGCTGGCCAACCTGGTCAAGAAGATCGCCGACCTCAGCGTGAGCGCCGCCGACCAGATCCTCGAGCGTCACCCGCAACTGAACGACAAAGTCGGCGAACCGATTCGACAACTGAAGCAAATGGGCGCCCAGTACGGGCCGGACGCCAAGAAGGTGGTCGACGAGACATGGAGCCAGGTCAACGACGTCTTGGCCAGCGGGTTCTCGATGGAGAGCGCAGACAAGGTGCGCAAGATCGTCGAGGAGCGGACAGAGCAGGTGCGCAAGATTGGCAACAATCTCTGGGACAAGAGCCTCGAACAGGCGAAGCCGTATCTCGACAAGAGCCCGCGCCTCAAGGAGCTGCTCACGGAAAACGGTGATCTCCTCCGAAATGGGGATGTGACGGGCCTGTTTAAGCAGATCAAGACCTTGGGAGAGGGCGGCGACTCGAGCAAGCTGGAGGATTACGTCAAGCAGGCCGTCGACAAGGCCAAGGCAACGGCGTCAAAGGCGGCGCCCAAGGGGACGGGCGAAAGTTTGGGGGCCTTGGGACAGTTTCTGAGCTCGGCGTCTGGCGACGCGGGCCGCAAGTTGCAGGACAACATTGGAGTTCTGTCTGAGATCGCGAGCAAGCACTCGGAGGAGGGGAAGAAGCTGCTTGAGGAGACTAAGGACGATCTGCAGAAACTCTTGGCCGAGAAGGCGAAGAAGGCGCAGAAGATCGCCGACAGCGCGAAGCGTGAGGCGAAGGATTAATAGCGCTGTAATACTTTGTACATATTATATTGCATCTGTATAATTTACCCTGTTCATTCTACCTTGTTCATGCTGTAGGCTGATGGCGTAACTTTCTCTCTTCCTGATTATCATTTCTCGATTGCACACAGCTCCCAGGCCCGTTCATGGTGAAAGGGTGCGAAGGTCCAACATCATTGCAGAGAACGCGGCTGGAGCATGAGGCGAAAGATAAAAAGCTTCTTATATCAGACTATGTACAGTACCTATCAATTATTTACGGTGTCCGTTCCAGAGGTTGATGGTGTACTTGTAGGTAACTTATTTTTTTCTTGTCTCGAAAGGCCCCCCGTGCCCGCGTTGTGCTCTTGACACAAGCCCAACCCCTATCCAAACAACTTAATACGCAACCTGCACACTCAACCCAGCCAACTCCCTCTCCCAGCACCTGTGCCCCGCCATACCATAAAAGAACTTCTCCATAAACCCCGACCCCCCCTTGACAATCTCCACTACCTCACTCAAACTCTGCGGCAACACCTCCTTAACCGTCACAACCCCATAACTCTCACACGCCTCCCCACCGCTCGACACCGCGACACTCGACAACCCAATCGCCTTCTCCACCAACAGCACCGCCTCCCCAGTGGCGCCAATCGTCTTGAGATGCCCAAACGCCTCCCGGATCCAGTGCACCGCCCGTCCGTTCTGCGACAGCGCCGCGACCGACTGCGCCCCGCCGGGGATGAAGAGCGCGTCGACCATGGTCGAGCGCAAGCCTTCGAGATGGTGATGCGGCTCGACGGTCGACGTGCCGTTGGCCGCCGTGATCTTGCTCCGTCGCGGGCCGACCACCAGCGGCGTGGCCTGGGCCGCGGAGAGCGCCGCGTAGGCGGCATCGTAGGCGACGTTGTCGTAGCCGTCGGCGATGAGGATGGCGACGCGCCGCGAGGCGATTGTGGGTTTGGAGCCCGGGAAGAAGTCGATCTGGCTGAGAGCCGGGGCGCGGAGGCCTGGGTTGGAGCGGCCTTTGGCTGGGGCTTCGCCGCCAACGTTCTGGGCAACGGCTTGGGAGAGGGCGAGGTCGATGTCGGCAAGGCGCTGGACCATGCGGGTGTAGACGACCGGGTCGTCGCAGTGGTCGAGCTCGAAGCTCAAGGCTGCGATGATGTGGTGCTTTTCGACAGGAGACATGCTGTTCCAGAAGAGCTGGGCTTGGGAGAAGTGCTCCTTAAACTTGTCGCTGCGGAGGCGGGCTTTGATGCCGGCAACCTTTTGGGGGTACTCAACGTATGCGCCCTCGGCGTGGGTGGCCGGCGGGCAGGATTCGAAGCGGTTGGGCCAGTAGTTGACGGTACTACGCGTAATAGTGTGACGCATCGCGCCGTCGCGGTTGAAGTTCATGACGGGGCAGACGGGACGGTTGATGGGCAGCTCCTGGAAATTGACGCCCAGGCGTGAGATCTGGGTGTCGAAGTAGCTGAAGTTGCGGCCTTGGAGCAGAGGGTCATCCGAGAAGCCGATGCCGGGGACGACGTGGCTGGTGCAGAAGGCGATCTGCTCCACCTGCGGGAAGAATTCCTCGGGATTGCGGTTGAGCTCGAGCTCGCCAATGTAACGAACCGGGACCAGATCTTCAGGCCAGACCTTGGTCGCGTCGAGAATGTCAAACTCAAACTTGTGCTCGTCGGCCTCTGGGATTACTTGGACACCAAACTTCCACTTGGGAAACACGCCGTTGTCAATGGCTTCCCGGAGGTCCTTGCGGTGGAAGTCTGGGTCCTGGCCCGCGAGTTTGAGGGCCTCGTCCCATACCAAAGAGTGCACGCCAAGCTCAGGGGTCCATACGAACTTGACGAAGTGGCGTTCTCCTTTGGCATTGATCAGGGTGAAGGTGTTGACCCCAAATCCCTGTACCATTCGGAAGGAGCGGGGAATGGCGCGGTCACTCATCTGTTGTTCCGTGTTAGCGGCGAGAAGCAAGGCCGAGTCACGGCTGTTCGAATGTGCATAGACGTACCGCCCACATAAACATATGAGTTGACTCTGTGTGGTTAAATTGGAAGTCCCAGAAGTTGTTGTGGGCGGTTTGGGCCTGGGGTACCTCATTGTGAGGCTCGGGCTTGCCGGCGTGAATCACGTCGGGGAACTTGATGGCGTCCTGGATAAAGAAGACGGGAATATTGTTTCCGACAATGTCCCAGTTGCCCTCCTGCGTGTAGAACTTGACAGCGAAGCCACGCACATCGCGGACAGTGTCAGCGCTACCTCGGCTCCCGAGGACGGTCGAGAAGCGGACGAAAATGGGCGTCTCCCGCGAGGTGTCGGTCAGGACCGGGGCCATGGTGAGGTCCTCGATGCTCTCGAACAACTTGAACTTGCCGAATGCACCAGACCCGCGTGCATGAACAACCCGCTCAGGGATTCTCTCATGGTCGAATCTCATGATCTGGGAATTTTTAGTACGCGGTGCGCGTAAGAGTCAGACTCAAGATAATGTGGCCGTTACTCACCCTCTCACGCGCAAAGGGGTCCTCGAGCAAGAGCGGCCCTGTCTTGTCCGGGCTGGCTGCCTTGAGCCAGTCATCCGCCGTGCTCTGCTTGACGCCATAGTCTGTTGTGAGACGGTCTTTGCCTGTCATGTCCTTGGTGTTCTGAGCGAGGTCCTTGAGCTTGTCGCCCTCGCTAGCGCCATAGACGGCGTGCATAACTTTCTGCATGGTTTCGGGGACGCGGTCTGTCATTGGATAGGGTGGGAATTTGCAGAAGAGGAATACAGAAGCGGTATAGTAGAAGCTGTCGAGAAGAACGGATATAAGGACCGGTGCGGACTAATTCTGGCAAGCAACTTCACAGGCAGCAAGCACTACTCATGACATCAAAAACGACCACGAGTGAGTCAGATAGTAATACCTTTAATACGATTGGTGTTTCCTAACTTGGAACTGATAACCTGAAGTAGGTTGGCTGGTTGCCGACTCGGGAAGTGGGCGTGCCTGTTCCTGGGGCCGGGGCTGGAGCACCTCTCCGCTTTTCTCTCTCGGTGACGGTATGTATTTCCGGAATAGACCTAGGCGATTTCCCACAGCACCTCCTTTCTACGCTTTTGGTGAAATCAAACATTTGCTTCCAAGCTCAGTACGCGTCAGAACCTGGTGGAATGATATCATTGGCCAAGGGTGTGACGTAGTAGACGCAGCGGGTAACATCGGGTGGATGCCATACCAGGTTTTGACCCATGAATCAACTTTCACCGGAACTTATACAAGTATTCTGTTGCCCAGGCACTTCGATTGTCTTATCAGCGGAGCCAGCATTGTTTGTGTGGGACTTTGAACCAGCCGTATATGTGTTTACGGACCCAACACGTTCAAGCTTGAACCTCTACCTCGTGTATCAGATCAAACTCAAGAACTCGGGTACCTAAAGATGCCTTCGGAAATCAAGGACAAAAATTCTCAGTCCATCAAAGAGGGCGACCACGTTTGGACCGCTTTTCGCGGGGGCCACCGTGAGGGCGACGTTGAGAAGATCGTGAAGACCGAGAAGGAGGCCAAGGAAGCCGGCGTCAAGAATCCACCAAAAGTATAGCCGATGCGTCTCTGTGTGGTGAATGCATCAACAAGGCTGAGATGGCTAATAAGTGAATAAGGTCATTTTCCACGACCAGCACGGCCACTCCGTAGCACACAACCCAGAGACCCTGCAGCACAAAGAGTCGGAAGAGGAATAGTCGGGATGGAGCCCCTGGCAAGACACTAGGGCTTTCATGAATAGTAAACTATATTGCTGAGCTGGTATCGAGGCCAGGTAGTTCATACGGATGCAGTCGCGTGGCAGCCATATGCACCACTTCTCTCGCACGGCCTACCCTACATTCCGTTCTCCTTTTAACTAAACAGTCTGCCGTATCCGAGCAGGATCTAGGTAGTTATTCACGGCGTGGTATAGGAGCGTATCTTAGCATAATAAGGGTTAGCAACTGAAAGCGGAAGTCATATCAGAACTACCTATTCTACTCATGTCCCCGCTGGCCACTATCTCCGCCCGTCAACCCCCACAAGAAGCTGGGGTTTTGAAGCTCGGTGCAACGCATTGCAGAGCATACATCTAAGTAGCTTGAAGTGTAGGACCTGTTAATTTGGTCTAGTCCAACTTGCTCCTCCGCTTTCTTGGTCAGCAGACAAGCTCCACGTCCTGCAACGCCGGCGGCGCACACCCTAGATGCCTCTCCGCCTCCCACATCCCCATCGGCGCCGGCCGCTCCGCGAACGCCGCAAAAGCCGTCGCGTTGATTATCTAAATGTTGAGCATATTGCACCTCATCAACGGTTGTGTTATGGCCATGCATGTGAGAGTAGGAGTCGCAAAGCCGCGCTCACCACGAATTACCCCGGCTCCGTGACGACATTGACGTGGGCCTCTGCCCCGATTGGCCACTCAAATAGGCACAACGGAGTCTCGCACCGTCATACTCTCCTACACTTCCAAGTCTCAGCTTTTTTTGCCTCTAGGTCACAATAAAGTACCTGTTTTGTAGGCGGCCAGCGGATACCAAGTCGAACCACGGTGCACAAGTGGTCTTTCACGTCTGGCCATCCATCGCATCATTACGTCCCGACTTGTCGCTGGAACTGGAAGCTGTTAGTGTCGTCACGGCGACGTCGTCGACTTTTGATACCCTATAACTGATCTCTCTAGTAATGTTTGTCCAACGAATCGTGACTTTGGGTGGTCGACTCAACAGTATCATCCTCGCCAATCGTGTGCCTCGACTGCCTCTAGCTGCGACCCGCGCGACCTCGCATCATATCACATCAAACCAACACCATTTTCACATTCAACACGGCAACATGTCGAAGAACGGGGACGGAAACTTTAAGCCGGTGCCCAAGGCGCAGTCTCAGGATCTCCCGGGGTAAGCTTGCAAGCGAGTTGACGATTGGAATGGCCCGCTCATAGAGTAACAGCTTAGAGAAACGCATGGAGCCGGAGAGCGAGTCGACTGCGCTGGAAGGCAAGCACGGGTTTGTAGAGTATCTCGCTGCTGGGAAGCTCAAGGGGAACAAAGCCTTGATTACTGGAGGAGAGTGAGTGAGCGCTGATCGATGGCTTCGATGCATCCGTAACTGATCCGCTTTCGAACCTCTAGTTCGGGTATTGGTCGTGCCGTTGCTGTCCTCTTCGCTCGCGAGGGCTCAGATGTCAGCATCGTCTTCCTGCCGGAGGAGAAGGAAGATGCAGAGAAGACCAAAAAGATGGTAGAGGCAGAGGGCCGGCAATGCCTGCTTATCCCAGGCGATCTCATGGACAACGAGACTTGCCGCAAAGCGGTCCAGCAGCATGTCGACAAGTTTGGCAAAATTCACGTCCTTGTCAACAACGCTTCAAAGCAGGTCATGTGTCCAGACATCACTGAGATCGACCTCGACACCGTTGAGAGCACCTTCAGGAGCAACATTCTGCAGATGTTTGCAATCACCAAATACGCGGTGCCACATATGGAGAAGGGCGGATCGTGAGCTTCCCTGTCGAAAAGCCGAATGCACAGTCACTGTCTCTAACAGAAATGCACAGCATTATCAACACCACGTCAACAGTCGCCTTCCGAGGGACGAAGTCTATGGTGGACTATTCCGCCACCAAGGGTGCGATCGTCTCCTTTACAAGATCGCTAGCCCAGCAATTGGTGACAAAGGGCATCCGCGTCAACGCGGTCGCTCCTGGCCCCGTCCACACGCCTCTGCAGCCGGCCTCTCGCCCGGCCGAGCAGATGGAAGGGTGGGGGCAGCAATCCCAGCTTGGTCGGCCGGGCCAGCCTAGCGAGATCGCCCCGAGCTTCGTCTTCCTGGCCTCGAAGGACTCAGAGCTGTACTACGGGCAGGTGCTGCACGCGTACCCGCTTGGGGATTGAAGGAGAACTCGGGGTTGCATCAGGCCGGCGGCAGGAGTATGGGATGCTAACCCAAGCTCACCCACTCACCATAAGGGGTTCTTGGAGAGGGGTCCACGCGAGTCAGGAAAACAGCTCATTGCCACAAGCCGCTGAGATGTGTATAATTAGCCTACGCCGAAGGAGAGCTTCATGCCAAGGGGGGCGGGTTTGACAAAGTGACAGCACGGCGCGTAAGCGCCTCTATACAGCAGTTGGTCTTCAGTCAGCTTGAACCCCAGCCACCAATGATTGTCCCTTTTATCTCAGACGAATCTCGACGGCTTACACCGACACAGCGCACGCGATGCCAAGTTTCCAGTGTTGATCACCACAATGGTGATTCTGATCGCCGCAGTGATGATCCTGACAGAGACACCGATATGGTGCTCTAAGAGTAAGGTGTAAGATGGTTGTCTTTTCCTAAGTCTGCCGTGCCGGCAGACGTTCCTATCTACGGGTAGGTACCCCTGACCGTGGGGCGGTCACGGGTATCCGTGTCATGGTGACCCATAACAAGCTTGTAGCCAACTGCGACTTGTATTGACAACTGGTTGTCAGGAACTGGACTAAGGATGGAAGCAGTTCCGACAATGGGGCTAATCTGCAAGGAACTAGTCAGGAACGACGTGCAGGGACATATGCAGTATAAGAAGGAGGACAAGCTCCCTCCGATCCGCAAGCGAGTTTGGCTCTCTAAGGATCAGCCTTTGTATTATCCCTTGTATTCACCTTTGTATCCGCCTTTGCGATTCGGGTCCAAA
>FTIZ01003642.1_pt1 | contig 11962 bp, 10 predicted proteins | sample 1658381 | NCBI WGS metagenome assembly FTIZ01 (sample SAMEA3914822, study PRJEB12502) | metagenome | biome: forest; material: soil | place: USA | collected 2012-03-12 | depth 0.1 m
CAGATTCCTCCAGTGTTGCCATGATTGTCACTTTTATCGGCAGGGAACCCGGTGGTCGCAACCTATGCCTGCGAGGCTTGTTATTCAACCGTGGTTTTCGTGTGTAGGTGTGTTCGCTCCCGTTCCGCTCATTGGAAACGTGACTGTGGTGTTGTCCTAGCTTGGCCATTTTCAGCCTCGCTGCCCTGGTCTTGCGGTCGACGAGGCAACTCCAAGTGCCAGCAGCGAGTAATCCTAGATGTTTCCGTCGTTGTGTCAACGGATACTCTTCCGTTGTGCCTGGTTTTGGGCGTGTTTCGATGGATGCACTTCGGTGGTTCGGGGACGCAGCAGATGACGCAGCCGCCCACCGCGCCCTGTCCCTCCCCCCAATTCTTGCCAAGAGCGCCCCACTCTTCCCCCATTGATCGCGCAGCTGCGGGCCGCAGCAGCTCGCTCGTGGTCAGGGACCGCCCGACCGCAGCTGACCGAACACACCCCGACCTGCTGCTGTGCATCGTCCCCGTCCTGAATCTCGAACATCACGCAGCTTCCCTAGGCACCTACCTTCCCGCCACGTAATAAACCCCAAACCACCCGATCGACCTGTGCGCTTTGGACTATTCATTGCCTCCAAAGCCAGTTTGGTGATCACCCTTGATTCCATCCCCGCCGCGCATTCCGAATCCGAACCAACCTCAGCTCTCCCACGGCGGGAGGCACCTTCTACCATGTCCTACTTCTTTGCGACTCCGGTCGACATCGACATTGTCCTCGACGATGCCGACGAGCGATCAATGGTTGATGTCAAGCTAGACAAGAACCGGCGCGAAAAGGCCCCGCTGTTTATGGACGGCGAGTCTGTCAAGGGCGCCGTGACGGTGCGCCCAAAGGACGGCAAGCGGTTAGAGCACACTGGCATCAAGGTGCAGTTTATCGGGACAATAGGTCAGTCCGTGTTTTGCCCGGCCGAGTGCCGTCTCGTGGGAGCCGTCTGACACTTCTGATCACTGTAGAAATGTTCTTCGACCGGGGCAACCATTACGAGTTTCTGTCGCTCGTCCAAGAGCTGGCCGCGCCGGGCGAGCTGCAGCACCCACAGACCTTCGACTTCAACTTCAAGAACGTCGAGAAGCAGTACGAGTCGTACAACGGCATCAACGTGAAGCTGCGCTACTATGTGCGCGTCACCGTGTCGCGCCGCATGGCCGACGTGATCCGCGAGAAGGACATCTGGGTCTACAGCTACCGCATCCCGCCCGAGATGAACAGCAGCATCAAGATGGACGTCGGCATTGAGGACTGCCTTCACATCGAGTTCGAGTATAGCAAGAGCAAGTACCACCTGAAGGACGTTATTGTCGGCCGCATCTACTTCCTGCTCGTGCGCCTCAAGATCAAGCATATGGAGCTCAGCATCATCCGCCGCGAGACCACGGGGGCGGCCCCGAACCAGTACAACGAGAGTGAGACTCTGGTGCGCTTTGAGATTATGGATGGCTCGCCGTCAAGAGGAGAGACCATACCGATCCGCCTGTTCCTGGGCGGTTTCGACCTGACCCCGACCTTCCGGGACGTCAACAAGAAGTTCTCGACACGGTACTACCTTAGCCTGGTCTTGATCGACGAAGGTATGCTCACCCCATCTGCCGCGCGGCGGTATTCTTCCCGCCCTGGCCACTCTAACTCGCTTTCTTAGACGCAAGGAGGTACTTCAAGCAATCAGAAATCATCCTTTACCGGCAAGCGCCCGAAGAGGCCAACGCGTCGCAAGGGCAACAAGCTCTCCCGGCACCACCTCCGGAAAACAAGCAGATAATGGCTGTTCCAGCGTGATTAGATCTTTCTGCCGAAGGGGGGGGACAAGCGAATTTGTATATATGAGCGGGGAGGTAATTCTTCAGCATAGGCATGGCGTTGGTTCAGAGATTCGAGAGAGAGTCGTGTGGTTTGGCTTACACTTGATATTCAGAGGCGATATAGAACCTCCGACGGTGCAGCCCGTAACCCGCATTTCCGTTCTGACAAAGAAAAGCCAACAAACCCTTTCTTTCCCATCACGCCTATATCGTCAAGAGCTCCATTTCCCCTGGACGTTAAACCCCCACACTGCTAACAAATCATTACAAAGCTTTCCCGCTCCCTGCAGCCTCACCATGCCCTCGCACCTTTCTTCTCCTTCCATGTGACGCCCCTCCCCTCACGCCAAATCCATCAAGTCATCCTCGGGCGAGAACCCAAACTGGTTATTCTGGATCGCCACAATCCGGTCCAGCTCCTGCTGGTACTGCTTCCGAAGGTCTGCCAGCATGAGGAACCGCCGCGCCGGCAGCTCCTGCGGGTTCCGTGTCGAGAACCGCTTCATCTTCTCAACCAGCGCCGCGTCCTCCTCTCCCTGCCCCGTCTCCCCACCATCCCCAGCCGTCTCCGCATCAAGTCTCTTGGCAAGCTCTTCCAAGTGGCCCTCCAGGTCCTCGTCGCCCCCGCTGGGTCGCTGAGGATTATTACCGCCCTCCTCGCCGGGCAGCACGTCCTCCAAGATGTACGCCTCCTGCGGCGCCACGCAGCTCAGCGCGTTGATCAGCAGCAGGTACTGCTTCGTGACCTGGGTGTCCAGCGCGTCCTCGGCGCCCGGGGTGGCGGCGGCGGCAGCAGCGCCGAACTTGTCGCCCTCGCCGGCGCGGCGCAACTTCTGCAGGCGGTCCAGCAGGATAGCGGCGCCGCCGCGGTAGTCGTTGTGGCTGATGCGCCAGGCGTACAGGATCTGGTGATAGGGCACGCCGTTGAGCACGTCGCGGGTGGCGCGGCACTTGTCGCCGAGGATGTCGTCGACCTTCGTCTGCAGGCCCGAGAAAGGCAGGCTGATGAGCGCGGAGCTCTGGCCTGTCTCGCACATCTTCTCGACGAGCTTGCGGAGGTAAGATTTCTGCAGGGCCTCGTCATCCATCGAGAGGAGGGCCGAGTGGGCCTCTTCGAAATGGGAGACGGAGGTGGAGGCGGTGAAAAGACGGCTGAGCATCTCGTTCTTGATACCCGCGGCATCGTGGTTGCCCGGCTGGACGAACTGGAGGGCGAGCCGGGAAAACTCCATGACGTACGAGTAGGCCTTTTGCTTGTCGTACAGACTGACAATGTGAGCGTAGTAGTTGGGAAGCCCGCTGTTAAGGAGGTTCCATTCTGTGTCGTCGAGGAGTCCGGAGCTGTGACGGTCCAGGTTCTTGATCGACATGCTGAGGCCGATGGCTGCTTTCCTGAAGTAGGAAGAAGCCGTGTCATGGTCTCTGAGCGCGAGGAAGACGCGGCCCTGGATGTATGTCGAAAAGGGGTCCTGGTCGGCAAAAGGGTTGAGCTCCAGGGCAAGGTCGGGTCGGTCTTTCTTAAGGAGTCGACATTGGAGGAGCCAGGTATAGAGCACTGTTGTGCTGCTAGGAGCACAGAGATCCAGGACCAGATCTGTGATGCTCGAAAGCAGAGGCATGTTGTTGCTCTCTGGAAGACCGAATAGATGTCCTGTCAGCCCTTCCAGGGCAGTTATGGTGTTGTTTTCGTCTTGGCTGCGTTTAGTCAAGGATGGGGAAGACGAGCCGGATCCGCCCGATTTTGATACTGAAATGCTCAACTCCGTTTTCGCCATCCACCTCAAGTGCTCGAGTCTTCGGAGAGCGTCAATCAACCGCCGGTACACCAAACCAACTTCGAATCGTGAGTGGAGGGGTGAAGCATCCTCGCTTTCGATGTCGAATTCCATGTGTACAAGGAGGATGAGCTGGCTGAAGAGGATTTGCCAATGGAGCTCGATGGTCTCCTGGACGGCGCGCACGACCACTTTCCGTCCGAAACCCGTAAATTGCTCCCCGAGTTCCTGTGAGTTTGCCTCACTCGTCGCGGTGATGAGGTCGAACAGGTCCTCGTAAAGCCTTGCGGTCACCATCTGGTAGTTTTGGCCGAGAGTGTCGATCACCTGGGCGCAATCATCTTCTGTGACTGAGGGCCAGAATCCTGCACGATCCAAAAAGAGCTGCATCCGCTCGCCATCAGCCCGGGTCGAATCTTCATACAACTCGGCCCTCAGAGCCGCGCTGCTCAGTTGGCGCATGCTATCCGAGAAGCTATCCACAAAGGTCAGACCGGCGGACACCAGCGCAGCGACGTCCTCGTCCTTCTTCTCGGGGGTCTGGAGATTGTGGTAGACGCGGTCCAGGTGGCTGCATTGCCTGACGGCGGCAATCAAGTCGGCACAAGCAACCCAGATCATGCCCTCCTGGGAGTCAAAGATCAGGGAAAGTGCCTCGCCCCTTTGTTTGTCAAGTTCAAGCAGGAGGCGCCAGAAGCGCATCCACTGCGTCTCGCTCGTGTTTCTGAACTGGTCATAATCCGCACCACCCGCCGGGCTCCGATCCAAGGTTGTGGTTGATCCAAGCACGGAGCAGATGGACTCGGCGATGCCCCTCCCAACTTTGGAAGTTGTTTCCTTGTAAGTGCCCAGCCCTTTCTCGTACATTGCCAACGCTGTTTCGAGGGTCGACTTGGAGAAACGGCCTGGAAAGAAGATGAGATCGAGCCACTTCTCAGTCGAGTCGGTCGGGTTCCAAGGCCCAGATGCCGACACCGTTGGCACCGTGTTTTCGATCTCTACCGCCTTCCAACCATCACCAAAGGGGTCTGACCCATTTCGAGGTTGCACCTGGAGCCTGTGTACGCGGTAGCTGGTGTTATTCTTCCACATGGTCCACAGCTCGGGCCCGTCGGGCTGTTGTGTCACCGCAAAATCGGCAAGATTCCACACATCCAAAGAGGAGGGGCTTGGAGGTGTCAGATGGGTGGCCGGGAAGCAATCCGCGACGTGTATCGATCCTTGATCATTCGCCTTGACCTTCCAGAACTTGAACTCGCCGGCGCCATCGGGGGAGTAAGTAGCTACCAGGCATTGGCCGCGACCGGTGTCCAATATCCGGATTAGATTGGCTTGGGAAGGGTCAACGGTCCACTTGCCAACATCCTCCGGGTCGCGCCTCGTATTCAGAATGTCGCCGGTGTACAGGATCTGGCCGGTCCGCACGTCCCATACCCTCATCCGGTGGTCGAGACAGATGGTAAACAAAAAGGCTGTATCGGAATGACCCATGGTTGTAACCGCCGTCGAAGCGGCTGCTGTTAGCTCCATGTTGATCTTATCGTATCTGATGGTCGGATTCCGTTGGAAGGGAACCAAACCCCGAAGACTCTGACCCCATCCGGCAACGTTGTAGATGGTTTCTTTCCACGGGGATCCATTCGCTGCCGGGTGGCAGAAATGTCAGCGACTCGGTCATTGATCAAAAAGGCCATCTGTTGGGGCGCTTACACTCCAGGCCCTTGGTTCGGTCGAACTTCAGGATACCGCCATCGTGCATAGTAACAATCAACTGGTCGGGGTTGACGACTGCCAGTCTGTGAGGGTGCTTGAACCCAAACCCTGGCGGTGAGTACGACTTGCAAGCGTCGCCGAGTCCGCCGTCGGTCGCGGTTTTCCTCCGGAAGTGGTCAGGTCGCAGCGTGATGGACCACAACTGGTTAGAGTAGTCAACGACATGCACGCAGAGCGCATCGTTGTCTTCGGCGTCAGCAAAGCCAACGCAGGATGGGCGAATCGCAGCGGCAAAGCGCAGGTTTAGGATGAGCGGCGCATCGGCCTCCTTCTGTTGTTTGCAGACGTCGGCGACGCGGAGGCTGAGGATGGTGCCATGGTCGAGCACCCGCCACAGGAAACCCCGAAGCGAGTTGTTGTGATGCTTCCGGTAGTAGATCGACGACGCTGTTGCCAGGCTCTTTGACCGGTAACCCCTCTCGTCGTCGGCCGAGGAGCTACTTCGACTTGAGCTCGCCCGTGCGTAGGCGCTCGGCGGTGCGACTCGGATCTGGATCGTAGAGGATTGCGACGCGGGTTCTAAGTTGAGACGTGTCTCCTTGTAGAGAATCTCAAAGTCTCGGGAGACCATCTTGCCCCCATGTATGATTCGCAGGCGACAATTGGCGAGTTTTGGGTTGGGAATCGCGGTTTGTTCGAGATGCGGACGCGGTCTGAAGCTTCCAGGTCAAGGGCAGAATTCTGGCCGCCTTCTGCTTGGGTGGAAGCACCAGCAGCTGCTTGGCGGGGAGCTGAGGATGCACCCCTGCGGTCAAAAAGCTCGCCGAAGAATGCACAGACCCATGGACGGGCATGCAAGGAAAGGTGGGTCTGCGTCGCTGCTGTGGTTTGCAGACTTGTATTTCATGCTTCGGGAGGGAATGAGGAAAACAAACAAAAGGCCAAATAGGTAAATTCATTTTGCGATGTATATCGGTCCGGACACTGCCACAACGCCAGCCCCCTCATGCATAACCTAGCTATTTCCCAAGCCATCAAGAACTCCTCGCACGCTGTATTACGGCTCCTCCACGACCACCCCCGCCATGCATCATGACAATCATTCCCCAGCTAAGGATTGCAGCTCTCAGCCTAGTTCGCCCTCGTCTTCCTCTACTGCTTTTCCAGGTCCTTCGGGCTTGGATCACCAATGCCATCTTCGTTGATAGCGAACAGAGTGTCGCTTTCAGGCAGGCAAGGGCTGTCGTAAATCTTGGCGATTCTGGTCTCTCCTCGCCCCTTCTTCAGGCTGATCCGTGTGGTGCTGGCGTGGGCCATGATGTTGCCTCCAATGGGCTTTTTAGGGTCGGGATTGAACATGGCAGACGGGCCACCATCCACCTGTGCCACCACCTGGTTGGTGATGACGACAGCAATGCCGAACTCGTCGGCGAGACGCTGGAGCGTGCGGAGAAACTTGGCCAGGTGCGTCTGCCTCGAGCTCAGCTCACCACGGCCCAGGAAGTCAGTCCGGTACAGTGCGGTGGCCGAGTCGACGATCAGGAGACTGAAGCGGGTCTCGCACATCATGGCGGCCGCCTGGTTGAGAAGCTGCAGCTGATGATCCGAGTTGTACGCTCGTGCGTAAGCAACATTGTCGAGGACTTCTTCACCCGAGAGACCGTAGCGGTTGGCCACGGCGAGAAGTCGTACGGGGCGGAATGTCCCCTCGGTGTCGATGTAGAGACACTTGCCCTCGCCGCCGCCCATGTCAAACGGCAGTTGGCAAGTGACGGCCAGTGTATGGCAGATCTGCGACTTGCCCGTTCGGAATTCGCCGAAGAGCTCCGTCACGCTGCCGGTCTCAATGCCGCCGGCAAGCAGCGTGTCCAGTTGCTTGGAGCCGGTGGTGATGGATATCAGCTCAGCGCGGCGCTGGTGCATCTCTGTGGCAGTGGTAAAGCCCATTGGGACTAGTTTTGAGGCCTCGGCAAGAATCTTCGTGGCCTTCCCGGCCGAGAAACCCTTGACCTGCTCAAGCACCCGTTGTGGTGTATAGGCCACAGACTCGACTGTATTGTAGCCTGCGTCGACAATCAATTGAATATCGCGCTTTGAGAGACCACCCACACCCTTGATTCCAAAGCTGTCAGCAGAATCCTCAACTGAAGGCAGGACTCAGTTAGGTAGGGCACTCGGCACTCGGTGCTCACCTCAAGCTGGGAGAGTGGGGTGGGCGCGCCGGGCCCCGTCTGTCCGACATCCTCTGCGTTGGCGTCGTCGTACTCCTCGTGTCCAGACATATCTTCTTGTGTTTCTGCAATTTGCAAAAGATCAACGGGCCTTTTTTGCGTGTTTTCCGTTCTGGTGAAAGATGAGACGAGCCGATCCGAAATATTTACGGGGGATCGCGGTCGGGTGTTGACAGAGCAAATCCGCCAGGCACCAACGCGTCTTGTGGAACCAGTGGGACGCGGAACCCCGTGACCACTTGGGTGCGCTTGGCTGCCGGAATGCCCCACCACACACCTCCATCCCACCGACCTTCGACAGGAGGTGCACACACAGAATATTCCGAGGTCCTCCGCCATTCACACCTGCTCAGGGGCTACAAGCTTGCGTCAACCACTCCCATTTACTGTCGATTTTTCAGAGCACGGGGCTGACCACACGGCAACCATGTTCAAAATCCATCATTCCCACACCCTGCAAACCAACAGTTGCATCCGAAACGCCGCAAACCAAGCCTGACTACCCTGTACAGAATACATGGACTGCCTTTTGATGCAGCTGGCCCCCTCCCGGGAAGCGCTCCGATGGCCATATCCCACTGCTGACCCTGCCTTGGGGGAATCGGAGCATCCTCCAGCAAACTCTATGGCCGGCCCTCCCACGGCCACACCTACTGCCGATCCTGCCTCCCAAACGTCCCAGCCGGAAGAACCTCAAACCCCTCATTGACCCTTCTCGAAGCCTTATTCATGTGCAGGTCGCCCGGACCAAACGTCGGCTCCGGCGTGGCCGTCTCCCGGCCCAGCTGCACCGACGGCGGCGCCTGCGTCGTGGTGGCCTCGCTCTGGGAGAAGGCGGAAAACCCGCTCGGCGTCCGTGCAAGCGGCGTTGCAAACGGATCGTCGCCGCGGCGTCCCTCCTTCTCGGACCACCGCCGCAGCGCAGGCGCGCCGTCGTGCCCGCCCTTCCCCGGTCCCACGCCGTGTGCGGTCCGGGCCATGTACAGCCGTGAGCTGTGCGACGACGACGTGTAGCTCCTGCCGCTCGCCCCGCCAGCCGAGCGGGGCTGTGAGTCGACTGAGTCGGCCGAAGAGGAGGCCGAGCTGCGCGGGTTGGGCCGGCGCGGGGGGGAGGTCGGGACATAGGCGTCAAATTGCGGCCTTGAGGGTGATTGGCCCTCGAGTTTTCGCAGCGTGTCTTCATTCAGGGTGCCGGCGGCTGGCCGGGAGGGCTGTCGCTTGGTTTGGGAGTGTGCGAATTGGGATACGGGCGGCGCGGCGGCGGATTGCCCGCTCTCGAGAGAGTCGGTGTCTGTGAGCTTTTGGAAGATGGAAGCGCTGGAGGGGCTTTGCCTGGGTCCAGCCCGGTCGAGGTTTGTCGTGCTTACCAGCACTGGCTTCTCGTCCTCCGAGTAGTCTCTCCTCTTGCTCCGCGAGTCTGTGTCGCGGCCGAGCGTGGTTGACGAGCCAAGCTTTTCTCCGAGCACGCTGAGAGACGCGGGCCTGGATATCCAGATGCCGTCGACCTCGACACCGCTCTGGATGGCGCGGACGCCAAAGGGAACTTGGTTGCCCCGCTTCATGGGAAGCCCCGTCTTCCGAATCTCCTCGACCCGCGCCCGCTTTTCCTCGTCCAGCACTTCCTGCTTCTTCATCAGGCGGTTGTTCCACCACAACTTACCCAGACCTGCGCAAAAGACAGCTACGATCGACATGGCGAGGACCTAAAGATTTGGGGTCAGCTGGACTTGGACGCAGTGACATGGGGGAAAGGTACATACAAACGTCATCTGCTGCCAGAGGTCCCATGATGTAAAAAACATGCCGGGCATTTTGCCCGGATGTTGTTGTGTGGTGTCAGGCAACCAGCAGGGAGCCGGCCAATCGACCTTATATGCCGGTGGGAGCAAAGCTGCTCAAACGGCGAATTTCGCTACGATCGGGTGTCCTGGCTGATACGAGAGCGTGTAACGGGGGACAGCAGCTTCGCGATGCTCAGTTACCGGATCGAGACCCCCTTCGTCGTCCGCGAGGCCGGATGGCTGCAGGAGCAGGGTTGACCAAGTCGTTAAAGACCCACGAGGCGCGACCCAAAATAGCCCGGTGTATAAGACATCGAATGGGCGAGGCGTTGATTGTGGTGCAGGTCAGGGATAGCATCAATACGAGTTCCCCTTTGAGCAGACGGCGGACGGCGGACGGTGGGCGAGATGGTGCTTCTTCCTTGATTGTATCACTCCCGGCAAGCAGGCCGACAACCAAGGCCAACCATTCGACCCGGGAAACTGGCGGCCGGAGCAGGCCTGGGCAGGCTTTTTGTAGGCAATATGAAGCCGCCTCGCGGGTGCCGGCATCGAGCACGCAAGACCAGGGCCAACCTTCAATTATCAAGCAAAGCTTGGAACCCACAGACCGGAGCCACCATCGCCATGGCCACATAGTGCAGACCCTGGGAGCTGACGAGTTCGATCCCGTCTGGGCCATACCGGGCCGCTTCACTCCATCCGCGTGCTACTCCACGGTCCTCTCCGTTTCTGCATTCCAGAAGTTCTCTCCCTCCGCACACACATGGCCAAAGTCCGGTGGGGCGTTCCTTGCAGCGGATGGACGACAGCTCGGCAGGCTAAATAAGCGCAAGCAACGAGATGACGACCAAGCCAAGGGCCACCAGATTGCCTTGGGCTTGCCCGCTGGCCGGGGGAAAGCCTGAGGAAAAGCCTAGGCGAAACCTGGTTCGTGGACCTTCCCGATCGGCATTCAGCTCATGCGGATGGATATGTTGGAAGGCAAACTTGAAGTGCGAGATGGAAAATGGCACACACGGCTGAGTGTGTCCAGCTAGGGTTGCCAGCCGGGAAGGCAAGGAGGTACTGTGTACCTAGGTACTCTGTGCAAAGTAAGGAACTCCGGTCCGGTTGTGGTTGTCGTGCTTCCCCAGACATCCGCATGCCTGGCATCCGATTGGAGCGCAAATTGTTTCGGCATTCATCCAAATTGCCGACGCCATCAAGCTTCTGGACCACCGCCGACGCGGCTCGGCAATTTAGCTCTCAACGAGACTGTAACGGTAAAAATCTGATGGACACGTACAAGGACTACAACCCTCTGCTTGGGGGCACCAGCCTTACCCATAACCTTGAGTCAAGCCAGCGAACTTGGGTTGTATGTGCTTGTGCATACTCCGTAGGAGAGTGCTGGTGTTGGTGTTGGTGTTGGCACGGGATAGGCACGGCTTGGCAAATCACCAGGGGCAACCCGTCCCCCAAACTCCAACAGACGATCCGTGTTTGTGCTGTGTCGGCCTCACCGATCATCTCCCGGTAGAAGCAGTCACAACAAATCGTATGCACTTGTCGGCAAGGCCATGACATATCAAGGATGCGTGTGCGAGACGGTGCAACCAACGATGCTCGCATTTGTCCATCTCAAGACGAAATACCCACTATGTCTCCCAGCTCAGGTCTCGTCTCTAGGGGCTGGCCTTGACACTGCCTTCGGCTTCGTCTTCTTTCTCCTCGTCCTTCTCGTCTTTGCCTGACTGCTTGTCGTCTTCGCCATCGCTCTCATCATCCTCAGTCCCCTCCTTTCCAACCTTTTCGTCATTCGCCTTCTCGACCTTGGCCAAGAACTCGTCGCTGCCTTTCAGCAAGTACAACTCGGAGAACTCAAACGAGCATACAAACGCGGGTACGGGGTCTAGCTCGCTTCCGACGTCCTTGAACCTATGGCCCTCGTTCTTCTTCTCGCCGCCGCCATAGACTTCAAGTACTTCCTTGTCGAGGTCAACGACATAGGCCCATTCGCAGAACAGCGTGTCGTTTGCGAAGTCCAGGTTCAGCCGCACGGGTATCTTCTTCGGCTGCTTCTCGGCGGAGCCGTCCGCGCTGCTCTCCGCGCCGTCCTCTGCGTCGTCTTTCTCTTCAGTCCGACCCGCCCTGGCAATGATACCAAGGATGCCGGCCGAGGTCTCCCGGGCCAGGCTGGGGTAGAGTTGGTTGATGCCATACATGTTCTTCTCCCACGCTGAGGTTTGGCCGCGCCGGTTGGCATCCCAAGCCTCGCACTCGTCCCAGATTGAGTCGACCTCTTCATTTGTCGGCTCGTAGATGTGGTTCTCCAGGCCCTCCTTGAGGTTGTCGATGTTCCGGGCGACCGAGAGGAAATTGAAGATCTTGACGCCCTGCCCCTCAGGGTAACCGTCAAACTGCCCGTATTGGGCAATGTACCATTTCCCCTTCCAGAAGACGCTGCCAGGCTTGTAAGTCGGACTGTCTCAACAAGAAGAAAGGGAGGGGAAATAGCTTACCAGATGAGATGTCGGGTGCCCATGATGAAACCTAGCTCCTAATCGTGGTTGCAGATCGAGTGCTGTGGTTGTTGTCCAGGGCCCAAGTTCGGTTGGGTTGAGGAGTTGAGGAGTTGAGGA
>FTIZ01751545.1_pt1 | contig 11958 bp, 6 predicted proteins | sample 1658381 | NCBI WGS metagenome assembly FTIZ01 (sample SAMEA3914822, study PRJEB12502) | metagenome | biome: forest; material: soil | place: USA | collected 2012-03-12 | depth 0.1 m
GGTGGGGGTGGTGGTGGGTGGGTGAGCTGTCGTCTGTGGCTGTGTCCGAGGAGGTGTAGGGGGATGGGGACTTGCGGTGGAAGCGGCGGAAGAAGCGCTGGCGGCGGGAGGGTTGTCGGTCCAGGCCGTCCGCGTGTTCGTTTGTCTGGGAGGCCGGGCTGTCGGAGTTCTTCCGCGCGGGCCAGTCCGGTGGCGGTGAAGATGTCGGCTCTGGGACAGGGTGGAACGCTTCTGGGTCCGGACCAAAGTTTAGCACGTCCAGGATGTCTTTGTGTCCGGCCGACATGTGCTCCGACACGTTGATCTGCGCGCCGAGAAAATAGCGTACGCTGCCATTCTCGATCAGCGGACACATGAAGAGGAAGTTCCAGAAAGGCGTCCCATCGGACCGGTAGTTGAGCATCAGTTCGGTGGCCTCCCTCCCGGACAGGAGAGCCTGGCTCAGTCGGCAGGCCGCGTCGGGGTCGGTAGCGTCTCCCTGGAGCAGGCGGCAGTTGTTTCCGATAATGTCACTCCGCTGAAACCCCGTCACAGCCAGCATGCCGTCGGATGCAAAGACGACGGGATTGTCGGGTCGAAACGGATCGGTGAGGCAAAAGGACTCGCCAAGACCGGGATAAACTCTCTTTGCCTCGGTGGTCGGGGAGCAGCTCGTCGAGAGCGAGGCAGTCAGGCACCGCGAGAGCTGGTATTTGACGAATTCCGGGTAGAGGCCGTGGGACAGCCGCTCCTTGGCGGTTGCCTTTGCTTCATGATACACCCTGTCAAGGGCAGGGAGCGCCGTTCTCGCGCAGTATTTGATGTTGGAGCGGAGGACATTTGTCGCGTCCTGGGCAAGGCCGAGCGGCTCGGTCGCTGTGGTGCTGGTAAAGTGCGACGAGATGTAGCTCATCGAAGAAGCGACATTCCCGAGCGCACGGGAATACTCTTCCACCTGTGACACAACCCATCAGCATGGGATCCATAGCGAGGCAGAGAGGCGGAGACAGGGGCGCTCACCTTGAGCAGGAAGTCAATGTCCGGGGTGCTTTGTCTGGTTTCCGCAAACTTACGGAGCCTCTGTCCCGTGGCCGGGTCGGAGAAGGCCAACTCGATCACGGAGGGCTCAAAGAAATTCGGAAGCACTCTGTCCTTGAACACAAAGCCCTTCGGTTCTTCGATCGTTGCTTCTTCCTCGAGGACAAAATCCTCGACGCTACTTGTGGCGTCATAGCTCATCGCCCTCGAGCGGTAAGGCCGAATCTGCAGCGACCCGTCCGATTTGTAGTCGGCGTACTGGCGGAAAACGGCTTGGTTTGGGTGCAATGCCAGACCCGAGTCACTTCGCAGCCGAGCGTGAGACTTCTTGCGCTTGGGCTGAGGCTGGACGGTGCGGACCAGTTGGACGGGCTGGGCGGACTGGACGGGCGGGACGGGCTGGACGGGCTGGATGGGCTGGACGCTGTGAGGCGGCGACAGAGCCGTCATGATCGGGTTGCTCCATTGTCGGTCGAAGCGGCGCGGCACTGCCACGGCATGATTCGACCTGTTGTCGTTGACGGCGCCGGGTTCGTCGCTCAGGGTGGGCAAAGTGTCTGCGGTATCCGACCTGGAGGGCATCATGATGTCACCGCAGGGTGGAGTGTGTAATTATCCCGAGACACAGGGGCGGGTGATTAGCGCACATAGGCACTGCCGACAAGAAAACAAAAATGCGACGGCGATATGGCAGCTCGCTTCGAGGTAGATGTTGACGCGTCCGAGAGATGGGGTTTAAAAGGGGGTCTGAACTGGGTGTCCTGAAAGGAGTGTTCGTTCGGGGCGTGTGGCTCGAAGCAATGACGGCAAACCCCATCCATCCATCCATCCCACCTGGTCCCTACCAGTCGCGAACCCTGAAGCCAGCGTGGCGCGGTCTGAAGAACGAGTGGAGAAGATGAGCGCGAAGGCCAATCCGGGGCGGTGTTTAGAACAGATGGTCAGCATCAGACTGTTTGGACGTTGTGGCCATGTGCCGTGCCGCAACGGTCCACGCCCTGGCTGGGATGCTGCAGCTAAGTGCAAACAGGAGGCCAGACAGCCAATGCATTGGCCGGCTTAGAGCCATACACAGACTGGTCACGGAATGTCCAGATGTCATTCCGCCTACAAGCTGATTGATCGTGCCGGATACCTGAGCTACTACGGCTGGGCCACGAAGACCCCCCACGAAGAGCCGCAACGCCACCATGGACACGGGGAATCTGGTGGCCAGACTATGTGTCACCGCGTGTCTGTTTGCACCAGCCCTGGATCAAAACGGACTGAATTTTGTTGACGGCTGCGTACAGAGAAGCTGATCAACCGAGGTGGGACACTGTTGCCCGGAGCAAGGGAAGCCAACCAGCTCATCCTGACATCATGACCGTTGGGAGGATGGAGTCGGAGGCCGTTGAGCAACGAACTGCAAGATCCCTCACGACCCTCCAGGGTCCCTCCACGGTCGGTCCGATTCGGCGCGAGGCAGGGTTTCAGGCAGCGACCATGGCCATCCGAGAGGACAAGTCGTAGTCGTCGCCGCGCCGCGCTCTCGGAGCTGCAGAGACAGAGCTTGTGATCGCCATCCGCAACGCTTGTGGCGGGGTCTGGCCTCGCATCGGTCGGGTACCTGCAGGTGCCTGCGGGTGCCTGCAGGTGCTTGCGGGCGCTGTACCACGAGACGATGGCGAATTGCTATTTGAAGGTTGGGCCGCGGGGATGCGTGACGACAAGAAATCGGCATTAGGGACGGAATTCGTAAATCTGCCGGGCCTGGAACTCGCAGATATCGCCCACAGCCCGTGTAACGTTCCTTCAGTCGCCGCAGGTCGCCTGAACGCGGAATTGAGTGCGGAATTTCCAGGTGATGCGACTGGGAAGTCGTGGTCTCGATCGGAAGATCATCGGGGGCCAGGGCCCCCCGTCTTAGTGGGTTCCGGGTCACTCTCCCGGCGGCGGGTCTTGCTGATCCTGGTCGCAGTGGTTGCAGTGGAGCAGGCGGCGATCAGTTAGTGGCTGCTTGGCCGCGGAGATCCCCCCCAGGATCTGCAAGTGACGCAGCCCTGCCAGCGGGTCCCCACGGAGGCCAGTGGAAATCCAAACGGCGGGGACCAAACAAACCAAGCCTCGCATGGAGAATCCGCCACCCTCAGAAGAGCTCGCATTCTCAAAATGCCATCGGCTAAATCCTTAGCCCTGCCCTGCAGTTTGGCATTTTCGAAAATCTGCATATCTCTTGGCGAATGTCGAACCTTCACGAGGATGAGCAGCATGTCCAACGACCGCGCCGATCCGTGAAGCACCCGCGTCTGTCGAGAAATTCTGACCATGAATCCAATGCCTGCTCTGTTAATGCTCTCGGTTTGCGACCGCGGGCTGCCGCCGTTTGAACGAGGAGCGAGAGGCTACCGGCATTGGGTCCTTCAACCCTCAACCGCGTCGAGATGGGCCATGTCTTCAGGCATGCGGGCACCGTCCCCAAATGCCCGTCCATCGAGGTCGCATGGTGGGATCGTGGTGTGGGATCGTGGTGTGGGATCGTGGTGTGGGATCGTGGTGTGGGATCGTGGTGTGGGATCATGTCTTGGAACCGCCTGCGGTCAGAGACATTCATTAATTCTTGTTCGTGTCGATGATACCTCGTGCAACTCAGAAGACCATGCGCGACACAACGCACAGCATCAACCTCGGGTCGGCCGCTGTCCCTGCGCACATGGTCCCTCCTGCACCATGCACCTGCCACCGGTGCAGGCAGGTGCTTAGACGCTAGACGACCGTTGGAATGTTGTTGCTGTTGCCGTGCGAGGCCCGATCCCAAACAGAATAACAGAAGCCGGCCCGGCACCCTTCTCGCTAGGAAGCCCTCTCTCCCGGGCACCAAGCAGGCCAACAACTGCCACCGTCGCCGGCATCGTGAGCCGTGAAGTTGTGACCATGGCCCAATTCCTCATCCCGCTCTACTGGCTAGCTCGCACCACCAGCGTGCTCGCCCGGGACGTGTTCGACCCCCTGGCCTACGTCGACCCCTTGATCGGCGCAACCAACGGCGGAAATGTGTTTGCCGGCGCCTCAGTGCCCTACGGCATGGCCAAGGCCGTCGCCGACACTAACAGTGACAGCAGACAGGGAGGGTTCACCCTGGACGGCTCTCCCGTGACGGGCTTCAGCATGATGCACGACAGCGGAACCGGGGGCAGCCCGAGTCTGGGCAACTTCGCCCTGTTTGCCTACACAAACTGTCCCGGCGGGGACGTCAACCGATGCGTCTTCCCCAAGAAAGCCCGCGGTACGTTTGGGCGCTTCAGCAACAGTGGTGTGTCCGCAAAGCCAGGCACCTTTGGCATCATGCTGGACAGCGGCATCCGAGCCGACATGACCACGACACATCACGCATCGCTGTTCCGCTTTACCTTCCCGAGCCTCGGCGTCGACGCCGAACCGGCCCAGCCCCTGATCCTGCAGGACCTGACGGACCTGGCCGACTCAAGGCAGGACAACGCCACCGTGGCCGTAGACCCTAACATGGGCCGCATCACCGGGAGCGCCCGCTTCCTGCCCAGCTTCGGCACCGGGAGCTATGTGTTGCATTTCTGCACTGACTTCTCGGGCGCCGACATCGTCGACAGCGGCATCTTCGTTAACAGCCGGGCCAGCACTGATGTCCACGACCTGACTATTTCAAGGTCCATCAACGGATATCCGCTTCCAGGAGGCGCCTTTGTGAGATTCAACTCGGCGGCCGAGCCGATCCTCGCACGCACCGCCACGAGCTTCATCAGTCCCGAGCGAGCCTGTGAGCACGTCGAAAAGGAGATCCCGCACTTCGACTTCGCGGCCGTCTCCGAAGCCGCCACGGACGCGTGGAGGGCAAAGATGAGCCCAATCAGGGTGTCGACCAACGGAGTGGACGGCGCCATGGTGACCAATTTCTACAGCGGAATCTACCGGACCATGATCGGCCCCCAGAATTACACGGGGGAGAACCCGCTGTGGTCCAGCAGCGAGCCCTATTTCGACTCCTTTTATTGGTAGGCAAGCCCGTGTTTAACCCACTGTTGCGTGAGCTAAGCCGGGCAGCATATGGGACCTGTTCCGTTCACAGCTTCCTCTTCTCACCATCACAGACCCCAGCGCCGTGACTGAGATGGTTCGATCGTTGATCGATACCTACCGTCACCTGGGATGGCTTCCAGACTGTCGGATGAGTCTGAGCAAAGGGTACACCCAGGTGAACAGCCCCCCTCAACCCATTCCTTTCACGACTACTGACGTCTGCTAGGGTGGATCCAATGCCGACGTTGTGCTGGCCGACGCCTATCTCAAGGGGCTCAAAGAGGGCATCAATGTACGCCATTTGCTTCTCAGCCCTACGCAAAGACAAACGCTGACACCCACCTAGTGGCAAGACGGCTACGCAGCCGTGGTGAAGGACGCCGAAGTCGAGCCCTACGATTGGTGCTGCGAGGGGCGAGGCGGACTCGACAGCTGGAAGTCTCTCGGGTACATCCCAGTGCAAGACTTTGACTACAAAGGCTTTGGTACCATGACAAGAAGCATCTCTCGGACGCTCGAGTACGCCTACAACGATTTTTGCATCTCCCAGATGGCCGCCACGCTCGGAAAGCCCGGTGACAAGGAGAAATACCTCGAGTCCAGCGCGAACTGGCACAACCTCTTCAAGGCAGACCAGGCCTCGGCCTGGTGGAACGGCAGCGACACAGGGTTTGTGGGATTCTTCCAGCCCCGCTACCTCAACGAGACCTGGGGCTACCAAAACCCCCTCAACTGCAGCAACCTGGACGACTTTAGCGTCTGCTCGCTGCAGAACACCGGCCGCGAGACCTTTGAAAGCAGCATCTGGGAATACGGCTTGTCAGTTCCCTCAAATCCCTCCCACCCTCATTCCCTTCTAACCACCACCCCAGCTTCGTTCCCCACGACCAAGCTTCCCTCATAACCCTCTACGGCGGCCCCGCCGCCTTCGCAGCCCGCCTCAACTACCTCCACGGCCGCTCCATAACTTACATCGGCAACGAACCCTCCTTCCTAACCGTCTTCCAATACCACTACGCCGGCCGCCCGTACCTCTCGGCGCTCCGCTCGCACGCCTACATCCCCTCATCCTTCGCGCCCACCCCCTCCGGCCTCCCCGGCAACGACGACAGCGGCGCAATGGGCTCTTTCGTAGCCTTTGCCATGATGGGCTTGTTTCCCAACCCGGGCCAGGACGTCTACCGTACGGCTCTCCCTCCCTTTTCCCTTCCCACCCCTTTCCCAAAGCCTCTCTTTCTCACAAAAGCTGACCCCAGGAATGAATAGTCATCACACCCCCCTGCTTCCCCTCCTTAACCATCACCCACCCCCTCACAAACCGCACCGCCCACATCCGCACAATCAACTTCGACCCCTCCTACAAAACCAACCTAGCCATCCAATCCGCCACACTCGACGGCAAGCCCTACACACGCAGCTGGCTGGACCACTCCTTTTTCACCGAGGGCAAGGAACTGGTCCTAACTCTGGGCCGGAATGAGAGTGTGTGGGGCACGCGGGTGGAGGATTTACCGCCCAGTTTGAGTAAGTATCAGGGGTTTGACGGGTCTGGGACGGGGGCTGGCGGTGGGGGGAATGGGTCGTCGTTGGTGGTGAGGAGTAGGTTTTTATCGGGGTGGAGGAGGAGGGATGGAATGGGGGTGTGAGTGTGTGGTGGTGAGGGAGAGGGAGGGTGGAGGGATAGAATGAGAGTGTGAGGGCGTGGTGGTGAAGAAGAGGAAAGGTGGGGTGGTTGGATGAATGGATGGATGATGGATGAATGGATGCGTTGCCTCGGCCGGGCGTGTGATGCCGTCTCTCCGTGGACATTTCGGTGGAAGTTATGACAGCGTTGCCTTCAAACCCGAGTTGGTGACATGACAGTATGACAGCATTGCCTCGACTCGAGTCGATGGCATGGTGGTAGGACAGCGTTGCCTTCAACCCAAGCCTATGGCATGGTAATCAACGGCCAGCAAGCGAGAAGAGATGATTGTCGATCGAGCCATTATCAGCAACGACGGATCTATGGGTATCAAAACATAAACCGGTGAGTCCCAGCCATGGCAGCCCTGCCTTCTCCTCCATCAACGCCATTCCCTGGATGTCCCGTCCCGTCTAAACTGTCCGCACAGTGAAAAGCAATACATGTCTCATGAACAAACAAATCCGTGAAGCAAGCTCGGCCAACGCGCGCTCTCAAGAACACTGCTGGCGCCAACTCCAATCCATTTCAGCTCCAACCATTTCGATCTTGGAACCCATGATGCGAACAAAAGCAACGCCACTCCCACCCACCTTTCCACCACTCAAGCCTTCCAAAAACTCCGCGGTCCAATCAGTGGCAGCTCCCATCAGTGGCCGCCCCCAGACGGAGCGTGCATGACATCGCAGTGCGGGCAGATGAGATCCTCAATATCGTAGTCGTCCTCGTCGGAATCGTACTCGTCGCCGCAGAGAGGCAAGCCTGTGAGCCGGTCAAACTCGGTCCACACGCGCTCCGGTTCGTCCTGGGCAAGGGGTACCCGCTTGAACATGGTCCGGCGGACCTTCCACAGAGACGCCGGGTGCCCCTCCTCCATGGGAGCATGCGGCATCTTGCTGTTCCCGGCGTGCGAGTGGTGATGGCCATGAACGGGCTGTGTGGCCTGCGAGGCCGGCTTCTTGCCTTTGGCGCGCTGGTACTCGTCGGCCAGGGCCTTCCATGAACGCACCACCTTAGGAATCCACAGCGGCTCCCAAGTGTCCCGGGCCTCCATGGAACGGAGCTGCTTGCCCGTGAGCACATAGCTCGAGTCAGACTTCAGGAGGAGTCCATCGTTCCTAACCATTCCGGTGAGCTCGGAAGACATCTCCAAGCCCCATTCGCAGAGCGGAAGGCCCGTCAGCTGGAGCTCGTTCAGGGTGCATCCGAGATCGTGCGAAGCGAGATTGTGGAGGAACGGGCCGCCTCCAGGATTGAGAAAGCTGTCCGGGAAGTTGACAAAGTCCATCCTCATGCTCTCCAGATTGGGCAGGAGGCGAGGGCGAGGCTGTCCCTTGTTGTGGTTGGGGTCGTAGGGCGGGCGCAGCGCATCAAGAAAATCCACCGTCTGGTCCCACGTGTAGCTGCGGAATCCTTTGCGAGCGAGGTTGTCCTCCTTGATCCGCGGGATGGTCTTGAGATTGATCACCTTGTAAAATGCGTCGTGCGTGGAAGGGTACGGGGCGCGGTGCTTCCGATCTTCGTCGTCGTAGTAGCGGGCGATGATGCGAAGCGTGATGTGCTTGACGCTCTTGCGGCGTTCCAGGCTGAGCTCGGCGAATCTGCGCAGAGCAAGGTGACTTGTGAAGACGAATGTGTTGTTTCCCCAGAGGAAGCGAGAGCCTTCAACCTGGTAGGCCCTGCAAGTCGCCAGGAAACCAATGGCGATCTGGTTGCCGCGGTATTTCTCGACAGACGTCAGGGCCTCCCTATTCGACTTGCACAGGGGATCGATGATGGGGTGCTCGCTGGTCATGGCGTACTCCAGGATATGGATCTGGAGTTCCACCGGAAGGGTCGGAAGATGCGTGTTCCCCCGAGTGCGAGTTGCTGGGCCCTTGGACTTGCGAGTCTGGATTCTCCTAGTTGACGTCCAGGTGCCTCGCGTCGGATCGGTCGGGTCCAGGATGAGGCGAGGGTCCCAGGAAATTCCGTTTTCACGGAGGAGCTTCTTGAGCCGCAGGTTCTCGTCCACAAGCTGCCGGTTAAGGGCTCGGGTTGGTTCGTCGTACCAAGCCTTGGCGAGCTCCTCCTGGTCGCGCTCCTCGTCCGGGAGGATATTCTGGAAAGGATTAGAATGGAGTTCGGAAGGTCTGCTTCATTAGTCTCGCGAGAACTCACAGCTTCCGGATCCCACTCCATTTTGGTCGTGGTTCGGGAGAAACGGCCGAGGGTGATAAGTGGGCGATGCTGAGCTTGTAAAGTATGGATCGCTGGCAACTGGCTTGACTGTGCGGGATATTATTTTTCAGTGGGATGGTCGCCTCGGTGAGGTGTTCGGGGCCCGGTCGCCTCTGGAGTGAAGAGAAGGAGGTTATGAGATGGAGAAGTGATGCCGTTTGCGGGTTGTTGGCGGGAAATGTGGTCGGGTGCAGGGAATCTGGTTTGTGGATGATGAACGGCGATTGCTGACACACTCAAAGAAATGGGTTGAGGGAGAAAAAAAAGAAGGGAATGCCCGCACTTCCAATCTCAGCAGCGTCGGGAAATTCCGAGAGTGAAGGAGAATGGAAGATGTGGATGAGGTCGAGGCAGAGAGAGAGAGTACCGCTACAGAAAGAGAGTGAGAGGGAAATAATCGCCTTGATCGGTCAGGCCGATTTGATACGCTCCGGAAGGAGGGCCCGTCTTTAGGCATCCTGTGGTGTGACCTCTCCTTCCTTGAAGGAGCAAACCGGCGGTGCTTCCCCGTGGCTCCCGGTCTGCACGGGTCTGCGCAGAGTCATTGATAGAACCGGGAAGTTGCTCTATCAAAGAGATGGCCGTGGAATTCCCCCAGCCCAACCGATTTGTTTGCATCGGCATGTTTCGGTGTTAGTTGTTCAATCATCCTGCCAGCCGTCATCGGATGTGGGCGCGCGAAAGATATCGGCAGCAACAAACAATGCAAGGCCGCCAGAAAGCTCCAAGCTGGTGCCTAGAAAATCATGCCCATACGCGTGAGCCAGAACAAGAACAGGAAGGCAAGAAGAGGGTGGAAACAGGAGAAAGCCAAAACCAGCAAGCACATCAGCCCGCCTGGAGGTCGGTTCCATGTAATTTCCCGTAATTACAGCACGCCTTCCTTGAGATGCACCACCACATCGAACGCAGAGTGGCTGGGCGCCCTCCCACCGACACAGCTTCAACTGGAAGACACCTCTTGCATATTTATTTCCCCACTATGAACTCTAGCCGCTCTCGAGTCGCTCAATTCGCTTCTTAGCTGGAAGTCGCCACAACGGAGCTCCCCCGCGTTGATCGTTTGAGCTTGACGTCAGTACGGTATTTGCTCCATTGTTTCGAGCTCGCGGTGGAACGAACCTGATCCAACCCCCCATGACCCATCCAAATAAGCTGTTCGATGATGGCATCCCGTGTATTCCGTGGAACGTTTACATCATACTTGGGCTGCCACGAGTTCCAAAGCATTGGTAAACGAGGACTACATATTTCGCAACTCCTCCACCAACCGTGATCCGTATCCTCTCCAGGCGATAGCTACACAGTGAAAAGATACAATTCTCCCAGAAACAACAAAAGCAAACATGTCCCAGCAGTTGAAGCACGGCGACCCCTACAAGGAGGCCAACCTCGAAACCGAGGTGTCCGCCGAGACCAAAATCCACGACCTCAGCACCTTCATGACCCACTGCAAGTTCGCCATGATGACCACCCGCGACGCTCAGTCCGGCAATCTGGTATCGCGGTGCATGGCGTTGGCAGCTCAAGAAACATCGGGCATCGACCTCCTCTTCCACACCAACACCGAGTCCGGCAAGGCCCTCGACCTCGCGCACGACTCGCACATCAACATCGGCTTCCTCAACTCCCACGGCGAGTGGGCGTCCGTGTCCGGCACGGCCAGCGTGATCACGGACCGGGAGCTGGTCAAGCAGCACTACGGCGTGCACCTCAAGGCCTGGCTGGGAGATCTAGGTGATGGCGTGCATGACGGCGGGCCGGAGGACCCGCGGATTGGTATCATCCGGGTTAAGATGACGACGGCGCACTATGCGATTTCGCATCGGACTATGCTGGGGCAGATGGCGCAGGTTGCGCAGGGGGTGGTGACGGGGAAGCCGGCGGCGGTGAATAAGTTGAGGGAGTTGAGTGAGGCGGAGGTGAGGGATTGGAGGTTGTCTCATTAGGTGGGATTGTCAAGAGTCAAGGAGGGGCTCTCAGGTTGGACTTAGGCATGACGCGCATGCTTTTGGGTGGGTAATCGTTTGTTTTTGAATTGAAATGGAACTGTTAGCTCGACAGACTCATTTATTGCTTCCCCTCGTACTCCGCTTTCCATATCCTATCCCACGTCTCCTTGTTGACGGCAAACTCGCGGACGAAATCGTGCTCGAGCTCATGCGTCCTCCTCCCCAGCAGCACCATGCTGTGCAGCGGCGCGCCGAGCTCCTCATCCGCCTCGCAGAGCTCCTTCAGCGTGCCGGCGACGAACTTCTCCGTCTTGCCGCCCACGCGCGCAGCGCCAATGGCCAGGCTGTCCGGCCCATAGACCCCCAGGCCCTTCTCCTCCTCGATCTCGAGCATCTGCTGCGCGCAGGTGCCGACCGTCATGTAGCGCGGCGGCTCGTAGATGCGTCTGCCGCGGGCCATGTTCTCCAGGCTCTGCTCCTTGACCTTGATGTCGAGAAGCAGCAAGGTATGCAGGCCAATGTCCCGGTTCTCCTTGACGCGGTCGTAGAAGCTGGCCGGGCGCCAGGTCTCCGTGAAGAAGACCATGCTGACGGTCTGCCCGAAGTTGTAGAGCTGCAGCCCCGCGGCGCCGATGCCCGACATGATGGAGGCGTTGGGGACGGTGCGCACCGGGATGCCCAACTCGCGGGCGCGGAGGACGAGGTCCGTGTGCGTGGTCGCGCCGAAGGGATCGCCGACGACCAGGAAGGCAACGTCGACGTTGGCGGCGTCGCGCAGGATCTCGTCGCTGTTGGACTCGACCATCTCGCGGTCGGCGACTACGATGGAGCGGCCATAGTAGGATTCCTACTGCGCATTAGGTTAGCTGAGCCTGGTGTCAGGGGAGAGGGGAGAGGGTGTGGAACGTACCAGGACGGACTGGTCCACGAGGAGGATGCTAGTGTAGGCCTCGAGGTAGACTCGGGAGGCCTTCTTGACGACCTCGAGGCCTTTGACGGTGATATCCGTCTCGTCGGAGAGACCGAGGCCAACCAAGTACAGCATTTTCTCTG
>FTIZ01035718.1_pt1 | contig 11952 bp, 16 predicted proteins | sample 1658381 | NCBI WGS metagenome assembly FTIZ01 (sample SAMEA3914822, study PRJEB12502) | metagenome | biome: forest; material: soil | place: USA | collected 2012-03-12 | depth 0.1 m
AGGCGTGCCCATCACAACAACCAGACAACACTGTCAGTCAACCGAGTTCCCATCATGCCGACCTTCAACCACCCTGGAGTGTCTCAGAATGTCTTCTTGGTAGGAGCTTCACCCCCGTGCGTGACTTTGGCGTCCTGCTAATAGGTAACTGTTTATCAGGGCCTCATATGGGCCTCGGAAGCCCTGGCACTTCTCTTCCTGGGCATCCGGCTCTACACCCGCATCAAGACCCAACGTCGAATTTTCTGGGATGACGCTCTCGCCATATTTGCGGCCAGCCTCACTGTAGTCGTTGCCGGGCTCTGGCAATGGCAGGCACCTTCCATGTACATGATCCTGCAGGTCATGGCTGGCCTTGCAGCTCCCGGCCCCGACTTCTTTGACAAGACGTTCTTGTGGTTGAAAGTGCAACTGATTTCAGAGCTCTTCTTCTACACTGGCCTAACGGCAGTCAAGATGGCTTTCTTGTTGTTTTTCAAGCGCCTCGGTCACAACGTGAATCGGTTCGACTGGTTCTGGTGGCCCGTGGTCGGTTTTGTGCTAGCTCAGTACTTCATCTGCATCGGCACCGTTGAGTATCGTTGTCTGCTTCCGACGGTTGAAGACCTCATTGGATTTTGTTCCACGAGGGAGTCGGGCGACTTCACCTCTGTCACGCTGAAGTTCAACTGTGCAATGGACGTTCTTTCGGACTTTTTCAGTAAGTCTGTCTTTGCTTTAGCTCCAGCTTATCTCATGACTGACTGTTTCGGATGGCAGTCATCCTCATCCCGGTCTGGCTTTTGTGGAATGTCCGAATCGCGTTTGCCAAAAAACTCGCCTTCGTCGGCCTGTTCTCGCTCTCTCTCGTCACCATGGCCATCGCCACTGCACGTGCGGCCGACCTGGCTGCCACAACTTGGGATAACGGTGTCATTGACCCGAGCTATCTCTGGATGTGGACTGCCATCGAGCCATGTATCGGTAAGTTAGCCTCTGACGCGCACCTAAACGGCCATGACCTCCGTCTGACACATCACTAGCCATTGCCGTTTCTTGTCTCTCCGCTTTCCCCCAACTCTTCGCCGCTTCCGTCAACGCCAGCAAGCCGGTGTACAAGCCGACCGACTCGTACTTGCGCATGATGTATCGCATCCGGTCAAAGAAAACCCCAAATCAAGGCAGCGAGCCTACTGTTTACGACCTTTCCGCCATCTCCCAGGTTGACTACATCCAGGCCCAAGGCACTTCGTCCACTGATCACCTGGAGCCAGTCCTCGTGCCAGGTGGACAGCAGCCAATGACGGTTTGCTATAAGACGTCCAGCGGAGAGAATTTCGACGAAAAGCATGGCCGAATCAAGCGGGAGATTGGATATCAGGTGACGGAGCAGTCGGTGTGGCGGCGAGGTGATGTTTAATTGAGACAGGCAATGGGAGGAAAGGCCATTTTGTTTTTCAGACTGCTAGTACTAGTACTGTGTGTGGCAAAATAATACGTATTCCATGGCTTGCACAATCATCATGCAGTCGTCGAACCATACTCGCGGCGTGTCCCTTGAAGCGCAAGGCCTGAAATTGCTAACCCCCAAATGGCATGGTCTTGAGCAAACCGCCTCATGAAGGCGGGGTTCGTCTTGAAGAATCACTGCTGACATAGAGAACAATCGTGTTTGCTGCGCGAACCTCGAAAAAGGGAGGGTTCTTGCCCAGCGGAGTGACACACTTTGCTTCTGACTTGAATCTGCGTCAAGGGGCTCACGCAAACGGTCCCGGCCAGGTGATTACGAAGCAAACAAGCAATGTAATTACATGGCTCGACATACCTATCGCCAGATTTAGTCTATCTTGCAGCCTTCTCCGCACTTTGAGTCCTCACACACAAGCCGGCCAGGCCCAAGTCATGCCGGTTTTGGCTGAGCAATTACGCCCTGCACACTTCCGTTTACTTTTACCTTCTCCTCAATTGTCCTGGCTTCCTCGTCAGAAGAGAGAGAACCCCCCTCTTTCACCCCATCATCCATCCCATATTCGGTCTCCAACTCCTTGCGGAGCTCCAACGCTCTCTCCAGCGGAACAGCCAACAAGCTAGCCAGACTTATGCCCAAGCATAACCACCAGATAACCCGCAAGCTCTTCGAATAGACATCAGTCATCTGGTGGAAAGTGACCGGGTCTAGCGCTCCATCTTCTCGCAGTCCGTGGACCACGCTCGCAAAGGAGTAGGCAGCTCCATTGGCCATCTTTTCCCGGATCTTCGGGTCAGATATTCCATCGAGATTACTGCCCACGGCCGCATTGAAGATGATGCCAGGCAGAGTAACTCCCCAGACGTAGCCAAAGGTCCTAAAAAAGCTGTACGTCGCCGATGCCGACGCCACGTCGCTCTCGGCCAACGAAGCCATCAGAGCCGGCAACAGCGTCGACATGACTAGGCCTGACCCAGCGGCCGCAATGAGCTGGAACCATACCCACGCCACCTTGGTCGTCGAATCGTCCAGCAGCGTGAACAGGCCAAAGGCGAGGCTCGAGAGAGCAAAGGCGGCGGCGTGCAGGGGACGGTAGGCTCCGAAACTGCTGAGCAGGATGCCGGCCGCAACAGCGAAGACTAGGGACGACAACGCGAAGGGGAGGAAGTAAGTTCCGGATTCCAAAACGGTGGTGCCCTGGACGGCTTGGAGGTACACGGGAAAGAAGTACGCCGTTGCTTGGAGCACGACGGACGAGGTAAAGGTCAGCCCGTAAGCAATGACCGAGGTCCGGTTTGCGAACAGCCGCGCGGGGACGCTCGGGAACGAGGCGAAGGTAGCTTGGTGGACGTGGAAGGCGGCCCAACCGACGACCCCGAGGACGATGGGCACGATGATGCGGAACGAGGACCACTTGTGGTCTTCATCGGTGCCACCCTCGACGAGGCCAATTAGCAAGGCGATCATGCTGGAGGTAAAGATCAGGTTGCCGATGATGTCGAGACGGCGGAGCTTGGCCCCGAGGCCCTTGTGCTCCGCGGCCGTCGTGCCGGTCTTGACGCGCATGAAAAGCAGAAGGCAAGCGAGAGCGACACCGCAGATCGGGATGTTCATGTAGAACATCCAGCGCCAGTTCGCTTGGGCGAGGGCACCACCGACCTAAAAGGTGTCAGCAGGCTGGACAGGAAATTGAGTTTCTCTCGACTTACTGGAGGCCCCAAAGCAGCACCGACACCTGACCACGAGAACATCAAACCGAGGTATTTGCCTCTTTCTCGCAGCGGCACCAAGTCGCAGCACACGATATCCAGCAACACAATAATGCCCCCAGCCCCAGCGCCCTGGATGGCCCGTCCCGCGATCAACATGGCAGCATCCTTGGCACCGCCGGCGATCCCGCTGCCAGCGATGAAAAGGACAACAGACGCGATGAAGGGCGGACGCCGACCAAAAACACTGCCATTCCCCAGCGTTAGTCTCAGCACATACAGGAAGGGTACAGAAAAGACACAGAAAAACGCACTTAGCCAACTGCCCGAAAAGCGGCTGCAACACGCACGACGCGACCACGAAGCTATTCGCGATCCACACATACTGCTCCGCACCGCCGATGGCTTCGGTCACGGTCGGTAGGGCAGTGGTGACAATGGCGACGTCGAGGGCCGAGATGAAGGACAGACAGCACAGCGCTACAAAGGTGCCCCAAAAGTGAAGGCCACGTTTGAACGAAGTCTTGGTGTTGTTCTCAGCGGCTTCTGCGGCGAGCTCACTCTGGCCTTCGGGCTGCGCTTGCAGAGTGGTGTTGCTGTCGGAGGCTGTCATCTTGCGGGGCGCGAGTGGTTGTTGCCGTGGGGCAGAAGGATGCGGAGGGAACTGAATCTGGGGGGGGGCGTGGAGTTCAGATGGGGAGGAGCAGGGCAACCCCTGGCGAGGGAGGAGGAGATGGAGAATCTCGGAAATGGAAGGTGTCAACGAAATCGAGAGGATTTGAGGTGCAGACGCGTCTCTGGGCCAGCCGTGGCGTTCAAAGTGCCGGTCAATGCTGCAGGGGTGCGGCACTGACATATCATTTTATCGAGTTGTCTCCACGGTGCGTTGCATGCCACGACCCTGTGCTTACACGGTACAGCAGGCGGGGCCTGTTGGTTGGGGGCTAAATTGCTCGGATGGGCGGTCGGTTTTCCATTGGTTGTTTTCTCGTTGCATCGGTAAAAGAGGCGCGGGCGCTCTCCGTCGAATTATGAAGGAGGCGAGCAGGCACAGCAAGCCACACAGGCCTGGGACAATGGGACGGCCAGAAAAGGTGCTCGTGGTGATCTCAACGTACACGGAGCAGAACGCTATCACGACCCACTGGTGAGGCAGCACGTAGCCCAATGAAAATTGTATTTGGGCTACAGAGTTGGCTCTTTTCATTAGATACGGGAGTTGCATAAGGTATTGTCAAGACCTAGCTTGGGGGCCCACGAATAGGCCTCGCGACAGCGAGGTTCAGATCTTCAGCCCCCAGAGATTGAGCCAGTAATTGTCCCTAACTCAAGACCCGGAGGAAATTCGGTGGGAGTACTGACCCATTTGACGCAACTTGTGCACTATCACCAGAGAAATAGCGAAATTTGGCCAAAACGTACCTCCGGAATCTCCGAGTCGAATAAAAGAGACGAGAATAGAACCTACCTACCATGAAACCCTGAATAAGACTCAAAATCACAGTTAATAACGACACTTAGAAAATAGAACTAGAAGCCAGAAGCATTCTATGAGGCATAAATGTCAAGGTAGTACCTATGACAGAAGACCACGCATGTGTCTTGAACCTCGGAAGCCAAGGTGCTCGTGTCGCTGTGGAATGGCCCGCAGGTAACGGCAAGTATTTGTCATTTCTAGTCTTAGCAAGAAGCCATGACTTCGGAGCAGTCAAGGGCAGTTAATAAAGAGTGGGATGGGGTCGGATCATGGTACCTTGTTAGTTGATATGTAGGTAGTCCATGACTCAGAAGTTTACAGTTGGCCAGTGTCTTCTATCCCACTCTTTAGATCGCCCTTACCATTCTGCTTGGTTCTGAGGTGCTCCCCGGCATGGGGCCCGAAACAGCATGAGAAGTTTGGCCCGCTAGCGCAGGCGCTAGAGAGAAGTTGGTAAGGTCATGTATTCTGCCCCAACAGAAGTGCTCTTCCGACTCCACGGAAACCACTCGATTCACCTCCTCAGCACAATTTGCCTTCACTATGGTATGTCACACATACAAACCCGATGAAAGGAATTCGGCTGCTAACTGCCATTGATAACACCATCACAGCAGTCACCGATGACCCTTCTAGAATGCAATGGGGATGTACTGCGCCTAATCCTGGAGTCCTTGGCGCCGGCCGATCTTCGCTCTGTTTGCCTCGTGCACCGGTGTCTGCGTTCGCTTGCTGAGCCGCTCCTCTATTGCACCGTCGAGCTCGCTTTCACTGGGAAACAAGGCCATATCCAGCCCCAATCCATCACCGCTTTCGTGCGCACCCTCCTGAGCAGGCCAGAGCTCGCGGCTCACATACGCACCCTCTCGTGCCGGGATGGTACCTCACAGCCACGATGTATGTGGTTGGGCAAGGCTCCAAAACTTTCTGTGTCTGACATGGACTTGCGGGTGGCCGTTTCTTTTGTTGAGGGCACTCGCCTGTCGTACCGTGACAGATGGATTGAGGAGCTGCACCGGGGTACACTCGACGCCTTCGTCGCTCTTCTACTGTCACGACTACCGCGTCTTCGACGACTGTATCTTGAGGCTCCGTTTTCCATGGAGATCCAGCTGACTGGGCTGGTCGTGCGATCTATTGTCTGCGGCCCTCGCTCCAGAAGATGTTCCTCTCGATCGACGACCCGCTGATACCCGTTTTCCCATGGCCCGCGGGCCAGCCGCCTTCGGCTGTCCACCTTGACACACTCTATGTCGATAACAAAATGAGAGAGTCGTACCTAGGCCAACTGCTCGCTGCCACGCCTCGCCTTCGATCGCTACGCTGGAAGTGGTACTTTAACCCGGATTACGAGAACGAATCTAACAGCCCTGTTGTCAACCTCGACCAGCTTATTCCAGCCTTGGAGCAGGTCCGAGAGACGCTCACCGAGCTGGCCATAATGGGCTATTGCACCTACCTCGGCCGTCATGGCATACCCTTTCCGCACCGTGTTCAAGGATCCGCGAGAGCACTCGAGGGTTTTGATCACATGACAAAGCTTTTCATCCCACTTGTGTTCTTCACAGGGTTTTCGCTGCCCTTCAGAGAGGAGCTGGCTCACTGCCTCCCTCGCAGCCTCGAGGAGTTGACGCTGACTGACGACTTGTACCCCGATTTCGGTATGTACCAGGAGTGGCCGGAAGCTCGCTATACAGGCGTAGTCGTTACGTGGCTGGCTGGTGATGTGAAATCGTCGACGCCGCGTCTCCGAAAACTACGTCTTTTGCTGGCGTTGGACGACGATGAAGTCTCGTTCGAGGATCAAAACGTGAGGAATGAAATCTGGGAGTTGGCCAGGGCTGTGGGGATTGACATGACAGTCACTCACGGTTCGGAGCACTTTATGAAGTGGAGTCTTAATGGTGTACCGGAGTTTTCTAGTTACAGGCCCTTTGCGTTTTAACACACACCGTCAGGCCTTTCGACAAATTTTGGGTTGGAAGAGCTTCTAGTGGATTTTTTCTTCGCAATATGCTAAAAAGTATGCTGCGTTGGTGGGAAGAACGAGATGTTTTGGCGCGTGAGCTTGGTAGTGAAGAAAGGGGGTAGGGGGCGCGAATCCTCACGAGCATGATTTTCAGGGGCCCAGTGATGCTCCCGTACCTTGCGAGGATAAATGCTAAATATTTCTACATTGACGCCGGCTCGGTGCAAATGCTTCGCCTCAACCAGCTGAATAGGTGATAACAATAATCTCTATGTCGCGGAATGCTCCTAAGGATCTGAAAGAAACATATGTCTCAAGGCCTTTAGATCGACAGCTTGCTACCATGATACTTTACGCCCTTGGCGTAAGCATCAACAGCCTTGACGGACGCCTCATCAAAAAGAGTCCTCTCGGGAAAGCCCTCGAAGGACTGGGCATACGTGGCGACAGAGTGCGCAACCAGCTGGTGGCAAAAGGCGTTAGCATCCAACCACATCAGACTTGCTCGACCCAGTCATCGTACCTTGGTATTCAGCTCCCACGCTGTGAGGTTCAAGTTGGCGACGGTATCGCAAATCGCGTGGTAGCAGACATCGTAGGGGACGCCATCCTCGCCTCCGAACTGTGCCACCTCCTCCTTGCTCTTGATGCCCTCGGCACCTGTCGCGATGCCACCACCGGGAATTCCATTCCGAATAAACCCGTCGTAGTCGCTCCGCCCATCGAACGGAATAAAGGTGTAGTTCAAGCCGTGCTGGACGTACCAGTCGACGTACAGATCCCGGAGTCCTTGCGATCCGACGGGGTTGACCTCGTCGCGCGCGTCGTACACCTGGTACGCAAAGTTGGGGCTCGCGAGCATGTCGTAATCCATGAACAGCCGGATCTTCAGGTTCTCTTCGACCGGGAGCACGTCGACGTAGTAATCCGAACCGAGCAAGCCCTCCTCCTCGCCCGCCCACCACGCGAAGCGCACGCAGTTGTTGACGCGGAACTTGGTCAGCTGCGTCGCCACCTCGAGCAGGGTCAGGCTGCCGGACCCGTCGTCGTTGATCCCGGGGCCCTCGGCCACGGAATCGCTGTGCCCGCCGAGCATGACGCAGTTCTCCGGGTCACCGTCGCGCGTCTGCGCGATGATGTTGGTCGTCTCGATCGTGCTCACCTCGGCGTCGACGTACGCCGTCGCCTCCAGAGTCTCGCCGTCCCGCAGCCGGGCCACAAACGGCGCCGCCGCAATGCCAGACAGCCCGAAGGTCGCGACGTGGTCAGGCAACGGCGTACCGAGCGTCCCGGCCACCGGCCCGTCCTCGTAGTTGAACACGATGGCCGCGACGGCGCCCGCCTTGCCGGCGTGCGCGGACTTAGTGCCGAACGGGCAGGTGCCGCGTTGGATGAGGGCGATCTGGCCGTTGACGGCAGACGGGTAGTCGGCGGCGTCGCAGCCCTCGTTGGCGACGAGCACGAGGCGGCCGTCGACGGGCTGCTTGTGGCGGGTGGGCGGGGTCAGGCTCATGGGGGTAGCAGACTCGACCAGGGCGAGGTCAATCAGGAGGCGGGACTCGAATACAGCGCCCGAGACCGCGGGAAAGGGCTGCTTCGACAAGGTGTAGTAGTCGCCCAGGTCGGTCAGTGTGCGGTGGATGTAGTCGAGGGTGCCGCGGTGACCTGCGGAACCGATCACGCGAGTTGGGTGGTTGTATTCATCCTCGCTAAGACGGGCGATTTTGAAGAGATGCTTGGCACGTGAGAGGAGCGCGTCGATGTTGATGGTTGCTTGCAGAGCCTCTGAATCGACGAGCGGCTTCTTCAAGGTCGAGGAGTCACCGCCAGCGCTGATTGGCGCCTGTGGCAGCGGTTTCACGTTCCCGTCAACCAGTGGTCGCTGGTCTGCGGTGAGCGCCGAGACAGCGCCTACGGTCGCCAGGCTGGCGATTATCGCGTGTTTGAACCCCATAGTCGCGTATGAAGTCTTCACTTGGTGTGTTGATGAGGACAGAGGAGTGTTTGGAACAACTCAACAAACGCCGCGTGATCAATCCGGCTGTGGCGTGCGAGACATTGCTGTGGGTCAGGGGTCGCACCACAGCGGGGCGTTGTCAGGGGCAGGGGATTTGAGTTAGTCTACGTTATCGTTAGCCTCGATGGCGATCATCCGTTTGATTGGTCCGCCAACCTCAAATCGTGGAGACGAAGGAAGAGGCGGCGAGGCGGCTGAAGAACGTTATCGCAGCGGCCCACAGAAACGTCGAGTTGCTGCGGGTGGCTGAGCCTGGCTAGGCCTGCCTAAATCTGCTCTCTCTTACATCTCGTCTGCGACGCAGCTGCAGCCGTCGTCACCTATGACTTGTTCTTCTTTCCTTAAGATTCGGTAATAGAAGCTTTGGTTTACTTGCACCAGAATGCCAAGTTCATGGCCCCCTAGATGTGTGACTGTTTGGCGATTTCCGCACCGCCCTCATAAAAATGTGCAAGTCGGATTGTCAGAGTTAGCTTTCGTCGTCGAGAAGTATTATCTGCCTTTATTATTATTTGTAGATGGTATGTTGGGCATCCGTGTTCAAGACCCCTCATCATCTAATAATATCACGGCGTCTCGAGTGCGGGGCCCTGTACAGTACTCACCTGCTAAGTATTTTTGAGCGTATCATTGTTTCCCTCTAGCGCAAGACTCGCTGCCCTGTTTAAGTTCGTATTCGCGGCACATGTTTAAAGCTTGGAGGGATGCTCTTTCAACGTCAATGATGATTCTCAACATCAAGCAGAACGCGCTCGCTCTCAGGCACGTCTCTGTTGGCAAGAATGTCAACAAGGTTTGACTGTGACGGGCGTGTTCATTCATTGAGGCGTGCAAAGAAGAGCAAGTCGGAGCCACCCCCTCCTTGTTTAACCTATCAATGTGAGGTAGACAACCTGCTTGCTAGCTCAGAACAACAAGTGGACATCAACAGGGTCGGTGCCACCCCTCACCTATGTTATGGCTTATCCCTGAAAGATCGAGATACCATTTGACTTGCAATCAATTGTCTTCCAGGTCCCCCCCTCTTTGCTTGTTTGGCGATTGCGGCCACGGGCACGCCTCTGCCGATCGTTTCAATAAAAATTGACTCGACGGGAAACTTCTCTGGGTCATTTCCTCGGCTCTTGGATTTCGGGCTCCCGGGCTTCTCATGCTTGCTGATATGCTTCTGCTCTCGATAATCATGAAAGTTGGCTGTTTTGTGGCCATGCGCCGCTGTGGTTGGCCGGAGGTCCCTCAACGGAGGTGCTCCCTCCGCCCTCCTCAAGTTAAAAGCCGTTTGGCAATGATATATTGGCGCTCTTCCCAAACATCTAAACAATCAACGGTTGGTGAAACAGTTTGAGTCAGGTAACTTGCAAGGTCCCGTCCTGTAATTTTTCGCTGGATATTGGACGTCCCCGTTAGCCCTGTATGAGCTGGAGCTGATTGACATCATGGGTCTCCCATGGTTCGTGGAGATGCGATCCCCCGTCGCGGTTGAGAGCTACCGGATAAATCGCCTGGTCTTAATTGGATGGAGGCGTTGATGAGAATGGGGAAACGGGGACAGGACACCTGAGGTCCGGTGATCGACGTGGTATATAGTTTGGCCTGTTGCGAACTTTTTTGATCCGTGATGTCGTTGTTTGTATGCCGCTTTCATGATTGTTTCTGTCTCAGTGACTCAGAATCGACATGGCACCCCCCCGCTCTCTGCTCGCCTTCTTGGGCGTGATGCTCGTCTTGGCGACAGCCATCTCTGCGCAATCGTCTGGCCAAGTCCGTATCATGGCCCTCGGAGATTCCATCACTGGAAGTCCTGTGAGTCTCCCTTTTTCGTTTCGTCACGGCCAACGCTCGTGGCTTTGGCCCAGCTCGGCATGTGCCGCTGACCGCTGTAGGGATGCTGGCGTGCCCTCCTTTGGCAGAAGCTCCAGGCCGCTGGTATCACCAACACCAAGTTTGTGGGCACCTTGCCGGCTCAAGGGTGCGGGTTCACCTATGACGGAGCCAACGAAGGCCACGGCGGTATCCTGGCCACCGGCATCGTTGCGCAGAAACAGCTGCCTGGTTGGCTGTCGTCCTCCCGGCCGGATGTGGTCATGATGCATCTCGGCACGAATGATGTCTGGAACAACCAGAGCCCGGAGCAGATCCTGGCGGCGTACGGGGCTATGGTAGATTGGATGCGGGAGAGTAAGAAGAGCATGAAGATTCTGGTAGGTGTGCTATCGGGTGTACTTCTCGGTGCCTGCTGACTTTGGTAAACAGGTCGCTCAAATAATACCCATGAAGCCATCCAATTGTGCGGAGTGCGGTGACCGAGTTGTGGCGCTGAACAAGGCGATTCCGGGGTGGGCGGCTTCGAAGAATACGACTGAGAGTCCAATTGTTGTTGTGGACTGCTGGACTGGTTTTGATCCCAGCAAAGACACTGGGGATGGAGTGCATCCGAACAGCTCCGGAAACGAGAAGCTGGCGAAGTCTTGGTATCAGCCGCTTGCGCGCGCCATCAAGGGCTGAGCCCAAAGGGTTTTAGAGATGTGGGCTTCGGAACAGGCAAAGTTCGGTGTCGCCTTTTCACAGGTTCCTGGACTCTGAAATAGGGGTTCGATTTCTCTTTGCTCTCCCTTTGCTTACTTGGTATGTTCCGCATGGCAATTGCACAGTAAGTCATATTTGACATTGACCCAGGCAGACCTGTGGGACTCTTGCATGCATCGATCGGTGCCCGTCAGCGGAAGCGGAAACAAGCCTCCCGCTTACTGTGATGCCCCCTGAATCCCTGACAGGCCAACTCTGGGTTAGCGCGGCTGAGGTTGCCTCCCGCAGCTGTGCAGCGCCATGCCTCTGCATTTGACTCCTGCATCCAAGAGCCTCCAACCGTCGTCGCCGCCGAGCCGCTGACTAAAACTGTCAACAACGATTGAAAGCATGCCTCGCCTCGAAGTCGCTAACTCCGGTTGACAACAAGGGGGCGCCAAAAGAATAGAGCATCGCCAGAACCCAGCTCAGGGACAGCTGTTGCTACAGAATGCTGAAAAGAACGAATGAATACGGAACGAGCATCAATGAACAGTGTTTCGGGAGTGATTTGTTGACATCCGTCTCCTTTTCCGTTCCTTTTCTCTGCTCACTGAATCAAGGAGTGACAGGGTTAGGGTTTCATGCCACAGTCAGACTCCTTTGGACTCCACCCCTCCTTCATGACTCACCCGAAGTCGGAGCGTCCAACGGGAGGCACAAAGGGCACGACTCAGCGGAGCAACCAAAAAACTCGGGCTTGGCAGAGTCACTGGCGTCTGACTGCGTTGGTTCCCCGGATTTCCTTCGTGAAACAAAAAGGAACGA
>FTIZ01751215.1_pt1 | contig 11950 bp, 12 predicted proteins | sample 1658381 | NCBI WGS metagenome assembly FTIZ01 (sample SAMEA3914822, study PRJEB12502) | metagenome | biome: forest; material: soil | place: USA | collected 2012-03-12 | depth 0.1 m
CCCTCCCACCCACGCAAAGGGGACCAGGACCTGCAGGAGGCCTGGTCGCAATGCATGAACTCGTCAAGTGGCCCACGGGATGTCTGCGGAATGCGGATACAAGGAGGTTGGGGAACGGTCTATCGCTCGCCCGATGTTTTGCCGGACGAGATCCCGTTCCCGTTCCTCCATAGAGCTGTGGGGCGCTTTGCAACGGAACAACAGCTAGTTATTAGTTGAGCACACAGTCAAAGTTTGTGCATCTATACTTGTCACCATCCACTGGGCTTGCCGCCATCCACTGAACCCCGCTGCGGTACTTGACGTTGATCACTGCTCGTAGCCTCTAAAATAATGAAAGTGAGACTTGTTGTGCAATCCAAGACTGTCACTTCACCATCTAATTACATCCAGGCCCCCAACAGCTCAACTCTCTCCCGAAATCCCGCGCGCCCAACCAAATCCTATGACTGCTGCTTCCTTAGGAGATCGTAAAGCCTGCAAGCCATTTGGCAACCGCCGTGGATTTATCCATCTGACGTCGAACCATTTCAGCAAGTCTTGCACTTCGTGGAGCAGCAGGTGGCGCAAGAGCTGTAGCGCGAGCTGTAGCAAGCGTTGTTGCAACTCGGGTTCCCGCCGCAGGTTGACGAGCAGTAGCTGCTGGCAACAGACTTGCAACCAGTCTGGCACGCGGTGATCGCAGCACCGACACAGGCGCGCTCTTTTTGTTTTTGTGAGTTGTGTCAGTTGTAAAATGGTCTCTCGACATTGCGTACAAGGTGTGGGCTTTTGCTTACCAGCAAGCGGGTTCGCAGCAGCTGAGGCAGCGAGGCCGAGCACGGTGAGGAAGAAAGCGGTCTTCATTTTGGAAGAGGTTGGTGTGTTTTGTACTCTTGTTGGAATTGGGGAGAAGCTGTGTGATCTGTGAGACCCTGGAGGTTTTGCTCGAAATATGGCGGCCCGTTCCTCTATTTGTACCCGGAAGAGGCGTCCTCGTTATCAAACACGGAACCTTGCTCCGCCAACATCAGAACATCAGTTCATCTCAGAAGCCCACGATGAACTGCAGACAAGCCAAGGATACCTAGTCTCTTTGTGTCTGGTTGTGGAATTAGCCTCCCTAGCTCTCAAGCATCGAGAAGTTCCCCGCAATGCGCGAACTATATTGGGGCAGCGGAAACACCTGTCCGCTCCACTTGCAGACCTCTTTGCATCGCTTAAGCGCATGGGACATGACACCGTCACAACGGGGATCTTGGACATGCGGAGCTGAAACCGGCCGCTCAAACAAGGCGGTGTTTCCCAGATGGCTGGCAGCCGCATAGCCGTTCATCTTGCCTGTAATAGGAAGGGAGGCTAGCGTATCTCCGTGGAAATCCGGCCTGAAAAAGTCAAAATGATCCCTGTGGGCTTCCCGGTGGTCAGTTGAAGACCCCACCCGCTACGGCGGTGGATTTGGAGTGGGAAGAGTAGCTCTGCTTTTTGCGGTCAAGCGTCAAGGGTTCTCGTCCTCATGTCGGAATTCTGAGTTGATGATGGAGATGGGCGACCCCATGATCTATGCCGGGTACGAAGAGAATACTTTGCGATCGCTGTTTTCGAATTAAAACCATTCTTGGGGGCTTTGGATCAGAAACTTGGAGTTTTAGGGGGTGAGTTCTGATGGAATTGTTGTTTTTCTGCAAGGGCGTTACGGTACAGGTGCACGGAAGATAGTATGCCGATCAGCAGGCCCATACCACGCTAATGTTGCCGTGGTTCAGGATAAGAGCTCGGATCGGCAGATCTGGGCAGTTGCCTCCCAAACCAGCCCGGAGGCCGCGGCGGCAATGGGAAGAAATGGTGAGATGACCAAATGGATGAAGCCATCCGTGGTCGTGTGGAAAAGGCGGGGTTGTCCCTTTGCCCAGCACACCGCTGGAGAGAAGCGCCGCAAACGAGTTTGGTTGGCTAAGAAGAGAATTTGCAACGCATCGGTGGAACGTGACGGTCACAAGGCGATGTTAGGATCACACCACGGTAGAGCTGAAGCTAGAGATGGCTCCTGGGTTTCCCCCCTTTCTTCAACTCTGGCGCGCATATATAGTGTATTTCACCCGGCGGGCTTGGCCCGAGACGGCGACTGTTCCTTGTCTTCTACTTGCCGCCGCAGTGGCCCCAACCCCTGATGTCCTGAGCGTCACCCGGCCAACGACCTCTCACGCTTCCTGGGCAGCATGGGGTTAGTACAGGGAGCTGCTGTCTTGACTTGAGCCATTTCTGGCTCCACGGATTTACGAGCAACTTAAGGGTGTGGGAATGGAATGCTCCGAGAAGCCACCGAATTCATGATGCATTTCCACACCCGTCACAGTTCAAGTACCAGTAATCTAGCAAACATGACACCATTTGGCCAGCTCCCTACCCCTGTCCCACAAAACCACCTCTCTGCAAAAGCCAAACGAGCCAACCTCTCACTTGAACCACCTGGTCGTGACGGTGCCGACCTTCTCGTACGCCGTGTTGCCTTCCTGCTTGTCGTAGACGGCGCTGCGGCCGGTGATCTTGATGCGACCGTTGGCCCAGGCCTTTGATGTCGGGGCGTCCTCGGGCTTGTGCGCCATCTTGACGCCCGCCTTGCGCAGGACGGGGGACTCGTCCAGGACGGTGTTGATGACGACGTCGTCGTTCGGGAGGCAGAAGTAGAAGACGCTCGAGCGGTTGTGGCCCTTCTGGTCCTTGGGCGGCTCCGACACGCGGTGGATGGCCGCCTTGTAGTAGTCGCCCGTCCACCACAGCATGACCTCGCCAGCGTTGACGATGATACCGCCGGGGATATGCTTGACGAATTTCCACGTGGCCTCGTCCTCGTAGGCGCGCACCTGCAGGCTGGCCATGGGCTGGCTGAAGAGAAGCGACAAGCTAGTCAGGTCCTGGTGGCCGCCCAGCCAGAGGCCCTTGGTCTCCTTCTTGTCCTCCTCGGTGTACTCGTCAAAATACTCCATGTACCGCAGCCAGGTCTCGTCGTGCTTCTCGTAGTCGTGCAGCTTGACGAAGAAGTCCTCGTCCTCGATCTCGAGCGAGATGGCAAACAGGCGCAGCACCTTGAAGAGCACCTCCTTGTGGGTGTAGTCGATGAAGCGCTGGATCTCGGGCTTCCAGGGTTCCATGCACTGGGGCTGGTCGCGCAGCGTCATGTCCCGGTAGACGTTGAAGTTCTCGACCTTGTCGCGCACGTTCTTGCCGGCGCGCCAGTGGCCACGGGGCTTGAAGCCGTGGTAGGAGCCCTCCTCGATCATGGGTGCCTGCAGTCTGTGCTTCTCCTCGACCGAGGTGTGGGTGATGATGTGGTGGCCGATGTCGACTTGGCGGGTGATTTCCTCCTCGCTGAGACCGTGGTTGATGAGGTTGAAGAAGCCCTGAGTCGTCATGGCGAGCCGGAGCTCCTCCGCCAAGGCCTTCCGCGCCTCCGGGCCGTCATCGTACTTGGCCAGGTCGATCGTGCGCAGCTCGACAAACTCGACAGGCTCCTTGGTCGGCTCGACGGGCACGAAATGCTCTGGGACGGGGATGTCTTTGGCAATCATGGTGGAGTTTTGATCAGAATGGTTGAGATGGTTGGTGTGTTCGGAAGACTGGAGTTGACCACCTTGAGGTGAGGTCGAATGGCATTTTGTATCTTTTCAACATGCCAGCCACATTCGCAAGAGTCTGTAGATGCCACCGACTGTCCGGGCCACACCGAGCGTCACTACCCTGGTCGTCATTGTCCAAATCTCACGAGACCAATTCCCCTAGTCTCGAGATTGTGGGGCAATGGCTGGCCGAGACAGCCCGATCCCGTCGCCGATGTGGCCGACCCCACACAGACCCGTAAATTCCGGGGATCCCGTGGCTGGTGCCAGCCTGCAATGGTCCAAGACGGTCCGAGGCCTGACCGGAGTAGGTGACCTTAATTTTGACATCGAAAAAGCCCTTGATATTTACGGTTGGCGGACACTCCAGCGTAACGTTCAGTTATAGGCGCCCCCGGGCTGTGGATTGCGTCAGTTTTAGAATTCATTCAAGAATGTACGAGGCAAACTTGCACTCGATCTTTAGGTCCAAGAGAAAGAGGCCGTCCCTCAATAACCCTCATACTCTTCAGTGCCTCTCACTCTCGCCACCGCTTCTCCATCATATTTGCCATGTCAAACCCGAATGCGGACTGCCTAGCTGCGCGCTCCGGCCACGGCGTGTCCTCCTCGCACGCGACGAGTGAGATGTAAGCGCCACTGGTCTTCTATATATAACGTTATTGCAGTTCCAAAGGAATTTCTGGACATCTTGACTAAGGATAACCACTTTCATCTTCAGCATCGCGTTTCCCCGCCTCATTCGGGGATGGGCTGCTGTATGCCATTGCCGCGCTTACCGGCTGTTCGTGTTTTGTGACTGGGTCTGGGCGTTGTATGCTGTCCTCACCGACCCCAGAATTTGAGGACGTGGCAGCGATTTCGGTCTGCACGCGCCTGTGGTCCCTGGATATCTGCAGAAGCGTGTCATCGGACAATGAGCCAACCACACTTGCTGTCCGACATTTAGCCGACACCTCTCTGACGTTGAAAAGATCGGCGAAAGTTGTGACCACCACTTGATCTGTGTCATCATCGGCAGTATGATGCACTTGGTCGGTTGCCATTTGACATATTTCCAGACACTGCTTTGCGAGGCTGAAATCCTCATGCAATCCCGACATCTGATGCTCACGCTCAGCGCCCTTATTCGAGGCGACAGGGGCAAGGCGTTCTTGAAGGTGGTCGATAGTTGGTATGAACCTGTGTCGACTCTCATTTAGCGCCTGAGTCGTCATGCCTTCCGCTTCCAACTGGCTTTGCGTAGTACTCGCATGACTTGAAGTGACGTCTTGTCTTGGAAAGGCTTGGCCATGTTGTAAGGATTCGAACAGGGCGTCTTGGCAAACGCGGAGACATTGTCCGATCACCGCTCTCTCATCCTGCAAGTCGACGATTGTGTCGGCGCTCGTGCTGTCTGTACCGAGGGACGTATCGACGCGCTGAAGACGGATCTCGAGATTGTAGACCGTATCTTTGATCATCTCATGGTAACTGTCAAGGACTTCGTGACTGAGTTTAGAGCGATGCCTCGAGGATGGTCAGCCGAAGTTCCAAGTAAGCCAAGGTAAGCAACTGACATAGTAATGATGCCTAAGCCGACCATAATTGTTGACTTGTAATTTGCAAGGGTGTCCATAAAATCATAGATGTTGCCCCTCATGAATTCCAGCCTTGTCCAGTCTGTTAGGCCCGTCTTTGTCTTCCCCCTGAACTTTTTTATCGCGTCTTCGAACTCGCGACATATTTGGCTGCATCGGTTCACAGGGCTTTCGAGAAGAGTCGAGATCGACTTGTCAGAATCGGCAGCTTCCTTCAGCGAGTTGAGGACAGTGGTAAGATCTTCAAGCTCGTGTTGTAGCCGGCTTATTGTCTTGTCGCGATCTTTGTAGCGTTTCGCCGTTGTGGAGAGCGACTTCGTTGATCGAATGGCGGCTATAATAACAGCTAACGTTAAAACTGATGCGGTACCAGCTTCTTCCGTTACTCGTGGCAACGCAATGATCGCAAGCTCTTCCTGGTGGATCGCGACGTGTCTTTTAAACCGGGCGACGCTGACAGAGACGTTCTGGGCCGCTACCATCACTGGCGGCGTTGACGTTGTTCCCAGAAGGCAAAGCTTATCTGCCCACTCGTTGCAAAAGGGGCAGTCTTGCGCAAAAAACTCGCTAGCAACTTCCTGCCCTGCTTCCTCGAGCATTTTCTGCTGGTCGTCCGGGAAAGATGCATGGGATTTCGACAAGTGGATGCGCAGTTCCTTGCGTGGGATTGGTCCCCAGCCACACAATACGCAAGAATAGGAGGCCCTGTGCTCTCGTAATTCGTGCTCAAACCACGAATCGCGGTCGCTGAAGAATGCGCCGTCGCACTCGAGACCGCCAGAGGTGCAGACATAGGCCTTGAGATCTCGGAAGGCGTGGAGGCTAGGCGGACGGTGGCAACCGGTTAGCTCTCTGTAGACGGGGGGGAAGGTCTGAGACAGGGTCTATCAATCTTACCGCCAACAGCTTTCACTCTGAAAGGACTGGAGCGTAAAGCAGATGGGGCATTCGAACGGCTCCTGGTTCTGGCAAAGATCCGCCAGACGGGGAAGTTGGAGATCTGACGTCGAGTCGCTAATCGTCGACACTGTCAAGGTGGTGACAGCGTCGTGTTCAGGTTCGACCTGAAGAGTGTCGGGCTGAGGCACGAATGTGGTTGCTTTGCTCGAGACTCGCTGCGTAGCTGTTGCAAGAACTTTGGTATCCTCTTCATCCGTACCCAAATGGAGTCTATGATCCCGACAATACATGATGAACTGGCGCCTCTTGGCAATGGCGCCGCCGAGCCGTGTTGCGAGCCCGGTACTTCTAGTCTTTGGGTGCTTTTGCTCGACGCGGTCAATGTCGAACGAAGCTAGGATAGGCATTTGCGATGCCTTGAGTGCTCTTTTAAACCGGTCGCGAGGGCTTGACTTCTGAACGAGAACTCCGATACGGAAGAGCGAGCGCATCGACTCTAGGATGATCTGGAGCATTATGGTGGCTTCATCCAAAGGGGTGTTGAGGCCCTCGGGAGCATCGGTGGAGTCAGGTACGTCGAGATCAAGGGCGGCATTTCGGTTCGGGACTGCTCCACGCATTATGCTTGTCACTGTGATTTTTCCGTAAGACAGGTCTCTGTTCAGTAGGCAGAAGATGGTACTGACGACTGGCGATCGCGTCGATCATCTCATCGAGCTGGCGATGTATATGCTTGCGGATATCAGCCTCGTCTAAGAGCCGAGAATCAAGCGACAGTTTTGATTCGGGTTGTCGAAGAGCACCCAGGTTTCCAGTCCACAATGCAAACCTCTCTGTCACATCTGTTATCGATGCTAAAGATACTAAGGGAGACTTGCTGTGTTGCTGCATTTCGTCTAGGCACGCTTTCAAGCCAAGGAGGCCTTGTCGTACGTGCCTACTCTTGTTTGAAATGCTCTCTGTGGTCAAAGATGACCCAACTGCTGCCAAGTCTGCCATAACTAGTTGTGATAGGGACCAGAATTCTAGTCGTGGCCAAGGGCGGTTCGATTATGGATGATTGTATAGATGACTGGACAGATGACGAGAGGAGCCGCACAGGGCTCTTAGAGCTTGAGTCTCTTGCCATTGTGTCAAATAACAATTACCCCGCACCGGGAAGCAGAATGGTTAGCCAGTTACTGCACGAGAGGTGCGTCGGCCCGACCCTTTCCGCTCAGGTGCGCACGTGGTGTCCGACACCCCCTCTCCTCCATCGCCTACCTACCACCGACCTACCCAGGGAGACATCACTACCTGTCTATGTCTATTTTTTCTTGTTCCGTATTGCAACTCGCTACCCTACTTTGTTTGCTTGTTAAACCCGTACAATGTCTGGATTCGAGGTCGCAGGCGTTGTGCTGGGAGCATTCCCCCTCGTCCTTTCCGCGCTCGAGAAATACCGCGAGCTCGCGACACGGCTCGGCCTCTGGGGCAAAATCCATCTCGAATATAAGAAATGGCGGGATGACTTAGACTTCTACCAGATCTTGTTTACGAGACAATTGAGGCAGCTGCTTCTGCCTCTTGTAACGGACGACGACAAGATTCGAGAGCTCATCTCTTCACCTGGAGGCGATAGTTGGAAGGACCAGTCTATCTCTAACTTGCTTGAGGAGCGTCTCGGGGACTCATACCAGCTATACCTCGAGTATATCAAAGGAATTGAAAGAGTGATGGACGAAATTGGCCGAGAGCTTTCTATCGAATCGAGGCTCGTCCAGGAAAAAATGACTGTCCTAGTATGTGCCTAGGTACTGACCTGAACGACGTAGCGACTTGCGTTGACAATTTCTAGAAACCGTTGAAGTCACATACAGCCAAAGACAAGCTGTTATTCCAGCTATACAGGCTCAAGTTTAGCAACAACGAGGTCGTACGTCAGCGTCTCTTTGCTAAGCTCCAAAGCTACAACGACAAGTTGGAGAAGCTGCTCGATTCCAGCGACGAGGATACGCAGGCTGTACAGAAGAGAACAGCGAAAGGAAATTTAGCCGCCTTTGACAGCGCGATCTGCAATTTCTGGGTGCAGGCCTGCAATCTCTTCAAGGCCCTCGCTCTGGCTTTCAAGTGCCGCTGCCAGCAACACGACGCAAAGCTGCTCCTGCAACACCGGACGGGCAAAGCTATCGACTTTGAAGTCATCTTCACTGAGCTAGCTTCATCTCGCTGGGAAATATATAGGACCAAAATCTCGTATGGTGAGGAGGCCGTAACGGTACTCCTAAAGGAGAGCCTGACTCTGCTTGAAGCCCCAAGCATGCCGCTCCGCCAGCCTTCTCACCGGACGAGCCGTCCGACTAGGTCGGCCGTTCGAACGAGGAACGAAGGCCCGATGGCCTTTTGCCTCCAACAGCCGAGGTCTTTTCCCCCACCCGTATAACAAATGAAACTCCAACTAACGCCAGACGAGATAGCCTCAGACACCCGCCATCCGTAACGCTTACCATCGCGGGGCCAAGCTCCCAATCCAGCGTGATGCAAGAAATCTCCGATCTGTGTGCCTCTCTAAAGGTATTAGAAGCATCCTGCTGTGGATATCTCGCTGAGGGCGACTGTCGGTACTACATCTCTACCGTCTCGCACCAGAGCGTCGATGCCATCCCCTCGGTAACGCTAGACGAGATGCTGCGCGGAGCCGTCCTACCGCCGCCGAGCCGCTCGCAGCGGTACGCGCTGTCGCTAACCATCGCGTCCTCCTTCCTGCAGCTGGCCGACTCGCCCTGGCTGCTGCAGCCGACGGCGCTAAGAAAAGCCGATGTCAGCTTCCTCAGCGACCCCGCAAACCCCAGCCTCTTTCTGCTCGACCAGCCGCATATCAACCGCGACTTCGCCGCGGCTGGACAAAAGACAGCAACCGCCAACAACGTTGCGGGACCGAGTCGTTTAAGTGACTCGTTGGATCACCTCGGAATTGTGCTGCTGGAGCTGTGTTTCGGAGGGATTCTTGAAGACCAACCCTGTAGAAAGGAATGGCCGGTAGGTGGAAGTGGCAGGGAGAAGGCTGTGTTCGACGTTATGGCGGCCCGCGACTGGCAGTGCCAAGTGAATGAGGAGGCAGGCTCTGATTACGCCGGCGCTGTGGCGTGGTGTCTCGGGGGGAATCGAAGTGTCCCGCTCAATCGATGGAGAGAGGACATGTTACTGAAGGTCATACAGCCGCTTCAGCGATGTCGAGATTACTTGGCTAATCCAGTGGCTATCTAAGACAGGAGGGACTGCGCCAACAAGCGGCGCGCCTGAGGAAGCCTGGAGGAACCTTCTCGTTGGCGAAGTGCTTCTTGTAAGCCAGAGGTTGCAGACTTGAGGATTCCATCGTATAGATACTTCGTCGGGGCTATTGATCAAGCTAGGGAAGTAGGGAAAGGCAGTCTAGGTCGATTCCAGGATTCAAGTCAGGATCTAGTCATACAGCCGTGCCTCCTTTTCCCTGCTATGGACCTCTTGGCCCTGATAGGCTCGGGGGGACTCGGTGCCTTCCTCTCCCTTGCTGTGTTACGGCTACTCGGAGGAAGTTGATCCTCCAACAATTGCGCTATGGAATCTCTGTCCCTGGAGTTGCTATATAAACCGACAATTAGCTGAACCTGCTGCGCTATAGGCGTGAAATAAGCGAGAAATACCCGAGCTTGGAATTGCGAACACCGGGTCATCGGCATAGCCGTGATTGGGTTTAGCGATGCTCTAGGGCCGGTCAGTGCTAGAGGAAAAGCCTTCTCTTCCAGTGGCAACTTTCGGGCACTGTTAGGAGAGGAGAATAGGTTCCTGCTTGTGACCCCGCTAGGGCTAGCTGGTCGTGGCGTCGTAGGCAACCCGCCTACTGCATTTGACGACAAAGATGTAAAGGTGTTGTACATACAAATATGATGAAACTGTCTGGCCTGGCACCTTCTGAAAGAGTTCAGCCAACAAGTAGATCAGAGGTAACGATAGTCAAAGACAAAGTCTTAGTGAAGCGAAAAGGTTCACACCATTAGGTGTCTCAACAAGCTGGTAGCAGGTACTGACTTGTATTGTGCGTTGACAACTAAGGAACCCAAAGCTCCTTAGAAAGAGTGACTATATAGTACTGGCTAACCTAATATCTTCGCGCCTAGCTCAGGTGTGCTCACCTATGAGCCTTGATGAACGGCCACGCCAGACCGCGCCCCTGTGATTCGCCAGCCAGCCGCTGCAGGCAGCACGCCTGTTGTGTTTGCTGCACGTCTGTACCCATCTGATGGCCGATTCTGACCTCGCCCACTATACAGTGAAGAAGAATCGTCGTCTTGGTTCTCACTCTCACTCAGGGGTATTCAACACCACGCTCCCATCCACTCGCCAGCACTAAGAACCACACTCCTACATATTCCTGGTATTGTACATAGCTAACAGACACAACTGAACCCCAAAGGGCATCTAGAACCACCGTGTTGAACCAAACACTCCCCCTTACTCCACCCCAGTAACCTCCCCCCACCTACCCCATCGTAGCCCACCTCCAGAGTGACCATCCACCCACCCAACGCTTCCAAACCCAAACCCAACACCCAACACCTCGCAAAAAAACCAACCACCCAAAAGACAAAACAACAAGAAGAAAAGAAAAGATTAGTAAGGCGGCCGACTAACAACCTCCCCAACACCCACCCCATTATTCACAACCCCCACCCCGCCATCAATACCCCTCAACAACGCATCCAAATCCATCACAGGCAGCTTTTCGTCCTGCGACGCAGCCCAGGACGAAGTCAATGCCCGCTCCCCAGTCCCAGCTTTACTGTGGCTGGTCTTGACGCTTCGCCGGGACGTCGACGGGCGTGCGGACAGCTGTGCTGTTGGAGGAGGGTGGCCGTGGGATGAGGACGTCTTGCGTTTTGACAAGCTGCTTCCGTCTGGTGAGAGCGTTGGCGGGAGGGGTGGCACAGGCGGGTGGCCGTCTTCGGCAGTGGGGTTGGAGTTGAGGGGGCCGCCGGCGGCAGAGGCTTTGCGGTCGCGAGACACGGGGCGGGCGTCTTCTCCTGAGGGTGCTACGGCCGGGTTGAAAGATAGCTCGCTCGGCGTGAGGTCGTAGCTGACGAGGCTGTCGCTGCTGGAGTTGTTGTCGTCGTGTTGTTGGAAGCCGCCTGGCGCGCCGTGCATGGTGGGTGGAGGTTGGAGGTGGCCTGAGAGGACGAGCTTGAGCTGCTCGACGGAAGTGACTTGTTCTTTGAGGTCGGCGGTGCTAGCCGGGGTGGCGTGGCCGCTGCGGAGGCTGGATTTGCGAGCTTTGGAAGGGTCGGCGGCGCCGCCGGGTGAGGAGGAGAGGCGGAGGTTGGTCTTGCTGCCGTGCGGGGACGGGCGGAGGTTGTGGCCGTTGGCTGTGAGGCCGCCGTTGGCGGCTAGTCGGTTGGTGGCCGTGGTGCCGGAGCGGGAGCCGCTGAGCGACGCGGACTTGCTGGCGGTTTGCACCGCGGCGAGGACGGCGTCGCGGCTCCAGTCGCTGAGCATCTGCTCGCGGAAGTGCGCGGGAATCTCGTGCTCGGTTTCGATGGTCGGGATCGGGCTCAGGGTCGCGCCTATGACGGGGTGCGAGAAGCTGCGGCCGGGGCTCGCGGCCGGGCTCTGCGGTGGAGAGGTCGTCTGCTCTTGATACGCCGTGCACACGCACTCGACCAGCGCCAGGCGCTCGTCGAACGGGAGCAGCGCCTCCGACTCAATCTCCTCGATAGGGAGCCTCGGCTGGCGCCGGACCGTGCCCGGCGTGCCGAGTAGATCGAGGCTGGGCGGCGGCATGTTGACGCCGTCGACCCAAAAGTTCTTGCTGCGGCGCCGGACGATCTCGTTGTGGATCACCCGCCCGATCATGGAGCCCTC
>FTIZ01751921.1_pt1 | contig 11931 bp, 14 predicted proteins | sample 1658381 | NCBI WGS metagenome assembly FTIZ01 (sample SAMEA3914822, study PRJEB12502) | metagenome | biome: forest; material: soil | place: USA | collected 2012-03-12 | depth 0.1 m
GGTGAGGAGGGGGTGAGGGACGGGGGTGGGGGGTTGGAGGGAGACGTACCGTGATCCATTAGAGTTGGGATGTGAGTGTGTGTGGAAGATGAAGGTGTGGCAGATGGTTGGTTTGAGTTTGAGTTGATGAGGGGAACTGTATCGAATACATGGATAATACCATGCAGCCGGCAGCCGGCGCCTGTCAAGTTACACCGTAAGGTAATTACCACAAAAAAGGAGTTCTGCAGTTACTAGCTAAATGAAGAGACGCTAACTTCCAAAGCACAAGGTTTCGTTTGCCAAACTTTTGAGCCAGCCGTTCCACAAGAGCGAATGAGAAGCATGAAATCCTCCACCTCGATCCATCACCCTCCCCAGCTCCATCCAGCCTCTGTCACCTTGGGATTTACACTCCCGATTCCCAATTTCCCAAATTTCTCAGCCGCTTACTTGGTCTGGACGTAAATGTCGGAGCTGCCCGAGCTCTGGTAGCCCTCGGTGGCGACGATCTGGTAGTTATGGGTGCCGATGGACATGCCGAGGTTCTTCCAGGCGTTGATATGGTTGGCCATGGTGACGGCGCCGTTGACGCGCTTGCTCTGGCGGATGCTCCAGTACTGTTGGAAGGTGGACGTGCCCTGGATGGATGGTGCGTTGGTGCGGGTGGCTACGTAGATGTCGTACGTGGCGCCGTCGGTTGTGACGGTGCCCTTGTGCGTGCCCTCGGCGGCCGGGTTGTACGTGCCGTAGTTCTCGAGCACGTAGTACTCGATCAGCGGGTTCGTCGTCCACCCGTAGACGGACAGGTAGGCGTTGCCGCTCGGGCTGAAGGAGCCGCCGTAGTTGATAGTCTGGGCGGAGCCGGGGTTCCAGCCCTTGCCGGCCACGAAGTTGTTGCAGTTGGTCCAGCTCACGCTGTACTCTGTTGCGAGGAGTCAGTTGGCTGTTGTCATGCGTCTGCGTCGGGAGTACAGAGTAGTGTCGCTTACCGCTCTGGGCCTTGTTGGTGTATTGGACAGTGCCGCCGCCGGCGTTCCAGAAGGAATAGTAATAGCCGCCGTTGGTGCCAGTCGAGGAGCTCGTGAGGGTCTGGCGGACCTCAAGCTCGGTGGCGTTGAATGGGAACGCGAGGGCCCCGGTGGCGAGGGCCACGACGCCCATGGCAATGGAGGTGAGAGACATCATTTTGAAAAGTGAAGATGTTGATACTGGAGGGTTGAAGAAGAAGATGATGATACTGGAGGGTTGAAGATGATGATGGGGGATGAGAAGTGCTGGCCGAAAAGAGAGCAGAGAACAACCCTATATATACATTTTCCTCTTGCTTCTCAAGCCATTCAATGTCTTCCTAGAGCGGATGCCACTACCCTTCTAGCGTCAAGATGTCATCTCCACATCGATCCTTGCTCTACCCCGAGCCTAACGGTTCAGCTCCGGGGTCCACCCCCTTGCGACTAGACCGTGGAGTCCGTGGCTCAGTGCCGAATCGTACACCCGACTCGGTGAGGCTAGCAGACCTCGAGCCTCGCCCTAAAAAGAGGCCACATCCGATCACACGATGCGACGTTGTAGTAGGCATAAGTTCAGGCTAAATCATCAACTCGTCGCACTTGCGGTCAGACCTAGACAAAAGCTCCATGATCAAGAGTTGGCTACGACCATCGCCATCGAAGGGACGTGGGTTTGGATCGTCAGATCTGGAATAAGCATAATACGACGTGTTTGTCACACGCACACGGTACTTCAGCCTAAACGTAATCCGCGAATATCGAGATCATGTCCGAGGTGGAAACAAAGTGCAGGAACGTTAGATGGGAAGACGATGGAGTGGACACTTGGGTGCTGGTTACAAGTAGAGTAACAAGGAAGGGCAACCTTCGCAGCTACGTCACTCAATTTTTGTTCAATCACGTCGTGGGATAGAGAGCAGGGCCATGGGCCCATAGCACTGCCCTGATGATTTTAGGTCCTTGGGAGGGTCTGAAGAGCAGACGATCTTCAAGTTTCGAGGATCAAGGCCTGGCAGGTGGAACGTCCTGGTCGTGTGCTTCGTTGGACAACGCCCATCTACCCGGTCCTTGGTCCCGCGCAACCAGGAAATCCCACTTGCGGCTGCAAACCAATGTCAACGGACCCGGTTTTGCCAAGTACAACCTGCCGTCCTGAGGACCTCTGCAGTCCTGGAACCTGCAAGGGGTTTCGGGAGCGCGCCAATCAAGGCGACGAGGATGTATTAGGCTAATATAAAAGGTAACCCTGGAACCCTTTCGTGCCCAATGCGTGACGCGTGGCCCCTTCAACAGCCGGAAAACAAGCTCCCAGAACTGCCGCGGTTGTTCCTCCTTGGCCCCACGTGCATTTCTCCATCTCAACATGCGCTTGACTGCAATAGCAGCTAGCTATGAGGTGGAGAGACGGAGTTTTGCCTCCCTTCGTGCATAGGCCCTCCGTCTATCCCAAGGGCCGGCAATCCGCCATTTAGCCTGTCCTTGCCAATTAGCCAACGCAGCCGCAGCCCGATGCCGATGATCTCCCTGTCCTTGAAACCGGGCCCTCGCAGCTAGGCATCGCTGAGTCTATCGAACTCTTTGTGGAGGAGGCGGGCGCGGGTGCGGGGTGCGGGGTGCAGAGTCTGGGGTTGCGGGGATGTGGGGATGTTTCTCGTGGAGATCATCCCCGCCTTTCTTCTGGATCACAGGCGCCTCCGGTCAGTTGTCCTGGACCCTTGAACCCGACAACTCGCCAGCTCGTCGTCTGCCGTCGCCCGCCTCCCGCCTCCTGCCGCTAGGGATCCCGACGTCCCGACGCCATTCAAACCTCTCCACAGCCCCGGTCTAGCCATGCCGCTGCCCCATTATTTTACGCCTATCCCGAGCAACTTCTTCCGGAAGCTGCTTGCAAAGTACGACCGAGACGCAGTCGACCTTCTCAACGGGCTCCAGTGGCACTTCTCCCGCTCCACGCGCCAATACTATGGCCACAGCCCGTGGGGCTACGGTCCTGGGCACCGTTTGCAACCCTGAGTCAGTTGTCCTGTTTCCCGTGGAGAGAGAACGTCTGAAACATCTCTTGCGGTACCGGTGCTACTTCACCCGCTTGCCGTACTTCGGTGCGGCTTGTGAGGAGAAGAACGTCGACTATGAGTATGCCGAGCCGAACAGGAATTATTCTGCCGCTTCTTTCTAGACGCCATCGAGGAAGCTGAAATGGAGTCGTTGCACAGCAGAATAGTACCGTCCTCCTCGGGCACCTTCCAAGGTTTGATCGCGAATAGTTGTCGCTCAACGTCTTCTCTGCTGATCGGCGACATGGCTAGGGGAATTCTTTGCGGCGCAAGCTCACCGAGCACGAAATTCGAACGCCCAGCGACCGGCCTGGTTGGCGTTGTGGTGCCGTCACCAGAGATAGGAAAGCACCGACCGTTTTAGGATCATCGGCGGGAACGAAGGGAAAGTAAAGAGAATCAAGGGCATCCATGAAGCGAAAACGACTTCGAGACCAGCCTCTGTACCCAGTCAAAGGCGACAACGTCAACCGTCCGACTGTCATCGACCACGAAGGCAAGGTCATTCCCAAAGCCGCGAAAGCCTGGGCCAGGAAAACAACGTGCAGACAGCGTGCTAGTTTTATATTTGTCGATGTATTGCTATCTGATGTCCGATCGTGAAATACAAAAGTCTTTCGGTGCGTTCTCCGCATCTTCGAACAAGCCCATTTAACCCTTCCACTTCACCTGCAACACTCCATCTGAATCGACAGCAAACCGAAAATCCCAACTAGCCGTTTCCACGGCTCTCGTCACCAGTTTGTAATATGCATCACCATGGGATTCGCCGTTCACGTCGTTATAAGGCACCGGTCCGCCGCCGTCAGTGACTTGCGAGGCAAAGTAAAACCTGGGTATTTACATCTCAACATATGGTCCCAATGAAGCAAGATGGAAGCACAGAGATGAAGAGAACAAGTTACACTTACCTGAAACCGTCAGCCTTGTACGCCTCCGCTCCCACAGAAATCAAGTAGGCCAGCGCTGCCTTCCCGGAGCCCAACGTCATGGCGATGGGACTTGGTTGAAAAGGGGTAACATTCCCGGTCGCGATGAACACAAAAGGGACTTCGTTCTTGTCTTTCGATGATTTGGCCTTCACGGTCTGGAAGCCCTGCACGGCACGGCGGAGCGCGACATAGGCGCTTGATGCGTTCACGGCAAGATCCTGTTCGAAAGACTCGGCGGGCACCGTAAACGGATCCTCAAACTTCGGGGGGAAGGTGAGTGCAGCAGCTAGAAGAAGTAGCCAAGTCAGTAAATGCGCGTATACATCCGAGTCAAGAGGCCCGTAACGCTGCATCCGAGTCGAGAGGCCCGTAACGCTTCGCTTCGAGTTTCCCTGGATAGAGTCCTACCGTTATAGACGACAACATTGGGAATGCCGAGCTTTGATTCGACCTCATCAAAAGCAGCCTCTATTGATCGTGGCTTTGTGACGTCCAGACTGACAGGAAGGGCGCCGGCCAATTCAGGAGAGCTGGCCGTGTCTTGGGTGTTCCGTCTCCCGACTGCAACCTTGTATCCTTGTTGCAAAAATCTCTTCGCTACAGAGTGACCGATGCGAGGCCCACCTCCAATGATGAAAAGTACTCCTGCAGGAGTTGCCATTCTTGATAGAGGCAATCCTATAAACCGGTAGTGAGGGGCAAGCTGGCGTCGCAGAGAAGTGAGACACGGGATGTGGCCCCGTTGCAGTTTATATAAAGTCCAATTGCGATTATTGGAGACTCCTCCCATAGTGTATAATCATGTCGGCTCGGCCTCTGGAAGTCCAGGGGGCGGACAATTGTCCCGAAGGCCGGGATCGACGTGTAAGCTGGCCAACTAACACCGATGACCGCTGACAAATTGCGATGGGCTCATCTCAAGCCCACTGGACGGTGCAAGAGATTCCCGCACCTGCGTCGAAACTCTCTTTGGCACGGAGAGAAACCCCGAGGCTCTCGGGAGGATATTTTCTTGCTCCAGAGGGACCATGATTAAGAGGGACTCTTCATTGTTCGTGTCGAAGTGATCTCGCGCGTATCCCCCGAAACCGGGCGGGGATCTTTCATTGCAGTGGCCAATCGGCGCTGTCATGGATAGCGCACATGTTGGGGGCCGCAAGCCAGCTGGAACTATCGGTGACAGCCGGCAGCCTGTGACAACCTGTCCAAACTCCCAGTTGGAGGTCATGGCAGCCTGGCCGAGTGGAACGAACCCATAACCCCTCATGCCGCAGCCCGTCTTGGTGACCAGCTGCCAATACCAGCGATCGCACCTCCACGAGCACCCGCAAACCGCCATTACCAGAAGCAGGATAACCACACTCAAGCCATCGAGCTAATAGGCGCCCAAGAAGCGGACAAAAAAGAAGAACGAGCTGAGGCCCAAGGTCGCGAAACCAAAAGCCCCCATCGACGTCGAAATGCAGTGTGGCGTGATGCTGGCCGGTCTCTGTGTTGCAAGAGACACAGCATGAACGCCAAGCGAGCCGTCCCGGGCAGATCGCTGCCCTTCGACATGCTTCTGGCGACGTACCGGGAAAAGAACTGGGCGAAGCAACAAGAGGCCGCCATCCATGCCAACGCGCCCCTAGCGGACGAGAATGGAGCAAACCATCCACTCCCTCGCTCTCCCCCGCCACCTCAGCTTCCAGATCCAGTCCAAACCATTTAGGTAGCCCACCCCTGCTTATCCTACTGCTGTTGCTGCCACCACTGCCACAGCGAGCAGCACCGACCTCGATTTTGGCAACCAGCCAGCTCCAGCACTCGTGGGACGTTAGCATTGTGCCGGAAAAATAGGGCAAGTTCGATGTTGCAGCTGGCTAGTGGCGCGACGAGCACAGTGCCGATCGATCCACGCGGACAACGAGGTGCTTCACGTCGAGGGGCTGCATGCCATCAAGCTGTATCTACTGCGCGGGGCGAGGAACATGACACGCTGAATAGACGTAACTCGAGGATGTTGAAGGTTGATATTGTTAGTGGTGGAGGAGGAGAAGGAGGGAGGTGGTGTTCGAGATCAAGAAGTATATGGAGAACTCGCGGAGGAAGGATCATTCCGGTGGCGGCGCAGGTTATGGAGCTTGTCTAGAGGGAGGTTCGCAATATTCTGCTCGGGACTTAATGGTGGAGGTGTAGGCCAGAATAGCCTCCAGAATCTAGCTAGAAATACGGTTAGACAAGAATAAAGGGGCGCGTTGGCGTGGTCTGGGGCGGTGAGGGCCCTGACCCAACTTGGCAATGAGGATATCGCAACCCTGGCTCTCGGGAGCACTGGTTGATGCAGAAGCCACTCTTACTTAGGAAAGCAAGGGGATTTTACCAAGCAATATCACTAAGCCAAGGTACCTAATGGCGGCGTCGGCAGCGTGTAACCATCCGGCGTGTTGTATATGAGTGAGGTTCACGGTCTCATACAAGGAAGTGACAAAGCGAGGTTTGTATTAGTCTGGTGGAGGAACATCGAGAGCCCAGAGTTGCCTGTCGTTGACTTTAGCTCCGGAATCGAGCAGGGCTTTGATGATGGTGTACTGGGGGCCCTGAGCGGCCCGTTAGTCGCCGGCGAGCTGAGCTTCGTCCCTAGTGACAACCCGCAGCCGCAACACAGTACAAACGCGGCTTTTGATTGCGCAAGGTGCAAATGTCACTTGTAACTTCAGCAAGGAGGCTGGTGAAACCCATCGTTGTGTTGACAACTCTGGCACGCAAGAGTGGTTTCTTCTCCGCGAAGGAGGCCGATGACGCCTGGGGCCCAGTGGAGGCTCTGTACCGACACCGCGAGGAGCTCTTTCAGGCCAAGCGAGCTTTGTATGCCGCCTTGGGGCGACTCACACTCAAAGCTTGGGAGGCCACACCACGAAGCACAGCGAACGGCGTCATCTGACCTTGGCCTTTGTGGGGCTTTCTTTGACCAAATTCACGGGCGCATCGATGGCGCTCGGCGACGCCGACATAGTATCGACGGTTTAAGAGGCAGGTGCCGACTCTGAGGTCAGCATGCAACGGCGGAATAAAGGCTCGACGCCACGCATCGCTGCCATCCTCTCGGGCAACCTAGCTGCCGTCCTTGTGGCCCGGGAAGCGGCGCCGCCACTTTGCCTAGCCATCGATCCTACAAACGGCCGTTAGCAAGCAGCTCCCCTAGACCTGGCCAAGGCGCTCCTCAATCGCGGCAGCGACGTGCCACAGACGGGAAGCGGATGGTGGTATTCCTTGCAGGAAGACTGAGGCGATGAGGGTCAAGGGAATCACGGTGGTACATGTCTCGGCAACCACTGGCGGCCACGAAACCCTCGAGATGATCCTCGGCCACGGCAGAGATCCCAATGCGCATCTCTCAGCAGAAGTCCTACAGCTGGAAAGAACTTGAGTACCAGAAGCTTGGCACTCCGTTGCACGAAGCCGCAGACGGCAAGATCGTCGAAATACTACTAAGCCACGGCGCGGGCTTGACGAGAGATTATCCAGTACAATGGAGACTCCGCCTGGGGGGACGAAGACCAGTAGAATTATGGCGTCAGCGGTCGAAGCGCTGGTCGGAGCAGGGGCAAATACTTGGAAAATAACATCATATTTGTCACCTCGTATGTAGAGAGTTGTTGGGGAGGCGTCTCCGACAGTCTGGAACCCAACATCAGGTCAGGTGGAACGGAATGGCTCACCTGGCCTTTACTTGGAGGAGTCAATGTCGACAGTGTGCCTGGGGCATCCGGACCAAATTCACGGTCAAACAGTGAGGACTAGATCGAACAAACTTTGATTTCGCGACTCGCTATCCAGTACCAAAAATCCAGACATCCGTTTCCCGCCACAGTGGGGCCTTGATTCCCTCCCCTCCAGCTACTTTGCGACTGCGTCCCGTCTTCCTTTGTCTTCCTCCTGCTCCTCGTTTGCCTCCTTTGCCTCGACCTGTTGGTCCTCCTCGTCGACATCAGAGCCATATTCGTCCAGCGACATGTCGACGACGATCTCCAATGCGGCTTGTCGATGGCGCCTGACGGTCCAGTCCCCCACCGGCCACCTAAAATCCCCCCTGCCTATGACCAGCGGCGCCGTGATTACGCCCACGGGGTGGCCTTTGATCAATTCCTCGCCGACATTGTACGGGTGCACGCGCACGTCTTTAGACGGTTTGTAGGGGAACCCGTGCGACTCGCCCGTGGCCAAGTCGGTAAACTAGAAGTCCCAGCGTTTGTCGCTGTGGTGCATGTCCCAGTCCATCTCAGAGACGCTCTTGGCAAGCTCCCTGAGGCATTCATCGAGCCTTTCGCTGGGTCGGAACCAGCGGCCCATCGCCTGGCGGATAATGCCCTCGACGGCATCAACAGAGTAGCGGGCCTTGTGGTTGCCGACCACCCTCAGCAAATCCGCCGTCAGGGTCCGCCAGAGTATACATCGGGCCGCCAGTATCTGCGCCTCTTCGTTCGGGTGCTTGTTTGAGAAGGGGGGGTAATAGTTGGCCACAGCTGGTTACGGAGCTCGGTCGTCAGTGCCTAGCCCGTTATGCACGGAGAAGGGGAGGGAGGAATCGACTTGCGCTCTATGATGCGGAGCAGTCGGGAGGACGCTTCCCAATGCTCGTGGCCGCCAGGGCCGTTGAAGACGTTGTCCACCAGGACGCGCCAGAGCCATCCCTTGAAGATGACTGTTGAAATCCATGCCCTCCGGTCAGCACGCGCTCTATACCTCGACGATCAGGACTGTCACCCACTTCGACTACCAATGCGGTGTCCAAGGTACTCCTTGGCCCTGGGCGCCCAGCGGGTCAGCCCCTCTTGCGTTTCGGCATCCAACGTGTCCCAATCGACCGTCTCGACAAAGTTTTCAACCACCATGACTATGTCGCATTCCATGGCATCCCAATTGTCGACGGCACGGGCGAGATGGATGTTCCGTTGAAATTCAAACAGATCCAGGTAATGACGTCGGAGCCGTTCATCAACCACGTCCTTGTACTCGTCCCTGGTCAGCTGGCGGTAGCTGGGCCAGGGTGCCCACTCATCCTCCAGACTTGCGACTGCAGAATCATTTGCCTCGCCGCCAGGGGGAGGCAGCGCAGGGGCTGTTGCCATAGCGCGTAGACCGCGGCGTTTTGGGGATGACTGTGGTTGTGGGCGCGCCTTGGAGATAGCGGGTTTGCACTTGCGCGGCAACGATCGCCGCGGCGCAATGGCAGGCTTTTTTGCGGACTTGCGGGGCATCACGGTAGAAGGGATGGTAGGCAGGGAGACAGACAGATGGTGAGAGTGGGTTGGCAGAGAAAAAGTTCGACATGGCAAACAGCAAGCGTGCCGGAAGAAGTAGGAGTCAAAAATACGCACTTGCAAACAAAAGGCGGCCAATGGGGCTCGGCAAGTCCAGGCTGTTCGACCCGTTTTCGGAACTGGGACGGCGGCGCCGGATCGAGCACCATGTCATCAAAGGCTGCATGCAGATCCATTCTATTGGCACACAGCCACGAACGAGGAGCAAAGAGAAGCGGTCAGGTTCAGGCTGTCAGAATTGACATTCGCAAACGAAGCGGCGAACGGGGCTCGGCCAGTCCAGGCAGGCTGTTCGATCCGTTTCCGGAACTAGGACGGCGGCGCCGGATCGAACGCCATGTAATCAAACCCTGCAGTGCATTTGCAGACTCCATTAGCACACCACCGCAAACAGAGAACGCAGAGAAGCGCTCAGGCTGTCAGATTTCGGTTTGAGCGGGACGGCCACGGGGCGAGAAACGAACATCCGCTTGCTTGTGTGTCTTCCTCCTTAGCCTAGTTCAAGTTTTCGACAACAGTTTCGAAAGAGAGCTGAGCTCCGCGATGGGTTCAGGTTTCCAGCGCTGTCTCGGGTTCGGTCCCCAACTGGGCTGGGTGTTCTGGCTCTGCCACGGGCGAAGAGTTGCCGCAATGCCTTGAACTCTGTGTGGCCGCCAGAGAAAACACTCTGGTTTTGTGACAAGTGACGAGCGCTAGCCACGATCTTCCATGCAGGCACCCGAACTCAGCCCACTCCATCAAATTGCCGGTGCGGAACAGATGCCTTGTATCGATTAGGTGCCCAGGTGATCAAGGTTCTTCATTAGCCCGCCTTCTCCCGCTCCTTGCGTCCTCTTTTCGGCAAACTTCCTGCTCCTCAATTTGCAAAACCCCTCTCTCTGCTCCAGCCCTCCTCTCGTGAAGAATCAACATGGCGGCCGCCGGGCAAGACCCAGCCCCTCGCCGGTTCTTCATCGGCATTGATTTCGGCACAACGTAAGCCAACTGCCCTGCCTTGTTCCCCAAGTTCCCTTCTGACTCTGACTCTGGCCGGGTGCTCCAACAGCTTCTCGGGGGCGTTCGTCATGCCAGACAGCAGGAAGCCCGGTGGGTCCATCATGTGCTGGCCCCGCACGCAAGCTGCCAACATCGAGGGCCGATTGAAGACACCGACACGGCTCTCCTTACCCCAGTCTGACCAGGAAGCCAGGCGGTGGGGCTTCGAGGTGTCGGACGAAGAAGACTCATTCCAGTGGTTCAAGCTAGGGCTGATGCACCAAGACGATCTCCGCCGCGCGTTCGCCGGCTGGCTTGACCGCCCCAGCCAGCTACTCGAAGCCGAGGACATGCAGTACCGCCACGAAACATCCGCGACCGACCTGGCCAAAACGTACCTGCGGCATCTCTGGGAGCGCATCCTTGAGGAGACTGTGACAAGGTTCGGGGCGGAGCGGGAGAAGATTCGCGAGTTGGAGCTGCATGTGGTAATTGGGGTTCCTGCCAACTGGAACCGCGCGGCCGTGGACCGCCTTCGACATGTGGTAGAGGAAGCTAGGATACCTGGCTATCACAATCACTCCTCGTCCTTGAGGTTTTGTATCGAGCCAGAGGCTGCGAGCATGGCCCTCGTGGGACACTACCAGCTGTTGCCCGACCTGGCAGTATGACGAAACTTCTCCTCCCTCTCAACCCCACGCCACCATCATCTCTTGTGGTTGCTGACGTTGTTGACACAGAGCGACGACATTTTCACCGTCTGTGATTGTGGCGGAGGCACGGCGGTAAGTGGTCCCCTTGATACGCATCACACCTTGCACGGGGATGGCTCGACTCACAACCGAATCCGTTCTGGCTAGGACGCCGTCTCATACCGCACCGTCTCAACTCAACCCTTCAGGGTGGAGGAATGCGTGCCCGGCAAGGCGGAAGTCTGCGGGCCCGTCTTGCTGGACTGCAAGTTCAGGGAGCTCCTCAAGCGCAATCTCAAGACTGTGGCGGCGTTGAGCACGTTGTCACAGGAGAGCATTCGGGACCCTTACCTCTCGCTGTGGGAGAACGGGATCAAACGGAAGTTTGACGGCGGGGGAAAGACGTGGTCGGCAGTCATTGCCGTGCCCAGGGGAGGACAGCGGGGGGCCCTCCGCACAGGTTTCAAAGAGGTGGCGTTTACAAAGTACCGACTAGCCCAATCCTCCGTCGTCTCCGTGCCACGCTTGTGCTAACCAACTGGTAGCCACGAGTTGAAGAAACTCTTTGACCCGACGGTCGATAAGATCAAGGAACTGCTTCGCGGTCAAGTCAAGAAAGTCGTTCAGCAATACGGCAAGTTGCCCAAGGTACGTCCGCTAATCCGGGCGCCTTGTTGGAGCCTTCGGCCATCATCAAGGCAAGCTGACGCGCCCTCGCCAACCATCAGTTCGTCATCGTCTGTGGCGGCTTCAGTGGGAACCCGTACCTACAAAAGAGCCTGTCGGACGAAATCCAAAGTCTGAACCAAGAACATGCCAACGGTCAGCTGTCAGGGGCGATGCGATTCGAAGTCCCCCATACCGGTGTCAGGTGAGGCTTCATCCAGGTCCCAGGTGACGCGAGCCCGCGAAACGGACTGAGCTAACGCGGTTTGCAGCCAACAGGCCGTGGCGCTCGGCTGTGCCATGCGAGCCTTTGCAGA
>FTIZ01745260.1_pt1 | contig 11914 bp, 21 predicted proteins | sample 1658381 | NCBI WGS metagenome assembly FTIZ01 (sample SAMEA3914822, study PRJEB12502) | metagenome | biome: forest; material: soil | place: USA | collected 2012-03-12 | depth 0.1 m
CAGACTCAACACCGATGACAAAGTTGTTGACAAAGATCCAAGTTGGAATCGAGACGATGGCGAGAGCAACCCCAACGGCGAGTATCACGACCGCTGCGAGTTGCTCTCGGATCGCAACCCTCATCTTCATTGGCAGACTAGAAGGCAGAGTCTGGGCGGGGCGGCCGCGCCAGATGCATATTCTTTGGGCGCGCGGAAACGTCGTTGCAGTCTCGTTATTTTTTGAGCCGTCGCCTCGAGCCGGGTTGACCGCGCGCGCATTCGGAGAACCGTGCGTGCAATTGGGGGGGGGATGTCGGCGCTGTTCGTCTCGTCAAAAGCCGGATTGAGGCTTGTCTCGGGCAAAGAGAGGGGGCAGGAGAGGACTCCAGTCACGGTCAGCCCGATGTCCGCCGCGTTTCGTTCGTCCGGTCTCGAGCCAATTCGCAAACACGCCGCCGCCACCGTTCGCCGCTGGGTCGGACGGTGCAAGGCGCCCGGTTCCGGGCAGTCGACAGACAGGAGTTCAACGAGTGAATTGTCTGCAGCGAGGGCAAGTTGCCAGGTCGCAAGTCGGCGGTCGCAATCGCAAATCGCAAGTTGCAAGTTGCAAGTCGCGAGATCAAGAGTGATCGGCGAAACCAAAAGGTTCTGGGCCGGGGGGGGGATCGGTCGGTGGGTTCGGACAGGAAACCAGAGGATTGCGACTAGAAGTGCTTGGCTTCTTGGTCCAAACCGGGCAGCGGGTGGAGAGACCCAGTCGAGCCAGTTGATCCAGCCCTTTGGCTCGGCCTTGGCCAATTCGCCAGCCTCGAGAGTGCCAATATGGGTCTAGACCGTTAGCTTCCAGGGCCTGATTTGGCCCGGATCCACTGGGCAAATTCGATTTGTCTCGGATGGGACTAGTGAAGATTTCGGTCTGGCTGGGATGCCGACTGGATTTCGCTGTTTCGTCCGAGCTGAATTTGTGCAGGCATCTGATAACCATCGTCTGATCTTGATGAATGAATGTCTGGTGGAATACGGAAAACTTACACAGAGGTGTTTGGTCGCGGCCCAGCAGTGTTGGTCTTGCCAGCGTCAGCGACGAGCCAGCCGTTGCGGCCTGCGAGAACAGTGTCAAAAGTCATGAACAGGTACTGTGTGCTGTGTAGTTGGCGATGTGTAAGTGCAATCCGGGTCGTGATGACTCCGGTGAGGGAGCGGGTCTTGGTGGTGGAACGCTTGTCTGGGGAGTGGATTCTGTGCACTTGGCAGGCAGGCAGGGTCAAGCTCGGGGGCAAAATACGTAAACAGTTAGCCAGAAGAAACCATAGCTTCCAGGTTTATACATGACGAGACGCGAGCAGCAACTATCTGCACAGAACTGAATACTTCTCCATGTACATAGTACATCAGCAAACGAAGCAAACGCAAACGCAAACGTAAACTCCTTCACGAACGAGGGCGCGTTTACGGGGCGGGCGGCTGTGGCCTGTGGCCTGTGGGGGAGCGATAGCTCCGGGCAGTGGGGCCGAGGTGCCAGCCGGGACCGCCGGCGAAGAGACATCAGTCGGAGAGGGGCAGGGCCGCCCCTGGTGGCGCGTGCTGGTGAAGGCTTTGTCCCTGAAAGCCATGGTCCCGCGACCTGCTCCGCGCGGCGAATTGGGAAGCAGAGTAAAGACCATTTCATTCTCCGGGCTTTTACTGACATGGTGCGAGCATTTTTTCGAAGTCGCATCTGGGGTCCCCGCATATGCATGGCCTGACGACAGAATGCCATCCAATCTATTTATATTTTTGTCGTATCAGGGACGGCTCCGGCAGCGTGTGTTACAGCGGACACACTTGCAGAGATGCCGCCAGGGTCCTGCCGGAACGCTTCTGACCGAGCTGTTCGTCTGGTTACCACCCAAGCAGTGCCGGAGCACTGCAGACATCACCGTCAGGCAAGACGCCTTCGGGTGGGTTTGGTGCATTGATGCCAGGACCATGGAGGGCCGGCGACACCAGGGTCGTTCGGTCATAACGCCGGGAGCCATATCGAGGGCCGCGAGGCCAAGAAGTGATGTCCTTTACCCATTACGAGACGAGACGAGACGAGACGAAACGAGACAGGTGAAAAAATCCAAACAGGATCCGGGAATTGATCTTAGGGAGAAAGTACCTCGTAAGCCAGGCCGACTTACAAGAGGGGACAGAGCTTCGCAAGAAGACTTATCAGAAAGGCAGGCTCGAGTTAGGCCGTCAAGACGAGGACGAAGCGTCCGCCAGAGCCTATCCTTGGATAGGACTCAGAGGGCATAAGAGAAGGGGAAGGAAGTGAGCAGGACAATGAGGGGAAAAGAGGAAGACGGAGAAAGGACTTCGGCAAACAACATGTCACTGTTCGCCATTGCTAGAAATCATGATGCATTTTCGACCAGAAACTCAGTCAACCGCCAGAACCAATCCATGCGGAACAAATAAGCAGAAGATTTCCCTTTCGCCGCCACAAAACAAGACCTCCGACCCGGTCAGCATGCTCCTGTCAAACATATAGACACTCCGCCCGTGCCCAAGTTCCTCTCCGATGCTCTCGTAAACTCATGTCGTGATGTTCATACCCAAAACGGGCCGCCGACGGGGCCTCGTTCCACTGTCAGTTTTCTTCTCCTGTTTTCGCTTCAATCGACATCCATCTCGTCGACCACCGGAATCGGCAGTGCAACTGTGATGGAGGGATCATCGTCTTCCTCTGACTTCCTTCCGCTATCCGAAGCGGCCTTGCCGTTGTTATTCGAGTGGTTCTCACTCCCACCGGTCACCCCGTTTCCGCCACAGAGCCTGTACTCGCCATCACCCAGGCTCTCGATGATGTTTTCGTCCAGCGCCCACTTTGCTAGCAACCGGTCGACGCCCATCCGGTTGGCCTCGCCCTTTTCCATATGCCGCCCAACATGCTCTGTCCACTCGTCCCACGACCCGGGCCCCTCAAAGACGCTCTGGCAGTCCGGCTTGGGGCAGGCCGACCGCTGGGGCGGCTGTCTCCGGGTGACGAGGCAGGCCGCCTGCATCTCCTTGACGTGGGCATCCCACTCCGCCTGCAGCTTCCCGTCTCCCTTGGAGATCGACTTCTTGATCGCGAATGGTGCGTGCATGCGACGAAGATGCTGCGTGAACAGGTCCTTGCGATTGAACTCGTTTCCCTTACCGTCGGCGCTGCTCTGCGGACACGATGAACACCGGTAGTACTGCAAGCACAAATGCTGCGAGGAGATGTGCCGCTTCCATTCGTTTTTCGACCCAAAGGTGCTCGTGCAGCCGCCAAACGAAAATGCGCAGGGGAATGGTCTCGTATGAGCAGCCGCAATGTGCTTGCGGAGCGATGACGAATCCTTGAAGGGAGCGTGACTACAATGGTCGCACCGGACTTCCTGCTTCGGGGTCTGCTTCTGCAAGGGCTTCCTTGCCTTTGGTTTTGCAGACGGCGTATGGGATTCGGCGTCGTACAGAGTGCTGTCCATGCCTGATTCGATGCCTTCGGGCGGGGAGCCTGGATCGCCGGCGTGTCTGACGGCAATGCTGTCACCTACCCGCGTCGTTTGCCGTTCGAGCGTTGCCGGGGCATCATCGCCGATGTGCCGGACATGGCTCAATGCCTTCAGCCCTTCCGCCGCCTCTTGCATTTCTGCCGACTCTTCCACCTCATCTTTGGGGCCAACGGGCGGGGTTTGTCTAGGACTGGTCTGAGAGGGTGTTGCAGGCGTGGCGGCTACCGCTGCCTTGTTGAGACGACGCCGTGGCGTCCCCTTTTGAACAGAAGAATATTGAGCCGAGGTCTCGCTGCGATGGGCGGAGGCGCTACGTTTGAGGGAGTGGCCATCCTCGGCGTCTTTTAAACCCAATACGCCGCCGGGATTCGAGTTGACAAGACGCTGGTAGAGGTGGATCATGTTGTGAGAGCTGATGTATCCCAGGAAACAGCACACCTTGTCGTGCTGAACGATGTTCCAAACACTGTGTGGCATCGAGATTAGCAGCATGGTGGGAGGGCCCAGAAACATCCCCTCCACGGTAATTTTGGACGAGGTAGGCGGCAGGTTGTGCAGCCACTGGTTGAAAAAGGCCATGTCGGGACTGGCGTCGCCGACAAACGTGGTGCATACAAGCACCCTCTGCTCGTCAAGGGTCATGTCCAGAACTTCTTCTGGAATCAGGGGCCGATCCTTCAGCTTCGATCCCCAAGCATTCTGGGGATCAGCGTCGGCGGAGTGGGGAGGCGATTGAAGTTGGGCGGTCTTTGGGTCCAGGGGCACCAAGATGATCCCCTGACCTTTCGCGGGCGTCAGGGTGAAGAAGGCTGGCGACCTTTCAGCAGCCGGGTTCCCTTTGGCAGACCCGTTTGCCAACTTTCCAGGCGCCTGCGCGCTCTCCTGTGGCCTTTGCTGCCGTAGGTCGTCGGCAAGTTTCGGCACACTGAAGGGCCGGCCCGAAAGGCTGAGTTTCTGGAGCGTCTCGGCTAACGTAGCCGTGAAGGAGCGTGGCCCAGGGTCTAGGGAGACTTGGTCGGGGGTGTAGGCCGCAATCGCTTGCTTGGCCCCGTGGCTGCCGGCAACAGGGGCATCGCGGATAGCACATGAGTCAATCAGGAGCAGAATCTCGGACTGGGCGTCCTCAAACAAGCAGCGGACACCGTCCCACTTCAACTTTGCCGCATCTTCGCGAGAGTTACTGGGGGAAGAGGTTAGCACGTCAAGCAGGGTACGTGTACGCGGTCCACAGCACCCACCATGCCCAGTACAGCTGGTTGTCAGGTCCAACATAACCGTGGCCGGCGTAGTATATGATCAGCAGGTGATCCGGTCGGGCGTTGTCCAGGAAAGACGCCATCTGCACCCCAAGCTTGATGCTCGGGTTCGGCACGGTAGGAATGGTCCACTTGTCGGTGTGGTAGTGGTAGCGCTCGCGAAACACCTTCTCCAGAGCCAGGAGGTCCTTCTCCACCGAGGTGTCCTCCTCCCATCGTAGCATCAACACCGACACGCTGGTGTGCTTGGGTTTCAAGGTCTGTTGCTGTATATACAAGGCGGCATCCTGGAGGTGTCGGGCGAAAGCCTCGAACTCGTCGCGCTCGGGGAGTCGCGGAACAGCTTCGGCATGCGGGTGGTGTTGTGCGGGTAGCTAAGGGGCGTGTTAGTGCCAAAAACAACACCAGCAGCAGCGTGTGTCACTGTAAATCTACCCACCTGATCCTGCGGGAAACCGTGTGGTGGCGGCTGTGCCTGGGTCTGTGTTGTTGGTGGGAGTGCAGAGGCCGGAGGCTCGGGGACCTTGGGGGCTAGCCTCCTCCGCTTCGAAGAGGGCTCCATGGTCCGGAGCCGCAGCCGGAAACGGCGGGTTCGAAGCGTTAATGGGCGGAGAACGCGGGAGCGGGAGCGGGAGAGGGACTAGATGTTGACGTGATGGTCGAGGCAGCCGACGGCAGGGGGGGGGGGTCGTCAGGCTACGGTGCGGATGCTGGTGGCTTCCGCTCGAACGCGCAGGGGAAATGGCGGGAAAATGGCAGCACAGCAAAGAACAGGATCGAATTGGCCGCAGGGAGTGAGGAGAAACGGCGGAAAAGTGAGGTGAGAGCGTGCGGCCACACAGGGGGGACGGGGGAGGCGGGATGGTGGGCAACACTTGTAAGGCTGTGCAGAGCTTCGTTGAACCACTCGGCTCTGAATTAGCCTTGTGGTCCATTGAGCGAGCAGAGCCGGCCTTGGGGCAAGGAGGGGGAGCGGGGCTGACATTCTGCTCCGCAGCCACTCAGCGGCTGCCAACTGATCACGGCGCACGGGCCAGGTGTGATTGACTGGCTCGGCTGCCCAGGATGAGGCCCTGGCCCCGCTTCCCAGTTCCGGCGCGTTCTTCCAGCGCTCCCAGAACCCAGAAGCCAGCTGCAACGGCAGCCCGAAATCCATGGAGCCAAAAGACAAAAACCCGATCAAAATCGAGAGATTCCCATCGCACTCTGGAACACGGAAGCACGGGATTTCCACCGAGTGGGAGGTCTGCGCAACCTTGTTTCTCGCCTTTTTCTTTTATTCTCCTCCCCCCCTCTTCTCGTCTCTCTGCGTCTTCGACTTGTGGCGGGTTTGCCCCGCCCGCAGCTGCATGGCAGGGCGGGTGTTCGCTCGCTGCGATGGCGGGAAGGGTGGTGCATGCGGCCGGGAGGCAGATGAGATCGGGGCCATGGAAGGTCGTCCTTCACGCAGCAAGCTCGGAGCTCGACGCAGCTTGTCCAGACAACGCCAACCTCGACGACAACGACAACCCCCATTTCACCTTGAGCAGCAGCCCGATACTCCTCCCCAAGCTGCATGCATGCGTCTCTGCCCAACCTTAATCCCCTCGCTTCGACCCATCCATGTCTCTGTTCTGTCTCGGGCCTCAACTCGTTCGGGTGGTTGATGAAAAAGACGAATCAGGCCAGCGATGCGGCCATGCATGGCGAGGCCCGAGTCTGCCAGAGCTGCAGTGGCCGCGTCGTCTCATTGGAGAGTGCCAGCCTTCTGCCTGCAGCTACCATTGGCACAGCGCTGCCAGTTCATCAGTTTCTCGAGAGGCGCTCCACTCAGACGATTCAAAGAACCAGGAGCTTCTTGACCGCCACCACTGGACCGACCGCCCTCGCTGCCACCTGTCGATTCTCACAACCCGGCGCCCACGCCCAGTCTATTCCCTCGTTGGCTCTCGTGGGCCAGGGCAGTCGGTTCTCGGTGCTGGAAGTCATGGGCATGGCAGCAGCCCGATCTCTCCCAGTGTCTCACCCGAGACCGAAGCCGGCCGCCGCAGGCGCCCGACCTACTATGTAAGAGCTCCCTCAGCCTTTAGGTCTGCCTCCAGCGCGCCAATCACATCTGTAGCTGGGCACGTTAGCTCAGCCGAACTCGCGCGGCGTGTTGGATCTATCCCCTCTTTTGCCCAAATCCGCAAGCTGTGGTTCCCAAGGTCCGCAAGCTCCATCGTCCATACTGCCGGCATATTTCTTGCACACGCCCAGAGAACGACGCGTTTCCTCGTCGTCCCTGGCCTAGGAGTTTGGCGGGGACAGGCGAGTTGCTGAACCAACTTCCCAATCTAGGTCCTACTCCAAAGTTTGTACTCCCGGACGCATGTTCCACCGCCGGTTGTGCCTTTCAAAATGTACGCGGCTGAGCAACCCCTCTCAGCTGGCCAAAATTGTGTGCCACCCTGCACATTGAGCGAATTACTTGCGCAGTCCATCCGAGAAGGGCGCATGGGACAAGCGTAGTGCCTGCTTGAGGCCGAAGCCCTTTCCTCAGAGAGCTCTTCCGTGCAAGCCCCGGTTACCATGACGGTAGCTCAAATAGACAAACAAAGCTCAGAACCAATTGCTTGTGTGTCTCGGATCAATGAGGACTTCTACGAGGCTTGGCCGACGCAGTGTGGCCGGATAGTGTGGCTTGACTGGCCGCCAAGCCCCCTGGATTGAGCATCGCCCCCTTTTTTTGCGTGCCCGCCTTTGTTTACAACCATCCCACCAGATCATGTCAGTTGCGTGGCGTGTCACTTCGTCCCTTCAGCCGACTCGAAACGGGTAGAATGGGTATCAAATTCTCCAACAGCGCTCTAAAATCTTCGGTTCGACAGCTGAACTTTCCAGCCACGAGCAGCACGAGCATCACATCACATCGCATCAGTCCATGTTCCCTTGCCCATAGAGTCCCTTCCCCTTCCCCACGTCTCTCCTCTGCTCGTCGCCAAACCCCCTGCTCGGCCTCCTGCCGTGAACCCTTTCCCCACCACTGCCCTCCCTAGGACTCCCGCTGCTCTCCCGCCACGCCGTGCTCCTCCCAGCAGCCCCCTCGCCGCCGGCCCCGCTCAGGGGGCTGGCCGACTCCCTCGCATCCCCGGCCAGCCACCGCTGCAGGCTCAGCGCGGCCTCCATGACGGCGCTCGCAATCTCCCAGTTGTCCATGCCCATCTGGAACAGGCTGATGTTGAGCATGCCCTTGACGAACCGGTCGTGCGGCTGCGCCGCCTTGCCGCTGGGCACGATCGGCAGCAGGATCCAGTTGAGCACCCCGAGCAGCGACCTCCACGTCGACAGCGGCACCCGCCACGCCGTCGTCCACAGCGACAGGAACTCATCCGCCGTGACCACCTGGCTGAAGGGCCGCCGGAGCATGATCGCCCGGCTGTAGAGGAGGGCCGCCTGTCGGACGGCTTGGTAGACGTGGTCGGGCTCCGAAGGGCCGGTTTGGTCGGTGGTGTTGGTGGCGGTGGGAGCGGGGGAGGGAGAGTGAGGTGGTGGTTGGGGCCGCTCGTGGGCTTGCGGGATCGGGGTGTGCGTCGATGCCCGGCGCGGGCTGGGGTGCTGCTGTGGGTGCTGGGGCCGAGGGGGTACGAGGCCTGGTGTCGGCTGTTGTTGATGGTCGTCGCGCGGCTCTGGCATCGCCGAGGAGCCCCGGCTGACGCTCATGGAAGGGCTTGCTGCTGACGGCCGTCGCGCGGCAGGCGATTCCTCTGGGAGGCCTGAGATGCGCTCGTGGATCCAGGCCGATGTGGTGTGGACCTTTTGGAGCTCCTTTGCCGATGGGTGCTCCGGGAGCGCGAGGACCGCGGCGAGGAGAAAGCGCATGTCGTCGAGGATGGATGCGACGGCGGGGTGGATGTGGAGAGCAGTGTCGCAGGAGGAGAATTGAACGAGGGTGGAGACTAGGGGGGTGTTGAGAGCGAGGCGAAGGGGTATTGGCGCGTTATCTCGGAACTCGAACTCGGGCCCTCCTCGCAGGAACGGCGGGACTTCGGCGGACAGGGCAATGGCGACGTCGCATCTACTCGGCCCCTGGGTCAGTATCGGTCACTCGGCGAGGAAATCCGGCGTAGTGGAAAGGCAACGCACGATATTGCGAGCTTGCTGATCAACCCGTGCAGACCAAGCATGCGAAACCCTCCTCGGAATCTGATCATCTCTCGAAGGCCACGCAAGTGAGCGCGCAGGTCGGCGGCGTTTCCCCAGAGCCTATGCGAGAGTCAGCGTTCCGCTTTCTCTTTCTCCCCCCCTTTGCAGGGCAAATAAGGGGAAGCCACCCTCATCCAGGGTGCTCAAAACCGCGGATTACGTACCACTCATCCAGAATAACCTGTCCCACCCCCACTATGACCTCGTCGCTCGCGGAGGGCTGAGACCGGATATGCTCATTCAAGAGCTTGATCACATGCCCCTTGTGGGACATGGCGGCCGTCCTTTCGACATGGCCCGTGTCGGTCAGGAAGCAGGCGGCTGAGTAGATGGCCACGTGCACCAGCAACTGCGAGTTGACACAGTACGGGACGAAGTACTTGATGTATGGATTCGAGGCTTCGGGGTTGCCGTCTAGCGAGGCGGTGAACTGGGAGAGGAACTTGACATCTGCCGCAGGGGGAGCCCGAGTCAGCAAGTCGACCCTCGGATGTCAAGACTCGGAAGCAGGCGGGCTGGGCGGGCGCGGCTGGCTGGACTCACAGATTGACAGAAGCTCCGAGTTTTGCATCGCTTGCGCTACCGGCGCCTGGAGGATCTCTTGTCCTGGATTTGCAAGGGGCCAGGGGAAGCCGCTGGGGTCCGGAGGCATGGACGGCACCAAAGTCCAGGCGCTGTACGGGGCCCAGCTGGAGCCGGTCCACTGGTTCTGGCCCGTCCGGTACGCGTGAAGAGTCCTGATGGCATCGTGGACCTCGTCTGAGTGTGCGGTGCAGCCTTCCACGCAGCCCATGATGGAGATGAAGTTGCTCTGCTGATCGGTGCTCCAGGTGTACTGTCCGGCCGAGGTTGGGGTCAAGGACCGTCCAAGAAAGTCGCACCCGGGCCAGTTTGACAGCATATCGCCCACATCCTCGCTGTTGCCTTGATGGCCCCAGGGGGACAAATGCGGCGAGGGTTGGGGGACTGAAGGCCGCCGGAGAGCTTCGTCAAAACCACCACCCCTCTGAAGGGTGGGCGGGGACAAGGAGACGGCAAAGGCTGGACGTTGTGGGACCACTACGGCGCTTGGACGCCTGTCTCTCCTCCAATGTGAGCAAGATGTTCGCTGCCGCCTTGGGGGCTTTCTCGCGTAATAGGTGTAATAAGTGGGATTTGACACACCTGCTGCTTGGCTTGTACTCGCAGAGCGGTTGTGGAAACCGCCTCGCACAATTGCCGCATGGGTTTCCTTGGTTGCACTACGCGGGACACGCAGCAGGAATCAACATGATGCTCTCTCTCTCTCTCTCTCTCTCTTCTCTGGCACGACGGGGGTTGGTACACACAGCAGCCGTTCCGATGTCTCAAATCAGAAGAAAAAAAATGGGGGGGCTTGTTGTTTCCCAAACCCACTTCCGGGCATAATTTTCGTTGGAGACTTTGCTGAGACAGGTGACGAGGAAATGGCACTTTACCTTTTGCTTCCTCCGCCTGCACTCCCCGCACGACGTTGTCGTCCTCTCGGCACGTGGTGGTCGTGGCACGGGGGGCTGCATTGGTTCGGACATGGCTCTGTTGGGGACGACGACGACGACCTCGACTTGTTTTTCCCCCCCAGACGACACCTGCATTGGATGGCGGCCGTAGGGCTGACTTATAAGGGAGACCTCTGTTTGGGGCTCAAACAAAGGTGGGCAGATCAGGCGAGAGCATGCAAGTCTTCGGGGATTGGACTCCTTGGGACTAGCGTGTAAGTCGCCGGCTGGTTCAGGGCCCCTGGGGAGCCGCTGGGAATTCGGTCCCGCCGCTTGAGGTCAGGGATGAGGAATAAAAAGCTTGTTTTGGGACCGGACGGCGGGGAGGGTTGTCAGGGCATGGCAGGACATGGCAGGGCATGTCAGGGCACAGGACGGCGGCGCAGACTGGGGGTTCCGGCTGGCCTTTTAATTGCCTGCCCAGAGACGTCGGGGTATTTTTGGAACAGGGGAACGAGGCGATGAATGACCGGATCAGACAAGCTGATGACCAGACAAGCTGAAGGGTGCTTAGCTGGCATCATGCCTGGCTTCTCAAGACTCAGATGCGGCAGCGTTTCCCACGGCCCTTGGATGGCTCAGATGGCAAGCAGGCTGGCCACGGCACTTGGCCGAGGCGGTGCCGCTAGTTCGCTTCCCATCTCAACCCTGGCCCCAAGCGGTGAGTGGCTTGCCTGCTCGGGGAGGCGCCAGCGCCGGACGAGCTGGGTTCCGGAGATGGCTGCCGCCAAGACACACAAGGGAGGAGGGCAAGCCTGAAGCCAAATGTCGTAAACCGGCGTGATTCTGAAGCGAAGAACGAAACCGGAGACGGTCGAGGGAGGGGCGTTCGTTAAGGTGTAGGCCCACATGGTTGTGGCGCCCAGCAGCACATGGGCCAAGAGCACCACCGAGAAGGGGCGGGGTGGCCCGTCCTGGAGAGTCTAGACCCGTCCATCGTCAGGCGGCGGCGAGCTCCCCGCTTGAGTCTAACGTCAATGTTATCGTGAACCCGTCGGCAACTGGCGTGCGGTACCACAAGCGGAATATTGCCACCGGGACAAGCAATGCAGGTGTGGGTGACACTGGTCGCCCGCGAGACAGGTGGCTTGGACCCGACCAGCTGGGAGTCTACATAGTAGTGGAGGAGAGACTACATAGTACCCACCATGTGCTCAGGGGGTAGAGAGAGACGCCGACGACAAGCCAAACACCCCAGGGTGCAAAAGGTGGCGTCAAGATCGAAACATGCATGCGAGGTTGCCGACGCCGTCGACGCCGTCTCGTCGCTGCTTTCTCCGGAGCTGCGTCCCCGGGCACGACCAGGGCGAGCGAGAAGGGGGGCGCGGCGCCCAGCGACGCCCCGCGGCGGAAATCATGAACAATCTCAGTGAGACAGTGCGTGCGACGGACGACGGAGCATGGACCAATGGATATCCAGCACCCGTGCCCATCCCACTGGCACCCCGCCAGAGCCCCGGGGCTTGGTGCCGGAGGGCTGAACCGC
>FTIZ01005372.1_pt2 | contig 11889 bp, 11 predicted proteins | sample 1658381 | NCBI WGS metagenome assembly FTIZ01 (sample SAMEA3914822, study PRJEB12502) | metagenome | biome: forest; material: soil | place: USA | collected 2012-03-12 | depth 0.1 m
CGGGCAAGACGGGTGACGCAGAAGCGCTGCTGGCCCTGGGTGAGGTGCTGAAGAGCGGCGAATACGGCGTCACCGACATCGAACGGTCGAAAATCCTGATCCGCCAGGCGGCCGAAAAGGGCAACGGTACGGCCGCCTTCGTGCTCGATTACCCGGTCTTCGACGGCCCGCCCTGGGCCGATCCCTTGCCCTATCCGGCGCCGTCCGGCGACAATGTCGACGCGCTGCGCTGGGCCCGGGCCATGAGCTACCGGCTCACGGGTCACGACCGCACCGCCAACGAACAGCGGATAACGGCCCTGCTCAAGGCCGGATACGGGGCGCATCTCACCTCCGACCGGCGGCTGTTCGAAGCGATGCTGATCCAGGCCCGCCAGCCGGACAGTTCCGCATCGTTCGACTCTGTCGGCCGTTACTATCTCGAAGGCAGCGGTGTGGCGCCCGATGCCGCCCAGGCCGAATACTGGTTCCGCCGCGCCGCCGATATCGACGCCCCGCAGATCCAGGTCGAGGTGGCGGAACACTATGAAAACGGCGATTTCGGCCCGGGCCGCGAAGCCATGGCGCGCATCTATTACCAGCGCTATGCCGACAAGCTGCGGCCCTATGCCGACCAGGGCAGCGAGATCGCCCAGTCGCAGCTGGGCAATCTTTACGACACGGGAAAACTCGACGTGCCGGACGCCGATGTCCGCGCGGTCTACTGGTACAGGAAGGCGGCGAAACAGGGCGAGCCGGGCGCCGAGATCGGCCTGGGACGTATGTTGATCGCTGGACGCGGGACGGCGAAGAACGTCGCGGCGGGCGTGCGCTGGCTGACCCTGGCCGCCGGAAAAGGCCATATATCCGGCGATGTCGGCTACGATCGGATGTCGGAGGCGCAGCAGGTGCTGGGCGAGTTTTACCTGGCCGGCCACGACTACGCGCACGCGGCCTTCTGGCTGGAACTGGCCTATGAGACGCGGATGTCCGGCGATTCAGAAGAGGCGATGGCGCGCGGCACGCTGCTGACGGACGAGGACGCCGCCTGCCGGGCGCATATGACGCCTGAGCAGATCGCGCGCTCGAAGGCGCAGGTCGACGCCTGGCTCAAGGCGCATAAAGCGCCGGAGGAGTAGGGCGCCGCGATCGGTTGAGTCGGGCCGAAACCGTGCTCAGTGCGAGTTGGTTTTCGCGTAGAAGACGCTCCAGAACAGCCACGCCAGGAAACAGGCGCAGACCGCGACATAGACCTGATCGCCGATCGCCAGGACCGGCGCCAGGGTGACGGCCAGATGCGCGTCGCTCCTGATCCAGGCCTTGGCGCACAGATAGACGCCAAAAATTACGGCGCAGAGGGTTTCCAGCACGACGGTCAGGCCGAAGCGCGGACGCGGCCCGATGCCATCTGGCAGCGGTGGTACAGCGTCGCCGCGACGGCGGGCGCGGGCCTTAAGCACACTGCCTGCGACCAGGATGACCGCGATCATGACCGCCATGGCGGCGGCCATCCATTCGGCCGTGCTCATGGCCTGCGCGGGTGTCCGGTCGTAGACGTCGATGGCCACGATGTAGCGCCAAGCGGGGACGAGCACCACGCCCAGGATGACGATCAGGACGATCCTAAGCGGCGTCAGAGGGTGTCTTTTCCTGGAGTTCATGCCGGGGCTCCTTAAAAGCGGTCGGTCAGGCTGCCGGGCTGGGCGTCGCGGATATTCGCCAGCTCCTTTTCGCGCGCCTTGACCGTACGAATGAGGCCGTACATGGGCAGCAGCCAGAAGGTCAGGCCGTAAAACAGGGCGAGGGACAGCGACTTCCAAAAGCCCGCGCGGCGCCGCATGAAGATGAAATCGACGATGGCCGTGATCACCATCGGTGCGACCAGCACGGCGAAGCCTATCGGATGGTGTTGGATACCAAGCCGGATGCGCTCCACACTATGGGCCCATTCGGCCCGCAACGCGTCTTCGATACCGGTCATCGCGTCCTCCCCTCGGACTCGTTCCGTGACGACGCTACTACTCAGGCTGGCATCTGTAAACTGGTCAGCGAGTCCGGCAGAGGGAAGCGCTGGGATTTCAGGGGTATGACATCAATTGCCCATGCGCCGGCTCACCGTATCGGCCAGGCTTTGCGCCTCGGCGGCGGTATCGACCGGCGGCAGAGACAAGAGTTCACCGGTGCGCAGTTTCAGCTTCACGCGGTGAATGGTGCGCGAATTGTTGCGCCACTCGTGGGCGATGGCCTCGGTGACATCGCTCAGCGGCCAGACGCGCTGGGTGCTGCTGTTGAACAGCCATGAGGTCCGCACGATCCGCGCCGTTTCGATCGACCATTCGGTAACGGGCGCGAAGATAACGCCCGCCGCGATGATGATCAGGACCACGCAGAGGGCGAGCATCAAACCGTGCTCGACCAGGTGCAGCCACAGGCCGGGCAGCGATTGCGGCGCGTAACGGATGCCGGCGGCGGCGATGTGGTAAACCGGCCCGGCGCGCGATATGGCCATCTCCGCGCCGAATGTTACGCCGGCAAAGACCAGCCCGCCCAGGGTGAGGATCATGAGTATGACGCCGAACAGCCGCGACAATACCGGCGGCCGGTAACGCAGCACGATCCGCCCGTCACTGTCCGGTGTGATGTCCTGATTGAACGACATGATCCCCCCTGTGGGCGGTAGTCTAGCCGTGTTTGGCGGCATGACAAAGGGGTGTTGACTCGTTGTCTACCTTCTAGTAGGTAGATTACGCATTCAAAGGAGACTGATCATGGCCAAAGACACCCCATCCACCCCATCCTGGCTGACCGCCTATGCCTTTTTGCGCGCCGGCGTGTCGGCGGCGTGGATCGCCGCTGCCGTCGTGGCGGGCAGACAGTCAACTGAAATAGCGGCGATCCTGCTGGTCGCCTATCCGGCTTGGGACGCGCTGGCCAATCTGATCGACGCGCGTATGAGCGGCGGTTTGCGCGCCAATTTCAGCCAGGGCCTCAACGTCATCGTCAGCCTGATCACCGCCTGTGCAGTGGCCTATGCTTTGACGCTGAGCATGAAGGACGTGCTGCTGGTCTTCGCCGCCTGGGCGTTTTTCGCCGGGCTGTTCCAGCTGGTGACCGGCGTGCGGCGCTGGAAGTCGGGCGGGCAATGGGTGATGATCCTGAGCGGCGGGCAGTCGGCCTTGGTGTCGTTCGTCTTCGTCCAGGGCGCGCTGAAAACGCCGCCGGCCGGCATCGAAGCCGTCATTCCCTATGCGGCGCTGGGCGCGATCTATTTCCTGATTTCGGGCATCTGGCTGGCGGTCAAGGCGTCGCGCAAGCGCTTGAAGACGGGGGCGGCGTAATCTATATCGCCGCGTGAGAGGCAAGGTTTAAATGGCATTGACGGGAACCGCGGACAAACTGGTCGACGAGGCGGCGCGACTGATCGTGCACGGCGGCTATAATGGCTTCAGCTATGCCGACCTGGCCGACCATTTCGGCATCCGTAAAGCCAGCATCCACCACCATTTCCCGTCCAAGGTCGATCTGGTGGTGGCGGTCGTGGAACGCGGCCGCAAAGGCATCCAGGGCCATATCGCGGCTTTGGACGAAGGCGCGCCCAAGGCGCTGGACCACCTGCTCGGCTATACCGGCTATTGGGAGCGCTGCATCCTGGATCAATCGACGCCGTTCTGCCTGGCGGGCGTGCTGGCGGCGGAAATGCCCAACCTGCCGCCGGAGATCGCCGCCGCGGTGAGGGGCCATTTCGACGACCTGCGCCGCTGGATCGAACGCGTGCTGATTCTGGGCGTCGAACAGGGAACGCTGCGCCTGGAAGACACGCCGCAGGCCGAGGCGCGGACCTTTATCGCCGGGGTCTACGGCGCCATGCTGGCGGCCCGCGCCTTCGACGACCCCACCCGTTTCAGCGAGATCGTCGATGCCTTTATCCGCCGGATACGGGTGGCGTAACCTTCGGGTTAATCCGGGCCGTCTTCGAGGCGGGAGCGCGGCTTTCGCGCCGATCGGGCGCCTTACGTTCCGGCGTGATGGGTGGTCTTGGTCCGGTTGCCAGCGGAATCGTATTCGTAATAGACGATCGACCCGTCCGCATAATCGACTTCTATGACCCGGCCTAAGGCGTCGTACTTGTAGGTCGTCGTGCCCGCCTGCGCCATTCCAGCGACCAGAAAATTGGACAGTACCAAAGACAATAAAGCGACTTTAAAGGTCCGCATGGCTCTTTGCCCCCTGACGTTTTCACAAATGAAAATTTGCTGATAAAAAATTCGTCAAAAAAAATATACACCTTCCTGGTTGCATGGCAAGGCGATTCGTGTTGTCTTTTACGCGAAATTACGGTTTCGGGACAGGGGGATGAAGATGGCGACCACGCGTCGTATTGGCTTTATTGGTATCGGTTTGGTATTTTCGGTGGTTGCGGCTGCGCCGGACCTGGCCGGGGCGCAGGTCACCGGACCACCGGGCGGCGGCGGTGGCTCGACCGCCTCGCCGACGCCGGGACCGTCGCTGAGCGGGGCGTCGACGCCGCCGGCTTTCGTGAGCAAGGACGAACTGGGCATCGATTTCGGTCAGGGCGATATTCAGTACAGCCTTCCCCTGGTCTCGATCGGCGCCCAAGGCACGCACTCTCTCTCCGCCACCTATCAGAATTTACCCGGTACGGACGAAAATACCGGCGCCATCGATTACAACGGCGATCCCTATATGGGGGTGATGTCGTACCGGGTCAGTGTCGGCAATTCGACCGAGATTTTCACTACCAGCGGGAGCACCTATGTCTCGACCCAGGGGACGGGTTCGACCCTGACCTTCGACGCCGTCAGCAATACCTGGACCTACACCAAGAACGACGGCACGGTGGCGGTCTACGCCAAGTCGATGGCGGGGCAGCTGCAGATACCGTCAAACCAGGGCGTTCTGACCTCGGTGACCTTTCCCACCGGAGAAAAATTCACCTACTATTACAAGACGTTCAGCGGTCCTTATGTCCGGTTGCGGTCCGTGGTGTCCAATCGCGGCCTGATGCTGAAATATACCGGCCAGGCCGACACCACGGCGGGTTTGCGCGTTACCGCCGTCAACCTGGCGGTCGACTATTGCGATCCCAATGCCGACGCCTGCACCGGCACCAGCCAGTCGTGGCCCAGCGCCTTCCTGGCCAACCCGACCTCGACCAGCAACACGGTCGGCAGCACCAACTATTACGCCCTGACGCGGCTGACGACCAATCCAGCCGGCAAGGTCAGCAAGCGCATCTATAACCAGAACGTCACCTTCTACGGCTCGCAGACCAAGACATCGAACATCGTCAATGTCGTCGATGAAACCAACCGTACCGAAACCGTGGCCTATTACGACATCTGGACGCAGGAATCAGCGCCCAATATCAACGAGGGGCGCGTCAATTCGGCGGTCTTCGGCTCGACGCTCAGCCGAAGCTATTCTTGGAGCGGCGCCGGCCCGATCAATCATCCGTTTTTCACCGGTGGCGGCTCGCTGGGAGCGGGCACCAACGGGGCCTCGACCGGCGCCGCCATGAAGCTCAACAGCGCCTATGTCGAGCAGGTCGCGGTGACGCAGGCGCTGGTCCAGGGGGTAACGACCTCATATAAGCGCGACAGCTATGGGCGGGTATACGAAATCGACCGCTCCGACGGCGACTACGACGTCTATACCTATGACGGCCGGGGCAATGTCACGCAGATAAACCACAAGCCGCGCACCGGGTTTTCCGACGCCGATATCGTCTACAAGGCGACCTATCCGACGACATGCACCAACTATAAATCGTGCAACAAGCCGACGGCGACCTTCGACGCCAAGAACAACGAGACCGACTATACCTATGACGGCAACGGGTTGCTGCTGACGCGCACCGATCCGGCCGACAGCAACGGCTTGCGCGCCGTAACGACCTACACCTATACCGGCAAGTACGCGCAGATCAAAACCGCCGGGGGCGGCACCGCCAATGCCGACAGCCAGATCTATGTCCTGACCAAGGTGACGACCTGCGCCACCGGGCCCGGCTGCCTGTCGGGATCGACCGATGAACGCGTCACGACCTATGACTACAATAACAATCTCTACGCTTCGGTGTTGACGGTGTCGGGCAACGGCCTGTCGGCGACGACGACGACGACCTACGACAGGATGGGCGACGTGGCGGCGGTCGACGGACCGCGCACCGATGTCGACGACATCGCTTACACGACGCGTGATATCATGCGCCGGCCCGTCTACGAGATCGGCCCGGACCCCGACGGCACCGGCCCGCTCCAGCGCAAGATGATTCACCACGTCTACGACGATGCTGGCCACGAAACATCGACAGAAACCGGCATCGGCACCTCGACCGACGGCTCGGGCTTCGTGCGCAAATCCTATGTCCAGACGACATACAACGACGCCGGGCTGAAATCGCGCACCGCCACCTATATCGACGGCAACGCCACGCCGCAGGCGGTGACTGACTATTCCTACGACCCCTCCGGCCGCAATTTGTGTACGGCGGTGCGTATGAATATGGCGTCGGTCGGATCGTCGCCGGTCGATGCCTGCACCCTGACGACGGCCGGCAGTTATGGTCCGGATCGTATCACCAAAAATCAGTACAACAGCGGCAGCCAGGTGACGGAAGTCGACCAGGCCGTTGGCACGACGATCCAGCGCGCCTATGCGCGGTATGCCTATACGGGCGACGGGCTTAAACAGAGCGAAACCGACGCCAACGGCAACAAGACGACCCTGGTTTACGATGCCTTCAACCGCCTCAGCCAGGTGCAATATCCGTCTTCCAGCATCGGTTCGGGCAGCAGCAATACCGGCGATTACGAAGCCTATGCCTATGATCCCAACGGCAACCGCAGCTGGTGGCGGCACCGCGACAACCGCTATACCTATTACAACTACGACAACCTCAACCGCGAAATCCTGCACTATGTGTCGGACGGTTCGATCGCCAATATCTATACCGGCTATGACCTTCTGGGCCATGTCCTGTACCGGCGTTTCGGCTCGACCTCAGGCACGGGCACGTCCTACAGCTATGACGGCCTGGGCCGTCTGTCATCGACCACCGATATGAACAGCAAGACCGTGGGGTATCAGTACAATCAGGCCTCGGCGCGGACACAACTGACATATCCGTCCGGCCTTTACGTCACCTATGCGCTGGACAGCCTCAACCGCGTCAACAACGCCCTGTTGTCGAACGGGCGGCAGCTTTACGCCATCGCCTATGACAATCTCGGCAACCGGCGCAAACTGAACCGCGTCAACACAATCGGCGCCGGCGAAGACCCGTCGGCCTGCGTCACCAATACCGACGCCACGTGCTATGGATACGACGCATTGGGCCGGCTGACCAGCCTGTCAGACGATTTCAACAATACCGACCACGACGTCACCTGGACCTTCGGCGGTTATAACCCGGCCGGACAGCTGACCAGCGTCTCGGCCTCGACCAACATCTTCGACTACAAGGAAACGTCGAACGCCATCGACAACCCCAGCTATGACGGTCTGAACAGAGATGCGCGCCTGGTGCCCCCGACCGGTGTCTGCGGCAGCGGCGGTTACGACAGTCGCGGCAACATGATCTGCGACGGCCTGACCTCGCGTAGCTTCACCTATGACGTCGACAACCGGCTGACCGGCGGTGTCGGCTATGGCAACAGTGTCGGCCTGGCCTATGACCCCGAAGGCCGGCTGTCGTCATATACGGTCAATGGCGGGGTTACGACCTTCCTCTACGACGACACCAATCTGATTGGTGAATATCCCGCCAGCGGCGCCACGCAACAATACTATTATGGCCCCGGTACCGACGAACCGATCGTGGCCTTCGACTCGCAAAACTACAACCTGTTGTGGGACGACTATCACGGGTCGATCATCGGCCTTAGCTCAGACGGCGGCACCCTGGCCGATGCCAATCTCTATCGTTACAGCCCCTATGGCGAGCCGCGCAACGCGTCCAACGGCGATGGCTGGGCGGGTACGCGCTTCCGCTATACGGGGCAGGCGGCCCTGCCGGAACTGAAAGTGTATTTCTACAAGGCGCGCGGATACGACCCGCTGTACGGACGTTTTCTGCAAACCGATCCCATTGGCACCAAAGATGATCTTGATCTTTATGCGTATGTTGCCGGAGATCCGATCAACAGGGCGGATCCAACGGGAAATGAAGCCGGTTGTGTAAGCAACAATGGGACATGTGGCGTCGGGAACAATCCAAACGCTGCGCCCGGTACGACCGTTATTATCACGGGGGGCGGGCAGGGGAACCTGGCTGCCGGTGGTGTGGGCGGTCACGCATCTGTTCAGGGTGGGGTGGCGATCGATAACCAGGGCACGGTTAAGCCGGTCGTAACCGGTAGCGCCGGCCCCGAAGCGGGGGCTAAAACCGGCGGCGGCCCGGTTGTGAGCGTTACAATCGCCAACGGCCACGTAAACGATCAAAGAGGCACAAGCACCGGTGCAACTGTGTCCGGAGGTGCCGTTTCGGTTGGCGGCAGCCACGGAACCAACACGAATGGGCAGGACGTCAATGCGGTCACTGTCAGTGTGAGCCCCGGGGTGGGGGGCAGTGTGTCGCAGGACAATAACAAAACAATCGTGGTGGATACGCCAAAGCAGGCTCCCGGGCAGTCCACGGCCGGAGCGCCAAAAATGGTTTCATGCATTCCGAGTGTCGGCTGTGTTCGTTGATAGTGAGGCTCTCAACCGGGTTTCACTTGAGTTGCAGGCTCGCGGGCTTTAATTTTCGCGCGGTGAGTGGCCGGCGACTCATGAAAGCTCTCAGCCTTTGCAGTCATGAGGGCTGAGAATTTCAGGATATGCCGTATTGGGATGTGGTGATGCTCTGTTGCCGTTTTTTCTGTCGGACGACGGGAGGCTTTCATGATTAAACGTGTATCATTTTATGTGCTGATCGCATGCGCGACTGTTTGCATGTTGTTTGGTGGATATATCGCAAATAAGGTAACTGTTAGAAATGTAAATTCTCCGTCATCGATTTATAATATTAAGTATAAAGCTCGGGGAGGGGATGTATATATATCGAATACGGAAAACATCCTCATTATTTCAGATGACGTACTGATGGGAGTTTTTATCTGCGGAGTATTTATTTTCGCGTTGGCTAACAGAAGGCCGAAATGACGGTAATGGCGAGGCCATATAGACAACGTGCGAGGGAAACTTCGTCTGCATGGGAACAGGGGCTCGGGGTAATGCAATGCGACTGTCTATGAGTGTTACACTGGCCGGCCTGTGTCTGCTCCTCGGCGGCTGCGGCAAGGACACGGACGCCTGGGTCAATGTGCCGGGCACGGTGATGGGCGGCAGGCCGGTGTCCGCGGGGGATTTCGCCGCGGTCCAACCGCAGGCGCGCGCTTCGGCAGTCGCCATGCTGAATACGGCGTCGGTCGTCGATCTGACGCCGCAGCAGGCCGAGGCCATGGCGGGACTGCCGGCGACCACCGCGGCCCATATGGGGGCATTGAAGCCTTTCCTGGTGCGGGCCGTATCCTTCAGCGACGACAAGGGCGGTTTCAATACCCTGGCCGATGGCAATGGGCTCTATGTCTATTACACGACGATCGGGACCGGCTGGCGGCGTCTGCAGCACGACGCCGTCGTCGTCTATCTGCCGCAACGCCCCAGGACCATTTACACCTCGGCGTCAGTGGCCAGTTGATGCAATTAGAGCGTTTGTGCGCTGGATCCGGGGCGGAGAGCGTCAGGTAAGCCGCAATCGGCGGAGCAAGGCGCGGAACCTGAGCTCACCGCCAAGCTCGCGAAAGGCTGGGTCGACGCCGAGCGCAAGGATCGGCTGGGCGCGTTCGTCGAAGGCCACCTCAAGCCAGTCGAGCGCCTGGCCGTGCAGCCCTTGCGCGGCATAGACGGTGGCCAGGTCGTAGGCCGACACATAGCCCGTCGCCCGGGCCGCCAGCAGGGCGTCGCGCCGGGCATAAGAGGCCTCAAGACGGCCGGCCAGGGCCAGGGCGGCGGGTTCGTCGGCCGCGCTGCCGATGCAGGCTTCGATGCGCAGGGCGAAGTGCTCCAGGGCTTTTTCGGGCTGGTCCAGCCGCAGCCAGCAGCGGCCGAGCAGCGAACGGGCGTGGGCGAAGTCGACGATTTCCAGCGTCGCCGTCAACTGGTCCACCGCCTCGGGGTAGCGTCCGGCATAGTAGAGGATCATGCCGATATTGGCGCGGATATTGGCGGCCAGCGGTTGCAGGTCGAGGGCCCGGCGCATCCAGGCAAGCGCCTCGTCGAACCGTCCCGTCGCCATGTCGAGAAGGGCCATGTGGTGGTGGGCCATGGCCGAGCGTTCGTCCAGGTCCAGGGCGCGGCGCAGGTGGGCCGTGGCGCCGGAAGGGTTGAGTTCGAACATCGACGCGATGTGGCCCAGTTGCAGGTGGGCGTCTGCCAGGGCGTCGTTCAGGCGCAGCGCGGTCGAGGCGGCGGCGCGCGCCCTGGGGAAGACTTCGAGCGGCGCAGCCAGGCCGAATACGCCCAGCAGGACATTGGCGTTGGCCAGGGCCGTATGCGCCAGGGCAAAGTCAGCATCGAGGTCTGTCGCCGCTTCGAGCTTTTCGATCGCCAGCGGGATGGTCCGGCTGCCCGGGCGCGCCAGCAGGGCGCAGGCGGATACGTAGAATTGCTGGGCGTCGAGGTTTGCGCTGGTGGAACCGGGGTTGGGCCGGCCGGCGGAGGGGGCGGCCACCTGCGCCACGAAGCGGTAACCCAGGCCCGGTTCGGTGACGATGTAGCGCCGGTCCTGCGGCGTGTCGCCCAGCGTCTTGCGGATCGTCGAAATGCAGCGGGCCAGGCTGTTGTCCTCGACGCTGATCCCTTTCCACACGGCGCGGAACAGCTCCGCCTTGGGCACCAGGACGCCCGGACGGCAGGCGAGGTAATAGAGCGCTTCGAACGGCCGGCCGGTCAGGGGCAGGGCTTCTCCCGTTTTCGTGCGCACCACGCGCCGCCGGCCCGGATCGAGCGCAAACGGCCCGAAGGCGATGGGACCGGGTTCGGCAATTTCAGAACTTTTCATACCGGCCTTGAGCGAAATGGATTTAGGCTTGGAGGTGCAGATTCCTTATGGAGTACCACCATGACGACGCAAACGCCATTTGCCGGCGGCGCCGACCGTACAGCCGAAAGGCTGGCCACGGCCGCCTTGCTCCTCTTCGGCTATTTCGCCGTCGTTCTGATCGCGCTGCACGTCATTCGCCCCGACTATACGCCGGTCGACCATATGATCAGCGACTACGCCGTCGGCCGCATGGGCTGGCTGATGACGACGGCGTTCGTCGCGCTCGGTTTCGGCTGCCTCAGCCTGTCGCTGGGCCTGTGGCGCAGCGGGCCGAAGACCGTGCCGGCGCTGATCGCCCGGCTGTTCCTGATCGTCGTCTTTTGCGGCCTGATGGTGACGGCGGCGTTTGCCACCGACCTGGAAACGGCGAAGGACACTGCGCACGGCGCGATCCACACGGTGAGCTTCCTCGTCAATATCGTCAGCGTCCTGGTCGCCGCCTTGACCCTGACCTTCAGTTTCGGCGCCGACCCCCGGTGGAAGAGCTCGCGGCTGGCGTCGCTGCTGATCGCCGTGGCGCTGATCGCCGCCTTCGTGCTGCAATACCTGACGCTGCACCGCGGCGCGCCCTACGGCATCACCAATCGCATCTTCGTGGTGGTCTTTATGAGCTGGCTGATCTTCGCCGCCTTGCGTCTCAGGCGGGTGGCCAGCGCGTAAAGCGCTTATTGCGCCTTTACCGCGCGCCGTCTGTCCGGGCGCGGCCGGTCATATCCTTCAACACCGCCTCGGCCGTGATGGTGTCGCTGTCGCCGAAGCCTTCGGACAGCAGGCTCAGGGTTTCGGTCAACAGGTCGATCGCC
>FTIZ01000076.1_pt2 | contig 11876 bp, 12 predicted proteins | sample 1658381 | NCBI WGS metagenome assembly FTIZ01 (sample SAMEA3914822, study PRJEB12502) | metagenome | biome: forest; material: soil | place: USA | collected 2012-03-12 | depth 0.1 m
TCGACGGCCTCGACATCGACTGGGAATATCCGGGCGGCGGCGACAATGCGTGGGCGCTGCTCGACGATGCGGCGCGGCAGACGGAGGCGGCCAACCATCGCGCCTTCATCGACGGCCTGCGCCAGGCGCTCGATGGCATGACGGCGTCGGACGGCCGTCCGCGCCTGCTGACCGCCGCCGTCGCCGGCTATCCGCGTTCGGTGGCCGGCATCGACTGGAAGGACGTCGCCGGCGATTTCAACCTCGTCTTCGTCATGACCTATGATTTCACGCCGGAGAAGGCCTTCCAGCGCAACGGCGACTATTCCGGAGGAGGCGGCTTGCCCGGCCACCATACCAACCTGGTGGCTGGGCCGACGACCGACGGCTATGGCGCCGATGCCATGGTCCGCAACCTGGCGGCGGCCGGCTTGCCGGAGTCCAAGATGGTGCTGGGCGCGGGGTTCTATGCCCGCGAATGGACGCACGCCACCTTCGCCGACGGCCGCTTCCCCGCCAGCGGCTCGGGTGGCGACTATGTCGGCGCCTCGTCGTGGCAGGCCGTGCAGGCGCGCCACCTTGAAGCCAACGGCTGGACCGACGGCTATGACGAGGCGGCCCAGGCAGCCTACCTGTACGATGCAAAAAGCGGCGGCTTCATCTCTCTCGATACGCCGCGCAGCATCGCGGCCAAGGGCGATTACGCCCGGCGTGAGGGCCTGGCCGGCCTGTTTTCCTGGGAACTGACCCAGGACGACGGCACCCTGGTCGATGCCATGGCCGCCGCGGCGACGGGTAAGGTCACGCCGTAACGATCTGGCCGTCTTCGATGCGCACCGGCCACGGCGTCAGGGATTGGCCGGCGCACGGGCCTCCGATGCAGCGGCCCGACGAGATACGGAATAGCGCCCCGTGCCACGAGCAGGAAATCAGGTCGCCCTGCGGTGTCAGGTAGTCATCGAGTTCCTGGGCCAGCGGCATGCCGGCGTGCGGGCAGCGATCGACATAGCCATAGACGTCGTCGTCCTGGCGCACCACGAAGCCGTGGAAAAACGCGTCACCGATCTGCAGCACGAAATTGCGCGCCTTATCCCGGGCGATGATATCCAGCGGCCCCAGTTTGACGCCGGATGGCGTGGCGAAGACCCGATTATGCATTCACCGTATCGGCGTCGGGCTGGTGGCGCGGGTGGGCGCGGTTGAAGGCCGGATGATCGGCGCAGTGTTCGCCGACGGCACGGATGGCCGGATAGGGCTGAAGGTCGACCTCGAAACGTTGCGCCGAAAACATCTGCGGGATCAGGTAACAATCGGCCAGGGTCGGCTCGGCCCCGAAGCAATAGCCCTTGCCATGCTTTTCGATCATCTGTTCCAGCGCGGCGAAGCCTTCGCCGATCCACGCCTTGGCCCAGCGCTTCTGCGCGTCGTCATCAGCGTGCAGGTCGTTCTTCAGCGTCTTGAGGACGCGCAGGTTGTTGAGCGGGTGGATGTCGCAGGCGATCAGGGCGGCCATGGCGCGCACCGTGGCGCGGGCGGCCGCGTCGCGTGGCAGGAGCGGTGGTTCGGGGTGCGTTTCCTCCAGCCATTCCATGATGGCCGGGCTTTGGGTGATGATATCGCCATCGTGTTCGAGCGCCGGCACCAGGCCTTGCGGATTGACGGCCCTGTAGGCTGGGTTCGACTGTTCGCCCGAGCGCAGGTCGTGCGTCACCTGCTCGTAGGCCAGGCTCTTGAGATTGAGCGCGATGCGGACGCGATAGGCGGCGGACGAACGCCAGTAGCCGTGAAGCTTGAGCATGAAACTATCCTTTGGCCGGCGCCACATGGCCGCGGCATTCGCCGAAGCCGATGGTCACAAAGCCCTCTGTCATCGCCCTGGCGCGCAACATAATCTCATCGCCATCGAGAAGGAAGGTGCGTTCCTCTCCGTTATCCAGGGTCACGGGTTTTTTACCGCCGTGGCTGAGTTCGAGCAGGCTGCCTTCCGAACCCGGACGATCGCCGGAGATCGTGCCGGTGCCGAGCAGGTCGCCGGTTTGCAGATTACAGCCGTTGGACGCATGGTGGGTGACGATCTGCGCCACGGTCCAGTACATATGGCGGGCGGCCGATTGCGTCAGGGCCTGCGGCGCCAGGCCCGACTGGCGCATCTGCGCCGTGGAAATCGCCACCTCGAGATCCAGCTTGAGCGCGCCAGACGCCTGGTCGGCTTCGTTCCACAGATAGGGCAGGGGTTTCGGATCGCTGTCCGGTCGCGGTGCCTGGGGGAGGCGAAAGGGTGCCAGCGCCTCGGGCGTCACGATCCACGGCGACACGGTGGTCAGGAAATTCTTGGCCAGGAAGGGGCCGAGCGGCTGGTACTCCCACGCCTGGAAATCGCGCGCCGACCAGTCGTTGAGCAGGCAGAAGCCGCCGACATGCTGCGCGGCATCGTCGATCTTGATGGCCTGGCCCAGATCATTGCCCGGGCCGATCCAGACGCCGAGTTCCAGCTCGAAATCGAGGCGCTTGCTGGGTCCGAAACCTGGGGCTTCGGCGTCAGGCGCACAGGTCTGGCCCGACGGGCGGATAACCGGCGCACCCGAAACGCGCACCGACGAGGCGCGGCCGTGGTACCCGATCGGGATGTGCTTGTAGTTGGGCAGCAGCGGATTATCGGGCCGGAACAGCGCGCCGACGTTCCGGGCGTGATGGATGCCGACATAGAAGTCGGTGTAGTCGCCAATCCTGACCGGCAGGTGCATCGTGCAATCGGCGGCCAGGTGCAGGTAAGGCTCGGTCGCGGCGCGGTATTTGATGTCGCTCAACAGCAGCGACAAAGACTGGCGCAGGGCCTTGCGCAGGGGCGGCGTGGCCAGCACGGCCTCCAGCGCGTCGGGGGCTTCGTGCAACAATCCGGCGGCGACCAATGCCTCAAGCTCGATGATCATGTCGCCGATGGCAACGCCGGCGCGCGGCGCTTCGTGGGCCGGGCTGAACAGGCCAAACGGCAGGTTCTGAATGGGAAAATCGGCGTGGCCTTGGGCGCTGCTGACCCAGGAGGTCAGCTTGGGGTCGTGGGTTTGATCGATCATTCCGGCACCTTCGCCTTGGTGAAATTGTCCCAGCAGGTGTCGTAATCCAGTTGCAGCAGTGGCGACGCCATCGCCCATTGCGTCGGCTTCAGCACATGGCGCGACTCGAACATGAAGGCCATGGTGTTGGCGATCCTGTGCGGTTTAAGGTCGGCAACGATGGCCGCCTCATACGACGCCTTGTCCGGGCCGTGGCCGTTCATGCAGTTGTGCAAGGACGCGCCGCCGGGTGCGAAGCCACCGGCCTTGGCATCGTAGGCGCCTTCGATCAGGCCCATGAATTCGCTCATGATATTGCGATGGAACCACGGCGGCCGAAAGGTATGTTCGGCCACCATCCAGCGCGGCGGGAAGATAACGAAGTCGCAATTGGCCGTGCCTGGATGGTCGGACGGCGAGGTCAGCACCGTGAAGATCGACGGGTCGGGATGGTCGAAACTGACCGTGTTGATGGTGTTGAAATTCCGCAGATCGTAGCAGTAGGGCGCGTAGTTACCGTGCCAGGCGACGACGTCGAATGGCGGATGATCGAGCGTGGTCGTCCATAGCCGGCTGCAGAATTTCTGGATCAAGTCGTGTGGCGTGTCGCTGTCCTTGAAGGCGGCCGCCGGCGTCTCGAAATCACGCGGATTGGCCAGGCCGTTGGCGCCGATCGGGCCGAGATCGGGCAGGCGGAACGGTGCGCCGAAGTTTTCCAGCACATAGCCGCGCGACGCCTCCGTCACGCCGACACTGAAGCGCACGCCGCGCGGGATGACGGCGATCTGCAGCGGCGTGATGTCGATGACGCCCATTTCGGTACGGATGTGCAGGTTCCCTTGCTGCGGCACGATCAGCATCTCGCCGTCGGCATTCATTAGCACGCGCCGCATCGGCTGGCTGGCGGTATAAAGGTGGATCGCCACGCCCGATTGCGCCTCGGCCGAACCGTTGCCGGCATAGGTGACGAGACCATCGAGAAAGTCGGTTTCGCCTTGCGCTTCAAGCGGCGACCAGCGCAGGCGGTTGGGCGAGACCGGCCCGGCATAGGCCACGGCAAAATTAGCCGCGCCATCGTAAGGCGTGAACGGTGCATGGCTGGCCGACGGGCGTAGCCGGTAAAGCCAGGTGCGGCGGTTATCGTGGCGCGGCGCCGTGAAAGCCGAGCCCGACAGCTGTTCGGCATAAAGACCAAACGGCGCCTTCTGCGGCGAATTCTGGCCGGCGGGCAGGGCGCCGGGGACCGCTTCGCTGGCGAAATGGTTGCCGAAACCGGTCATGTAAGCTTGGGCCGCCATCGCCTGAGACCTCTGAAAGAGCAAGTCGCCCCACCGCCACATCTCACGCGCTGAAGACGCGCGCTTGTGCAGTCCCCTCCCCAAGCGCTTCGCGTTCAGGGAGGTGTGAGGGAGGTGCCTGCTGTGGGCAAATTAGTTTCATTGGGTACTAACTTGTTTGCGATCATCGGTCCAGTGCGCAGACAAGGCAATCGTTTTTTAGCGCCGTTGACAGGTTGCCATATTGAGGATAATAAGTATCCTTATGGATAAAAAATATCTGTAATATGGAGAAGCGAGCATGTCGCAACGTCTTGAGTACTTTAAGGAATCGCCCAAGGTGGCCAAGGCCTATCTCGATTTCAGTACGTTGCTGCGCGGCGCTGGCCTGCAAGATTCGCTGCGCAACCTGGTCCAGATTCGCGCATCGCAGATGAACGGCTGCTCGTTTTGCCTCGACATGCATGTCAAGGAGGCGACGATTGCCGGCGAGCGGCCCCTGCGCCTGCACATGATCGCAGCCTGGCGGGAATCGCATCTGTTCGACGCCCGCGAACGCGCCGCCCTGGCGTGGACCGAAACCCTGACCCATCTGCCGCGCGAAGGTGTCAGCGATGCGGCCTATAAAGCGGCGCTCGAACACTTTTCCGAGGCCGAACTGGCTGCCCTGACTTTCGCGGTGGTGGCGATCAACGGCTGGAACCGGCTCAACGCGGCCTTTCCGCAGGTGCCGGGCTCGCTCGACTCAGCCTATGGTCTCGACAAGGCGGGTTTGAATTAAGGAATCGGATGATCCTTCGCAATCATGTGGAATGGGCTCTGCATTGCTGCGCCATCCTCGCCGGTTTGCCGGAGGGTCGCTATGCCTCGACGCGCACCCTGGCCGAACTGCACGGCGTACCGAAGGAATATCTGTCGAAGGCCTTGCAAGCCCTTTCGCAGGCCGGGTTGGTGACGACGACGCTGGGGCCATCGGGTGGCTACCGGCTGGCCATGGCGCCGGCGGAGATCAGCTTTCTTGACATCGTCGAGGCGGTCGAGGGGAGGAGCTCGACCTTCGCCTGCTCGGATATCCGTTTCAACAATCCGTGCGTGCCGTCGTCGCATCGTGGGGGGAAGGCTTGCGCCATCGCCCGTGTGATGTGGAAGGCCGACCAGGCGTGGCGGGCGAGCCTGCGCGAGGTCAAGCTGTCCGACCTGATGGAGACGCTGCAAACCGATATCCCGCCGGAGATACGGCGCGATACGGCGGCATGGCTGCTGGAACGGATTTAGGCCACCTGGATCACGCCGCGGCGAATCTGGTCGAGTTCGATCGATTCGAACAGGGCCTGGAAATTGCCGTTGCCGAAGCCGGCATTCCCCTTGCGCTGGATGACCTCGAAGAAGATCGGCCCGAAGGTGTTCTCGGTGAAGATCTGCAGCAAAATCCCTTCGTCGCCGACATTGCCGTCGATCAGGATACGGTTGCGGCGCAGGCGTTCGAGGTCCTCGCCGTGGCCGGGGACGCGCTTGTCGACCAGGTCGTAATAGGTGTCGATGGTGTCCTGCAATTTGACGCCGCGCGCCCGCAGCTTCTCGACGGTTTCGAAAATATCGGGCGTGGTCAGGGCGATGTGCTGAATGCCTTCGCCGTTATACTGGCGCAGGAATTCCTCGATCTGGCTGTTGTCGTCCTGGCTTTCGTTGAGCGGGATGCGGATGGCGCCGTCGGGCGCGATCATCGCCTGCGAGAACAGGCCGGTCGCCTGGCCCTTGATGTCGAAATACTTCTGCTCCTCGAAGCCGAAAATCTGACGATAGAAGCTCGACCACGTCCGCATCTCGCCGCGCCGCACATTGTGCGTCAGGTGGTCGAGCAGGTCGAAGCCGACGCTGTTGGCCGCTTCCGCCTCGGCCGCGCCGGGAATAGCCTCCCAGCCGGCATAGAGGTCGGGCGAATCGATGAGATAGAGCAGCGAACCGCCGATGCCTTGCAACACCGGTACGTCAGGCAGGGCGGAGATCGCGGCGTCGGCGGCCACGGCGCCGTTCTGTATCGCCAGGTCGAACGCCGCCTTCGCATCGGCGACGCAGAAGGCCATGCCGTTGGCCGAAGGGCCGTGGACGCTGCGGAAGGCTTCCGCCTGGCCGCCGTCCTCGCGGTTGAGCAGGAAGTTGATGCGGCCCTGTTTGTAGCGCGTGATCGCCTTCGAAGGATGGCGCGATGTGGCGGTGAAGCCCAGCATTTCGAGCTGGCGCGCCATCTCGTCCGGATGGGGGCCGGTGAATTCGACGAAGGCGAAGCCGTTCAGCCCCATGACGTTTTCTTGGGGATTGTCGTGCATGTCGGTCATGTTACGCGCCTTTCTCAGGAAAACAGGAACGGAGGGCTTCGGCGAACGCCGGAATGGTGGAACTGTGCAGGCCGGCGATGTTGATGCGGCCGGATTCGAGCATGTAGATGCCATGATCGACGCGCAGGCGAATGGCATCGTCGCGCGAAATCGGCAGCAGGCTGAACATGCCCTGCTGCGAAGCTATGGCGGTCAGTTGCGGCACGGCGGCGGCCAGTCCGGCACGCATGGCGTTGATGCGGGCGCGCATGGCGTCGAGTTCGGCGCGCCAGACGGTGGTCAGTTCCGGCGATTCGAGGATCAGGCGCACGACGGCGGCGCCGTGATCGGGCGGCATTGACCACATCGACCGTGCGCTGAGGATCAGGTTGCCGCGGGCACGGCGGGCGGCGCCGGGCGACGAGGCCTTGGTCCACATGGCGCCGACGCGGTCGCGGTAAAGGCCGAAATTCTTCGAGCACGATATGGCGACCAGCGCTTCAGGTACGCTATCCAGCAGGTCGCGCATCGGTCCAGCGTCTTCGTCCAGACCGTGACCAAGGCCCTGATAGGCCATGTCGATCAGGGGCACGACGCCCCGGCGGGCGACAAGCTCGGCGATGGCGCGCCATTGCGCCGCCGTGAAGCCGGCGCCGGTCGGGTTATGGCAGCCGGCGTGCAACAACAGGGCGTCGCCGGCGCGGGCATCTTCGAGCGCCGCCATCATGGCGTCGAATTCGACCGTCTGCGTCGCCTGGTCGAAGAAGGGATGCGGCTGGATGGCCAGGCCGGCGGCCCTGGCCAGCGAATGGTGGTTGCTCCAGGTGGGCGTGCCCATCCAGACGCGGGCTTCGGGATTGGCGCGGGCCAGCAGGGACAGGGCCAGGCGAAGGGCGCCGGTGCCGCCGGGAGTTTGCAGACCGATAAAGCGGTCGTCCAACGCCCGCTGCGACCCCAGAACCACCGGCGCCAATAAACCGAGGAAGCGCGCGTCACCTTCGGCGGCGACGTAATCCTTGCTGTCCTGGCTATCGACCAGGATCCGCTCGGCCTGCTTGACCGCCGCCATGACCGGCGTGCGGCCGGTCTCATCGCGATAGACGCCGATGCCGAGATCGAGCTTGCCCGGACGGGGATCGCCGCGCAGGCTTTGCAGCAGGGTCAGCATGGGATCGAGCGGCTGTTCGGCCAGGGTGTCGAACAGGCCGGTCTGCATAGTTGCGCCTGAGGTAATCCAGCTTGACGTCATGACGGGTTCCTGCGGGCTGCGAACGAATAGTAACGATTGAAACTATACCCGCCGCCCAACCTTGACAACGGTTTTTTTGCCTTTTCCGTCTAGCGTGCCTCAACAGACTGTGAGCGGCAGCGGGAGGGAACCTTGGCCGACCTTTATCCTACCTATATCGCCTTGCGCGACCTGATGGTACGTGCGGCGACCGGCTGCGCCATCGCCAAGGATGCCTCGGGCGAATTCACCATGAACGTGGCCACGGACGTGATGGCGTCGAAAGACCCCATATGGTTCGGCAGCGTGCGCCTGTCGGGCTCGAACGTCGCCTATTACCTGCCGCCGCTGGCCACGCGCCAAGGCCGCGACATCGCCGTGCCCGAAGCGCTGAAGAAGCACGCCCAGAGCAAGACCTGCTTCATCTTCCACGACATCGACGCCGCCCGCTTCGCCGAACTGGAAGTGGTCACCAGGGCAGCCGCCATAAAGGCAGCCGCTGTATCCATGCCTTGATGATCTTTGAAAGGTGGCCGCTAAATCGCGTCGGTGGGCCAGGTCATGAGGATGTGCATAACCTGGCGAAAGGCCGTGGCCAGCGTTTCGCGATTCGTCTGCGGGTTGGACACGGCGCGCACCATCAGCCCGTCGAACAATGTGACCATGATCTCTTCGCGCGCCGCCAGTTGCGTCTCGTCGAGGCCGGGCGCGATGCGCCGCCACAGCTCCCGGCCGAGCCTCCGCTCCTCGGCATCGGCGCGGGCCACCATGGCGGCGACACGCGGATTACGCGCCGCCTCTGAAAGGACCTCAAGCGCCAGGCCCGCCTTGTCCGGATCGAACTGGTGCACGCATGCCGGCTCCACGACCCCCAGCAGGCTGTCGACGAGTTGGTCGTCCGGCGTTGTTTCCCAACGCCCGAACTTGGCGCGCATGTCGGCCATGTCCTTGTCGACGATGGCTTCGATGATGGCTTCCTTGTTGGCGAAGTAGCGATAGATGACGCCAACGCTCATCTTCGCCTCCGCAGCAATCTCGGCCATGCTGGCGCCGTGAAAGCCGGATTTCAGGACACAGCGCACGGTGGCGTCGAGAATACGCTGCTGACGGTTTTCGCGACTCTCCCGTGCTCTGGTCGTGTTCGTCACGGTATCCGGGTTGCTCGTCTTCACGGCCAATTTCCTTGACAGGCATGGTTTTTGGATGCCTTTTCGCGCGTGTATATGCTTGACTTATCGCGAAAAGGCGCTTAACGCCAGCGAAATGAGAATGATCATTCATTCTCATGGTTAAGCCCGGTTTAAGGCCGTTTTGAGTCAGCGTTCCCCGCGTTTTTCTCCGTATTGCGGCGCACAATCCCTCGGGCGTCGGACGGTATTTGGAGCCCCACATGCGTTTGCCCGCGATTTCGTCTCCCTTCGCTCACAAACTGGCCTTGCCGCTGGTGGCGCTGCTGATCGCCGGCCTGGCCGTGACGGCATGCGGCAAGAAGCCGGCCACGCCGCAGGCCGGCGCGCCCGATGTCGGCGTCGTGGTCGTGTCGGCGGCACCCGTCAATATGACGACCGAACTGTCGGGCCGCACCTCGGCCTACCTGACCTCCGACGTCCGTCCGCAGGTCGGCGGCCTGATCAAGGCGCGCCTGTTCACCGAAGGCGGCTATGTCCACCAGGGCCAGCCCCTGTACCAGATCGACCCGGCGCCCTACCAGGCTGCCTATGCCAGCGCCCAGGCCACCCAGGCCCAGGCCAAGGCTGGCCTGACGACGGTGCAACTGAAGGCCGATCGCTACGCCGAACTGGTCAAGATCAACGGCGTCTCCAAGCAGGAAAACGACGACGCCCAGGCCGCGCTCGGCCAGGCCCAGGCCGCCGTGCAATCGGCCGACGCCGCCGTGCAGACCGCCGCCATCAGCCTCAACTACACCAAGGTGCTGGCGCCCATTTCCGGTCGCATCGGCGTCTCGAACGTGACGCCCGGCGCCCTGGTCACCGCCTCCCAGGCGACCGAACTGACCAAGATCCAGAACACCGACCAGGTCTATCTCGATATCAGCCAGTCGGCCAACGACCTGATGGCGCTGCGCCAGCAGGTGTCGTCGGGCCAGATCAGCCAGCCCGATACCGCCGACGTCGAACTGGTGCTGGACAACGGCACGGTCTATCCGTTGCGCGGCAAGCTGCAGTTCGCCGACGTCACGGTCGACCCGGCCACCGGCACCGTCACCCTGCGCGCCCTGTTCCCCAATCCCAACGGCGTGCTGCTGCCGGGCATGTTCGCCAAGGCGCGCATCGTGTCGGGCGTCGTGCCCAACGGCATCCTTGTGCCGCAGGCGGCCGTCACCCGCGACCCGCAGGGCAATGCCACCGTCATGGTGGTCGGCGCCGGCGACAAGGCCGAGATGCGCACCCTTACCGTCGCCCAGACGGTCGGTGACCAGTGGCTGGTGACCGGCGGCCTGCAAGCCGGCGACCGCGTCATCGTCGAAGGCCTGCAAAAGGTTCGCCCGGACGCGCCGGTCAAGCCATCCGTCATGACCGCCACCGCTGAAAAATAGCCAGGCAACTCAGTAACCCGGCGAACCCTTATCCGGACGTCATCGTCCGCCCTGCGCTTTCGAGGACTTCGGCATGATCTCGCGTTTCTTCATTCATCGTCCCATCTTCGCGTGGGTGGTGGCCATCGTCATCATGATGGCGGGCATCCTGTCGATCGTGAACCTGCCGATTGCGCAGTATCCGGAAATCGCCCTGCCGCAGGTCGCGGTCCAGGCCGTCTATCCCGGCGCCTCGGCCAAGACCACCGAGGATTCGGTGACGCAGATCGTCGAGCAGAACATGAAGGGCATCGACCACCTGCTCTATGTCAACTCGTCGTCCGATTCGAACGGCTCCGCGACGGTGACCCTGACCTTCGACGCCGGCACCGACGTCGATATCGCCCAGGTCCAGGTGCAGAACAAGCTGCAGGCCGCCTTGCCCCTGCTGCCGCAGGAAGTCCAGCAGCAGGGCGTGCGCGTCAACAAGACGGCGCGCAACTTCCTGCTGGTCGTCGGCCTTTACGGCGACGATCCGAAGACGACCAATTCCGACCTCAGCGACTATATCGCCGCCAACATCCTCGACGACCTGTCGCGCGTCGACGGCGTCGGTGAAACCCAGTTGTTCGGCGCCCAGTACGCCATGCGCATCTGGCTGGACCCGAACAAGCTCAACAGCTTCGCCCTGACGCCGACCGACGTCATGACCGCCATCCGCGCCCAGAACACGCAGGTTTCGGCCGGCCAGCTGGGCGGCCTGCCGGCAGTGCCGGGCACGATGCTGAACGCCACCATCACGGCGCAGTCGCGCCTGACCAATGTCGACCAGTTCCGGAACATCATCCTGCGCAACAACAACGGCGCCATCGTCCATCTCAGCGATGTGGCGCGCGTCGAGATGGGCGCCGAAAACTACCAGATCCAGGCCAAGTACAACGGCAAGCCGGCCTCGGGCATGGCCATCCGCCTGGCGCCGGGCGCCAACGCGCTCGATACCGCCAAGCGGGTCAAGGACCGCATGGAAATCCTGCAAAAGACCTTCCCCAAGGGCTACCACTACGTCATCCCCTACGACTCGACACCGTTCATCACTCTGTCGATCCATGAAGTCGTCGTGACGCTGATCGAAGCCATCGTGCTGGTCTTCGTAATCATGTTCATCTTCCTGCAGAACTGGCGCGCCACCCTGATCCCGACCATCGCCGTGCCGGTGGTCTTGCTGGGGACCTTCGCCATCCTTGGGGCCGCCGGCCTTTCGATCAACACCCTGACCCTGTTCGGCATGGTTCTGGCCATCGGCTTGCTGGTCGACGACGCCATCGTCGTCGTTGAAAACGTCGAACGGGTGATGCGCGAAGAGGGCCTGCCGCCGCTGGCCGCCACGGTGAAATCGATGAACGAGATCACCGGGGCCCTGATCGGCATCGCCCTGGTGCTGGCCGCCGTGTTCGTGCCCATGGGCTTCTTCGGCGGCTCGCAGGGCGT
>FTIZ01004781.1_pt2 | contig 11855 bp, 14 predicted proteins | sample 1658381 | NCBI WGS metagenome assembly FTIZ01 (sample SAMEA3914822, study PRJEB12502) | metagenome | biome: forest; material: soil | place: USA | collected 2012-03-12 | depth 0.1 m
ACCAGCAGCAGCAGCAGCACCGGCAGTCTCATCTCTCCGCCCATCCTGGAAGGCCCGCCAAGCCGACCACGCCGCGGCCGACCACCTCAACTCCCCACCACCGCCCTACAGCCCCGGTCCGGCCGCGCCGCTCGTCAGCCCAGGGCTCAAGCCGAAGCCAGCGTCCCTCGCGGCCGCGGTCGCCGCGAAGTCGAAGCCGCCGCCGCCGCCGAAGCCCAAGCCCAGCCGGCTGTCGGCCACGCCCAAGGTCGAGACGGTCACGGCGCTGTACGACTATGCCGCGCAGGCCGAGGGCGACTTGAGTTTCAGGGCCGGGGACGTAATTGAGATTGTGACGAGGACGGCGAATGACCAGGAGTGGTGGTCGGGGAGGGTGGGGGGGAAGACGGGGCAGTTTCCTGGTGGGTTTTTGCTTTCTCTTTCTTTCTTTTTATGGTGAGAGGGTTTTGAGTGTGTTTTGCTGACGAACATTGCTCCGCAGGGAATTACGTCAAACTGAATCCATAAATTGCACGGCACGGCACTTTGATACCCTGATACAAGAACCCTCAGGAAGAGAGAGAAGGGGAGATAACGCTTTGGGAAAGCGGGGATTCAGGCGATGACTACGCTACCTACTCACCCGCCTTGTTGATGTTTGGCGTTGTGGTGGTTGCAGGAGACGACGAGTGTAATGGGGAGAGAGACAGGAGTGGCATGGCATGGCGTGGCGTGGGCATCTTGGGCTTGTGTGTTTGTAACGGGCCGAGCCAAAACTCGAGAGCGGTTTGACGGGTGTTGGGGGCGGCTAGCCATGGCATTGCTGTTGTGTGACCTTGGATTTGGTAGGGGGTTGCCGTCGTGGTGATGGTGGCTGTGGTTGTGGCTGCGGTTGTTCGCCGGTTTGCGAACTGGATATGGTTGCATTGCATGCCTTTGTTTGACGTTAGACTCTCTGTACTGGCGGTGGGATTGGGGTTGGCCTGTGAGATGGGCAATTTGAATGTCGGTGAACCCTTGCTGTTGGGGCCGTTCTGGTGGTGGTGTTTCCCCACGACGACACGACGGATCGACCATGGTATGGGGGTGTGGTCAGCTTTGTTTCGTCACTATTTACCTCTAGACTGCCAGATCCGGCACCACGGGTCCGCCAAGACCGCTCACCGATGACTGTCGACATCGCGAGGCCTTGGGGGCAGGGCAGGGGAGTGTGGTGAGGACGGTGGGCTTGCTGCCGTGGTTGGCCCGTCGGCCTGGCACGTGGTGCGCCTTCGCTGTCAGCTTCAACCCCCAAGGTCTCACGCGGGGAGGGTGTTTAGCGCTGGGGGGCTGTTCGGTGATGTGCGGGGTTGCAGGCAGAATTTCGTTGGCTTTGATGGGAAAAGTCGGAGGGCAAGGGGGCAGGACAACCCCTGGATAGAAAGGGGGTTCTTCTTGTGGTAGGGTTTGTGCTCCCTCAACTGTCCTCCTTCTCGATCTGCGTGGGTGAGTTTTGTTGATCAAGTACGAGATCGGAACTTCTCAATCTCTGGAGTATCGCCATCGCCCAAACCCCGTGCTTGTTATCGCGTGCGGGCCGTCGGAGGCTCTGTCGATCGATCTGCAACCCCACGGCGGCGCCGGCTGGATCGTCGTGGGGGATGGATGACCGGAAGAAGCAAGACGAAAGCTGAAACACAAGTGTTCTAGACACAAAACGGGAGGCTTGAAGTGTGGGGGGTAGGGAGCGAGGGTATTATTGGTCGTAATATCCGCTGTTTTTCCATTTCCCGGTTGGTGGCCGGCTCTGCGAGACGAGTAAGGTTAGTGTATGTACCTACCGTAGGCAAGGCCCTGAAGTGTCTTGTATCTGTACATACAGATGCGGGTAATCCAGGGGTGTTGTTCCTCCGTTGGTTACGGTACTATGTACATACATGGTCATGCAGGCTGATCCGCAAGGCGTTTTTCTCCTGGCCCTGACATGATTCAGCGACCGCCAAGAACAGTCCGCGGACCATACACCCTGAAGTCAAGCTGGATAGGTATAGATGTAAATCCTGGTGAGACAGACGCCCTTCAACTACCACCTTCCAAGTAAGAGGAAGCCCGGAGCAAGCTCCGGTTTAGAACAACCAACCTGGAGCCTCCTTGACCGTTGCGTCATGTATGAGACGGTGGCTTGGTTTGTAGGCACGAGGACCAACCTGGAAGAACAGAGCATGCCTTCGGTTGCCAGAGGGCACTCTCATCTCTTCGGCTGCCATTGCCTCTCTGGTGAGTGGGCTCTTGCGTGGCGCTTCTCAAAATAGCCTACATCATTAGTGCAGACCAGGACGCATGCGACTGCCAGAAGCCATTGTTGTCGGGCGACACCCCCTCACTGCCCAGTCCAGGCCATGAGGGGTAAGAGAAGTGAAGCTGGCGCAAGGCTGAAACGGCTGTTGCCCGGCCCGTGTTGGTAATGTGCAGTACCGTTCCTGTGTTACTCTCTCAGGTAGTAGTCGGCCAGAGAGGACGTCTTCTGGAACACGCAATCCCGTGAGATCCTTGTTGAATATCACCATTTATTGTTCAACTATTGTAATAATTTCAACGCGCATTGGACACATCCTCCCGTTGCGTCCTCGACGTTTTGTATTTACAGACCCCCCACCCCTTCCCCCCTCTTTCCATTCGGCGTGCTCGGGGAGTTCGGTCTCGAGCAAACCCTGCAGACGCAATATGCTCCTCTTGCAGCTTCTGTAACCATCCGAAAGCCATGCGCCCCGCCGGACTACTTGATAAGGTGCATTTGATGGTCCCGGAGAAGGCCAGAGCCAATGGCAGGCTCCTGATTTCGTCGTGCTTTGAAATGAGGCGGGAGAACCTTGGATGTTTGTGCTGCGGTGTCTGTCGTGGCCTCAATCACCGGGCAAAGTGAAAGCCCCGAGCGATGTCGCGGTAGGCAGCTGGCTCAAGTGTTCTCCACGGGGAAGTATTGGCGCCGATGCCGCGGACTCCGCCGAAGGGAGCTTTGGGGGTGAGACCTCCTCCAGGTCCGAGGGGCGCATTGGGCTGCAGGGCTGGGCGCTTTTCAATCATCCCCACGCTTTCACCGGCTCTGTCCTGCGCTCCTGGAGGAGGGCCCTTGCCCGCAGGCTTGGGCTGCCCGCCAAGGGTCAAGCTGCTAGGATACGGGGCAGTGCCAGCCAAGAAGATGGACGGATCCCAAGAAACAAAGACCAGTGACTTGACGCCTCCCGATGTCGCCTGGGTCGCGTATACCAAAGATCGCTCATCCCAGCGACCGCGGCGGTTGCCGAAGTACCCTGGGGGGTTGAGAACGGCGTAAAGCTCGTCAAGCGCGGGATCGTCGATAGATGAGTTCTGCTCTGGGGGCCAAAAGAGGTCACTCTCCGTCTTGTAAAGGTCATCGATTTGTCGTAAAATCCCACTGTGCTCTTTCTCGGGCCTTGATTCTGCCGACAGGCAACCCCGCGCCGCAAGCTCGCCAGGGGTCCAAAGCCGACGTGTGCCCCCCCGAATGCGGAGGCGCTGGTGAGCGGGGTCGAACGAATTTGAATCGTCCACGAGGTCGATGAAGGCCTGGCAGGACGAGTAGTAGGAGCGGACGGGGCACTTGCTCAGCGTAACGGTGAAAGTTGAGCTGTCGTCGCCTGGGTGAACCATGCGCGGATCTCGGGTCCTCGGCTTCACTGCTCCCTGCTGGTCCTTAGCCGCAGAGATGAGCAAGTCCGTCTCGCCCAAAGCGCGCCGTTTCTTTAGGCCACCATCCGGCATGTCAAAGCTGATTGGTGTCGTGTAATATGTGCGCCGCCCTGAGATGCTGCCCGAGAGCCATTCCTTCCGGGACTCGACAGCCATAAGCTGGCCGGTTGTCTCGTCCTTGAACATGCGAAGAAAGGTCCACCTGTCATCAAGAGGTCCTTCTGTGTGGTCACGCCGCCAGAGCGGCTGTCCGGGCGGCTCCTCGACGACCTCAAATCCCCGGGGAGCGAGCGGAAACCTGAAGCAGGTGTAAAACGAGAGCCAGTCCACATCCTCAACATCCAAACTCCTCTGGTTCGACAGGCCGTAGAAAAAGCCGTCAAAGATTTCGAAGCAGACGGTAGAACCGACGTCAGTCCCAATGGCGGCGGGAATAACAAGTCGGTCGTTTAGCAAGGTACGGGTGGTGAGGTCAAAGCCGTAGATCGTCCATTGACCAGAGCTGTCGTGGTCCGCGTAGGAAGCAGTACCGTAGTAAAGAAACCGATCGGTATTTCGAACAAAGAGCTTGGAGACTGACTCTAGCGGGTAGACGGTGATGATCTCGCCATGCCGGGAGTCGAAAACTAGAAGCCAATGCTTATAGCCGGGCTGGTCCGACCTAAGCATGGTGTACGAGCACGAGACGATCCCATGTGAGTAGTACAGCAGCCTCATCTTGTACTTGTGGCGGGCGCGCGAATCCTCGACGGCCTCGAGAACAAGCTTCCGGGTGTCGACGACCGTCTCGTGGTCCCCGGAGCGGTGCAGGTCCAGGATGCGCAGCTGGCGGCCGCGAAGATAGCAGAGCACGCCATTCTCGTAGAGCCACTCTTCAGCAATGGCCACAGTCGCAACGAGATACGGAGACACGGACGCGATGGCGTCCCGGCGCTTGATGAGCCTTCTCAGAGCATAGGCATATTTTTGGGTGTGGCGAGCCTCGAGGGCCTCAGCGCTGTAAGGTGCTTTGGACTGTGGTACGTATCAGCAAAAAAACTCGGCCAAAAATCGGCGAAATTAGGGACACTCACCTCGAGTATTTTTTTGGTGATGTTGGCTTCGTGGAGTAAAAAGCGAAAGGTCTTACACGAAGCGGTCAAGTTGCGGACATCGGCGAGCTCGAGGTGGCCGACGATGTACGCAACCAACTCATACGGCAGACCGAGGATCGACATGAGGGGCGGCCGGGAGAGGGAGGTTGAGCGTGAAAGGAGAGACCGTGGCAATCATTGAGTTTGATGTGGTGTTGTCCTTGGAGATGACCTTGGAGATGAGGAAATGGAGGACAAGTATCAAAGAACTTGTCAAAAACTACCCTAGAGCAAGTGATTGGGGCCCGGACTGCGAGCTTGGGAGGGAGGGAGGCCGAGTTATATGCGTTGTGGGTGAAGAAGGCAGGGAGAGGGGGGCCGAGGTGAACAACTGAGTGCGAGACGAGGCTGAACCATCATGCCAAAGCGCCTCTTTGAGACTTGGCCCGCGGCCTCAAACTCATGACTCTAGACACGTCACCTGCTGAGACATCGAAAAAGAACAAAAAGAATGAAAAGTCGAGTGCTTTAGTTGTTGGTCATGACCCTTGCGGTACAATGTGCCGATGGTGTTGTCGGGTTGAGTACAGTCTGTCGTGCGAGGACTCATTGCAGTGCTGGGTGATGCAAGCCTCCCCCATTGGTTTCGGGCCCTTCGACCCGGCCACAGAAGGTGCGGCTCTGCTCACCCGGTCCAGACCCTCGGAAAGGGGGCACGGATGGAAATGACAGAGTATGCGAACCAAAGGAGGATGAATTGCTCGTGTTCAACGGGGATGCGGATCAAACGCCCCGCTGGAGTACACCCGAGGTACAAGGTACTTGAGGCTCTGCTGTCGATGAGTTGCGCAGGATTGCGGTGGTGCAAGGATCAGCGATGGCAGCTCGCATGTCCTTGTCAAGTCCAGAATAAAGTGCAAGGGCCGCTTCCGACCCCCTGTCTCACTCACTAATATGGAAATGACTTCCACCTAGGTAGGCTAGGACTTTCGAGGGTCACCCCAAGGTTCGGCGAACATTAGTGGGGTAGCCCCGATCGCCTCACTCTCAGGTTGTTGTTCTGCCGTCGCGCCGAACCAGATCCCACCGCAAACGGGCAAGTGGCCGGAATCCCGTTTGATCCATGTGCATAAGGTACTGTGGACATGAGCGGTTAAGGCCATTGCGGCTCGCATCGGCGGCATCGCAACTCACATCCTGGCCCTTCCTGATTTTTTTCGGCCCTGCATGGCGCGGATGCACCTTCGCTTGACCCCTGCAGGGAACCCCCCGCCCACTGCTGCACGGAGATCAGTCAGTTGCAGGCAGTTGGCGCGCGCCACATTTGATCGTCCACGCAAGGCTGCGCCGGCTCGTCACCAACACCCAAGGCACCCCGCGATGCGGCTCTTGACCCCTCAGCCAGCCCCCCCGTTCCAGCCGCCCTCTCCATCCACATGGGGCCCAGCAGGAAGATCGAGTCTCGTGTTCTGTCTACGACGAATAGTGTACGGAATACAGAATACGCGCTGCTCTCACCTGTCGCATTCGCGACAGAACCGCAACACCAAGCCCGGTCCCAGCCAGTTCCTGTTGCGCCGCACAGATGACCTGTGCCAACTTCGGGCACACCGTCTCACCATATCAGCGGCGCCCCGCCAAATGCGGTGTCCTAACTTGGTAACCCTAGGACCAAACATACTCCATCCCGGTTCAGCCTCCTCCTCGCCGTCGCATCAATGGGTCATGGCTCAGCGGTGTGCAGAACAGGTTACTGTACAGAGTATGCTCTTTCTGGCGGACGACGGGTTGCCACTGCGGCGGTCAGAGTGACGGGCCGACTAATTTGTGTAACATTGAACAGCTGCTAACCCGGAGCTGGAGCAGATTTCCTGGCCTCGACCTGGTCACCACAGCTGCAGTTTGGCGTTGTGCTGTTTTCTGTTGCTTCCCGAAAAAAGTTGCCCAACTGCCATGTGACTGGTGGTGTTGCGAGCACCCCGTCCCGCTGACACATAATCTCGTCAGATGTTAGAAAACTCCATCGTCGGAGTCTCAAAGCCTCGAGGGCTCAAACCCAATCAAAATGGAATAATAGCCCATGTCCCATCACAGACTGGCACGCGTGTTGCGCGTAGGTCGCCAGATCAACGACAACGCAACACCACCCGCTCCACGATGTGCTCGGGTGCCATCGGAAATCCGGGATGCCACGAAATCCAGCGATATTTAGCTTGCCGCTTTTGGCGCAGCAGCCCGACCCTGATGCCCAATCTCGGGTCCGGGCTGCCATCTCTCCAAGTCTCCGGAGCCGAGAGGTGGGGACCCGTCGGGGTCTTGCCTTCAAAAGAGGGTTGTCTATGTCCAACCTTGCGGGCCGAGGTAGGTTTGTTTACACCCCTTGGAGCCCCTATTCGGTATGTCTGTTTCCCGAGCAACTGTGGCGGGGGGTGGGGTGCGAGGCACACGACAGTGATGCACTACAGAATACACTTCCACAACTCCTGACATGCATTCAACACCCTTCCGCACCGTTCACATCTTTGCCTTGGATCAACAACGTCCCTTCTTGGATCTCTCGGGATTTGATTCGTGACGACCGAGCTGGCAACCAGGCTCCGAGCCGAGCTTCTCGCAGCATGTCCACACAAAGCCGTCCGGGGATTCCTCTCGCATTTCGGGTGTGTCCACTTCGTAACCTTCAGGTTCATCCGCCCAGAAGTCGCTTTCGTAATCAAGTTCCAGGTGCCCTGTGGTTATATTAGCGGGTGTTGTTGCAACAGTCGGAAGACAATTACAGACGCGCTCACCAGGGTGGTATTTGCACTGTTCATCGCAGTCTTCCAAAAATGTGTCTCCGCACTGGACACATATGCTCAGTGTTGAGGTCGGCTTCCGCTTTTTCAGGTTCGGCTGGCTCGTCGCCGCAACTTTCGCGCGGGATTCGGCTTCAGGCTCGAGGGCTTCGAGGTACCTCAGCGCTTTGGCACGCACACGAGGGTCATCGCAGAGCGCGGTCAGGATTGCCCGGACACTGTGGTCTGAGGCGTGAGCAAGACTATCCATGGATGAGAGCTGGTTGAGGAGCGATCCAGACCGATGATTGTTGTTGCGTCGCGTCTCTCGGCGCAAGGGCCAGGGGAGACGGAGGGTTAATGCAGAATAACCCGGGAGAAATCATTTTGACGCGACTTGACGCGTGATAAAATCGCGGGGCACAGCTGAGGACTCTGCCCCGCCATCCCCCTTTCTGTCATGCCTGTTCAGGGGTTTTAAGCAATCAGGTAAATATGCAGATCAGTTGGGAATCAACAAGCGGGCGCCCACATTTTGGGTCCCTGAAGCTTATTCTGGCATCTCTTGGACGTACAAAATGCCGAAGGCGAGGGAGTGGTTGATTAGTCAGGCCGTTGGGAGTAATCAGATTATCAGTATTTGGATCTGACATCTTCTCCTGAAACGAGAGTGGCGAGTGGGGGTTTGCCTTCACCCCGACCCCGCAAAACACTGAGTAAGACAACTTGGGCTTGAAGCCATCCAAAGGAGCGGGCCAGCTTATTTTCTGTTGGATACGTCAAGCATTTCGAGTATTCATTGTTTATTCTCTCAGTTTGCATCAATCCGCACCGACCAACCCCGACTTGCCAACAGCCCAACATGCCACACCATGTGCCCGAGGACCCTTTTCCTTTACCCGAGGTGGACCTACACGCCCCATTCACGAGCGACACCATCCTCGAGGTCCGCACGGGCAGGATGAAGCCGCTGCCGGGACTGACGGTGCAATCGGGCATCGACAAGACGCTCCGCCACGGCCCCGTGCGCGTGACAGAGCTAGGCCTCGAGGGCGACGAGCACGACCCGACCTTTCACGGCGGCCTCGACAAGGCCATACACGGGTGTAAGTCGACGCCAGCGTCACAAAACCACTGCTTACCTCCCGTTACTCACCCGTCATACAGACTGCTCCTCCCACTACCCATCGTGGCGCTCCGAATTCCCCTCGGCGGCCGCGGCTTTCCAACCGGGCGCCTTCGGCGAGAACCTCGTCACAGCCCATCTCAACGAGCATAACCTCTGCATAGGCGACACCCTCTCCATCACCCCCCGATCCTCTCTTGACACCACGCCCTCAGTCCTCCTCCAAGTCTCCCTCCCCCGCCAACCCTGCTTCAAACTAAACCACCGCTTCCACCTCAAAAACTTCGCCCCCTCCACCTGGCAACACAACCGCACCGGCTGGTATCTGCGCGTGCTCTCCCTCCCCGCGGGCGACGACGCCACCATCCAGGCGGGGGACGTCATCCGCCTGGTCGCGCGCCCGCACCCGGCCTGGCCGCTCTCCCGCCTGCAAGAGTATCTGCACCGCAACACTGGGAATGAGGCCATCAACGCCGAGCTGGCGGGGATCGAGGAGATGGGGCTGGAGTGTCGGGGGGCGTTTCGCGGGCGGGTCGCGCGGGCGGAGGCCAAGGCGAGGAGGGAGGCGGTGGAGAAACAGGGATGGAAGGTGTTTCGGGTGGCGGAGAGGAGGAAGGAGACAGGGAGGGTGGTTAGTTTCTTGTTGGAGGCTGTTGGTGGTGAGGAGGGGAGGGAAAAGGAGGAGGTGTTGAGGCCTGGGGCGCATGCGAGGGTGAAGTTGGGGAATGGGCTTGTCAGGACGTACTCGGTTGTGGAGGGGGGACGGGACAGGTTCTGGCTGGGCGTGGCGCTGGATGAGAAGAGCCGTGGCGGGTCGCGGTACATGCATGAGGAGGTCAGGGTGGGCGATACGTTGGAGGTGGGCGCCATGACGGCGGCGGTGCCGATGGTTGGCGCGGCGAGCAACTACATTTTTGTCGCGGGCGGGGTGGGCATCACGGCGTTTCTGGCCATGATTGAGAGCCTCCAGAGCATCAACTACGGCGTGACGCTGCACTACGCGGTGCGCTCGGCCGACGATGTGCCGTTCCGGGAGCGCCTGGCCAAGCTGGGGAGTGCTGTCATCATCTACGACAAGGCTGCGGGCCAGCGGCTCGACATCGCGCGCATTATCGACGACATGCCGTGGAACTCCCAGCTGTACTTCTGCGGCCCGAAGCGGCTCATGGATGAGGCTGCCAGAGAGACGAGGGCACGTGGCATTCCTGACAAGGAGGCGCATTTTGAGGCTTTCTCAGCAGACGTGTCGGGGGATCCGTTCGAGGTCGTCGTGGCCAATAAGGGCGGGAAGACCATCAAGGTGGGCGAGGACGAGACCCTCCTCGAGCGCCTGCAGGAGGAGTTTGGGGACGTTGATTCGAGCTGCCACGTCGGAAATTGTGGCACTTGTCGGATCAGTCTCAAGCAGGGTATGGTGGACCATCGAGGGACGGCGCTGGCAGACGACGACAAAGCCACGTCGATGCTCGCTTGTGTGAGCCGTGGTATTGGACGTATCACCATTGAGATTTGAGCTTGAACTGCAGCTAGAGTAAGGTACATATCTGCGGAAGAAATGGTCTGAAGTGTGCATCGGCTACGTCTCACCGCGGTTGTTCCTCGTCGGATCCCTCCCCTCCATCCCCGAGCCGGCCATCTTCGATGGTGGTCGAGCTCGCACTAGCATTGGGCAACTTGTTTCGTTTCGATCCGAGCCCGAGAGAGACGACCGCTCCAACCACGGCCCAGATTGCCACGCTCCAGCTCGCCGTTCCCCAGCCTGGGCCGGCGTTCAGATACCCAGCCTGGATGCTGCCAACGGTACCGCCAAGAGCAAAGGCGGTAGTCCACAGGCCGTAAGCGATTCCGTAGACTCCCTTCTCGCCCCAGATGCCCGGCTGCTGTGCGTCCCGCTCCTCTATGGCATAGGTCATTTCTGCCATGAGCGGTGTGGTGGCGAGGGTTAGGATTGTGATTCCTAACACGGCAAGCAGCGCACACAGCAGGACCTTGTGTGCCATTGTGTTACTTGTCACAAAACGCAAGCAGACCAATGGCGGAACGGAGACGGCAAAGCCGGTCACGGACAGCCATCTGGCTCCGTAACGGTCCGAGAGCTTGCCAACCAGTGGGGCAGCAAACCCGGGCACCATAACGCACAAGAAGATGAGACCGGCAGCGGTGGAATTCCACCGAAACCTCTCTTTCACGTACAGGGGTACGATGGTGTCAAATGCGAATCTGCCGACTCTCTTAGCCCAGATTCAACCTATCGGGGGGGGTGCCGCCCGCCGCACGATTGCCTTACACTATTGCGGCTTGAGCGATGACGGCGGCCAGCACAGCAAGGACTCTCCGGGTCCGGAGCAGCTCTCGGTGTGGGTGCCTCGCAGTCGATATTGCTGCAGCGGAACCGGCAGCGGAACCGTCCCCGGCGCATGGCGGTGAAGCTGAGGCTGACGCTGCAGGCTCGTGCCCCGCATGCTCCCGCACCCCCTTTTCGTCTCGTGGTCGGACGCTCACCGGAATCTCCCCGAGTTCCGGTTGCACCCGAGGTGTGCTGCCGCCATTCGGGGATGTCATGCCGCGGGCCGCCGCCGTGCACTCACCGGTTGGCAGCCACTGCCGCGCGACCTTCTTCTCGACCAGGACCAGACGAAGAGCGATGTCGCAGCAGATGATAGCGAATGCAATATAATAGACCGCATAATACCCTGCGTGTTCATAAACAGCACCCCCGGCCAGAGGCGAGATCAGCAAGCCAATCGCCATAGCAATATTGACATACCCCATGGCATAGCCAATGTCCCTGCCGACGGTATCAACCAGCAGCGCAAGCCCGACAGACCACACGATGGCGGCGCTGAGGCCCTGGAGGATCCTGCCGAGGACGAGGACGGCAACCGTCCGGCCCAGACACAGTAGGAGCGTGGACGCGCAGAGGGCTACGAGGCCGAGGACAAAGGGCCAGCGGCGCGACGAGGTGCGGTCGGCGTAGAAACCCGCGACGGGGCTGCCGACGACGAGGGCGGCATTGTAGCAGGCGAGCAGAATGGCGGTCCAATGCTGCACCTGGTCTTCGGGCACACCGGCCTGGGCCGAGAGACTGAAGGGGATCACCGGGACGATTAGACCGTAGAAAAAGATGTCGGTGAAGATGGCGAGACAGACGGTGAAGACGATGAAGGGGGTTGAGGAGCGGAATTCGAGGAAGACGGGCGGTTTGGAGTTGGA
>FTIZ01746890.1_pt1 | contig 11828 bp, 8 predicted proteins | sample 1658381 | NCBI WGS metagenome assembly FTIZ01 (sample SAMEA3914822, study PRJEB12502) | metagenome | biome: forest; material: soil | place: USA | collected 2012-03-12 | depth 0.1 m
TGAAGCTGCCGTCGGCGTTGATCGTCAGGTCGCCATAGGTGCCGTGAGCGACGTACGAGCCGCCTTCAGCGATGTAGTGGTGACCGGTCGTGTCGTTGATGTACGAGACGCGCAGGATGTCGTGGTCGGCGTCGGTGTCGTTCGACAGGACGTTGCCGGTGGCCGAACCCGAGGTCGCGTCAGCGTGGTCGTCGTTGGCGACCGGGCGGTCGTTGACGGTGCCTTGGATGTTGAACGTCAGGTAACCAACGTCATAGCTGTTGTGGCCGTCGCTGACCTTGAACTGGAACTTTTCGCTGACGACGTCGCCCGGCTTCAGGCCGAGACCGTCGTGCGCGACGTAAGTGTAGGAGCCGTCCGGCAGGATCGTCAGGTCACCATAGGTGCCGTGGAAAACGGTCGAGCCCTTCGAACCGCCGACGCGCTGGCCGTCAAGGCCGGCAACGACGAGCGAGTAACCGAAGTCGTCGGTGGAGCCGACCAGGACGTTGCCCGAGGCGGAACCGGTGTTGTCGGTAAAGGTGGCAGTGAAATCAAGAACGTGCGGGTTGCTATCGGCCATGGCCATTGTGCCTTTCTGAATAATGTAAGCTCGCCCCTTAAAATGCTCTAAGGCGAGCGTCCCCACTTAAAAAACGCACCCTCTGTACGTTTTTAACAAATTATTACCTAAGTTTTGTGGTGTCAAGGAGGGGGAGTGAATTTTTATTAAAAACATCTTAATAGTTCACATTAATAGTTAATATCTAACGCATCAATTTGAATAAATATAATTGTATTTTTAATATATAGTTCCGGAACTTTCGTATAAATTAAGCATAAATTTAAAATATAAATGAATATTAACTTCACCAATATACCAAGTAACTATTAAATTCAATATATTTGTCACATTATTAAACTACGAAACATCTACGCGGCTTCCGCGTTTCAAAAAATAACTTCCTTACAATGCACCGCACAATTAAACCCGAGCGCGCGCAACACGTCTCGGAGATTGTGTTTTGCGTTGCGGTATTTTTGCCACTTTGACAACAAAATTGCCAACGCATGCACCGCCCGGCGTTCGCCCCTCCAACGCGCCTTAAACATTTGTGATGTAAAATAATTACCTTGAAACCTTCTTCAGGTACGGTTTTTGCTAGAGCTGAAAAACGCTGACGCCTGCGTCCCGCAGAGCGACAGTGGTCATGACTTTTGGGCAAGGGTAATTTTCGCGTATGCTATTTAAGAGCGAACACGATCTGGTGCTACTGCTCGGCGTCATAAGTGCCCTGCTGTTGGTTATCTGTATAGGCGCAGGTATTCTCGCGGCTCTCAAGAGTCTTCAGGTCCGTCAGTTTCAGGATTTGCTGTTCAAGGCCGAGCGCAAGATAGATACACTTGAACGGCGTATGTTTAACGTGCTGAACGCCGTTCCCGTCGCCTTGGTCGAAACCGACAATTCAGGCAAGTTCACCTTTGCCAACAAGGCCGCTCACGCCTTACTCGGTCGCAAGGACAACGAGCTGATCGGCCTGCGCTTCCATTCTGCAACCTGGGGCATTGCCTTCCCGGACGGCCGCGCTATTCCCGCCGACATGATGCCGATTGCCCGAACCCTGCGTGGCCAGACCGTGAAGGGTTTTCAGCACTTGATTACCAATCACGGCAGCCATGAAAAGGTCTTGGTCAGCGTCACGTCGATGCCGATCACCAATAATAATGGTGAGGTCATCGGCTCGACTTCCGCCATGGTCGAAATCGAATCCACCGCCGGCGAAGGCGTCGACGATCTGAGCGGGCTGTGGCGCGGGCACTGGTTTGCCGCCGCTGTCATGCCGATCTGGGGGTTGGATCCCAAGGGTACCGTGGTTGACGTCAATGCCGCCGCCCTGGACGCCTTCGACGTCAAACGCGAAGACGTCATCGGCAAAATGTGGGCCCAGCTATTCGTCGCCGACAGCGACTTCCAACGCGCTCTCGACTATCTCGGCGATAGCCAGGATGAGACGACGCCCGACCACGCCATCGCCACACAACTGCACCTTCGGGACAGCGACGGGACACTTGTTCCCGCGCTGATCAGCGCTTGGGCTATTCGCACCCACGAGGGTGGCGACCACGGCCTGACCGTGATGGCACTGGCGACCGAAGAGCCGGCTGCAGTTTCTCAGCCCGAAACCCTGACCGCAACAGCCCCTCTCAGTGACGATGACGCTCAGGAGCTGGAAGACTTGCGCAATGCCGAACTTGCCCTTGCGGCGCTTGGCATCGGCGTCTGGCAGTACGACGCCGAAGTCGACACGATCGTCGAGGACGAGGGCATGCAACGCCTGATAGGTCGCGAAACGCCCGGTGGTCCGACACTCATTTCCGAGGACGACCAAGCCGTCGCCGACGTCGAATTCGCCAAGTTGTTAAGCGGCGAGAGCGACGCGCTCAGCCTCGATATTCGCGTCGTCCACAAGGACGGCGCCGTTCACTGGATCACCCTCAAGGGGCAGGCCAGTCAGGTAGATGGTCAGCGCCACATCTTCGGCGTCGCGCTCGATTCCACCGATCTAAAGCAACCGCAACCTACGGAAATCGTCGTCACGCCTGAGCCGGCAACGCCGGCGATTACCGAGGCCGATCTGGATGCCGCGCGTCAGGAAGCCTTGGAAGCCGCGCGCCGGGAATACAACGAGGCTCTGGAAGCGGCACGCACAACCCAGAGCGAAGTCTATGCGTGGGCCGACGCGCCGTCGCCGGTCACAATCCGCGAGACCGACCCGGCCATCGTCGCCGAAAATGAGACACTGAAAACACGCCTTGAGGCGCTTGAAGCGGAACTCGATGACGCCACTGTGCGCCACGACGCGCTTCAGCAACAGATTGCCGACTTGCAGGCGCGTCCGGAGCCCGAGGCGCCGCAAACCGTGACGGTCGTTGAGCCGGATCCGGCTGTGGTCGAGGAAAATACCGAGCTGAAATCCCGTCTGGAAAATCTGCAAGCCGAACTGGCCGACGCCGCAGTCTATCAAGGCACGTTGCAACAACAGATCGCCGACCTGGAGGCGCGTCCTGAGCCGGTCGTTCCAGAACCGGTCACCGTGGTTGAGGCCGATCCGGCGGTCGTCGCCGAGAACGACACCCTGAAGACCGAACTTCAAAAGGCGCAAGACGAACTCAAGCAGCTTGAAGCCGCCAATGCTGATCTGAACGATCGCCTCACGGACATGGCGGCCACGCCGGCCGTCGACGCCACGCCGCTCAATGCCCGTATCGCCGCTTTGGAAGCCAGCCTGAAGGACTCGGAAGAGGCGCGCAACGAGCTTCAGGTTCAGATGAGCGATATCCTACTGGCGCCGCGTCTGGTCGAGGTCAAGGACGACCGCGATGCACAGATCGAAGGGCTCAAGGCCGAGCTCGAAGCCGCGGACGTTCGGACACAAGGCCTGCAGGCCGAGCTGGATGTCATCGCCAACACGCCCGCGCCGGAACCCGACTACAGCGAATGGGAACAAAAACTCGCAGCTGTCGAATTCGAAACGCGCAAATGGCAAGCAGCCTATGACGACGCTCAGGCAAAGCTGGCCGCCGTACCGCCGGCGCCAACGGTCGATATTGACGCCCTCACCGGCCGTCTCGAAGAGCTGCAGACCAGCCTGTCGCAATCGCTGCAACAGCAGTCTGAGCTCCAGGATAGCCTGCAGCGCGCCCATGCCCAGCAGTCGGATATGAATGGCCGTGTCGAACAGCTCAATGCTGCCCTGTCCAATGCCCGCAAATACGAAACCGTCGGTCGCCTGACGGGCGACGTCGCTCAGGATTTCGCCCAGATGCTGGGTGTTATCAACGGCGCGCTGGAAATCCTCTCGAAACAGGGCGGCAATGAGCAGGTCCGCCGCCTGTCGGAAGCCGCTCTTGCTGCCGGTCGCCGTGGTGAGCGCCTGACGCGTCAACTGCAAGCCTTCCAGTCCGAAGACTATTAGAGCCAAATTCGGCCTTCATCCTTTCGCGGTTTTCCTCTACCTTGCAGCGCAAGAGGATGTGCGATGGCCCGGTCGGGATTAAAAGGCGAAGATGCGCGGCTGTGGGCGCTGGTGACGGCCACGGTCAGGCCACGTGAGATTAGTCGCGTCATCATCAAGCCGGCGCCCGAAATCGAGACCGTCCAGGTCAAGGGCATGGCGCAGCCTATGGTGGCCGAAAAGCCGAAGCCGGTTCCCCTGACCCCTTTCAAGATCGGCGACGCCATCAAGCCAGTCGGCGGCTTCAAGCTGTCGTTCGACAGTCCGAAGTTCGAACCCGATCCGATCGAACCGCGCCGCAAACGCCGGCTGAGCCGCGAACGCGACCCGATCGAGGCGCGCCTCGACCTGCACGGCCTCAACAGCATCGCCGCCGAAGCGCGCCTCAAGGCCTTCGTACAGCAGGCCTATGCCAACGACTATCGCGCCGTTCTGGTCATTACCGGCAAGGGGCTGTCGGAAAACGGCATTTTGAAGCGCAATGCGCCGGAATGGCTGGCCGATCCAGCGCTTGGGCACATCGTCGCCGGCATATCCCAGGCCCACGCCCGGCATGGTGGGACCGGTGCGCTTTATGTAGCGTTGAAGCGAAGGGTCGCCTAAACCAGCCCCGCGACCTTGGCCAAACCGGCCAGGCTGACGTGCGGGCGCGGGCCGAAATGGCCGATGACCTCGGCGGCGGCGATGTGACCGAGACGCGCGCAGGTTTCGGTATGCAGCCCCTGGGTCAGGCCGTACATAACGCCCGCGGCGTACTGATCCCCTGCCCCCGTCGTATCGACGACCTGATCGACCGGTGCGGCCGGCACGGTAAAGGTATCATCGAACTTGACCGCCACCGAGCCCTGCGCACCACGAGTGATAAAGGCCAGGGGCGCCAAAGGCCGCAGGTAACCCAGCGCCTTGAAGAAGTTATCCGTCTGGAACATCGACAGCAGCTCGCCTTCATTGGCGAAGACCAGGTCGATATGGCGCTCGATAAAGGCCAATAGGTCGGTGCGCCAACGATCGACGACAAAGGTGTCCGACATGGTGATCGCCACCTTGCGGCCGGCGGCACGGGCGATTTCCGATGCCTTGGCAAAGGTCTCGCGGCCGGACGGGGAGTCGAACAGATAGCCTTCGAGATAGACGATCTGTGAATCCTGAATGACGGCCTGATCCAGATCTGCGGGGGAAATCTGGGCCGCGGCGCCCAGATAGGTCGCCATGGTGCGCTGACCGTCGGGCGTTACGTTGATCAGGCAACGGCCGGTATGGGCCGGATCATTGCTCAGATAGGGCGTATTGAAATGGACGCCCATCTTTTGCATGTCGCGGCTGAAGACCTCGCCCAGCGGATCGTGCGCCACCTTGCCGATATAGGCGCACTTGGCGCCGAACGAAGCCGCGCCGGCGATCGTGTTGCCGGCCGACCCGCCCGATGCCTGTTCGGTATTCGACATGGCGTCGAACAGGCTGGTGGCACGATACGGATCGATCAGCGTCATCGCCCCTTTTGTCAGGTCGTGCGCCGCCAGAAAAGCATCGTCGGCGGCCGCCAGCACGTCGACAATAGCATGGCCTACGGCGGTGATGTCATAGCTGGGGGTCGTCATATGGCGGGCTCGTTATGCAGGATGGCGGAAAATGCTGTTGCGTTCAGCGGATGCTTGCCCGAATAGAGGCTGCATGACCAAGACGCTACTGTTTTTTACGCCCGATCCGGAAACCCCGTCCCACCATGGCCGCTGGCCGGCCGTGCTCGACGCCTACCGTGAAGCCCTGTCGGGGCTTGATATCGAGATTTTCGACGCGCCCTGGTCGGCGCCACTGACGCGCGACTACGATCTGATCGTGCCTCTGGTTGCCTGGGGCTATCACAATGCGCCCGACAGGTTCCGCGCCCTCATGGCCGATCTGCAGGCCCGGGAAATCCGCGTCTTCAATCCACCTGACATCGTGTCGTGGAATGTCGATAAGCGCTACCTGCGCGACTTGGCCGATGGAGGGGTGCGCATCATTCCGACGCAGTTCGTCGAACAGGTCACGGCGGAGAATATCGCTCAAGCCCAAGCCGATTTCGGCGAAGCCCTGGTCATCAAACCCGTCGTATCGGCCGGCGCCAAGAACACGCTGATCTGGCGCGACGGTGATGTGCTGGCGTTCGACGCCATCGAAGACCGCGCCGGACCGCCCAAGGGCGCGGCGATGATCCAGCCCTTCATGCCGGCCATCCAGTCGGAGGGCGAATGGTCGTTACTGTTCTTCGCCGGAGCGTTCTCACACGCCGTTCTGAAGACACCCAAGTCCGGCGATTTCCGCTCCCAACCCGATTACGACGCCCATTTGCGCGTTCTGACGCCTCCGGCCGAGGCCATGTTGCTGGCCGCCGACGCTATCGACTTCATCGGCGCCGATCGCCTGCTGTATGCCCGTGTCGATATGGTGAAGGACGAACAAGGCCGCTTCTGCCTGATGGAGCTGGAGCTGATCGAACCCGATCTGTACCTGAAATATTCGGACGGCGCGGCCGACCGGCTGAAACATGCTTTTGAAGTCGCGATGTTCGGCGGCTGTGGTTGTCATTCCTGAGGGCCGAAGCGGCCATGCTTATCGTTCCCTTATAATCCGACCCGCTGTTCGCTACGCCCCGCTTACTGCGCTGTTCCGTCGATGTGCTAGTGTGCCCTGGAGTACATAACGGACACATGATGCCTGACACCTCTCACGCTGAACGCGTAACGCATAAGCTCGGCACCCTGCCCAAGGCGCCAACCGGCATCGAAGGACTCGATGAAATTACCGAAGGCGGCTTTCCCAAGGGACGGCCAACCCTGATCTGTGGCAGCGCCGGCTGCGGCAAGACCCTGTTGTCGATGGAATTTCTGGTGCTCGGCGCCATGAAATACGACGAGCCCGGCATCTTCTTCGCCTTCGAGGAAAGCTCAGAAGAGCTCAAGCAAAATGTCGCTTCATTGGGCTTCGACCTCGACCAGCTCGAGGCCGACGGCAAGCTGATCGTCGACCATATCCATATCGAGCCGTCGGAAATCGAAGAGACGGGCGACTATGACCTGGAAGGCCTGTTTATTCGCCTGGGTTACCTGATCGATTCGATCGGCGCCAAGCGCGTTGTGCTCGACACCTTGGAAACCCTGTTCGGCGGCTTACAGAACGAAGCCATATTGCGCGCCGAACTGCGGCGCCTGTTCCGTTGGCTGAAGGACAAGGGCGTCACCGCCGTTATTACGGCCGAGCGCGGCGACGGCACGCTGACGCGCCAGGGCCTCGAAGAATATGTCTCCGACTGCGTCATATTGCTCGACCATCGCGTCATCGAACAAACCTCGACGCGACGTCTGCGTATCGTCAAATATCGCGGCACGTCGCACGGCACCAATGAATACCCGTTCCTGATCGACGAGGAAGGCTTCTCGGTCTTGCCGGTAACCTCGCTGGGCCTGGCGCACAAGATTTCGGAAGAGCGCGTCAGTACGGGCGTTGAAAAGCTCGACGCTATGCTGACCGGCGGTATCTATCGCGGATCGAGCGTTCTCATTTCCGGGACGGCCGGGTCGGGCAAGTCGAGCCTGGCGGCGCACTTCGCCAGCGCCACCTGTGCCCGCGGCGAGAAATGCCTCTATCTGGCCTTCGAAGAAGCGCCGGCACAGATCAAGCGCAACATGAAGTCGATCGGTCTCGACCTTCAACAGTGGGAAGACAAGGGGCTTTTGAACTTCATCGCCACCCGGCCGACCTTCTATGGTCTGGAAATGCACCTGACCGAGATTCACAAGACGGTCAGCCGTTTGCAACCCACCACGGTCATTATCGATCCAATCAGCAATTTCGTCGCCGCCGGCAGCGAAAAAGAGGCCGCAACCATGCTGTTGCGCCTGGTCGACTTCCTGAAGATCAAGGGCATTACCGCGGTTTTCGTCAACCTGACCAATGGCGGCGGCTTCTCGGAAGCCACCGATGTCGGCATCTCGTCACTTATCGATACCTGGATACTGCTGCGCGATATCGAACTAGGCGGCGAACGCAATCGCGGCATGTATGTGCTGAAATCGCGCGGGACAGCGCATTCGAACCAAATCCGCGAATTCGTTATAGACAGCCATGGTATCGACCTGCGCGAGGTTTATGTCGGTCCAGAAGGCGTTCTGACCGGCTCTATGCGTCTGGCCCAGGAAGCACGCGAAGCCGAACAGGCGCGCAATCGCAACCTGGAGGCCGAAAGCCGCCGCCGCGCCCTGGAACGCAAACGCAAGGCGCTGGAAGCACAGATTCTATCCCTACAAGCCGCGTTCGATGCCGAAGAAGTCGAAGCTGAAAGACTGCGCGAGGAATTCAACGAGAGTGAGCGCATTCATGCCGCCGCTCGCGACCAGATGGCCGACAGCCGAGGCATGGATCAATGACACCCTCTAACAGTGGAACAGGGCAAGGCACGATGGATGCAGGCATTTCCGCCGATTACGACGTCGGTCTCGACGCAGCCGGCGAAGAGCATTTTCACCTGCGTCTCTACGTCGCCGGCCAGACGCCCAAATCCGTGCGCGCCTATGAGAATCTCAAGAAAATTTGCCAGGAGCATCTTGAAGGGCGTTACCAGATCGAGGTGATCGACCTGATGAAAAACCCGCAACTGGCCAAGGGTGACGAAATCGTTGCCATCCCCACCCTGGTCCGCCAGTTGCCGCATCCGATCCGCAAGATCATCGGCGACCTCAGCAATACCGACCGCACCCTCGTCGGTCTGCAAATCAAGCCCCAGTAGCGAGTACAGTGATGCCGGATGCTGCCAGTCCCAACGATGCCGAAATCCTCAGGGCGGAGATCGTCCGGTTGCGGGCGCAGCTTGAGGAAAGCCAGGAAACCCTGCGCGCCATCCAGGCCGGCGAAATAGACGCTTTCGTCGTCACCAACGACGAAGAACCGACCGTCATGACGCTCGGCGCCGCCGAACAGACCTATCAGCTGATCGTCGATCAGGTCGGCCATCCGACGGCCGTCCTGAACTGCGAAGGTCGTATTCTGCAAACGAATGCATTGTTTGCCGCGCTGGTGCAGCGCGAACCTGTCGAACTGAGCGGCGTCCTGATCCAGGACCTGGTTACACCGGCCAGTCTGAAGACCATGGAATATCTGCTCGAAAACGGCACGGACAGCGAGGTCGAAAAGGAGCTGATCGTACGCAGCGCCACGGGCCTGCGTATTCCCGTCAGTTTCTCCGTGCGCCCGCTGAAAGACAATCCAACCGGCCTGTGCCTGCTGCTGACCGACCTGACCGCCGAACGCTTGCGCGACCGCATCGTGTCCGAGGAATTGCTGGCGCAATCGATACTGGAACAGGTCGCCGATGCCGTGGTCGTTTGCGACCCCAGCGGTCGTATCGTCCGTTCCAGCCGCGCTGTTGAAACCCTGATGGGCGGGGATTCGCTGGACCGATCCTTCGATGCCGTCTTGCCGCTGCAACACCCGATCAACGGCGAACTGCAGCCCCTGTCCTTCCGCGACATCATCGCGTCACCGGAGACCCGCGGCCGCGAAGTCGTCTATGTCGACGACCATGGCCGTCACAACCATCTTTTGCTGTCGACAGGGCTGTTGTGCGACAGCGATGCAGCGATGCGCGGCGTCGTCCTGACCCTGACCGACATTACCGAACGCAAATCGGTCGAAGAGGCGCTCGAACTGGCCGACCGACGTAAAAATGAATTCCTGGCTATCCTGGCGCACGAATTGCGCAATCCGCTGGCGCCGATCAGTAACTCGGTCAGCATTCTGGCCGCTGGCAAGCTGTCGCCCGAGGTGCGTGACCGCGCCGTCGTCCTGATGGACCGGCAGGTCAAGCAGATGGTGCGTCTGGTCGATGACCTTATGGACGTGTCACGCATCACGCGCGGCAAGGTCGAGCTGAAAACTGAACGCGTGCGTCTCGCTGATATCGTCTCTGGCGCCGTTGAAACCTCGCAGCCATTGATCGAGCAGTTCAATCACACCCTCAACGTCGATTTGCCGGAACAGCCTATCTGGCTCGATGCCGACATCACCCGCCTGACCCAGATCTTCTCAAACCTGCTCAACAATGCCGCCAAGTACAGCGAGGCCAAGGGCAGTATCGCTGTCTCCGCGCGTGTCGAAGGTGATCGTGTACGCGTTGACATTTCCGATCGTGGTATCGGCATTCGCCCCGAAATGATCGGCCGCATCTTCGACATGTTCGCTCAGGTCGACGGCTCGCTGGAACGCGCCCACGGTGGGTTGGGAGTCGGATTGACCCTGGTCAAGACCTTGGTCGAAATGCACGGCGGGACGATTTCGGTGCACAGCGATGGTCCCGGCCAGGGCAGCACCTTTACCGTCGATCTGCCGTTGGCCGTTACCGCAGAAGATACGGCAACGCCGGCGGCCGAAAGCAAAGACAGCACGGCAACATCCGGCCTGCGCATCATGATCGTCGAAGACAATGAAGCGCTGGCGCAAACGACCGGCTGGCTGGTCGAAATGCTTGGCCATGACTACCGTCTGGCGCACAGCGGTCGGGAGGCTCTGGACAACGCCCTCGACTATAGCCCGCAGGTCATGATGCTCGATATCGGCCTGCCCGGCATGAACGGCTACGATCTGTGCCGCGAACTGCGGCAAATGCCCGGTCTCAAGGACACGATCTTCATCGCCCAGACCGGCTGGGGCCAGGACGAGCATCGGCAACGGGCCCGCGAAGCCGGTTTCGACCATCACATGGTCAAGCCGATCGCCCTGGACTCGCTCGAAGGCGTTCTGGCCGACATCAAGGCGCGGGCGTGATCGCCGTCTGAGCAGTTCTTTATTTCGGCTCCTCTTAGTCGCTTCGACTCTTTAGCGCGCGGGGCGCATCACAAACAGGTCTGTTAATCCCGTCTTTTCGCGAGGAGAAGCCCTTGGCGCTGCGTCCCTACTGGAGCGGCAATCTGCGGATGTCGCTGGTCACCCTGCCCGTCAGCATCTATTCGGCGCTCAACCGCGCCCAGACCGTGCCGCTGCACGAAATCTACCGCAAGACAGGCGAACGCGTGCGCCATCAGAACGTGACCGACGACGGCACGGAGGTTGATCGCGACGAGATCATCAAGGGTTACGAGGTCGAAAAGGGCGAATATGTCCTGATCGAGCCGGACGAGATCAAGGACCTGAAAATCCCGTCGAGCAAAACACTCGACATCAGCCAGTTCGTCGGCGTCGACGATGTCGACGACGTCTATTTCGACAGTCCCTATTTCGTCGGCCCGCAGAAAAACAGCGACGAACAGACCTTTGCCGTTATCCGTGATGCCCTACGTCAGTCAAAGAAGATGGGCCTGGGCCAGTTGGCCATCGCCGGGCGTGAACGCCTGTGCGCCGTCAAACCCTATGGTTCTGGCCTGATGCTAATCACCCTGCGCTACGAAAACGAAGTGCGCGACGCCGACCCCTATTTCGAGGATATCCGCGCCAAGGCGCCGGCCTCCGAAGAACTCGACCTCGCCACCGAACTGATCAAGCGCAAGACGGCGAAGTTCGAGCCGGGAAAGTTCCACGACCATTATCGCGAGGCGCTTAAGGAATTGATCGAAGCCAAGATCGAGCACCGCGAACCGGTGGCGGTCGAAGAGGACAAACCGCAGCCCAAGGTCGTCAACCTGATGGATGCCTTGCGAAAAAGCCTTGCCGAAAAAGAACCGGCGGCGCGTAAGGATGCCGCCAAGCCCAAGGCCGAGCGGCCGAAGAAGGCGGCCGCGCACCAGACAACGCATCGCAGAAAAGCGAGTTAGCCATGGCCGATCAGAGCGAGCCCTTAGCCAAGTACAACGCCAAGCGCGACTT
>FTIZ01002962.1_pt2 | contig 11824 bp, 10 predicted proteins | sample 1658381 | NCBI WGS metagenome assembly FTIZ01 (sample SAMEA3914822, study PRJEB12502) | metagenome | biome: forest; material: soil | place: USA | collected 2012-03-12 | depth 0.1 m
GAGAGAATCCTCGCGATGGCGCCGACGAGCAGGCGGCGGTGCTCCCCGTCGCCGAGGTCTGCGATGGAGAGCTGCCTGGACGCCGTCGTCTCGCGATTCTCGGCCGCCTGGTTGTCGGCGGGCGGTTCTGCGCCTGGAGAGGCTGTCGGCAGGTCCGACATGATTGTTTGATTGCCGAATGGACCAGGCAGAGCGTGCGAGGAGTCGAGGAAGGTTGCGCGAGAATCGAGAGGAGCGTGCCCTGGCCGCCTCTCACTTTCTCAGTTCTCAGTTCCCAGTTCTCAGTTCTCAGTTAGCGATGATGGACTTTGAGGGATGCACAAGGGTTGGGAATGAAAGCCGGCAGGCAGCACTTGGTTCTGGCTCTGCCCCGCAGGTCGTGCATCCAACCAATCAGGCGCGCCAGAATGAGTGTTGAATGACGAGCAAGCGCCGCCTCTTTTTTGCAGAGCCGCCCTCGGCCGCAGCAGCGGCGGCCCGCCAGCGCCAATTGAAATTGACTTGCCGCGCTTGGTCGCGCTTGGCCGTCCGCTTGTGCGGGCGGCTAATGCGTGTGTTCTAGCACCTCGAAGCGCAATCCTTTCTCTCAGGATGATAGGCCCTCGGTGTTTGAATCAAGGCGAACCCATCGGCGTGCATCATGCAGCCACAACACGAGGCCATCAACCGCCCCATCAACCGCCCCTTGACTTTCCGGTCGAACGCTTCGGACGTCTAACTATTCCCAATCCGGGCATCGGCTCCTGGAAGAGCGTGCAACAACCGCGTCGGGAGTCGGGACCCAAAATAACCATCGTCCATGAGAACCATGAGTCCATGGGCCATGTCAGACCCTGCTGCTGGAGAAGCCGCAACAGGCGACGGGCGGTAGGCGGGCGCCAAAGGAGTCAACGCAAAACCAAGGGTTTCAAGAAAAGACCAAGGGGCGAGCTGGCAGCATCTAATGGCGACGGGATCAGTTAAGAACACAGAGTAATCCGATGGGATGTGGAGGACTGCCATGTTATCATCCCCTTGACCTTTCGGGTTCCCAAACCGTCACTCCAAGCTTCGACCACTTGTATATCTTGTTGACCAAGGCACATCAATACCTTGCACACAGCAGCTGTTTGTGTACATCATTCCTTCGCTTTAGGTTCACCCGTTCCAGCTCTCCCCGCTCTGCCTCACCAAAATGCCCCCCATCGTGCCCCCCATCGGGAACTTCAGGGTCTACGCCGGCCTCTACGTTGAGGAGGATGAGTTGTCCCCGAGCTCAACAAGATACAGAATCGTCGAGGCAATTGTCCATCTGGCCCTCTCTCTGCTCGAAACGGCGAAAGGCAGGGACAGTCTGGCCAACGTTGCTAGGTCCATCATTCGAGAACGCGACGCCGCGCCCGGCACACGTCGTCGCCGTCCGCACCACATCTACCCGGACCCCGTTGACGGCACGAAGGACTCCCGTAAAAAGATGGATTATTGGATCGAGAAATTCCTCCGGAGCATGAGGCAAGGCTTTCCTCCCGTCGTCATCTGTGTGACGAAGGGTGAGGCTGCGGCCGGCAAGCTCCACTGGGGAGACGACATGGCACATTACGTCGCAAGCGACGCGGGCATCCCCGACGTCAGCACGGGCATCATCGACAACATGGTAAATACGCTCAGCCAACGATCGACCCAGCTACGTTCCGCCAACAGAAGAACTGCTGTAGACGTCTACGACCTGTTCAAGTTCCAGATGGTCATCAGCGTCGCGCACGAGATAGTCCATTTTTTGACTGGCTTTCTCACCGGCACCATCGAGCCTCACACCCCGCCGGGGGTCAATGCAGCACCATACGACCAGACCACCGACGGGACGGGGGAGGCGGGGAGGCACTGGGAGAGCCAGCTCCTCGGGGGCTTCGTTGAGTGTTGGTCCGAACTTGATCATCCTCTCGACCTTCGCCAATCGGGCGTGCCGTACCTGTTCGCGTCAGGGAGCCATGAAGTCGCCCTCGGTTACCAGGTATCGATACCGTATATTCGGGATTTTCTTGAAGAAAGTAGGTGATGTTGCTCCTCATTCTCCACCCCAGAGTCTCCTCTCTGCAGGGGAACCTTGATTGACACCTATCAACCTAACTTCTCAGGATTTTCCTTCCCTATTGCCGTCGAAGATGAAGAGGGCGGTGCCACACGCCGCAAACTGAAAAGGGCAGGGCGCTGTGAGACAACCCTTCTTCGTGAGCAGTCTGCGTTTAGAGACGCCGAGATCAGTTTACCGGCGGCCGAACACCCCAGCAATACGGATCCTTCCTACAGGTACCGCGCCATCAGCTCCGCGCCCAGGTACGGTAATTATTACGGTGCGGAGGGACCCAGTCGAGGTTACTACCCCTCGTCCCGCTGATGCCTAGTACGGCAATGACCGCCAAAGCACATGGCTCTGGGGGTGAGTTTTTGTTGTTTGTCTGTTGGTGGAGTTCTGGGAGTTCTGGGAGTTTTTGGGGGTCATTGTAATTATTGTGGTCAATGGCTCTGTTCATCATTCTCTTTGCCATTATCGCTGTCATTATCGCTGTCACTACCGCCGTCATCATTGTTGGCGTTGTTTTCGTTCCGATTACTTTGTCATTGCCGTCCACTGTCGTTACGGTTATCATTACTGTAGTCATTATCGTTTCTATTCTCGCTGCCATTCTCGTTGCCAATACTGTTTGCCATTATAATTGCCATTGTCGTCATTAAGGTGGCAGAAATAGTTCTAGGTTAGAGAAGTGGAATGTAGGAGGTGCTGTACATACACAACCTAGAAATGTATCTGGGACTCAGCATAACCTCGGTTTACAAATTGCGATGAGATCTCACGCCTGAGGCTCGTCTCAATGGGTTTCTAAGCTCCAAGCGCAACTGGACACTTTTCTCGAAAACTAAATCGAGACCGGGGTTTTTTCTGTTAAACGAGGTCACAGGAGCGAAGAATGAGAGAGGTTGACAGACTTGATCGAAGGCTGCAGAACAGTTTGCGAGAGGGGGTGAGAGAGCTTGTCTGATATACATAGATTTCTAGGCTCCCACAGCCTTTTGTTTCTGTTTCCTTACAGTATGGCACGATGCCGGGGTTGAGGAAGTGGCACATCTATGAAGAAGGATAGGTTGTCAGTAATCCAAGTTAACGAACCTGGGGGAGTTTGGCAAGCCCGGAAGACAAAAAAGAGCCTCCCAGATTACGAGGTACATAGCTTGAAATGCTCAACCTTCCAGTCTCAGGAATCAACCTTGAAAATAATGCTGCTAATCTATCCAACCAAACGCCGTTCTAATGCAGCCGGTCTAATGCAACCCTTCATGCAACCATTCTCATCAACCGCTCTCATTCAACCATTCTCGTAACCATGGCTCATGCAACCATTCCCAACAAGACACTGTCCGAGGCCGCCACCCTGCCGTGAAATGCCGAGAAAAGCCTCTTCCCGTAAGTCAAACCCAAAAATCAAAAATGAATCATCGGTAATTATGTTAGTCGAGGATGAGATGGCATCCTCCGAAAACGCCCCAACGCCCCAACGCCTCGCTCGAGTCGGCAGCGTGAGCCGCCATGCTTTTCCTCTGCCAAACGCCAATCCCATGTAAAAAACGCCGGACGCCGGACGCCAGACGCCGGACCCCTTAGCGCCAGCAACTAGACAGAAACCGTCATCACAACATCCCCAGCCCCAGCGAGCTCCTCGAGCCCGTATCACACCCCCACGCGCCGAAATCAAACCGCGCGGCCCTCGTCGGCTTGGGTGAGAGGAACTCTCGTGTCTTCCTTGCCGAGAAGATGGGCGAGACGGCGCGGGACCGCGGCGGCAGGGGGCGGCGGGCCTGTCCTCTTGTGGGACCGCCTCGTGACCGTGGCCAGTGAGATGCTCGAGAGGGAGGTCGCATGCTGGGCACGACATCCTCCTTGTCCGTCATTGCGCTTGGCTCCATGGTCAGAAGAAGCGGTGGGCCGTCAAGGAGGAAGAGCCCGTTCCGTGTTGGGGCGGGCCAAGTTTGGTTGTGGTCGTAGATGGAGGAGAGGAAATGAGGCGCGGGGTCCTCCAGGTTGTATGTGGAAGGGCCGTGAAAGTCAGGAGAAGGGGGATACTTTGTTGCCTGGAAGCTAAAGTCGCTTCTCTCCCCGCGTGGCGGAAGGAGGCGAGGCGATGACCTGCGAGGGGGAAAGTCCTCCATCCGAAGAAGCCCAATGGGCTGTTCGGCGTCCGACTCATAGTCGCCGTCGCTGGCCGAGGCGTAGGGGGATTCCCAATCCTCGGCCTCACCTTGCCAAACCTCACAGAGCGAGGTGGCAACAGAGCGGTAGCCATGGTTCATTTCAGCCGTGTTGGGATGACTGGCGATGGTCCTTTGGCGAGTCCGAGGGGACGGAATGCGCTGGCGGTCGCGGTGGGGAGATCGGGTCTCTTGGTGTCGTGGGGCTTGGTGCTCTTGCTCACGCAAAGCGGAAACACGGCTTTGCCTTTGACGGTAGCTCTCCTTGTAGTCGTTGCGCTTGGTAAAGAGGTGCTTCTCACTTTCATCCTCGCTGTCGTACTCGTGGTCGTGACGTTTGGGCTGCCATTTCTGGAGATTGGCTCCGACTTGCATCGGCCACGACGAAGAGTAGGCCGCCGGCTGCGAATGGTCATCCCATGCCGAACTCCGGGTAGCCGCTGAAGCCAACTCCGGACCATGTTGGCGGCGTGGACGACGTGTGACAGGTCCCGGCTCGCCTGAATCAGAGTGGGAGTCTCCCGAAGGATCAGAATCCGAAATTATGTCTGAGTCGGCGTTAGATGTGTCACAAACATCAACCCAGAACAAGTTTGAATCAGACTTCCACTTACCTTCATGTGTCTCTTGAACATCAAGACGCCTGTGGTGTTTTCGGTGCTTGGGCGACTCCTTGGAAGACAGGCGGGCGGGCCGCGGTGGCAGGCGCTTGCCTGTCGGAGACCTCCCTCTCGAGCTCGACAACGAGTGATCCTCTGAATCGCGCAGACGCCTCGCGTCTGACGTAGAGGACCTTCGCAGAAGTTTGTGCTCTCTCAAGAGAATTGCCGGCCGTGGAGTGCTTTCAGGGTACTCCTCGACGTAGGCGGCCTGGGTGCGACGGGTCCTGTGGTCGGCCGTCTTCCTCTTGTCGGTCCTGCGATGCCCTCGGTCATCGCATCCAAATGCATTTCCAGGCCCAGATGGGCGGGACTTTCTCGGGCGCGACCGGTGGCGTTCCTCTTCGGTGTCTGTGGCCTCGAAAACGGTGATCTCGAAATCGTCCCCGATGCGAGCTGCTCCGCACATGCACCGGACACGGCTGCGAGGTTTGGCCTTGGGAGACCTCCTTCTTTTGGGGCTGCTCTCCTTGGTAGGTTTTCTCTCAACGACCCTCTGTCCCTCGTAGACGTAGTCGAAACCTTCACTACCCGACTCGAAGTCGGTGGTAGCCGTGGTGGTGCTCGGGTCGTCGGGGATGTCCATGTTGTCTGATCTTTGCTTGCAGCGCAGCTGCGACGCCTTGGGGGATGAGGAAAAGAGTCTCAAACATTGGGGAGGAGAAGAAGGTTGTGAGTGTGTGACAAGACGAGAGAGAAAGAGAGAGAGCAAGAGAGAGAGCAGAACGGTGAGGACCAGAGCCACGGGGCAAAGCAGGGAAGAAATAGTAATTACGGTATTCCAGGAGGTGGGAGGGTCAGCCCAAACGGCAACCGGCAGCAAAATGTTGGAAAAGGGGGGGGGTGGAAAGTGCAGCAAGTGTGTGTGTGTGGCCTCGCTCGGATGGACTCGAGAATCGAGGCACGCTGCGTGGCACACTTGGCTGGGCAATTTGGGTAGAACAAACAAAACTTGCTTGTCGAGGGCAAAGAGCACATCTGGGGACATGTGATTTGTTAATTTCTGGGCTCCGTTTGCTGCTGCATTGGGCGTTGCTGCCTGCTCAGTTCTCATCTTGCTGTCCCGGGGCAACACGGTCGGTCCACGTGGTGAGCCGAAACACCTCGGGCAGCGGCAGGATAGCTCCTTTCTTCATAGGCCAGCACTCCGCACAGCGAAGCACTTTTTACTTTTTTTACGCCTTTTTGCTTTCCTTCTTTTTTGGCCCCGGGCGGACGGAAAACCGCACCCTCATATACTCGGCAAGTCACTTCTCAACACCTGTTCACTGTTCAACAACGTGGACCAGCTCTACGGCTTTGCAACACGATGGCACAAGATAACATCACACACATGGCATCTACTTTTGTATTGAGAGAAACAATGAATTGTCTACAAACTGACTGACCTACCGTACCATGCATACCTTCACACTCACCTGCGGCCCAACCACTCGCTCGGGCTGTTGCGGCCCGAGGAGAGCCAACACACACCTCGCCGCCAAACGCCCAGTCTCTCCCAGCCCAACCAAACTCGCTCAATCTCTCGCCTCACCTTTGTGGCTCGGACCTATCACGGCGCAGCCGCGGCAGATAGCCGTCAATAGCCCCCGCCGCCATCAAGGCCGTCATCCAGACCGCCCATCCCAACGTCTGCGTATCCGTATCCCGTCCCGTCTCCTGCATTGGCCCAGCCCCGCCGGCTCCGGGAAGTATGCCGCTTCCCGAACCTCTGGGCAATTCCCTCCGCCATCACCTTGAGGTCGGCAAACGTCCCGGCGAGGTACGAGTCCACGCCAAGGGGGTCGGGTCTGGCGCGATGGCCGCCGGTCCTGGCCCTGGTGCGGCTGCGCTGGAAGAAGGGGTCAGCAAAGGGATTGCCGCCGAGGTCCGCCGGGGGGAACTGTGGCTTCATGCGGTCGCGGGCGCGCCGGAAGAAGTCATCATTAAAAGGGCTCTCTAAGTCATCGCCCTCGGGCTGCGGCATCGTGTGGTCTCTGGCACCCCTGGGGTGGGGGTCAGCAAACGGGTTCTGATCGGCCCGGGGTGATGGGTCCCTGTGCTTTGTCTTGGGAGCGCGGCTTTTCTCGCGCTTGCCGTCATGACGACCCCTAGGGTGGTCGTCGTCAACACGGTCATGCTTGGTGCGAGGGGGAGGGGTGCTTCTCCCACGTCGGTGGCTGGGGTCAGCCATGATAATATCGTCGTAGACGGGGTCGTAGTAGGGGTCGTATTTGGGGCGAAAAGCAGGGCGGCTTCTCCCACGGCCATCACGGCCATCGCGATGCCGACTCCGTTCTCGATCTTGGCTTCTCCCACGAGGGCGTGGAGCGTCATCATGCCGACTCGGTTTGGGATCCTGGCGCTTCTTGCGGTCACGGTCCAAGTCTGGTTTAGGGTCAGCACACTTCCGAGTCTTCTTGTCTTGGCCCCGAACATAATCTGGCTGTGGCTCAACGTCAGCCCGCTGCCGAGTCTTCCTGTCTTGCGCCCGAGCATAGCCCGGCAGTGGTTTAGCCTCAGCACGGTGCTGTTTCTTGTCTTGGCCCCTGACAGGGTCCCGACCACGATCCGGCTCTGGTTTAGTGTTAGCATGCTGCGTGTGCTGGTGCGTGTGCTTGTCTCGGTCCTTGCCGCGGTCCGACTTTGACTTTACGTCGGCATACTTCCGGGTCTTCTCTTGGCCCCGGGCATGATCTGCGTCTGGGTTGACGCCAGTGCGCCGACTCTTGTCCGGTTTGACGCCGGCGTCAGCACGCTTCGAGGTCTTGGTTTGGCCCCGAGCACGATCCGACTCTGGTTTGACGTCAGCACGCCGTGGTTTCTCGTCTTGACCTCCCGTCGCCGGAACCCGGGTCCCAAACGGCACCGGTACAGGCGAAAAAGAAAAATCCTGGTGCGGTGCGTTCAACCACGGATGTAGGACCCCGTCGCTCGGGTCCGCATGGACACTCTCTGTGTGCAGCAGGCACTCCTCATTGTGGCACCCAAACTGAGCAATGTGGGATGCCAGGCACCTAAAGGTGCAGTTGGAATCGACACGACACTGGGAGCACCAGATGTGTAAGTCCAAGTTGACCCACTCGGGGAGGGGTGGGTGGTCCATCGCGCGTTCTGAATTCTGATGTTGTTGAGTGGTTGTCGGTCAATGGCCTCTTACCTGTTCAGGGTCTGTTTCGTAGTTACACTATTCGAGCCCGATTGCGACGTGGTGGGTTTAAATAAGACAGCGGACTGGATCTCGAATCGTATTGCCCTTTGATTCTGCACAGCTGCTTTGTGGGAAGATGTGGGAGAGGGCAGAAGGAGATTGTAAATTTCCTCAACAAGAACTGTCCAATGGGTATAATGAAATAGAACAAAGAAAAACAACCGACCTGTTCAAGGTTCTGGACAAAGACTGTGACGGAAATAAAGAACAACAAGAAATGTGCGTGTGGGGAGAGACGGGGCTAATTGTTCCCCTTTCCTTTCCGTTTCCTGGGCCCTTCAGCTGCTGACCCTTTTCCCTCGGTCTCGACCTCGGACACGTCCTTCTCAACCTCGACAAGATCGCTCGAGCTTCTACTCGCGTTGTCGTCGGCCGAGTCGACTTTGATGTCGGGAGTACGGCTTCCCAGCACCTCCCGCACGATCCGCTTTCCCTCGTCCAACTCGCCGTTGGACGCGCCGCAGGCCATGCACTTCCACATGCCAAGATCAGATAGCGACTTGGTGCCTGGCGGTGCTTGCCCGTTGACGAGATGGCAGCGGGAGCAGATCAAGACGATTCTGTTTTTGGCGGCCGTCTCATCCTCCCCTAGCAAGGTGTCCAGGATGCGATCGTACCAGTGCGACTCGGCCGGGGGGGCCATCGCTGCTGGCGGATATTGTAGGAACGCCGGGGGGGGCTTCCCGTCAAAGGCGTTCGGGGCAAACTCAGCAGATAGATCGTCGGGCTGGGTTGCGGGCTGTTGGGCCGGTGTGCCGAACCTGCTCTGCGGTCTGGATTTCGGGGTCTCGGGACGGGAGACGGCCGGTCGCTGAATGTTTGCCGTCGGCGGTGGCGGCATGTTTGTGCGAGACGGCAATCCGGGGTGTTTCGGTTTCGGCCGCCCCTCCGCCTCTTGGCCGGCGCCCTCATGCTCCTCGGCGGCCGTCTTCCCTTTCTTCTGCTTGTTATCCGCGCCGCCGTACTTTTCCAGCAACTCCAGAGTAGAGTCGTACTTGGTCGCCTCCTTGAGCTTTTGAATGGTCTTTGCGCGCTCCGTCTGGTATTCCTTGAGGCGGGCGCTCAGCCTCTCGATGCGGTAGTCGAAGAAGGCGGCGGTGACGGCGCGGACGAGGGTGATGACGACTGGCCCGCCCGCCAGGCCCGTCCATTCCAAGGGGCCCATGTTCCTCCAACCCACCACCAAGATGAGCACAATACCATAGACCAGGTATGCGAAGCCGAGATAGAGCGTGCAAAGCACCTTGACCCGTCGTGATTTCACCCGGTTCTGCTCGAGCCGTGTCTGGGTGGCCGTGATCTTGGTCGAGAGGGCGGAGAGGGCCTTTTCGAACGACGCGGGGGAAGAGTCTCCCTTCTGTGGATGAGAGAGGCCATGCGTTAGCTCTGCGCCGTCCTGTCATGCCGGCGGCCCCGTCTCCCTCCTCCTCCAGCTCGAGGACAAACTTACCCCCCACGGCCAAAACGAAACCATCTTCGTCAAAAAAAAAAGGGAAGAAAAAAAGAGAGAAAAAGGGGGGTGGCCGTGAAAAGGCAATGAGGGTCAGGAAGAAAAATAGTCGTTGCCTTGCCAAAAACGGCTGGCCGGCGCAAGCTGTTGGATGGCGGGGAGAGTTTTGGTCGTTGGGTGTCTCCCGCCTCCAAACCGCAAGCGGTGATGAAAGAGGACAGACAGGGAGGCGCGGCTGGAAGTGCACGGTGACCTCATTGTCGCTTACAACGATGGGTCCACCAGAACCCAGGGCTCATACTGTGTAGAGCAAATATCGTTCAATCGGAGCCTCCAGCGTCCCCTGGCTTCTGCTGCCGGCGGCACCAGCCGGGCGAGGAACCCGGTCAAATCACAGCGGCTCCCAGTGGCTCGCGGCGACACAGCCTCACCTGAATGAACATCTTGGCGTTGCAAGGATGCGGCGAGACAGACAAGCCTCGTCGTCGTCGTCGCAAAAGCCGAAACAACAAAGTGTCATCTGAGAATCCGAAGTGGCCTAAACAAGGCATGCTTGCCGAGAGCATCATAACCTGCAACACTCGCCTTGTGCCTGTCGGTTGACCGAAGCGACCAACCTGCAAACAGTAACCAACATCAGCGTCAGCAGATTAATTACAGGCTCTGGACGCAACCGACTCGGCGCGGAACATTCTTGTTCATTCGTCCCCGAGGTTGGTGCCGACATCGTGGATGACCCGCAACCATGTTCCAGGTATGTATCTACGTGCACACCCTCGCGTAGTCCTTCTCCCATCCCCGGCCCTGTCGTCGCAAACTGACACATTGCCCGGGACAGCGGATCAAGGGCGCCATTGATCGCACCATCGCCGAGGAACAAGCGAGACAGAGAACAGTTCCGCAGCCCCCGCCGCCAGGAACCACCGCACCCCGACGGTCACGGTCCACGAGCACCGCAGGAACCCAGTCCCCCGCCCGGCGCCCCCGCCCGACCAAGAGGCCGAGCGAAGACCTCACAGCGAATGGCGACGGAGCCCCCAACCCGGATCCCGCGGTGTTCGAGGCCGCTTTTGTCATCGACGACATGGACGATTCAGCTGCCCCGTCGAGGGTAGCCACGCCGTCGCTGGCAGATCCCGGGAAGGACACGACACAGGCTGCCGCCAACGCGTCCATCAACAGCGCCGCTGACACAAAAGCCGTCGCCGAGAATGGGGACACCGAACAGACGGGCGTCGCCGAACAACCCGCCAACCTTGCCCCCATCGCTGCTCCCGCCACCTCGGAGCTGCCGCCAGAAGTACGAGCTCGGCTGCGAAAGCTCGAGAAACTCGAAAAGACATATCCAGAACTGCTACGCTCCTACCGTATCGCACACAGCCGCGCGACGTCCATCGAACCGTTCGAGAAGGCTCTCCGGGAAAACACACCCCTCACATCCATCAAGGATCCCGAAAGCCTCGTCGAGTACCTGAACCAGATCACGCTCAAAGGAGACATGGTCATGGAAGAGCTCAAGCGCGTTACGACCGAGAAGGACACCTACAAGAAGAAAGCCGACGAGGCCGAGAAGCAGTTGGTAACACTGAAGGACGAGGTTTCTGCTCTCAAGACTGCCCAATCCGAGGCCACGGCCGCCGCGGGGGCAAATGGCACGGAGCCTGCGACAACAAAGGAGGCAGAGGTTGTAGGGAAGGAGTCTGGCTCCCCCAAGGAAGAGCCAGCGAAGGGCGGAGATGGAGACGACTTCTTCTCGTACGACAACGAGATCCCCCAACTCCAGGCCGAGGTCCAAAAGAAATCAGAAGAGGTTGAAACTCTCCAGGCCGAGGTCAACAACCTCAAGGACGAACTGTCCCTAGCAAAGGAGCACAGCGCTGGCCTCCTCGAGAGCCTCGAGAATGCCACCAGAGAGCTCAGCGAGACCCGAGACGCCGTCGCGGTCAAGGCATCGGTCGAAACACAACTCGAAGCTAGGAACGCAGAGATCACGATGCTCTCCGAGCGCTTGGACAAGGCCCAATCGAAGCTCAAAGACCTCGAGGCGCAAGTCGAAAAGGCTAAGACCGACGCGGCCGACGCCGTCAAGGACAAGGTATCTCAGCTCACCACGTCCACCTCCCGGAATAAGGAGCTAGAAACCCAGTTGGAGAAAGCTGGCCAGACCAAGTCTTCCCTCGATCAAAAGATCAAAACCCTCACTTCCGAGATTGAGACGCTCAAGAAAGCCAAGGCCGAAGACGAATCCAAGATCGGTGAGCTCACCAAGCAGATCAAGTCGGCTCCGGCCCCGGCCCCGGCCCC
>FTIZ01751739.1_pt1 | contig 11819 bp, 7 predicted proteins | sample 1658381 | NCBI WGS metagenome assembly FTIZ01 (sample SAMEA3914822, study PRJEB12502) | metagenome | biome: forest; material: soil | place: USA | collected 2012-03-12 | depth 0.1 m
CTTTCGGTCTGGCGGTCGAAATTGTTGAAGATTTCGGCCATCAGTTCGTGGCTGTCGCGCTTGGACGTACGCGCCAGGTTCGACATGAATTCGACGCGCAGGGTCTGTTCGATCTTGTCGAGGATTTCGCGCTGCACCGGCTCCATGCGCAACATGCGCTGGACGCATTCGAGCGCGAAGTCTTCCGGCAGGGACGACAGGACGCGCGCGGCATGGTCGGCCTTGATCTTCGATAGGACGACAGCGACGGTCTGCGGGTACTCGTTCTTGAGGTAGTTCGCCAGTACGGCTTCGTTGACGTTGCCGAGCTTGTCCCACATGGTGCGGCCGGCGGGGCCGCGGATTTCCTCCATGAGGGCTTCGACTTTTTCCGGCGGCAGGAAGTTGCCGAGCAGGCGCTGGGTCTGCTCGAACGAGCCCATGATGGTGCCGGACGACGACATGCCGGAAACGAACTCGACCAGCAGTTCTTCGACGACGTTGGCGCTGACCGTCCCCAGGCTCGACATGGCCTGAGAGATTTCCTTGATCTCTTCCTCGTCCATCGATTGCCACAGGGCGACGTGATCTTCGCCAAGCGCCAGCAGAACGACGGCGGCCTTTTCGACACCGCTCAGACGTTTTGGATCGTCGATGATATTCTTACGCATTCCGGACATCGCTAGTTATCGTGCAGCCAGCCGCGCAGGATCGATACCGATTCCTCCGGATGGCGTTCGACGAATTCCGAAACCTTCTTGACCGACGAAGCCTTCACCTGGCCTTCGATGCGGGCAATATCGATGCGAGCCTCCTGTTCCGTCATCGGCACGATGCCGCCGCCGGGCGCAGCCAGCGCAGCCGAGCCACCACCGCTCACACCGCCACCGACAGCCGCCATGGCCGGGCCACCCGCGGCGCCGGCCATACCCGGCATGGCCAGCTGGCCACCCGAATTGGCCGCCGACAGGTAGGTCGTCGGGCCGGCATTGATGAATTTCATCAGCGGACGGGCAACCATGAACAGGGTCAGCAGGGCGACGACCAGCAGAACGGCGATTTCAGCGCCGCGCATGATATCGTTCTTGTCGAAATCGAGCAGAGGCGCCTTGGCCGCCACGCCGCCCGGCAGGTCGCTGACATTGTGGTTGAAGGTAACGTTCAGAACCTGGATCGTGTCGCCGCGCTTGTCGTCGATGCCGGCGGCAGCGATGACCAGATCCTTGATCTTTTGCATGTCGGCGTCGGAACGCTTTTGGTAGGTCGGCGGCGACTTGCCATCCTTGGACGGTACGGAGATATCGTCGACGGCGACAGAAACGGCCAGTTTCTTGAGCTCGCCCGGACCGGTGACGGTCGTCGTCTTGGTCGACGAGATCTCGTAATTGGTGGTTTCGGTGTTCGAATTGCTCTGGTTGCCGGGCAGCGGGATATTGGCCGCCTGCTGCGTGCCGCCGGGAATATTGGCGGCAGCCGTCGTCACGCCGGCATTGTCGCCCGAAGCCTGCTTGTCGTTCGATTCCGAGGTCTGCTGCGAACGCACGACCTGGCCGTCGGGATTGTAGTCGACCTGTTCCTTGGTCGTCGAAGTCTGGTCGACGTCAGCCGTGACGGTGACGCGCGCAGCGCCCGGGCCGACGACGCCTTCGACGATATCCTTGACGCGCTTGCGCAAGCTGTCTTCGACCTCGTTCTTGTGCTGGGCGGCGCCCACGCCCATGACGGCGTCGGTGTCGTCGCCGGCGGCCAGCAGGTGGTTCTGGTCGTCGACGACCGTCACCTTGTCCGGCTTGAGGTTCGGCACGGCCGAGGCCACCAGGTTGCGGATGGCGCGGACCTGGTCGCCGTTGAGCGTATTGCCGGTGACGCCCAGCACGACGGAGGCCGTCGGCTGCTGCGCCTCGTCCTCGAACAACTCGCGCTTGGGCATGACGAGGAGGACGCGTGCGGAATCGATGCCCTTGATAGATCGGATGGTTCGCGCCAGTTCGCCTTCGAGGGCGCGCTGGTTGTTGAGATTCTGGACGAATTCAGTCTGGCCAAGCGCCGGGGCGTTGTCGAAGATTTCGTAACCGACACTGGCCTGACTGGGCAAACCCTTGCCCGCCAGCATCATGCGCGCTGTCGCCACGTGGTCGCGGTCGACCATGATGGTCGATCCGTCGCCCTTGACCTCATATTTGATATTGGCCTGGTCGAGCGCCTGGGTGATCTGGCCAGCTTCCTTGAGATCCAGGTTGGAAAACAGCAAGGCCTGCGGCTGAGCGCCGATATGCAGGAAAACCGCGCCGAGAACGCCCGCCACACCGGCAGCGATGCCGAGAATGGTCATGAGGCGTCCGAGACCGAACTTCTGCAATCCCGAAAAGAAAGAACCCACGTGTACGGCTGCCCATAACAAAGAGAGGCGAGGTCACTCCTCGCCGCTACTAGGCAGTAATTTCCCAGTGGTGGGTTAATGCGGGTTTAATTTTCACGACCCCGTGACCGCATTTTTTGGTTTCAGGGGTGAAATTAAGTACCGAAAATATCGACGGTTTTTGAATTGTCGCTCATGTGCCCACAGGCACAAGGCTTTAACGGACGGCGCCGATGCGGCGCTCGCCCGTCAAAAACAATCCTGTCAACCGTATCACCGAGGCTGCGCCCTGCGCCGGTTCAGCTAGCCGGGCGGTCCAGTCGAAGCGGCGCAATGCCCTTTCCGACCTGGACATCCAACACGTGCGGATTACCGATATTGTTGGATACGCGTGGTGCGCAGCCCGGCCATGCCGTGGCTTTCGATGCTTTTCTGCCAGCCGAGAAATTCTTCCGACGTAATGTTGTAGCGTTCGCACGCCTCGTCGAAGCTCAGCAGGCCGCCACGCACCGCGGCAACCACTTCCGCCTTGCGGCGGATAACCCAGCGCTCCGTCCCCGGAGGCGGCAGGTCGTTGAGAGTCAATTTAGCCCCAGTCGGACCAATCACGTATTTTTCGCCTTTACTATCGCGGCGTTGTTCTTGCAGCATGGCATTTTGCCTTTTATAACCATCACGGTAAGAACGAATATAACGCGAGGCTTATAAAATCCGCTTAAAGGTTGTAGTAAATTTCTTACTAACAACGCGCGGAGCGCCCGGTTAATACTCTGTTCAATATGGTTACTGGGATGCCTAAGAACCTAACGCCTATTAACAACTTTAAAAGGCGTTGCAAAAACTGAATACGCGTCCTTGCAACACCTTTAGTATGCCGATTATTGCTTTATGCTTAACAGCTCTTGCAGCATCTGATCGGCCGTGGTGATGATTTTCGAAGCCGCCGAATAGGCGCGCTGCGTGGTGATCAGACCGGTGAATTCCTGCGACAGGTCGACCGTCGAGGATTCGAGTGTACCGGGGCTGAGCAGGCCCGTACCGCCAAGGCCCGGGACCTTCAGCGAATAGGTGCCGGAGTCGCGGCTGACCGTGTAGGCGTTGCCCGAAACCGGCTGCAGGCCGTTAGGGTTGATGAAGCTTGCCACTGCCAGCTGAGCAATGTTGCGCGTCACGCCGTTGTCGAAGATGGCGGTAACCATGCCGTCCTCGCCGACCTGGATCTTGGACAGGTTGCCGAAGGCGGTACCGTTCGAGGTAACCGACTGGGTGACCGAATCGCTGTCATATTGCGTCAGGCCGGACTTGGAGCCCTGGAAGGCCATATCGACCGTTTGGCCGGCGACGCCCAGACCGCTCGACCAGTGCACGCCCGTCGTGGCGCTCGATGGACCAATCGCCAAAGCGGTGCTGAACGAACCAGCCGCGCCCGTGGTCGGCGGCGTCGTCGCCATATTGTCGCTGGTCGACTTGGTGGCATCGAATTCACCCGATGTGGTAAAGGCCAACGTACCACGCGCTACCTGATGCAGGCCCTGACTGTCGGTGACGTTGGGCGACGAGATTTCATAGGCCCAGGTGTTGGCGCCGGTCTTGAGCAGGGACATGGTCAGGGTCTGCTGCCCGCCCTTCGAATCCGACACCGGAATCGAAATGGTGAAGTCGGGCTTGGTGCCGGGCGAGGAGCCATTGGAGGGGTCGTAAACCGACATGGCCTTGGACGCGCTGTTCGGGTCGTAGGTCGCCGCGGCGGTCGATACGGTCTGACTGGACTGCAGGTTGGCGTTGATCGCGACCTGAGTGGTCGCTTCGGCCGTACCGCCGATGTTGGAGATGTTGATCGGCTCCAGCTTGGAAAGATCCGAAGAGTCGGTCGACACCGAACCATCGGCATTGACCGGCCAGCCCTGAAGATAAAGACCAGCCGAGTTTTTCAGATTGCCGGTCTTGTCAGCCGAAAACGAACCGTCGCGCGTAAACAGCACCTTCTTGGTCACCGCATTGTCGTCGGGCGAGCCTGTGACGACGAAGAAACCCTGACCGTCGATGCCGAGATCGAGCGTCGAATTGGTCGCCGCCAGTTCGCCCGGCGTCGAGATGGTTTCGCGGAAGGTCGCGTTGACGCCGCCGGAATTATAGTAGGAGCTGGAGGTCGAACCGGTGACGATGTCCTCGAAATTGTTGACGACGCGCTTGTACCCCGTCGTGTTGACGTTGGCGATATTGTTGGAGATCGTCGTCAGGGCCGCCGAGTTGGCGGCCAGGCCGGTCACGCCGGTTTGCATGGCGCTGTTGATGCTCATACTGTTCGTCCTTCTGGATTTCAGACTGGAATGTTCGGGAAAGGGTTAGGAGACGCCGGTGATCGAGGTGACCGGCACTTCGGAATTGCCGACCTTGACCATGACCGTGCCGTTGACGTTTTCGGCGGAGGACACCACGCCGGATACGCCGACATTGGTATCGACATCCGCGCCGCTGGCCGTTTTCGCCGTGACCGACAGACTGTAGTAACCGGACGGTTCAGCTGTGCCGGCGGCATTTTTGCCGTCCCAGGTAAAGGTGTGGGTTCCGGATGACAGGTCGCTGAGCGCGCCGCTCCAAACCGTATTGCCATTGGTATCGGTGATGGTCGCCGTCGCACTGCCGGCCGAGGCGCCGAGATTGTAGTCCCAGCTCGCCTGACCGTCCTGCAGATTGGCGTTGCTCGACTGGGCGCTGACCGTCTTGCCTATATAGGCGACAGCCGAATCCATGGATCCCGACTGGTTGTTGGCGGCGATCTGTTCCAGATACTGGTTGCCCTTGAGCTGCTGCTCGACCGACGAGTACTGGACCAGCTGATTGGTCCACTGGGTCGTGTCCATCGGCGACAGCGGATCCTGATTCTTGATCTGCGCGGTCAGCAGGCTCAGGAAGGTCTGGTAATTGCCGGTAATCGTGCTGGCGTCGCTGCTGGTCGACGACGTGCCCGAGGCGCCCGAGGTGGGGGTCGTCGCCTTGCTGGGCAGATAGGTGGCGGAATCGGAAATGGTGTAGGACATCTGTGGGTTCCTAGACGATCAGGTTGAGCGCCAGAGTGGATGAAGTCCGGCCTCGGAAAGCCCCGAGGCTGGCGTCGAGTGCGGAAATATCTGTGGTATCGGCGGCCTGGCCCGCCGCCTGCAGTGCGCGCGCTGCGGTCTGAGCGGAGTGGCCTTGTGATTGCTGTTGCTGACTTTGCGCGTCGGCAAAGGTCGAACCGAAACCGCTTCCGCCCTGACCGGATGAAAACGTCAGGGCGTCGCTGGAGACATTGAGACCCGACTGCGACAGCTGGCTGCGCAGTTCATCGGCGTGCACGCTGAAGGCCGAGGCCGTCACAGGCGTGTCGAATTGCAGATGCGCCTTGGTCTCGCCGTCACGGCCGATGGTCAGGGTAACCTGAACCTTGCCAAGGTCGGCCGGGTGCAGTTCCATGGCGAACTTGGTGTTGCCGTCGCTGAGCTTCTTGCTGATCTGCACGCTCATGGCGCTGAGGTTTTCGACGGCGGCGCGCGACAGGTTGGATGCGCTGGCGGTCGACGCGCCGGTCGACGTATAGGAGCCTTGTGTGTCGGTCTGCGCCTGCAGCGCAAAGGCCGGTGCTGCCTGGGTCGTCGTGTCGGTGATCTGAGATTGCGCCGGCGTTTGCGACTGTGCCTGGTTCGCGTCCTGGATCCGCCCGGCATCGTTCGATGCGGCCTGCACATGGGCCGCGACCTGGCGCGACACGTCGCCCTTGAAAGCATCGAGAACCGAGCCGGGGTGCGCCAGGGCATCCTTGGCGTCGGTCTTCGTGTCTGCCAGACTATCGACCTTGACGTCATCGTTCGCCGCAGCCTGATCGTCGTCCGCAGACTTGGCGGTCTTGTCACCCATAAGCTTGGCAAAGGCGTCGCTGGGCAAGCCAGGCTTGGTCACCGCCGGCTTGGTCGCGTCAGGCGTGGCAAGCTTGGTCGAAGCCGCACCGGCCGCCGTCGCCGAGGCAGAGGTACCGGAGATTCCCGCAGTCCCGGACGCCGTCGCAGTCGAGGCCCCTTGGCTGGTCAGCATGGCGATCGCCGCTGCATCGCTGTCTGACGTGGTTGTAGAGGCTTGTTGGGCGGCCGTTTGGCTCGTGTCATCCTGCTGTGACGATGACGTCGCCGTATCCGACGACGTCGCATCCACCGTCTCAGCCGAAGCCTGATCGGTTTGGCTATCGTCTGTGGCGGTCACATCCGTCTTGTCGTCGGCCGTTGCGGATTTCGTGTCAGCTGTCTCGGTGGACGCGTTTTGCGCGGCCGCGTGGCTATGATGACGATGGCTGCCGGCGGTCTTATGTGTGGGAGCCCCAGCTTTCGAAGCCTCAGTCTTCGAAGACTCAGCCTGCGATGACTTGGCATGATCATGCGTGCTGGCGCTGCCATCCTGAGCCCGGGCGTGCTTCGCCAGATGCGTCGCAAACGCCGAAGTCTTGTCGACACCGCCGCCGTTGCCGGCATCAGCCGACGCGTCGGCCTTTACGCTGGTCGCGGTAGCCTTACCGGTCACAATCGGCTGGGGCAGGTTTACGGACATACGAGCTCACAGGTGGCGATCATCGCGGCGCTATTTCAGCAGCCGCCAAATAATCAGAAGGGGAGCACGCATTTTGCGCAGACCAATCGGAAACGATCGGATTGCAAGCTGTGGGCCAAATTATAACTAATTGTTTTTATTCAAATTAACATGGTAAAAACTCGGCGAATTTTGCCTGCCCGGCTATTTTGGCCGTCATTTCTTGCCGGGTGACGGCAGGTTTTGGCCGCCTCCGCCAGCCGCGTCTCGGATCGCGGATCATGAGGTAGCCCGCGACTGGCACGCGACTTGAAACCTTATTCGCGAAATCGCTTCACCCTGATGCGGGAAATCCGCTAACATTATGAAACATATTATGTTTTTATTTTCACAGTCTCAAACCACCCGGCAAATCCTGCCGGGCGTGCGGAAGGCTTTGCCGAAACAGGGTTGCTGCACTCTTAATAATGGGGGCGCGTCATGTCTCTGAATTCGATCATGAACATCGGTACGTCGGGGCTGATGACGGCGCAGGAGCAACTGCGCATCACCTCCGACAATATCAGCAACGTCAATACGCCGGGCTATATCCGCAAACAGGCCAATCAGCAAGCCGTCACCGTCGGCGGCAAGGGTGCCGGCGTCACGACCGGTCAGATTACGACCGCCGCCGACAAGTATCTGGAACAGGCCACCTTCAAGGCCCAGTCGTCGGCCTCGCAGTCCGAAGCCGCCTATAATCTGCTGGACCAGATACAGTCGCAGTTCGGCGACATCACCGACAGCAACAACCTGTTCAACCAGATGAACTCGGCCCTGACCAGCGTGTCGAAGGCGGCCGAAAGCCCGCAATCGAGCGCCCAGCGCCAGGAAGTCATTTCCAACCTGACCGGCTTCCTCAATGAAGGCGAGCGCATCTCGGACAAGATTCAGCAGGTGCGCTCCGACGCCGACTCGCAGATCGGCACCGACGTCAAATCGATCAACGACCTGTTGAAGAACATCTCGCAGCTCAACGCCGCGATCTCGTCGGCCAATGTCGTCAATGGCGACGCGACCGGCGCGCAGAGCCAGCAGACACAGTATATAGACCAGCTGTCCAAGCTCATCGACGTCAAGGTTCAGCAAAACGACAATGGTGGCGTCACCGTGCGCACCCAGTCGGGCATGGTACTGACCGGTGATAGCTACGTACAGCTCGAATACCAGCCGACCAGCAATGTCACCTCGTCGACCGTGTTCAATTCGATCATGGTGGTCGGTCAAAACGGCGAAAAGCGCGACCTGGCCGACAATCTGTCCTCGGGCGAACTCAAGGGCCTGCTCGATGTGCGCGACAAGGATTCGGTCGCGGTCAACGACCAGCTCAACCAATATATGTCGAGCTTCTCTCAGCAGCTCAACGCCGCCAGCAATGCCGCCTCGGCCGTGCCGGCGCCGACGACGCTGACCGGCAAGAACACCAGCCAGACCCTGGCCGAAGGCCTGACGGGCATGACCGGTCAAACCAACCTCGTCACCACCGACACCAACGGCAATCTGACGCACAAGCTGACCGTCACCTTCAACAGCAATGGCGATGGCGGCGGCACACTGAGCATGGATGGAACTGCCGCCGGCACCTTTACCGCCGGGACGTTCGCCACCGCGGCCAATTCGGCATTTTCAGGCGTGTCGAGCAGCGCCCAGGTCGGCTTCAGCAACGGCCAGATGACCCTGTCGTCGAATTCCACCGAAGGCGTCGCCGTCGCCGACACGTCGGGTAGCGCGACCAACAAGCTCGGTCAGGGTTTTTCACAGTATTTCGGTCTCAACGACCTGATTACCTCGACCCAACCGACCACCAGCCAGACCGGCCTGAGCCTGTCTTCGGCGAGCGGTTTCGCCGCCGGCAGCAAGGTCAGCTTCGCGGTCAAGGGCTCGAATGGCTCGTCGCTGGCCAGCGTCGATTTTTCCATGCCGGGCGGCACCATGTCGCAGATGCTGAGCGCACTCAACGACACCTCGACCGGCCTCGGCCGCTATGGCACGTTCGGGCTGGACAGCTCAGGCACCCTCACCTTCACGGGTTTTTCCGGCAACACCCTGGGTGTGTCGTCCGACAATACGTCGCGCAACGGCACCGGCGCCAACTTCTCGACCTTCTTCGGCCTGGGCGGGACACCGGGTCAGGTGGCCGGCGGCCTTAACGTCAATCAAACCGTGCAGAACGATCCGTCGAAGATGGGGCTGGCCACGGTCAACCTGACCGGCACGCCTGCCCTGGTCAGCGACGACGGCTCGGGCGGTCAGGTCATGGCCGACATCGGCTCGAAATCTGTGACCTTCCCCAAGTCGGGACTCAATTCCGGCGGCACCTCGACGCTCGATCGCTATGGTTCCGACCTGGCCGGGCAGGTCGGCAATCTTGCCGCCACCGCCAAGACCAACCAGGACAGCAGTGAATCGCTGCTGACCGAGGCGCAATCGCGCCGTTCCTCGGCCGAAGGCGTCAATCTCGACGAAGAACTGGTCAATCTCACCACCTATCAGCAGGCTTACAGCGCGTCCGGCCGCCTTATCCAGGCGGCCAAGGACATGTTCGACGTCCTGCTCAACATGATGTGACGGAGATAGGATATGCGCATCTCGACATCGCAAATCTGGAACAATGCCCTGAACAATCTTCAGGACGCCCAGGAACGCCAGATGAAGGCCAACGACCAGGTCTCGACCCAGAAGGTCGCCACCGACCTCATGGGTTATGGCCGCTCGTCGGAAATCATCGCGTCGTATCAATCGACCCTGGCCAAGACCAACAGCTTCATCGACGTCAACAAGACGGTATCGGATCGCCTGGATGGGCAAAACCTGGCGCTGGAAACGACCAGCGGCGCGGCATCGGACGCCAAGGACGCCATTATGAGCGCGCTGGCCTCGGGCGATGGCTCGTCGCTGATGACGGCCATGCAGGGCGCCTTCTCTTCGGCGATTGACGGCCTCAACTATGTGCAGAACGGCCAGTATCTGTTCGGTGGCGGCAATGACAGCCAACCGCCGGTCAAGGTGACCTCGCTGGGGGCAACTTCGTCCCTGACCGCCATTTCCGACGCCTTTCAGAATGGCGATGTCAAGAAGACGTCGCGCATCGACAGCAATACGACCATCCAGACCGGCATGCTGGCTTCGGATATCGGCACAGGCATGATGACCCTGTTCAAGTCGTTCCAGGATCAAGCCAATTCCGGGGCATTCGGCACACCGCTGACCGACACGCAGACGGCATTCCTGACCGACCTGTCGAACAAGTTCAACACCGAGTACAGCAAGGTCGTCGAGCAGACCTCACTGAACGGCACCATGCAGAACCGCGTCGACAACACGACGACATCGCTGAACGGGCAAGTCACCAGCCTGACCGGCATGATCGGCGATCGCACCCAGGTCGACATGGCCAAGGCCTATTCCGACCTCCAAATGGCGCAGGTTTCGGTTCAGGCCTCGGCTCAGGTCATTTCCAGCCTGAACAGCACGTCGCTGCTCAACATCCTGAAGTAACTACCTCACCGGCAAGGTCGCCGTCAGTTTGATGTCGGCCGACGAGTCGCCGACCAACAGGCCGACCGGCGCGCTTTCGACGGTAAAGCCGTTGATCGCGTCGTCCCAGTAGGCCAGTTGTTCGGCCTTGAGCGGCAGGGTGATCGTGCGCGTTTCACCAGCCTTGAGCGCAACCCGCTGGAAGCCCGCCAGTTGTTCGGCCGGCCGTTCGACCTTCGACGCCGGATATTTGACGTAAAGCTGCACGACCGTATCACCGGCGATCTTGCCCGTATTGGTGACGTCGACCGAAACCGTCGTCGCGCCGGCCTTATCCAACGCTTTGGTGCCGGTTTTCAGATTGGCATAGCGGAAGGTCGTGTAGCTTAGCCCATAGCCGAACGGGTAGAGCGGCTTGCCCTTGGCGTACATATAGGTACGGCCGTGGCGGATATTGTAGTCCCTCATGGGCGGCAGCTGATCCATCGACGCCGGCCAGGTGGTGACAAGGCGGCCGCCGGGATTGTAGTCGCCGAACAGGACCTGAGCCAACGCCGTCCCTTCGTCCTGCGAGGCGTGCGTCATGTGCAGGATGGCCGGCACATTGGCCTGCGACCAGTTGATGGTGAACGGGAAGCTCGACACCAGGACCATGACCGTTTTCGGGTTGGCGGCCAGGACCTGCTTGACCAGGTCTTCCTGCGCCAGGGCCAGTGTTTCGCGATCGCGGCCTTCGCGGCCGTCACCCGGATCGGCGCACGGCTTTGTGCCGGCATCGGTCCAGTCATTGGCCATGTTCGGACCGCAGGTCGGGTCATTACCGACGACGACGATGGCGACGTCAGCTGCTTTGGCCGCCTTGACCGCGGCGCCGTCGCTGTTATCGCGGGCAAAGGTTACGGCGACATCGGGCCCCAGTTCGGCCTTGATGCCGTCGAGCGGCGACACGGCGTGCGGCGGATAGCCGCCGTACCAGTCCCAGTGCACGCCGTCGGCCAGCGGACCAATGACCGCCACCGACTTCACCGTCTTGCTGAGCGGCAAGGCATGGTTGGCATTTTTCAGCAACACGACCGATTCCAGCGCCATCTGCTTCGATACTGACTGGTCTTTGTCCGTCGTCCACGGCTCCGGGCCGTCCTTGATGGCGGCATAGGGCACCTGATCGGCCGGATCGAGGAGGCCGAGGCGCAGGGTGACGCGGAACTTGCGGCGCAAGGCGGCGTCGATGTCGGCCTCGGTCAGTGAGCCGTCCTTCAGCGCGGCATGAGCCTCGTCCTTATAGGTGTCGAGGAACTGGTTGATCCCGGCCTTCAAACAGGCGACGACGGCCGCCTCCTGGGTCGGATAGCGATGATAGAGCTTGACCAGGTTGGTCACGGCGCCGCCGTCGCTGGAGACGACATCG
>FTIZ01004780.1_pt2 | contig 11808 bp, 14 predicted proteins | sample 1658381 | NCBI WGS metagenome assembly FTIZ01 (sample SAMEA3914822, study PRJEB12502) | metagenome | biome: forest; material: soil | place: USA | collected 2012-03-12 | depth 0.1 m
GGCGATGGCGATGGCGATGACGTTGGCAGAGGGACTGCTGAAGAGGGGCATGGACGTGGGCAGCGTGTTCTTACCCTGAGCGGGGTCATGTCGGATATTCGGGGCAAGGTGCTGCCTACCTACCTACCTACCTAGGTACACAGTACTGCGTCAGTCGAGGTTCAATGAGCCAATAGGGAGGAACAGACGGGTCATTCGGCACACCAGTTCTCTCTGAGTCGTGTCGGCGATAACCCTCTTCTTCATCGCCAGCCTGTCGACGTCAAGACCGGGTTCATAGACCAGTGAAAGGACGAGCTGTTCCGGCCGCGGCCACTATTCTCATCGGAGCAGCACAACTTGGTTCGTTGAGTTCGAAGCTCTGACAGCTTCACCCCGTTCGCCTAGTCGTCTTTCCTTGTGCTGTTCACAATTTTGCGATGCGGGCTCGGGCGTCTGGCAGTTGAGTTTTCGTTTCTTGGAGTTGGGCCTGTCTTTATGTCTTTAGCTCAAGGATAAGGCTCTGTTGCTGAGCGACACCACAAGGTCGCTGCAGAAGGCCAACACCCCACCTGGTTCATGCGGGACACTCAAGCCTGGCCATCGCCGTTCGTCCCTGACCATATCAGCCCGGGACCTCGCTGCTGGTATTGGCTCCCGTCGTATGCATGATCGGTTACAAAATGCCCAACGGGCGCCATGGGCACGGGGTGCCTCGACAGAAGTCATCCGACGGTGATGAGTGCCTTTTCCTTCTTCGGTAAGTTTTCAAGGAGTCTTGCCGTCCTGGTGTCAATATTGGTCCCTCGCCGTGTCGTTGAACCGTACAAGCTACCGCAGCAGCTCACTCGTGCAGTGAGTACACGCGTGTACCGTCGCAGAGCCTCGCTCGAGCCTGGCTCATCAGCAGGTCGACCTCATACGAACCGGCTCCTCACGAGCTCCCAGCTCCGCAGTAGGCCTTCAACAACAAATGACAGGGCGCCGTGGCGAATATAATGGTATGGAACGAAGAGAAGCTCGGAGTTCGACCCTGTCGATCTCCAGTGTCGATCAGGCCGGGGAGCCGCATCGGCGGAACCCAGCTGGCCCGAGACATAATTGGCCCTTCACGGCCAATCGTCGCGTGAGGTTTCTGCGGATCTTGGGGACTTGGGAGATCCAATGGTTTCCTCGATGCTGTTGGCAGCACAAACTTGAAACGTGATGACGAAGCTGTGACTGATTCTTTGCCATTGGGGGCCAACAGGTCGAGGGACTTTCGAAACAGGGGCCCGCTTGACCAAACCATCTCATATTCAAGAAGACAGAATGAAGCTACGACTACTAAGAGGAGAGTGTCACCCAGATAGAGGCAAATCGTCATCTTTGGGGGGGGGGGAAGGCGCGTGTCTGTGTGGTTGAGGCGGTGCCCTTTCACCATTGACGTTATCGCAGCTCGGGTTGTCGCAGAAGCCGTTTTATCTTCATATCCCATACATTCGCCCCAAACACGACTCGCCAGCCAGCTGGACCGCGAAAAGCGAAGTGCGCTACAGAATACCACGGAAAGGTGTGCGAACATCAGAGCACAGAAGGAAAAGCATTGGGTTGCTACAGTGCACAATACAGTGCGAAAGAGCTGCCGAACTGGGCGCCGGAGTCAAGTTTCCAGTTGCTCTGCTTTTGCACCCCCGTCCGGTCCCCACCCAACGTCATCTCGGCAACCGCCGTTGCGCACACACCAGACAGAGACCAGACGGAGCCAACATCCGCCCCAACTTGGATTGCTTCAAATGCACCGGGCGTCTCCTGCACATCGCCGGTAACCGGTGCGGCACGCCAGCAATCAGATGTGCTGCCTGTTCGTGCCGCTGGTCCCTCGGAACCCTCATGCCTGAGCATTCGCCGTGAAGCGCGACAGTCGCATTCATTTCATTTCGTCTCCTCACTTCGACGCGGCTTGGCGCCCTCCAAGAGCTCACGACAGACACAGACGCGATGGTCGCGCCGGCTCGCCGGGCAGAGACACGCTGGGTGGCGCGAATCATTCCCCTCGTTCTTGCTGGCTGCGCTGGCTTTGCTACCTATGTTGTCACCAAACGCATTTGTGGTAATGCTCTCTCCCTCAGAAAGCCCCCCCTGACGGACCCGGCGGACTGACCACCCTCAGTCGATTTCTTCATTTCCGCACAAAACCAAACCGGCACTGCGATTGCGTTCCTCGTTCTCTATTTTGTATTCCTCTTCTTGGCTCTTGCGACATACATCCGACTATTCCTCGTCATCCAATCCAATCCTGGCGTGACGCAGCTGGGGCCAAAGGCGGCCGATCAAAGCACAAAGACAAAACGAAACAGTCGACACGAACGAGACCTTGAGGCCGGCGCCAGATACGAGGCGCGCCCCGACGACGATCCAGACAGCCCGGGTCTCGAGGAATTCTACACCAAGGATGTGTTTGTCTGTGAGACAGACGGCCGCCCGCGATGGTGCAGCACTTGTTGCAACTGGAAAATGGACAGGGCGCACCACTGCAGTGAGATTGAAAGATGCGTGAAAAAGATGGACCACTACTGCCCGTGGGTTGGCGGCATCGTTGCCGAGACTTGTGAGTGCTGTGACTTGTCTTGCGGGCGACGAAGTCGGAACTAACTCTTGGACTGCTCCAGCCTTCAAGTTCTTTGTCCAGTTTACATTTTACACGGCGTTATACTGCGCCGTTATAGTTGTTGCGGCCGTTATTTCCCTGCAGTCGAGAGTCCGCAACGAAGATGGTATCGATGGGACCGTCATCGGCGCCCTGGCCATCGCCGGCCTCTTTGGCCTCTTCGCGTTGACCATGACGCTCACCTCGATGCGCTACATCTTCATCAACCTCACCACGGTCGACTACTTAAAATCCAAGAATGTCGTGCACCAGCTGGCGATACGGGTCCCTCAGGGGACGCCGTCGGGCCAGAACTACAATGTCATCACCTACCCCCTGCCGAACTCGACAAACGGAAGTGAGACTGGTTCGCCTCGGGATCAACTCGCCACCCGGACCTTCGCCGTTGTGAGAACCGAAATGGGCGAAAACCCGTGGGACCTGGGCTATTACCGCAACTGGAAATCGGTCATGGGAGACAACCTGATCGACTGGCTGTTTCCGTTCAACGAATCCCCCTGCGCCAAACACGAAGATGATGAGAGTTTTTATGAGCTGGGCCCCCTGTACCACCAGTTGCGGGCTCGGTTTGGACTTCCCGAGGTGCCGGCTGGGAAGGGGGCCGGGGCGGGGCCGGAGACGCGGCCGGAGACGGAGCCGGGGACGGGCGAGATGACAGAGCACGCAGGGCAGAACAACAAGCCTGGGATGAACGGGGCACGGGACTGATGACATAGATAATGAAGATACCCCGGGTTTGGTGGTGAGCGGCCAGGAGCCGGACTGGCCCTCAGGTCTGTTACATAATTCACTAATGTTGGGTACGGTTAGAAGTTGAAGCAAATGGACTGTGTGTATTCCTCCGCAATGATACAGTATAGAAAGACTGCGGGAAGAGGGATCCTGCGAGGCCCAACAGGTTGAGGAGGCTTCATTTCCTTGATTTCCACAGTAAAGCGGGTTTTGGTGGATGCACTTAGGTTTTTGGACCAGGGCCCCTGCCAGAAGCTGAATGTCAACTCCACAGCACTTTGACGCGTCTCCCATGCCGCTGACGCGCTGGTGACCGCCCCGAAAGCCCCTCCAAGAATTCAGCTCAGCTCAGGAGCATCTGCCCCGCACACAACACACAAACCCCACAACCTCAACCTCAGATCAACAGAACCTGCGGTCAAAAGCATCTCGGCAGCACACTCTTGATTCGGCGGCAGATTTATCACGTCGGAATTCCAGGATGGTATTGCATCGGCTGGCAGACACCCGCTCCCGCCCGCCTCCATGTCGTCCTCGCCGCACTCTTTCCGGGACTCGCCCCCGGCCGGGTCCCTCGCTCCGAAGCGTTCTCAGTTCACATATCGGCATCTCAGCCAGATGGCCTCGTACAACACATCTTGCCCGCTCAGGGTAGTAGCCCACATAGACCTTGATTGCTTCTATGCACAGGCTGAGATGGTGCGTCTCGGTGTGCCTGAGGACCAGCCTCTTGCCGTGCAGCAATGGTGGGTGGTTGTCCCCTTTGCCGTGCCGTCTCGGGTCCCATCACACAGAGAGCGCTGACTTTGCAAGAAAGGCAGGGCTTGATTGCTGTCAACTACCCGGCGCGTGCCTTTGGCATCGGCCGGATGTGTACCGCTCCCGAGGCGAAGAAAATGTGCCCCAACATCATCTGTCAACACGTCGCGACCTGGCGCGAAGGCGACAGCACTTGGTAGGCGCAAGGCCAACTGCCGACTTTAATCTCAAAGGAGAGGCAGCTAACACATTGGCTATAGGGCGTACAGACCGGATGCCGCTGAGAAAATCGCAACCGACAAGGTCTCGCTCGATCCGTATCGCCTCGAGTCCAGGCGCATCCTCGCCGTCATCAAGAAGCACCTCCCCTCGCACCTGCAGAAAGTGGAGAAGGCTGGCATTGATGAGGTGTTTCTTGACCTTTCCGCTCACGTACATGCCGTTCTCCTCGAGCGCTTTTCCGAATTGGCCGGCCCTCCGCCGAACGGCGACCTGGCTGAGCGGCTCCCCATGCCCCCTGTTTCCGCCCTGGACTGGCAAGCTGACGCTCTCGTCGCCTTGGACGACGAACGTGCCGAATTTGACGACCCGGACTGGGACGACGTGGCCATCCTCGTGGCGTCCGAGATTGTGCGGAATATCCGGGCAGCAATCAGAGACAAGCTTCGCTACACCTGCGCCGGTGGCGTCGCCAGGAACAAGCTCTTGAGCAAGCTCGGCTCGGCCCATAAGAAACCCAATCAACAGACCGTGATACGGAATCGGGCAGTATCGCAGTTCTTGTCGGGCTTCAAGATCACCAAGCTGCGGAACTTGGGGGGCAAGTTGGGAGAGCAGATCAACCAGACCTTCAGCACCGAGTCCGTCCAAGACCTCCTCGCCGTCCCCATCGAGCAGCTGAAGCTGAAGCTTGGTGATGACACGGGCGTGTGGGTTTACAACACGCTGCGAGGAACCGACACCAGCGAGGTTAGCCCACGCACCCAGATCAAGTCGATGCTCTCAGCCAAATCCTTCCGCCCGAGCATCAACACGGTTGAGCAGGCCACAAAATGGCTCAGGATCTTTGCCGCTGACATCTTTGCTCGGTTGGCAGAGGAAGGCGTGCTCGAGAACAGACGCCGCCCCAAAGCCATCAACCTGCATTATCGCCATTCCAGCCTGACCCGCTCACGCCAAAGCCCCATCCCCCAAGGCCGTTCCCTAGACGAAGAGACTCTGCTTGGGCTCGCCAGGGGCCTCTTGAGCCAAATCGTCCAGGAAGGCCAAATCTGGCCCTGCGCCAATCTCAGTCTGAGCGTCGGCGGGTTTGAAGATGGCGTCTCCGGGAACATGGGCATCGATGGTTTCTTATTGAAGGGCGAAGAGGCGCGGGGGCCTACCGCAGGCCCTCGAGCACGCCTGGAAGACGAAATCATCGGGCACCCACGCCCGGCAGAAAAACGACGACGCACAGATGACGGCGGTATTCAACGTTTCTTTACGAAGATAGCGACGTCTCCGTCGTTGGGCTCCGGCGACACTTCTACGAGGGACAATGGCGGTGAAACGTTGGGTAGCGGAGGGGGGGCAGAGCCCGAGCCAGGCGCAGTCGATGGCTTCCAAGTAAATGGGTCGGATGCCGGACCCCTCGTCGCCCAAGCCAATGATGGGCAGACGCCGGCCGGTGACCACCCCTGTGCGCAGTGCGGTGTCTGTCTGGAGACCCCGGAAGCACTCCAGAGCCACCAGGACTGGCACTTTGCCAAAAGCCTCGAGGAGCAAGAACGTGGCATGTTGGCATTCGGCAACCGGCCCTCTACCGCTGCGTCAAGCCCACATTCCGGCAGCCGGAAAACTGGACCTGCAGCATCGAAGCGACCTGGACGGCCGAAAAAGACGGAGCGCGGCCAGCAAAAGTTGACCTTCGGCTGAGCAAGCAGGCATCTGCATCACTCATGAGGCAACCATGCATCCATACAAGTGCAATCAGGCTCGGCGAAATGGAATCGCTAGGATAGGGCGACGGCCCTGGCGACGACGGGCTGCGAGGGGGCCGCGTTGGGTTCTCGGCACCGCACCATTGCTCGCCATGCCACTTCAACGGGTAAGCTCGTCATTACGATGATCCGCGGCGAGGCAACGACCTCGGCGTGCGAAAAGTACCGGGTTTGGAGATTTGGCCCTGGCCGTACTGGAGAGGAAGGCAAACAACAAACCAACGTTGCTTTGTTGACCTCTGAAACTCGGCCCCCAAACCCCAGGCGTAGTAGGTAGCTCGAGGGCCGAGGACGTCGCTGCACAGCATTGCCGCTTGACGCCAGCGTTGCGTTTTGGGCGAGCCTGGCATTGGAAGGCTGGTCGGGGATGTTCCGAGTGGGAGTTGAACTGGCCAGTTCATCGACGGACATCGGCAGCTGGATCACTTGATATCAGTGCCTGGAAGCCACGCATTGCACGTGCAGTGCATTGCTCCGGCACGGTGGCGATGCATCCCCGTGAATCGGTTTCGATGAGGCGACATGCGGCATCGCTCCAAACTCCCTGCCACTCGACCAAACTATCGCTGTGCTTTGCAGTGATTGGCTGGGACAGACCATCCAGCCAGGGGCGAGGCGGTTGGGCTTCGAAGATGCATTGATACCCGACCTTCACAAACACGCCGACAACTGTTTCTTCTGCGACCCAACGGGCCACGCCTATGTAGTGGCCATGCCTCCTCACGCAGATTCCACTAGACTGATGCAATGAAGCCTTCCCAGTGAGCAAATCTGACGATGGATAGGCGGTTGGCACGCAGGTGTTGAGTTTGTTGAGGGCCGAATATCCCCCACGTCCGTCTGGAGCCGTGGTTTCGCCACCCAAAAGCCCAATCAATTGCCGCCCGCGCGCCGTTTCGCGGCGCGTTTTTACAAGGTTTATCAGTGGCCCGTCGTGCTGGTTTCAAAACCGGCAGAGCCAGATTGCTGAGAACGCCGGCGTGAAGGCTTCCAGCCATGTCAACCCTCAAAACCACGAGGGTTTCTGGCTCTTCACACCCGAGCTTGTCAGAACAGACGAAAGGATGTCAGAACTGGCATCCGCCATCGTTGTGCGACGTTCAGCCCTGTCATGTTTTGCCGTTCGAGAGAGCCTGGGATTAGATCCAATCACGGTCCTCGGTGACAGAAACAGAAGCCCAATCCGTTTGGGTGACCGAAGCTGACAGGTCCCAGACAGCATCTGTCTGCACGCACCTGTTGATCCATGCCGCGGCGCTCCCCGCTTCCGTTCCCCAGCCGGCCTCACGAATTTTGTCTCGAGACAGCTGGTGTTCGACGAGCCAGGGCTTGCTGCGAGCAAGGCCCTCTCCCCCTTCCCCTGCACTTCTCGACCGTTTCCTCCCTCCCGGTGGCTGGTGCCAGCAGTGGTCTCGCCTCCCGCCTCCTGCAGCCCGAAAGTCCACAAACGCACCACGAGCCACTGATGGTTGCAGGACAGGAAAGGGGCAAAAGTGGTTCTGGCTCCCAGGATTGGGTCCACTGACCCTCGCTAACTTGCGAGCTTGCCCTCTGGCCGCCTTGGCCGGACCCAGCTGGCTGGAGCGTTTTCAAGGCGGGCGGCCATCACCGTATCGGAGCATCTTCTCCTTTCTGCAGCCGTGGTGGTGGGCAGGTGACCCACTGCCGCGCTGGAGCCCTCTCATTGGCAAGTCAACCAAGCCCCTCGTCTCCCATAGGTGGCGACCTGGACCTCGTCCCCATCCCCGCTGCAGCGCTGCGGGTTGTGTCAGCCAGTCAGGCCCCCCCCCCCCAGGACTTGCGATGTCTTCCGTAAAGAAACACGGTGCGACGGCGTGCCCAGCACCTCCCAGCCAACTGGAGGCTTCCGTCCAAGTCTGGTCGACGCATTACGAAGGACACAAGTCTAGCCAGCAGCACCAGCGGTGACTGCTGACGGCCCAACCGAGAAAAGGCGGCTGCTGCTGGGACTTCCATGGGTCCACCGCCGTCGCAGGCCGCCAGTCACCGGCCGAGCTCGCCAGGCAGACGGAACCCACTCCTTGACGGCCCAACCCCAAGCGCTGGCGGGTTGCGTTCGTGGGTCGTGGGGCCGCCGTCCATTTCTTCCAGCACTGCCCGCCCTCTCCGCTCCTTCGATCCTCCCTCTTGCTCTTATCCTCCTTTCTGTTTATCCTGATCTGCCGCATCGCTGGTCCCCCTCGCACCCTTTTGCACATTTCGTCTTGGATTCCCGTTCCTTGGTTTCTGATCTCTGGGTTTCATCTCGGAAAGATATCCTGTCTACCGTCCCGTCGCCGTCTTTTTTCTTCTTCCCCAAATTTCCACCATGGCGGGGAGGCCTAATAGGGCGAGCCAACCGCAGTCGATGCCGCCAGCCGCGGCGCGGCAGAACGATTATTTCGTACCTCGCGATGGCATCGACCGGGAGGTCATCACTTCAGACATTTGCAGATATCTGGGGAACGACGCACTGGTCCGCCCCGGCACCTATGAGGTATTGCGAGCCTCGAAACCCGTCCTCCGCCCCCTCTAGCTTCATTTTCTCACCACCCCGTTCCCCTGCAGTCACCGGACGGCCGTGCCACGCAAGGCTATTTCATCACAGCGTACCGGAACCTGACATCAGTGAGTACCCGAGCCGGCCGTCTTCCTCAGGGACCCCAACACTGATCCTGCGCAGGCGATGATTCAAGATCTCAAGGTCGACTCTGCTCGTTGGGAGCAAGAGAGGCGTGCCGCGTCCAGGTCTGCAGCCAGCGGCACTGGAGGTACAACGCATTCGAGCCAACCCAGAGGCATCTCTGTGAGAAGAAACTCTAACTCTCCTGCAGGCACCCGGGATCAACCTCGTGGGCAGGACTACAACTCATGGAAGAACCTCCAGCGGGAACAGGAATTTCAAGCCAACTACTCGACTGCCATGGACATTGACTACGCAGCCCCCGCGGCCGTCGCTGCGAATCAAGTGTATGCAGCCGGCCAGCCGCAATACCCAGGAGCCGCCGCGGCCAACTATGCTGCGCCATCGTACCCGGCCCAGGTTCTGGCTGGCACTACCCAGTACGCGACCCAGCCGGCAGGCTACGGATATACGACCAGTCCTCCACCGGTGCAATACACAGCCCATGCCCAGACCTCGGCTGAGAGGTACCCCGTGCCCCAGGCTCCCGTCGCGCAGTACGGTCAGGAAGCCGGTCCCTTTGTCCACGGTTCAAATTTCCAGGTCGCCGGAGCTTATCCCCCTGCCGGGCAAAACAGGATGACCCCAGCCATTCCTCAGGTTTCTGCCGCTCCCTCAAGGACTTATGCTCCCACAGCAGGCACACCTGTCTATGGGACAGAAACGGATCCATACGGCGGCTACCCGCCGCCGGGGGCGAAACCTGCGACCCAGGCCTACCCGACCGATGGTCTCTACGGACGCGGTGCGTATCATGCAACCGCAACCAATCCTCCTAAGGCGTCGTCTGATGAACTAGGTTCCCCCGCAGGTCCGCCGCAGCGGCAAGGCTTCGGCGCCCCCCAAGAACCGCAGTATGATGACCCTCAGAACCAAGGCCTCCAGGCCGCCACCACACCTACCACTGCTGCCCCGGCCCAGATGGCAACTGGTGCGCCGGCCCCGCGTCGTGACCGTGACCGTGACTCGGAGCCGAGAGAACGGGAGCGAGACCACAGGGATCACCGGGCTCGCCGATCAGAACCGGAGCGGGAAGACAGACACCGCCATCGTCGCTAATTCACGACACGCCGCAGGACTTGAATTATAGCCGTTGCCACCCAGGACTTGCCCGCATTGGATCCCTGGATATCATGACAGCATTTGATGTTTATTCTTGTTAATACCTTGACCCTGGAAGAGGCCATTGTCTTCTTTTTTCCTTTTTACATTTTTCTTTTGCTCTGTTTCTCATCTTCGCGCCCTCGGATCCGACTTCTCACGACCATAATGCCATCATCCATGGATACACCCCGGACAGGATATGACCTCGGACACTCGGCGCTGCAAGTTGCAACTCGAGACATTTGGAGATGCATGGATTTCCAGCTTGCGATGAGCTTTCCGCCATGCTGTTGCTTGACGAGCCGGCCGCCCCTCTGGATGTTTCGAGCTGATAATGATGGCTTCCGTCCCGAATGGATTCGTTCCGTCCCCAATGGATGTTCTCCTGCCTCAACACTTGCTGGAGTCGGCGCTCCTGGCTTCTGGATCACAACCGCCAACGGGGAAGCGCTCGCGACGCCGCTCATTCTCGTCATTTGCGTTTTGCCGCCGAGAGGTTGTTGTGTACAAGACGTGCATGATACCAAAAGAGGCCCTGGAAGTCCATTACCTAGGAAGGAGTGGCAACGTTGATGCACATGGATTATATCTGACCCGGATGGTTCATCTCCCTTTGCTGTCCGGACCCGCTGCTGGGGCTGTCTTTTCTTTACCCTTGACTGGACTTCCGTCTCCGCCACTTGACGACGCCCGATTCGCTCATTCACCTCAACTCGAATCACGGATCCCGGTCGCACACCGACGAGAGGCCATGGCCACAGCCGGACAGCCAAAGGTGAGTGAACATCCGGCGAGTTGTACATATCAAGATGAACCCTCAACTTGGATCACAAATGCGCTACGACGTTTCACATCACCACATCTCCATGATCCTCATCATTGCGGCCATCCCAGGCGAAACATGAGTTGGAACTCACTGACACACCGCAGGGTGCGCGAAACAGAACCATGGATATGAAACCCGCTGGACAAACATGCAAGCCGCTGGACTTTGCTTTTTCTTGGCCCTCGGTTTTCCGCCTGGACTCTCACTGGATTTTGCCCACTGGACTTGCAACCTGATGCATCACTCAAGCCTGGAGCTCTGGAATGAGCCCGGCTCAGAGATGATACTACGACTCGCTGAGGGCTGTGACCAGCCTGCCTAGCCCCGGTTACCTTGACCTTTCCTGCTCTCGGCCGAGAGTTCGGGACGCGGGATCTCGCCCCTTGTTCCGTGGAGGGTTTTGCTTCCGTTCGCAACCACGTCTGGGCAAGGCGTTGCATTCAGCGAAGATGAAAAAAATCGCAGACGGTAAGGTCGAGCACGCATTGCTCCTCCAACCTTTGGATCACTCCACCCGGACGGATAGGCTCATATGCTCTCATCTGTGTTGCACTCAACTTGTTGGCTCCGGGCGCTGCCCGTGCTTGCTTGCTTGCCTGACAAGGCGCATGGAACGCCCCCGTGTTCAAAATTATCCAGAGGCATTTTTAAGTCGGGACTTTTGCCACCGGTCTGCCTCTGAACATCATCGCCTCGTGGCACCTGATGACCTTGTTCAATTCTGAAGGGATTTGGCTCAAGCCATCATCACCATGCAAACTCGGGGCCCGTGGACAGGGACCATTGTCGTTTTTACTCCCAGGACATCCCAAGGACAATCCGATTTTGAGGAACACGGGAATTAGCATCAGCCGGTGCTGCGTCGCCATCATCCCGAGACAACGGAGGACAAGCAAGCCCCTCTATTTTTCCCTTGTCTTGCCCGGAAAGACACACACACACACACACACACACACACACACACATGCCTGGATTTCGATGTCATTTCAAACAATCGCCAAAGGAGATTTGCTGGACACCTACCTACCCCCCTGCATCTAGCGACTTGCAGCGCTGGCCATTTGTTAGTCGCATTTTTCTGCTTTCTTGGTTCTTT
>FTIZ01751881.1_pt1 | contig 11802 bp, 11 predicted proteins | sample 1658381 | NCBI WGS metagenome assembly FTIZ01 (sample SAMEA3914822, study PRJEB12502) | metagenome | biome: forest; material: soil | place: USA | collected 2012-03-12 | depth 0.1 m
CCCTTACATCCCTCCCCCCAACCCTCCGTCTCAACTCATCCCAACAATGACCCGACCACGGTTTAGCACACCCCTCTCCGTCCAGAATCGCCTCCAGCACATCCAACGCCGTCTCCCCGCTCGGCTGGGCCGGCTGCCGCCAGTCGGCCCCATGGCGAAGCAGCACGCCGATCGAACGGACCAGGTACTTTTCCCGGGTGATGACTGGGCAGGTGCAGACGTGTGGTTTGGGAGTTGGGGGCGTTGGCTCCTCTCCGGTGTCGTCGGAGTCGGAGTCGCCGTCGAAGAAGGAGGGGATGGAGGAGGAGGTAGAGGAAGGGGAGGAGGCGGAGGAGGCGGAGGAAGCGGAGGAGGAGGTAGTAGTTTTGGTGGGGGTTTTGACGGTGGTTTTGGGAACGACATGCTTGTAAAAGGTCTTCAGGAGGTAATACAGCGGGGGCACGTCTCCTCTAACTCGGTTGGGGGCGTGGCTGGGGCGGTGGATGAGCTCTGTGGCGGAAGCTGTGGTGTGTTCGAGGATGGTGCGGATGATGGCTGGGTCCGGTTCTTGGGAGGTGACATCGAGGGACATGGTGAGGGCCTCTTTTGCTTCGGCGAGGGTGGGGGGCGCGGTTTGTTTGAAGACAAGTTCAAGAAGATCGGCTCTGCCCGTGTCGATCACGATGGGGACGGGGTGGTGAAAGGCATGGCTGAAGGCTATGTTCGTCACGTATTGCCCCACCCAGGGGCGTTCGCCGCGTCCTCGCCCTTGGATGCCGTAGAGGGAGCGTTGGTGTTTCAAAAGGAGTGCGAGAACTTGTAAGGTCTCGGGATGGCTTTCCATGGCGTATCCGGCTGTGTCGCTGCAGATGACGATAGAGGTAGCGAGCTGGGTACCTAGGGTCAAGAGCTTCGACAAACCGCCGAGCTCCAGACTCGACGCCCGAGCAAAGACAGCGCGGAGGAGGTCCGCGGCCCCCTCCTCGGTATGCCGTCGGCAGACCATAAAGACGATCTTTCGGAACCGCGCTGTCACGAGCGTTTCGAATGCGGATGTCACCCTGGATGTCTCCAGAGTACCCCTGTCTACGAGGCCTCGCTCGACGAGGACTTTGGCGCAGCCCAGCTTTCCCCCCTTGGCAAATTCGAGAGCTGGATGGGGCTGATCAGTGTTGAAGACAAGAGCAGTAGATATCTCCGGGATGAAGTCCAGTATCCACTCCACCACCCTCGGGTCTTGAAAGCGATTCTCCCTCTCTGAGGGAGCCAGAGGGGTAAGCCTCTCCACGTATTTCGGAGGGATGTCTGCAGAGACCACATTGTAGCGCTGCACCAACCTGTGTCCGCCACCGATTACCGTCAGCAGGTACATTTGTGAGGAGGGGTGCAGAGTTACCAGCACATACCATTGGCAGAAGTCAACGCCCGCGCCGTGCATGATGCCCAGGTACAGCAAATCCACGGCCCAGTCCAAAGGCACATGCTCCTTGCCTAGCTGTTTCGCAATTAATTCCATCACCCTCTCAAACAAGTCAAACTCGCTCAACTGGTGCCATGCACAATTTCGGGGATGGTGCTTGAAAAGAATGGCGAACCAGTCTCTCGGGCTGGTAATCTCTTCTGACGTCCCCTTCAACGACATTGTCTTCTTGAACGAAGCCCCCCGCTCGAGAAGGGTGATGATGGTTTCCAAGTACATTCGCGGCTCATTGAAGCCAACACGACGAAGCCCTCTCATGGCGGCTGTCAGAAGTCCTGGGCCTCCCGCGTCCATCAAGTCGGGCTCGAGGAGGACCCGCGCATCGAGCAGGACTTCTAGTGCGGCGCGCTGGCTAGCGGCTGCCGCTAAAGTTAAGGCCGAGTCGCCAGGCTTAATCGAAAGAATGTATGTATGGTCGCTCGAAGGGTCGAGGACAATGGCGGGATCCGCCCCTGCCTCTAGGAGCTGCTTTACTAGACAGGTCAAATCCTCTTCACCGTCGGATGTAGGCCACGTTCGCTTACACCCCCTGCTCATGTTCTCATCGAGAAATTGACAGAGAGGCCGCGAGGCAAGTTGCGGCCGGGAAGTTCCCTCAGACGGTGGCATGAAACATAATTGAAGGGCCGCAGTGAGCTTTGCTGGTGCTGGTGTACAAGGGAGTCGGGCGAGCAGATATTGTGCATCTCGATAGCGCCCCCAGAAGCAAAGAAAATTGAGGGGCGCAAGGAAGAAGCGTTCCCGCCCGGCTGGGTGTTGAAAAGGGTCGACGCCGTGATCCAGAAGCCAGCTGCCTGTAGTTCGTGTATGGCAGGCGGCGACGGCATGGTCAAGCGCACGGAGACCCCGAGAGTCTTCTTGCGCCAGCACGACAGAGGCTCTCTGGGAGTCAAATCCTGGCAAGTCCTTGGCGAGGTGATGATCCAATAGTAGCTGACACATGGCGACATTGCCTCGCGAAGCGGCGCTATAGAGAACCGGGACGCGGTTGACCAGTTCGCCGGGTTCCAGGCATTTTGCGCCCCAACCAAGAAGTTGACGGACGACGTCTTCGTGCCCAAAGCAGATGGCTACGTGCAAGACACTCCAGGATGGTGGCAACAGTTTGTCGTTCAGTCCCCGGCCATTCCTCCGGGCGGGGATGAGACAGTCGCAGATCCCCGCGCATCCCCGTTCGAGATCGGCGCCGAAAACGAGGAGGGTCTCGACAGCACGTCTGTTACCCCGTTTGGCTGCCATATGAAGTGCAGTCCATGAGTATCGGGTGAAAACATCTCCCGAGCGTTGAGGGCGAACGCGGCAGCTAAATGGCGCAGCCTTGACCAGCTTAGCGATCTCATGCACCCCGTCGTTACGCGTTCGTTCCCAAGCCACGAGAGATTCGGGAATGCTACCACCGATGCAGGCCTCGTGCCCTGCCAGCAATGTCAGCCGCGTCCGTTCTCACGTAAACGAGCTGTCACATACATACAAGCACAGTACAGAGACTCGGCGGCCCCTGATCTCAGGCCGTTCCGGCTCCACACAATCTGCTCCCGGGCCAGGCTTGCAACGAGATGGCCATCCACGGCGGGCGACAGGCGGCGGCGGCGGGGACGCTGGGAAGCCAAGATGTCCTGGCGGACACTGTCGGGCACGGCGCAGTGGAAACGGGCGTTCGGGTTGACTCCGTTTTCCAAGAGGGCTCTCAAGGTCTCGACCTCGTCGTTGTCGGCGGCCCAGATCAGCGCGTCCTTGCCAACCAGCTTGTTCACGCGGCCCACATTGTGGTACAGAACGGGGAGGACCTTGTGAGCCAGACGGCGGCTGCACTGGGCGAGGGCTGCGACGGAGCCAAACCCGCGGGGTTCCAGAAGGTATCCCAGAACTTCGTGGGTGAGTTCGGCAGGGAGGTCCTCAATCGAGGCGGCGGCCGTTGCCATCCTCGCAGCTGCTGCCGGGCCTTGTCACAATGTTGGTTGCAAGGGTATTGCAGAAAAGTTGAAGGAGAGATGTCCAGGGCGGGATGTTGCCTGGAGATGTCGTTGCTGATGGCCCCACCCGCCCTTGTACTGTAAGGCAGGCAGCCAGGGGTGCCTGGCCACAGCGGGCCTCTCCTGGAGGCACCCCCGCGCTGGAATGCTCACCCCGCCAAACCGAAAACACTACCAACACCATCAAACAACCAAAGCCACCAACACACAAGCAATGTCAAGTCAAGGCGACACCGGAATCCCCCTCGGCCACGCTCCCGACGGAACGGGATACAAGCTCCTAGAGCTGCCGCCAGAACTGCTAGAGCTGCTCGAAAGCCAAGACCCTCCGACGTGAGTCCGAGTCCCTTCACGCTCACTCCCCCATCCTCGAATTGACCCCCACCCCCACCAACCAGCCTAACCCTCCACCCCTCGCCAACCGCCGCTTTGCTCAAGACGCCCTCCAAAACCTACTCCCTCCGCCAGAAAAACACATCCAACGCCCTCATCCTGCTTGCACCCGCCGTCACCAGCGACGCAACCCCAGGCCTCAGCACCATCGCCACGGTCCACGAGACCATCGAGCTGGTGCCCGAGGCTGAAGCCGCAGCCGAGGCGGCACCCAAGCCGAGGGGGAAGTGGCATGAGAAGTTTGGCAGGGGAAGGTGAATTTTTGTCTCACAGCAAGCAATCACGTCAACATCGATGTCCTGTAATTATGTCCATGACTCCTATGTATCTTTGCCAACATCGAGTGACCTTGTCGATCTATTCTGTGCAATGAACGACAACAATGACAACAACGATTACCAACGACAGCAAATGTGTACTACCGCAATATGTGTATTCGGAGGATAAATCCCCCCTCCTCCATCTCAAAGCAAACGCCACCTCCCACCCTTCAAAGCAGAGACACACAAAGAAAAGGGATATCGACCAGCCCAAACGCCACAATTCATGATGCATGTCCCCTACCCGCCATCCATCCACCCAGTCAGATTCCCATCCCCCATCCCCCATAAAAACAACGCCATATTATGCATGCAACCCGACCCTAAAACCACAACCACATCCATGCGGCGAACCCCTTTTTCTTTTTTCCCGCAGGCTATAATGTTGCCATGATTGGGTATGCTGCCGAAGAAATTAAACCAGTAAAAGAGAAAGGAAAAGAAAAATAATGTAAGAGTGCCCGCCACCTCCATGAATGTGAGCCTCGCTTGGTGGTATCCATGCTGAGTGAGAAAAAGAAGGGGGAAGTGAAAAGGATATTCATCCAGGGGAAGGACGAGGAAGAGAATGGGAAGGGAAGAGACAGACGGTCCTCCGCCGAGAGGACAAAGAGCCGTCCGCCAGCAAAAAGACACGCCAACCGCATCTTCTGCCAACCCAACCCCTCCTTCCCTCATCCCACCAGACTCCCCTCAAGCCAGTGCCCGTCACACCAACTACCACCTCCATCACGCAACTCGCCCTCAACTAGCAATATGGAATCCATCACGCCCCCCGCCCCCCGCCAGGAGGATAATAAAAGTCCTGAAAGCCCGGCTGATACTCGTAGCCAAACGGCATCGGAACCGGGATCGGGCGGTTTACGCTCTCAAACACAAAGTGATAGGCCTGGGCACCAGGAGCCGGGGGGGGAGCGGCGGCCACGGGCTGGATCAGTGCTGGCCCGTTCCTCTGGGCTGGCTGGTTTCCCGCCGCCGGCTGGTTCTGCGGCGCTGGCTGGTTCCTAGCCTCTGCGGCGCGCTGTCGTCGGTTGAGGACTGGCACGCCAGGATCATGAGCCGGCGGCCCCCAGACCACCACTGGCGCATGTGCGGCGTTGTTGTTGTTGTTGCCATTATTGTTGTTGTTGTGGATGTTGCGCCAATCGGCGATCCTCTCAATCCTAGCCTGGTTCCGTGCGTTCGTGGCAGCAAGGGCATCGGGATCGGGCCTGAGGCGGCCGGCGGCCAAATCGGGCCCTCCGGCGGGAGGGTTTTGCTGGGCAGCGTGTCGGGCCTCTTGCAAGCGTTCGACCCGGTCGTGCATGGGCTGGGCCTGTTGGTCGAAGCGTTGGACTTGCTGCTCCTGGAATCTTTGACGCTCGTCGAGAATGTTTTGGGCAATGGGTCCTACTTGAACCCCGTAACCTGCCCCGTTTCCAGCCGCTCCGCCGATATGGAACTCCCAGTACTGAGGCACCGCTTGTTGAACGGGGAATTGACCAGGTTGGGCATGGTAACCGGGTTCGCCTAGGACACCCAGTAAATGTTGACCCAGTGCATGTTCACCCTGCTCGGCTTGGAGACCAGGCTGGGCTTGTTGACCGGGTTGGGCTTGTTGAGCGGGTTGGGCTGGTTGACCGGGCTGCGCTTGACCCGGCCGCGCTTGTTGAGCCGCCCGGGCTTGCTGGAGGGGGAAGGCTGGTCGAGCGGCCCGGGCCCGATCACCAAACCGCATTACAGGCATCTCATGGATTCGCTGCGCATCAACCGGCAAGCCAAAAGGCGCAGCCGCAGCCGGGGCCCAATTCGCTACGGAGACGAGTGAGCCGGGGTGAACAGACCTCAAAACACCAGGACCGAGGAGAGGAGTGTCACAAACCGAAAGGGCCAAAAGCCGGCATAGGAAGCATGCCTGGCACGGGATGGCGTGGGGGCCCCGGGTTTGCCGCCTTGCGCCGCGCGTCGTCCTGCTTGACCTTGTCGGAGAAGTTGATCGTGAGGAGGTCCGAGTCCACCTCCGGGTTCGCCTCGGCCACCTTCTTCCGGGCTTCATCCTCGGCGGCGTTGACGTCTGCCTCGTGCCGCTTCTCGACGCTGTCAAACAGGGGACAGTTGCCCGCCTTGCCACCCCTAGCGGAGTCATCAAAGTGAGCATAGTCGCACGACTTGGAGCAGACGTAACACTGCACGTTGCGGCAGCCGCCACGGGTGCAGGTCATCTTGTTGCAGCCATTCTCCTTGATGAAGGGCGTGCCGCCTGTTCACGGTCAGCTGAGAAGTAAAGGTACACGTAAGGGGGGTGTCTGACATTTGTTGCACTTGCGAATCAAGGCGGCGGACATGGCTTCTTCGATGGTGCGGCGGGCCGAGTGTCCGCGCTCCTTCGCGGCTTCGCTGCACGATTTTGGAATGTGTGTCTCCTCTCGGCATAGGCGGCAACTGACCAAGCGGCATTCCGGATTCTCGCATTGGAACTCCTTGTTTTCCTCGACCGGGGGATACTCGGCCGCGTACCGACAGAACGGGCAGGTAGCCAGGTTCTCGATCCCGGCCATGCGAAGAACGGCCTCCTGCTCGATCAATTCCAGGGCCGTGAGGAGTTTTTCGTCGAGGAAAATCATCTTCTGGTCCATGGAAAAGGTGGCATCGCAGCCGTCCATCGATATGCACTCAATATGGTACTTGGAGAGACCGACAACAGTCTCGGCCGTGCGCCTTGCGCACTCGATGCAAAACCAGTGAAGGGTCGTTCCGTTGCAGTGAACCATTCTGTTGAGAGGCATTTCCTCGAAGCAGCAGCCACAGTCCGCGGTGAGCCCCTGAGCCTTGGCTCGTTCCAGGTTCTCAGCTTCTTCCTGCGCCTTGCGTCCCTCCTCTGACTCCTTGGCTTCGCGCACCTCGGCCTTCGCCCGGCAGTCGGCGCTGGCTGCATCAAACGCCGCCAAAGCGTCCACTTCGGCGTCGACGAGAGAGTTTCGCAAGGCGATTTCGGGATGTGCAGGTCGACTGTTGGCAAGTTTCTTGACTCTGGCGGGCGCCATGTCTGGGCTCCAGGAGGCCTTGTCAAGGACCAAATACGTCGCGTACAGTCGGTGGTCGTTCTGTTTCAAGATGTTGTCGATATCCTCGGAGTATCGCTGAGGAAAGGAAGCCTTGAGGAGAGCCTTGCTGTCCAAGTGTTAACGGGAAGTTATGAGGTCACAAGGGTGTGCGGACTGCATGAACGGAGGATCGGAAAAGAAAAAGGGGGAGGGAGCGGGGTGAAGGGCGCAGAAAAAGCCCGCTGTGAGGCAACAGCATGCAAAGGGATGCAAGGTGCTATGTGATACTTACGCAGTCTTGGTGTAAAGTTTGACGTACGCACGACTTTTATCAGCGAGTCGCGGGTCGCATTGCTCCAATTTCTTGCGCATCTCGTCCAGTCCATCTTCCTCTGGTTCCTCGTTCTTCTCTGGCCGTTTTCGTTTCAACAGATTTGACCGCTTCGGGTACGAGTTACCCTTTTCCTGCTCGTCCAAGAGGTGAGTAGTGAGGCGTTCCGGGTCCCACCCGTGGTTGGGGGCTTGAGTCTTCAAAAACTTGGGGCAGATGTCTGGGAAGCAGCTTAGGACGGCTGCCTCGCATCCTGAGAGTTCCTCATCCCTCGCGGCCGGCTCCAACTCGGACCGCAGCACGGGCATTGGTGGCGGTTCGTTAACGGGCCTGTGTCAAATGTTAGTACGTGGAGGTATTCTGTTTCATTCGTTCCTCTCAGCAGCAGCATCAATGACGTGGCTGGGCTTCGCTGTTCGTTACGTTGGTTTGGTCCGGTCTGTTTGTGATCCCGAGCTCCAGAGAAATAAATGTGCGGTCGAAATGCGCATGTGAGATGAGGCCTTTCTAAACAGCACGAGGCCAAAGTTGGCTGTGAAGCATCCTCATCCCACGAAACAAAGACGGACTGCTCGAAGTATGGCCGACTTGGGACTTGGGCGGTACCATGACGGCGTCGCAGGTCGACGAGGAGCTCCGACTGATGTTGGTGGTGAAACCCGCACACTCGGGCGATTTGCAGCGGTAGCAGCGCACCTCTCGATGAGATGCCGAGGAGATTGAGAAGAGAAAAAAAAGACAGAAATATGGCAGCACTTACAGTGGGAAATAGTGGTCCAGGTCGACAGGGTCAAGGTCGAGGGGTAAAACTGGTCCATCGGGCAAGCGAAAGGGCGGCGGAGAAGACAGCGGAGGAGGAGAGGGCGAATCCGAGATGATGATGACATCTCGGTCGGCCATCCTAGGGCTCGTGAGAATGGGTAGGGAAGTTTGGAGGTCGGTCGCGTTTGGCACCAGATGTTGGGCCGTGAATAGCGGGGGCGAGGGCGGAAGGAAGCGAAAGTGGTTTTTGCAAGTGAGGCGAGGTCATCTGGCAGCTGGGTTCGGAGTGGCGCCGGAGGCAGGCTGCATGCATGAGATGAAGCCGGCGGCTGGCAAGATAAATCCCTAGGGAGGCAGGGTGGTGTGAATGGTGAAGCTACAGGACGAGACAAGGACAGAGAGGAACCGACAAAGGCGGAGACAACGATGGGATGAACAAAAGGACAGAGGCTGGAGACCTCGAGGCTTGTTGAAAGGCAGCGAGAAAGAAAGAATGTATTTTTGTAAAGCGCCGGCTTCGCCGAGTACCTCCCAATTCAAGCCGCTCGTCGGGATTGCAGAGTTGCCGGCAGATGTTGGTTGTTTGACGGCAGCGTCACACCTTGACTGAGATGGACTCAGCAAAGAAAGGGACTCAGCAGAGCGGCAGCCTTGCCTGAGTGTTTTTGCTTCCCGACCATATGTATGTAGCAGGTATCGGGTCGCTCCGCTGTTGGTGTTGAAACGGCGGCCCTGGAAATTGGATCGCGGAGTCAAGTGCATGCGGTCCACGGGTGTGTCCACAGCTGTGTTTGAACTTTGAAGGTTAGGTTCTGAGTCTGTTGGTGGAATGGAAAGACCCCCCAAAGCGGCCGGCCTGACCACGGGACGTCGTGCCCAGCTAGCACCGCACAGGCCATTGGAGACAGCCAACCTGTAAGAGGCCCACACGCGCTGTGTCATTAGCGAACTTAACCAGACCACTTGGCCCAAAATGGAAATCGGCCACATGAGCGTGCGCCGGAACATCCAGTCCTGGGGGAGCTGAGGCGCCATGTCTGTTTCTCGAGCCATGATTCGACACGCATTTGGGCATATCAAATCGGTCAAAGAGTTCACAGTGTGCTTTGTCTGGAGCATTGCATCTGTATTTTTGTTTCAATAATAACGCTCCTAACGATAGCTGGGAACCCCAGAGGTTGCTTTATTGGCATTCGGTCAAAGCACGAACCTCTTGCGCTTCGCCCTGAGAGGAGAACCATCCGATTTTGTACAGAAAGAATACAACACGCCATCTTTGGGACACAAAAGTGCCGAGCTAACCGAAGCCCCATCGCCAAATGCTGCATTTGCCCCCCAAGGTTATCATCGCATTTGCTTTCATCAGCAAGCTGACGCAAAACTCTTGCAACAACGGAGGATAACGGAGGGTGGTGCGCTGAGTCAGGCATTTGGTGATGCGGTCAAGTTGACGGCCGAGTGGATCCAATGCTATTGACCTGCCGAGGCTCCTCGGAAAGAGATCAGGGCATCTGAGCTCTGACGAATTGACGAAACTGGGCCCTGAGAAGTATTATTCGTACTCATCCTCGTCCTCTTCCTCCTCGTCGTCTTCATCCTCCTCCTCCGAGCTGGACGGAACATTGGGTCGTCTCCTGCGCCGCGATGTGGACGCCCTCGCTTTAGCAGCCGTCTTCCGCTTCGGTTTGGTGCTCATGGCCGATTTCGCTGGCCCTGCATGCGTGTCCTCCCCATGATCAACCTCGAGACCGTCCTCCCCATCTTCTCCGCCCTCCTCCTCATCAACAACGGGAAAAAAACCCGAGGTCAAGTTCGTCGCCCTCTCCTCCGCCTCCTCATACCCCTCCGGCAAAAACCCCCCACCCGTATCCTCATCCTCCCCTCCCACATTCTCAACACGCCGCACCCCGTCGCCACCCCTTCCAAAAACATCCACATCCTCCTCCCTAACCTGCCCATAATCCGCCTTGATCCTCTCAACTATCCTCAACCCCATCACAAACCGCCTCCACATCCCCAACGCAACCTTCCGTCTCTTCTCATCCTCCTTCCTCTTCTTCTCCGCCTCATCCCGCGCCAACTCCTCCATCACCTGGTCATAATACTCCTCCGCCACCACCACCCCCTGAATAACCGGCACAGCCATGCGATGCCCAAACTCAAAATCCACCACCGCCTCCGCATAATCAATCCCCAACCGTTTTGCCACCCTCCCCGCCCCGCGATACGGCACGTGCACCGCCCCCTCCGGACACATGTGCTCCGCAAACAGATCAATATTCCCATACTCATTCTTCGGTATCACTCCATCAACAATAGGCGGCGGGATGATCCAGTCTGTCTGCGCGAGCGAATACAGCCCCTGCAGGGCCTTCTCGCCGGTCGCGGCCTCGGCCTCGGCGAGCTCGCGGCGGCGGTTGGTCGTTGCTGCGCGGTAGGGCACGCGCTTGAGGGGCTGTTCGCCGGGGAGAGGCGCACGGCCCTGTTTGTGCCAGGTCTCGGCGCTTTTTACTTGGACGACGTCCTTGCGGGAGTAGACGGGTTCGTCGGGCTGGGGGTGGGAGGGTTTGGATTTGTGCTTGAAGGTTTTGATTGGCACGGCGGTGGGAAGGAGGGCTTCTTCGCGCTTGAGGTGGCGGGCGAGGATGAAGTCTTGGGATTGTTTGTAGTATTGGAGGGTTTCTTCGCCTTCTTTGACTTGTTTCTTTTCGGGCTTGGTGGGCTTGAGGTCGGTGGCGTTTTCGTCTTCGTCGGCTTCGGTGATGGGGTGTTTTTGGTCGCCTCTGGTGTAGCCTCTCATTGCCGACTTGAACCAGTCGAGATGGTCGTATCGCTTGACCTTGCCGTGGCGGTTGTACACGGGCACCTTCTCGACTGGCATGCGCATTCCCTTGGTGCGGCCCGGCAGCATCTGACGCTTGAGGTAACGAACCGTGAGGTCCTTGGCTGTGCCGTCCTGGGAGTGTCCGACGACGTAGGCCATGACTTGCTTAGCCTTGTCGGCTTTGCCGCCGCGTGGCTCGAGTGACTCGACGAGCTCTCTGTTTGTGGCGATGACCGACTTGACGAGCGCGTCAACCGCGAGGTATTTGTTGGTCGCTGGCGAGAGGACTTCCGTCCAGTAATGCGGGAACTCGAGATCGGCATCGTACAGCTTCCCCTTCTTTCGTGGTGACAGTGGGACTTGAATCGCCAGGTCGTCGTCGCTGTTGTCGGCAGCTAGCCAAGGTTCCTCCACCTCGGCGTTGGTGTTGCGCCCTGATGCCCGGCCGGGAGCGTTGCCTTTCGCTGCTCTCACCGTGTTTGTTTTTGCAGTCGCTGGCGCTCGTCGAGGAGAGTCGGTGTCCGTCCGTGGAGCCTCCCCGAAACCAAAGCCTTCCTTCTCAGGATCCGCTTCCTCGAGTTTGTTCCATCCATAGCCCAGGGGCTGGAGGTTGGCGACCAGGCGAGCTTCCAGACCCAGCGCTCTTAGAAGAGCCGTGAAGAGTTGGGCGCCAATGTCCCTGCTGCCAGCACACTCCTGCGCGCACAGCCGAAAGTC
>FTIZ01058603.1_pt1 | contig 11789 bp, 11 predicted proteins | sample 1658381 | NCBI WGS metagenome assembly FTIZ01 (sample SAMEA3914822, study PRJEB12502) | metagenome | biome: forest; material: soil | place: USA | collected 2012-03-12 | depth 0.1 m
CACCTAGTCAACCACCTAGTCAACCACCTAGTTAACCACCCAACTAACGGCACAGTCAACCACTTAGCTAACTCCTTAGCTAACCACCTAGTCAACTACCCAGTCAACCACCCAGTCAACCGCCCGGCCCGCTAGCTTGCCGACAGCCCTGCCAACGGCCTACTCAGCTGGCCGCAGCCGCCGTAGCCGTAATCGTGAGGGCACGACAGTTTTTCCGTCGCCGGGCCCGGGGATGCCACAGGCCCAGGCGACTGCCCAGCCTGCGGCTTAGCTAGGCACCCTGCCGACGACCCTGCCTGCCTGCTAGCCAAAAAAACTGTCGTGGCCTCACGACTGCGGCTGCGCCAAGTTGACTGGGCCGTTGGCACGCTGGCACTCCGTAGGCCAGGCAGCCTGCAAGCCTGCAAGCCTGCAAATCGCCGACGTTTTGGTCCAATGAGAACCTGTAAAATGCACTAACAATTGACTCCCAGTGCGCACGTAGAAATTACTTAGCGTCTATTAGTGCACACCCCTGTCCGCCCGCAGACTTGCCCGCAAAATGTACTGACGCACTACCCGTAAAATTGGGGCCAAGCTGTGGCCGATTGTCGAGACGTGGAACGTTGAGGAAACCGAAACGGCGCACGTCTACAGAATAAACTGCGGTAGGTCCCGCTCGTTCAGACGAATGGCGTTCAGACGAACGGCATTGTCTTCAGAGACGCCAGTAGGAGGTGGCTAGTGGTGGGACAACACGGCCGAACACGACGCATCAATGATAAAAGGGAGGATGAAGATTAAGTATGTACTTCCGCCTTGGGACTAATCCGGCAACGGCAGCCATATTGACAGAGCCTGATCCGGGGACAGCCCCACCGTTCCATGTCCCAGAAACAACCGTGTGGATATCGAACAACCCAAATGACACACGCAAAAGCAAAGGAAAAAGAAAAAAAGACATCAACCCCTATCAGGCGCCATTATATTTTCGCATCGACACCATCAGTCGTAGAGAAGGTGAAAAAACGCGCCGGTCACCTAACCAGAGAAGCCAACCTTGACCTCAATAACCGTCGTGCCGGCCACAATGTTGAGTCCAATGCCGTCAAGCGCCTCCATGCCCTTGGTGTAAGCGTTGGTGCCCTGGCCACCGGGGAGGATTGTCGAGTCGACGCCGGCGTGAGACATGCGGCAGCCGGGAACGTCCATGCTGTATGCCTGGGCGACGAGCGAAGAGCAATCGGCACCAGACCAGCCCTGGTTGCTCGTATTTCCAAAGTCGAACTCGGCCCAGACACCAGCATACTGGCCGTGGGTGGTGGTCGGGACCGCGTTCGGGGCAAAGGCGCAGACACCCTGGGTATTGCTGTCGGCCACCACGGTCTTGGTCTCGCCGGGCTGGAGGGTGAAGATGAGCTGCTGCTGGCCAGCAACCTTGAACATGCCCGTGAGCTGGCCGTCGGCACCCATCTTGTTGGCGCACACCACCTGGTATGCCGTGGAGGCGACGTTGGTGTACTTCTGGACGTATTGGTACTGGTCGGCGATGTTGTTGGGGACCTGCATCAGGTTCGAGTTCCATGTGCAGCCATTGTTGGTGCCCGTGTTGCCCGTGTACATGATCTGGTCGTACGTCACGCGCTTCGCCTTGCTGATCGGAGTCGAGGTGCCTCCACAGAAGGCGATGAAGGCGTTAGACTGGCTGGACTGGGTGCCCTCCGAGAGCGTAGTCGCCGCTGGCGCAGCCGACGAGGTCGGCGACGGGGCTGCGGATGAGGTGGGCTTGGGGATAGTCTTGCTGTGGACGTTCTTGACGTGCACCTGGTCGCCAGCACGCTTCGCATGGGCGCTGCGGTGGAGATGGGCGTGTCCGGAGGGGTGGGCCGCGGCACCCAGCACGCCGGCGAGCATGAGGAAGTGGACGAGCTGCATGGCGAATGTTGTCGGAAATCAACTCTCGAGCCTCGATATTTGTGTTCTTTCCCTGTCCCGCCCCAACTTCTTGGGTTCCGTCGTCAACGTCGGTCGGGCTGTCTGGAGGTCAAGCACCAGGCCGCCTGCTGAGTCGCAACGGTGGATTCTTGTGTATCGCAAATGCTGTGGGAGTGATGAAATGGTTGCAATCGGTTCTTGCGATCGCGTCGAACAGAGTGAGAGCAGTCTCGCGTGCGCGCTTGTCAAAGGAGTGAACTGAGATGCGAGATCTCGAAAAGAGCGGATGCGGGCGCGAAATGCGTCGTTTGTTGCAAAGTTGCAAGAAGACGAAACGGGCCAGCCAGTGACTTGCGGGGGGATGGAGATTGAAAAGCTGCTGCCAGGCAAGGGCACAGGCACTGGCACAGACAGGCAAGGGGCGGTAAAATGAGCCGAGAGTTTGTTCCTTCATGACCCTGGTCAACCACCCTGCTAGCCCGTGTTCCTGGATGGCCAGAACGGTGATCCAAGGGCCGCGTGTTCTGACTGGCCGAGCAGATCCACACATACCCCGGCTCATGCAGGTCCTCACTCATTGCGATTGGCTGCCGGCCCACCGTCACCAGGGCCACGCTTTCTGCCAACGGGCTGCTGCGGGCTGGCCTGCGTCTCAACGTGTTTCTGCTGCGTTGGTGCCACTGGACCCGGCGGGTTCTATCCACCCCAATCCACAACGTTTATTCTCTGCCAACGCCCGCCATTTGGCACTTCACACGGCCAGTAGTGGATTGTGGATAGTTAACGAAGTGCCTCGTAAGGCAACGCAATGTGTCGGGATGTGGGAGGCGTGGTCGGAGCGGAGGGCAGCCAGATTTGCTGCGGCCACCATCCCTTGTTGGGCGGCGCGTCGGGTGGAGATGAACTCGCTCTGACGGGCGCTAACATGTTTTCTGCCGTTTTCCGGCCAAGGCTGTTAAAAGCTCCTTGGCTTCATAAAGTCGTTTGATTGCAGAGTTGCTGGCGCGACCTGGCTCGGCACTGGGTCCGTCCCAGGCCATCTCTTGGCCAGTTCTTGGTTTCAGCAAACGCGCTGAAGGGCAAGCGGGGACCCAGGTCGGGTCGCGTTTCCACGCCCGTCAATGATTGAATGGTCCTGAGTGACCTGACCAGCTTTCCGGCCATCTGGCCGCGGGCTTCTGGCGCGAGGGGGATTCCCGGTAGCGACTGCTGATCTTTTTTCATCTCGTTTTTCTGCGGGCCGCTTCCGTGCCCCAGATGGGTGGCTCAGAGGATCTGACGAGACTGCCCCCAAACATTCAACCCCAGGGTCAGAATGGCAACCAGGGCGCTTCGAGCTTCCCGAAGCCACTATGTAGCCCATCGAGCGAGCGAACAAGGAGCGTGGTATCACACATGTTCCTCGCAAGCCGTTGTTTGCGGCACTCCGGGCGGCTTCCATGCAATGAATGAGACGGAGCCTGTCATGGCTCAAGTCTCGGCCCCACAGCCCTGAGACAGACCAACACACGCACCCGTGTGGCCCAAGCTCCGTGCCCCGCGATATGTTTTTTTGATTCTAAATTTGGCGAGCGCAAGCAACTTTTGTTGAGAACGAGAACCGGTGCCAGACAGACGCTCCGCTGAATCGACCCATTGTCTTCGGCCCTGGCGACTTTGGAAACAATCCCCCGACCTCAGCTTGATCTCGGACCGGGCCCAGCGGGGAATAATCCCAACCACCGACCTCACCAACCGGCCCCGCGTTTGCAGCGCAGACTGTTCTCGTCTTGCCAGCTGAAACTCAAGTCGACAGCGGGGCATTGTGCGAATCAACGGCGCCGGATACGATCACGTTGTCATATTGATTTGCCACAATGCCGCTCGACACATCGACCTACAGCCTTGCGCTGCTCCGCGTCGACGGGCGGAGGTGGAACGAGCTGCGGCGTGTCCACGCCCAGATCCGCACCCAGGCCGCAGCCGACGGCTCCAGCTACCTCGAAATGGGCCACACCAAGGTCATGTGCGTGGTCACCGGCCCTAGCGAGCCCGGTCCGCGCCGAGGTGGTGCTGGAGGTGGTGGTGGCGCAGGAGGCGGCGGCGCCGGCGGTGCCGGAGGGAAAGCAGAGGTTGCCGTAAGCATCGTCATTGCAGGATTCAGCTCCGTGGATCGCAAACGGTACGGGAGAGGCGACAAGTGAGTCTTACCTGCTCCCATCACTATCGATACATGATGCCGGTGTGGCAGCTAACCGTGGCTCGTCCCCGACATAGACGGACCCTTGAGATGCAGTCGACAGTCGCAAACGCGCTCGCCGCGAGCCTCCACACGCATCTCTTCCCCCACAGTCAGATCAGCATCTCCCTGCACGTCCTCTCACAGGACGGCTCCCTGCTCGCGGCGCTGATCAACGCGGCCACCCTTGCGTGCGTTGACGCCGGTATCCCCATGACCGACTACGTTGCCGCGTGCACAGCCGGCTCGACGTCAACATATGCGGCAAATGACGAGGGTGCTGATCCGCTGCTGGACCTCAACCACCAAGAAGAGCAGGAACTGCCGGGATTGACGGTGGCGACACTCGGCGAGAGCGACCGCGTTGCAGTGTTGGTGTGCGAGAGCAGGGTCCAAGTGAGCCGGCTGGAGGGCATGCTGGCAGTTGGGGTTGACGGATGCAAGCAAGTCAGAGAAATCCTGGACCGGGTGGTTCGGGAGAAGGGCCGCCGGATGATACAAGAGGGGACGGTGGAGAAAGGACCCGGCTTAGACGACATGGACGTGGACTAATAATGCCAGTTTTGCCTTGTTGAGATCTGGGTTACAAACCATGTGCCTACCGCGGCGAACCGCACAGGTAAGGAACACCCGTGCTGCCTCCATTGCTACATACATAGTGTGCGTTCGTTTGCCATGGCGGGAATAGTCACAACTTCGCCCTATGAAGGCCCCGCTAACAGGAGAAGCAGTACATACATAACAGAAGGCAATCATGTGTCTTGGGGGATCAGAGCTCGTCATGCGCCGTCTCGGCGTCCGGGGTGGGGTCGGTGGTTTGGGTTGACGTGGATTGAGTGGACCCGCTCGCCGCGTCACCGCTGACCGCGGGGGTCACCGGGGTCGCCTCTTCGCTCTTACCAGCCTCGGTAGCATCGGGAGTCGCCTCCGACGACGCCTCGGGCGCGGCCGTTGACGTAGACTCCTCCACCGAGATGGCGACGATGCCCTCGGGCAGCTTCTTCTTCACCCCCTCACTCAGACGGATTGCGTCGATCCAGCTCTCGACGCCTTCGTGTCCAAAATCGGCAGCATCGTAGTGCCTCCACCAGCCACGGCGGGCGTTGATGGCAATGATCTCGACGTCACCAGTGAGTTCGAGTGCCTTCAACAGAGAGGCCACACCCTCGACGCTCTTGGGGACCTCGTAGAAAGGAAACAGGTGCCGCTTGCTTTGGGCGTGCTTGAAGGCCAGCTGTGAGAGGCTGGCCAGCGCCGTCTTGGCCGGCTCGGTCTCGCTCGACGAGACAAAGGCGAGCACACAGGTGTGCGACTTCTCAGTCAGGCACTCCTTGATGAGCTTCTCGGGCGAGTTGATGGCGGGAATCGGCAGCGCCGTCTCGACGATGACCGGGGCCTCCTGCGTAGCTGTCTTCGCCTCGAACTCAACCGTGGCCGACGACGTCTCGGAAGAAGCGGGCTTGGACTTCGCCGAGGATTTGTCAGACGCCTTCGCGCTCTTCTTCGGCTTGTCCTTCTTGCCGCTGTCCTTGGCTGGCGAGTTGGTGTTCGGTTGCCCGGCCTGCGAGAGGAATTTAACCACGGCTTCCTTCTTCAGCTCGCCGTCATAGACAACGGCAGGCGCATCACCGCCTGGGAGAAGCACCAGGGTAGGAAACTTCTCGACGCCAAAGGTCTCGACAGTCTTGGCCTCCTTGTTCCGCGCCTGGCCGATCTTGATGACACCTGCGAAGTCGATGGCAATGCTCTTCAGCAGTGCTGACGTGGTGCCCTTTTCCGTGAAGAGGATCGCCTTGGGCGTCTCGCTCTTGTCAGTCAGGAACGTATCCAGCGACTTGTCCTCGACCTTGACGACGTAGTTGTTGATCTGCTGGACAACGGCCTCGACAATGGCGCTCGCTGTCCGTTGGCCTTGGTAGTCCTGGACCATTGGCTTGCCTCCGCCTTTCTTTGGCCGGACAATCTTCAGAGTTGGGAAGCCTTGGACGCCCATCGACCCGCAGAGGGGTTTGTTCGCCTCCTCATCACAGTTGACGGCGGCAACATTGGCCAAGCCCTCGAGGTTTTTGGCTGCCTTCTCGTAGGCGGGCTTGAGATTCTTGCAGTGGCCGCACCACGGCGCGTAGAACTCGACGATCTGCAAACCACGACGTCAGCATATCGGTCAGTGGGAGGCGGAGGAAGGACTTAGCTGACTTACAGAGGTGTAGCTGCTTTTGGCGATGAGCTTGTCATAGTTCTTTGCATCAACTTGCAGGACGGGCGATTTCTTGCTGTAGATGTCTGCGTGGGCCCCTGGGAGAGCGGATAGCAGGGCCACTGCCACGGCGCAGAGGGTGGGGTGGTGCATGATGCGGGCTCTTACAGCAGCAGCAGCACCGAGATGGAGGGTGTGTGTCGTCGTCGTGGATTCTGCAAGGGAATTGTTGGGGCAAGAATCACCAGAAGATGTGTTAATTCATCGGCTTGGAACGGAGACGCCAGTCAGGGCAAGGTACACATGAACATTTGATGGCCTCGTGGAAAGGGGAGAGGGGAGAGGAGATGATGGCGGCTAGGAAGAATTCCAGGCTGGCCTCTTTTCCATGGTTCGGCAAAAAGAACACCTGGACATTTCCAATGCCGTCGAAGCTGCGAGATGCAGTGCCAGAAACAAGCACGCCCGGCCCGCCAAATGCCCAAAGCTCCCGAAGGGACCCTTGCAGCTGACAGGGTGGGACCATTCAAGGTGGGGTTTGGCGGGGGTTCAGCCTCGCAACCTGGGGACTTGGGAGTGACGACAACCCGGCCACGACGAGTTCAAGGTCCGAGACGCAACCTCCCAGGCAACAGAGTTACCAAGAAGTGGCTCCCTTGCGTTCCACCATTTTCTTCTTGTTCGGTTGCTCGCCGCAGCAAACTCTTTTGCCCCTTCCAACACGACTCTCTTGAACCACCCGCCAGTCGTGAATCGCGATGGCGGACACGGTCCCCGCGGCCTTGAGGCTGGCCGATGTCAACATCTGGAAATGCGCCACCAAGGCCGCGCAGCTTCAGACGGTGAAGCCCATCATGGCGTATTGGTGTATGTTATGCGCAAGCGAAGTGCTCTGATCTCTTGCTACGTTCTAACGCCCAGTTGTCCGCAGGCGAATACTGGGCTGTCAACCAGATCCTGGCGAAGCAGCTGCACGCGACCGACGAAGGCATTCTCAACTATACGACCAATCTCGTGGATAAGATGGAACGGGTTCGAATGCCTTAGAAGCAACGTTTTATGCCTCGAGGCTAACCGAGCGATACGCAGACCAAGACAGAGTACGCGAGCGAAGAGGCCGTCACAGATGATGTGGCCGGGCAGGCATACGTTGAGCAGTTCGCGCAAGAGACTCTCGACCGAGCGGAACGGGTGGTGAAAGCAAATCGTGTGACACAGTACGCCTGAAGACTCTTTGGTGCTGGCTCGTGCTGACAGTGCGTCAGGCAAACAGCGACAACATTCGACGCAGCCGCAACCTTCTTCCACGTCGCGAATATCTGGGGCCCGGTGGATCAGGAGACACAACAGAAAATCAAATATGCAAAATGGAATGCGGCGCGGATTGTCAAGGCGATCAAGGAGGGCATAGACCCCAACGAGTCCAACCCAAAACACGAGGAGGCTCCCGCGCCGGAACTCGACCCGACCGATCCCGCGGTTCAGAGCCTGATCGGCGGACCGAGGCCGGCAACGGTAGAGGATGCCTCTGATGCAGACGTCCCCAAGGACGCTGCGGGCGTATCACTGCCGCACAGCCCCGCCTCGGCTGGCCCCTCGCCATTGTCCGAAACGGGGCTCCAGCTTCCCGGAGTGCCCACCGATTTAAGTCCACCAACGGATACTGGGTACTTTGGGCCAGAGGCCACGAACCCGCCGCCTTCACAACATCCAAGTCACTTCCAACCCCCGCTCGACCTCCCAGCCCCGCCAACCGGGTGGACACCTTCACAACCGAGCCCAGCTGCGAGCTCTCCACCGTCGTCGGCATGGGCACAATCCCCTGCAAACCCTCCATCGTCATCAGTGTGGGCACAGCCCCCTGCAAACCCATCCCCCGGCGGCTTTTATCACCAACCTGCGGCTCCAACGGCAACACCGCCACCGTTTGCCCCAAATACTCGATCCACCGCGGCCACGGCGCCCCCATCCGTCAATCAGCATGCCGATACCTACACCACCACAGCAAGGCCTCCCTCGATTGACCCGCAGGCCGGTTATATGCCAGGTCGGTCCAGTGGGTTTGCGACGGACGAGGCGGCGGTGGCCAGTGCGCAAAAACATGCCAAATGGGCTATCTCGGCGCTCAATTTTGAAGACGTGCCTACTGCGGTTAAGGAGTTACGAAAGGCGTTGGAGTCTCTCGGTGCGGCGTAGGGAGTAGCTTGGTGGGGTGACGTAATCATGATCAATGTCTCGAGAGGCGAGCATGGGGTTGGGTGTTCTTGAGTTAGATATTGTCTCGGGAAGCGTGTTCCTAGATTTTATTAGTACAAAACCGAAGCTAGTTCCGTCCTCCACAGTAAGAAGGGCTGCAACAAAATACGCCACTACACTCAAGTTTACGCCGTCGGAGTAGCATGATATTGACTTTAAGAGCGGTCCAAGGAACGAAGGCTCGCCTTCCCCCGATGCTGACGACTTAGCAAGAGCTAGCATTGTAGTGCGAAGCTGATTCCACCAGTCGTTCAGTACTCATCCCTTCTCAGATGCTGTGAGTGACAGCTGGTGGACGCGAGTCTACACGCCGCTGCTATCATGTCTTCATGAGGGGAAACCTGGCACCGGGAGCAAGGATGAATCTGTTCAGAATTGACAACAAAAAGTGATGAACTAGGAGGATAAAGAACGTGCAAAAGAGTGGATCAAAACGCTCGTTTAGATGTCAGAAGCCCAGAGTTTCTAAGCTGACTTTGCTTGGTTTGTTTAAGCTTGACTCTGTGAGAGCCTCGCGGAAACTGTCTCGTCACCATGAGGGTGATGGTTGGAAGTCAACCGCACACTTGCCTGCCGTTTTATACCGTGTTCAAATCCGCATGAGCCATCAAGTCCACAGCGTGGTAACTAATGGAAGGTTTCAAGCGACAAGATGGAGGCAACAACTGATGATACGCCTTGAAAGAGTCACTCCAAACGCCTGGATTTCCACATGCCAGATTCACAACGTTCTTGTCAACATCGCCCAACTACAAAACCCCCCCAGTCAACTGGTTTCTTTCTTTCTTGCCCTGTCCATTCTTCGTAGTGCAGTCACGCCAACCCACATTACTTTTAGAGAGGCACGCCGGCTGACAACCATCTTCCGCTCTGACCTGGCCTCCTTCTTCACTGTTTCGACTTGTCAACAACCACTGCACTCAAACCAGCGCCATTATACCCGCACAATTCCACCCAAAATCAGCACAATGGTGCACCCGCTAGTCTCCATGTCGGTGGCCGGAGCCGCGATGCTCCTGCTTATCGATCGAGCCCTTGGCCACATGATAATGAGAACGCCGGCACCATACAACTTGGACACGCCGCCGCTGTTGCAAGTCGACCCTATCAGTGGCGGTCACTTTCCATTTCCTTGCCACAATCAATACGGCATCACCTCGCGCACTCCGGTTGAGGCTGGCAGCGCGACGCTGGTCAACTTCACAGGCGGTGGCCAGCACGGAGGAGGGTCGTGCCAGTTTTCGATTTCTTGGGATGAACCCATCAACGGCGGCAACTGGAACAAGTCGGCCGTGTTCAAGACCATCTACAGCATCATCGGGGGCTGTCCGGCGGTGTTCACGAACGAGACCCTCAATCTTGCTCCGGCGGCAGTGGACCAGGACCGGCGCCAAGATAGCAAGCACTGCGGCAATGACACGGGAATCGACTGCATCCGCCAGTTTATGGTTCCGGTTCCAAGGTTGTGAGTTGCTAAATGACACATCTTGTCATGATACGCTATGACCGACCGACTGACACAACCATGTTGGACAGTTTGAAGAACGGCCCTGCTACCTTCGCTTGGACCTGGTTCAACAAGCTCGGAAACAAGGAGATGTACATGTGAGCTTGGTCAGTTTTATCCGGAAAGAGTTTCCTGTTGCTGACGGCGCTGTGATGCAGGAACTGTGCTCCCATCAACATCACGGGCGGTACGGGTGACGAGCAGCAGATCAGAGACCTGCCCGACATCTTCGTTGCGAACTACCCCGACGATCCTGAGGTTCCGAACTGCATCACTGGAACAAGCAACGACAGGGTGGTTGTCAACTTCCCAAACCCAGGAAGATATGGCCATGTTCTTCAAGAACCGGTTGAACCCGAGAACAAGCCGTCGGGCTACTGTACACAAATCCCACCCGCTCGGGTGATCCCAACGTTTGAGAACATTTCTCAAACCACGGGATCGGTCGACAGCGGCAACACCATCAACTTAACGGCGTGTTCAACCAGTACAGCTGCAGCTTCCCAAGCTGCCTCTTCCACGCCCGTCTTCTTGACCATCACCCCAACTAGCCAGACGAGCACCGTCTCTTTGTCGTCGAAGAGCACCACAACCACGACCACGCCCAGGGTCCTACCCACCACCGACATCACGATAACCTCGACCCAGATCAACAGCACCATGCCCCACCTGAGCAGCTCCAGATCACCACCCTGCGTCGTCATCCCAACTGGCAATGTGACAACCGAGTCGACGTCGGTAGATCTCTCCCCTCACACTCCTATGGGTCCGCGCCCCACGGACAACAAGCCCAACGACCAAGTTGTCCCCTGCGCCACACATGGCGAGCTCATTTGTCTTGGCGATGGAATGTTTGGCCTGTGCAACTGGGGCTGGGTCATCCCGCAGCCGGTGGCTGCCGTCACTGAGTGCAAAGAGGGGCGTATTGTCATGGGGAATGCTACTTCGAATGCATATGAGTCAAAGAAGGGAAGATGATGAGGGCTGGACTGGATTGGAGGATGAGAATCTGAAATATCTCTTTGGAACTGGCGATGGAGTGGAAAACATGGGTGCTGGTACATGCGGCTTGAAGAGGGCAGACAGATCTAGCCTTCATGTCGAGTTCGTTTGTGACCATGTAGTATATTCTCGAGGAGTTGAAGCGCCTTGGAATTTGGAAGAACATAGAAATCACCATCCGCGGTGTGTTGATCGCGGATTGTGATTGTGGCGGGTGGTCTGAGGGCTATTTGTATTTTACTCGCCCAGACCAGAAGGACGAGGCTCAGGAGTAAATGCTGGCCTTCTGGACAAACGAAATAATTACTATTTGGTGGGTATTATTCTAGAGATGAGAGTGTTCTTGAAATGCCTTGCGGTGTTGGGTTCAGAGGCTGTCTGTCCCTCTAAAAACATCAACCGTCCTGCCGAGCCCGGAGAGAGCCTGCCGGATGATGCAGCCCACACCTTGCCAACAACCCCAGCGCGTCGGGATACCCGTCCACAAACGCGTCCCAGAACCTGCCATACACCAGACACGGCACATTCTTCGGCGTCAACTTCCACCTTCCCTTCCCCTTAGCCCCCTCACCACCCTCCCCAACCCACCTCAAAAGCCACAAAATCAGCTCCGCAATACTCTCTCCCCTACCCTCCCCACCCCCTCTCCCTCTCACCACACAAGAATACCAAGCCCTCCCAAACTCATCCAGCAA
>FTIZ01751803.1_pt1 | contig 11788 bp, 7 predicted proteins | sample 1658381 | NCBI WGS metagenome assembly FTIZ01 (sample SAMEA3914822, study PRJEB12502) | metagenome | biome: forest; material: soil | place: USA | collected 2012-03-12 | depth 0.1 m
CAGTTGTCGTGCGTGTCCCGGTCCCCCTGCGACCTCGAGCCATTGGGAGTGGTGGTGGTTGGCGTTGGGACCGTTAGAGACGCCCCACCAGCGGTTTGGAACGACTGTGGAGTGAGGGGCGAGGAAGAGCCGCTCGCCTTGCGCTTCCAAAACGATCGCTTGTCAGTCTGCGGGGTGAAGTAGCTATCCGAGTCCTCCGGCACTGTTGGGGTGCTCGACGAAGGGTACGACCCTTGGTTGTTGCTAACCGCCTGCTTCTCCGCCGCCAGGTCCTTAACCAGACGACGGAGGGCGTCTCTGGTTCCCACGATCCTGCTGACCAGGGCCTCGACGTGCTCCCAGTCCCTCTCTCCCTCTTGCTGTGTGCGGACAGCAGTCACGGAGGGCTCGGGAGCCCCTCCCTGTGTCTCTGGCGTCGGCTCGGGCGCGGCGCTCTCCAACCCCCGCGCGATTTTGCTCGCCCGTTCCAGGGCTCGGGCCCAATCGGTGAATTCCTTCGCATTTGATGCTTTCAGGTGCCAAACTTCGGCCCCGGAATCGATGGTGATCTCGCGGCGCCTCTCGTCGGCCGCAATGGCAGCCAAGCTCAAGGGGATGGCACCCCTGAGAGCTGACGAGTTGCGGCTGTGGTAGTACGAGAGGGTGCAAGTGATGTAATCGAGGGAAAAGAAGCGCCGGGCATAGCCCTGTCCCTTCTTGCGCCTCCTCTTGAGTAAAACGCCGACATGGTATGAATTTGACGTGCCCCCGTCGCTCTTCCCCGCGGCTGACAGCGCGCGTCCGCGTCCAACCGCGCCATGACTGTTTAGGCTATCGACGGACTCGGACGCCACGGCGCCTAGGCGCGGACTGTTGGCGTACTTTCCAAGACTCGATCGGCTGGTGCTCGCGGCCGGGCCAGCTTGCAGGTTTGGGAGATGGCGGGCAGTCTGGGGGGGCGCGCCGGTCGGATAAGTTAAGAGCACGAAGGTGGCCGTCTTGGACGTCTGCTTTGAAAAGGTGTTGTCGAAGACCAAGCCGAACATGCCGCCCTGGGTGACATCGTAAGTGCCCACCGAGACCTTGTCGGCCTCGCATTTGCCGTGCCACTTTATGGGAATGAAGCCCTTTTTCGCCAGCTGGTCCTGTGCGGTGCTGACATCCCGTTTGGCGAAGAGACTGGATTTCGGCTCGGCGACGCCGTCTGTGTGCTGCTCGAGGCTACCGAGGTCGTCGGGGTGCGAGGTGAGGTTGGTGCCGCCGGTCCCCGGGTGTTTAACGATGGCGAAGTTTCTGGACAAAACAGGGTCAGCGCGCGTGGACCGGAGGGATTGGTTTCCAGAGGGCAGCCGTCTAGTTACATGGACTTCTTGTGCGGCTGGACACTCCATGATATTGTGTGTCCGGCATCAACCTTGACCCATCGTACGATGTAGGCCTGAGAGGAGGGGCCGACGACGCCCAGTTAGCAATTGGCGCAACAAGGGGAGATGCGATCCCCGCAGAGCAACGCAGCAACCACAAATGAAGCCGTTGCGATGCACGGTACATGCACACACACCTTGCTGTGAATTTCCAGCTGTTCAATGCCCGCCATGGTGCCGGCGCTGTTTGTGCCCGTTCCGTTGCGCCGGTGATGCTACCGTTTGCGCCTGTGGGTTCCGGAGAGTCGGACGGCTGTCGTGCTGGAGCGGGACGTTGGGACGGAACGGTGGGCTGTCGCGACGTCACAAAATCTGCGCCGGGCGGCGAGTCTGGCAAGGGGTCGAGTTTCGAACTTCCGATGGCTGAGTGGCAGTGCCGTCTCCACTGACGTTAAGGGTACCTTGACATCAACCTAAGTACGACCCAGGGCTTCCGTTCGGTCCCTGAGGGTCGAGATGAACTGGGAGGGGGCCTCTTCAAATGTGTTCAGATCGGGTGTGTCCGCTGCGGCATGCGCGGGCATTACTACACTGCAGCGGGGAGTGACAGGCAGTCACGGACGGCCGTGTCCCGCTGTCAGCAGCGGGTTCCCAGCCCCCCTCCGGCAATCCTGTTCTTTTTTAGGCCCTGATTTCCCGACCTTGCCCGGACGGGCAAGGGGCCGCACAGGCGGGGTCAGCAACCTCAGCCCTACCAGAACAGCCAGTGTAACGCGGCACAGAAACGGATCCATGGATGGGCGACTTTGGAGGAGGAGCAGAGATGCAACCTGCAGTGCGAAAAAGAGCGAATCAAGCTCGAGCAAGCAACACAGACGAATACGACTGCCTGGGACTTATGCCTTCTAATTTCTGCACCCAACAGGTATCCAGTAAAATGATCACTCCGTACGCGTATTTTTTCTAGGCAGCCAGAGCGGAAATCGAACCGAAATCGCTGCCTTTGCTGGTCAGCCTCCTGAAAAGCCTGAGCTGGGCATCCAGGGAAGAGATGCAGTCTGGTCAGTGAGGTCTACAATGCCTGTGCAACGGTGAAACAACAGATTGTGTCTTCCTTCATTTTTTACATATATTCTTTTTATTTTATTTTATTTTTTTTGCAGAGATTGACGTAACGATGGCGGCTGTTGCAATCCCGCGGCCTCGTTGGCTCCCTAGCCATCGGGTCCATCTCTATTCTGGAATTCAACTCAAAATGCCAAGCAAGTGCCCGGCATGCCCGGTTACTGTCTCTTGCAAACTATTCTGTATGTACCAGGTAATCAAAGAATTCCACTGCCGGTATGCGTGCCTTGCCTACCCTAATTAATACCCTTCCTCTCGAGAATGCCGCCCCGCGAAGGTGACTAATGGCCCCTTCCCCCTCCGCCAGCCTGCTGCATTTTCAGCATCTCGCTCTGGTACCGCAGCTTGAAGCCATTGCAGAGAGCCCGCATGTCCGGATACTGGCTCTTCAGCAGCTCGTATGCTTGCGGTATCACCCGGATCATCCACGCGTTGACCTTAGAGTTGCGCGACGCCTTGAAGCAGAGATAGAAGTAGCCAGGATGCTTGGTATCCAGGCAGAAGGCGTACGTTGACCGGTTGGGGTTGGCATCGATGTAGGTTGTCAGCCATTTCTCTGCAAGCAAGCAACGGTTAGATTCTGATGCCATGTCTTTCACGGAGACAGCGTGACTTACCGAGGTCTGCGCGGGATCCCTTCTGGAACTTCTCGTTCTGCATTAGCTCCTCCACCTTCTTGGCCATCGCCTTGACGTGGTCCACGATCAACTCGTCCAAATCTGTGTAGGTGTACTTGCTGCCAACCCGAAGGACCTTGCCAACCGAGAACTCGTTGTCCTTCTGTAGCTCCAGCACATCGATGTGCTGGTACACGCCGTCGGCGACCTTCCACGTGATTGCCAGATGGTCGTTGCCCTTGGAGGACGGCCGAATGACCACCTCTCCTGCCGGCAGACCACCAAGATACTCCTCAGCCTGCGTGCTGTTGAAGGGCTTGAACAGAGGGTGTTTGATGACCCTCTGGGTGCGGCCGGTGACCTTGTCCTTTTCGCGTAGCGCCTCCCTGTCGTCGTCCTCTTGCTTGTAGTCCCATTGCCCACGCCCGTAGTCGTAGTGCCTCCGGTACGGCCGCCGCAGCTCTTCCTCTCGCATAGAGAGCTTGCAGACAAAATCCTTCCGGTTGACTTCGATCAGCTTGGCTTGCGCGGTCTGCCCAACTTGCAGCATGTCCTTGATCGAGTGGCGATAAGAGACCTCGTGGGACTCGACCCGGCCCTCGATCCCGCAGTCGAGCTTGACGATGGCAAAATCATCCTTGACGACACGGACATTCACCGGAACAATCATGCCCTCGCAGAGAGAGTCCCTCGTCTCGCCCGTAAACATGGTAAAGATCTGATCCGAACCGGGCACCGTGAAGTTCTTACGGAGTTCTTCGAAAGGGCCCATCAGCTCGGCTCGGATTGCCTCGAGGGTGGCCCGCTTGCGCTGCTGATACTCTCGTTCCAACTGCTCGGCGTACTCCTCGAGGATGAGCTCGTTGACCTTCTCTTGCTCGTCTTCCTTAAAGAGTTTGCGAACGATCGCCCCGGGCCCGTTTTCGTCCGTCTCGGCCTTGACATCCTCCTCATCCAACCCCAAGGCATCCGCTGCCACTTTGCGCGCGAGATCGTAGTCCTCGGGGTGGATACGGGTGTTGTCGAGCGGGTCTGAGTCAGGGTTGGTGCTGTCATGCTCGATGTACAAGAAGCTGGCGCAGTTGTTCCACACCCGGGGGCCGAGAACGGGGATCTTGTGCCGTTCTGGATCGCCCACGAGTTCGTCGCGTGAAGTGACGACGCCACCATTTGCATTGATGCCCTTGACGAGGAGCTGCGCCTTGCGCGGGCCGAGGCCTGCCACGTAGGGCAGAAGATTCGCCGTGTAGGGGTCCCCCATGGCTTCGTTGATATCCACGCCGCAAAGGTTGACAATATCCACCATGGCCGTCTCAAGGTGCTTGTACAGCTTTTCTTGAGGGAGGTATTGCTGGTACGGGTGGATCAGCAGCGATGTGATGTCCTTTCCGAGCGCTGCGTATTCCTTCATCGGGTTCTGCATGTACCGAGCGAGAGCGATGCAGTAGCGAGTGAGAGGATTCAGGGTGGGGTGTTCGGCAATCGCACGGGGGCTGTCCTTGTACAGACGAGCCACCTCGTCGTTGACAATGACGACCTCGAGCAAGTCGCTGCGGTACTCATTAGTGTCCGGGTCGTCGTACTCGGGCCCCATCAACCCTTTCTCGCTGATGATGCCCTCCACATCCTTGATCAGCCGGTGAGTGTCTGCCGAGAAACCGGACACACCCACGACATCAGGGCTTCTCCGCCGAATCAGCTCCGTAAAAGCCTCCCGCTGGCTCTCGTCCCTCGCCAAGTTGATGAACTTGCCATGTTCAAGCACTCTACCGTCCTCCTCAACCCACGTCCAGCAGACAGGATCACGATTCGGATCGTCCATGCCATTGGACAAGGTGAGCACTCGTGGTGTGGTGCCAAGTACCATGCCCTTGGGTTTGAGGGGTGCTTGGTCAAGTCGCCTGAAATACTCCTCGCGACACGTCTTGAGGAGTTCTTCTTGGCAGGCCGTTCGGAGGGAGTCCTTCACGCCTTTTGCGATCACCTTTTCCAGCTTCATGAAGGCAATGTCCAACACCTTCTGGCGTTCGGAATTCCACGCATCAGCGCGATCACTGAAGTTATCCGACGCAAATTCGTTGTAGAGCTGTCGCCGAAACTCGCGGTCGTTTTCCAACGTCAAAGTGACCTCGACCAGTCCCTCGTCTTCGGCTTTCATCATCTTGAGAAAGATCTCGGGCCGGACGGCCAAATCCCTGATGGTGTGGTTGACGAGATACTTGATCTCGTAGTAGGGATGTGCGTCGTCAATCTTTCGAAGGCCCTTCTCGGTTCTGCGACAACTCACACAGCCCATGGCGTAGTACTGAATGCGGAAGTGCTTGCGCATACGCGGGCTGACGAAGAGCTCCTCGGCGTACATCTGGCGGGCGGCATTGACCACCTGTTCCCCAGTGGGAAAGTCGTCGTCGGCCAGGTGATCGGCCAGGTCCACAGGCAGTCTGGCGTCGTCATCAGAAGAGACCTTTTTGCCTTCGCGGAGGGCATTTTGGGCAAGGCGATCTGGCGAGATGCCCAATGCCTGGACGAAGTTGTACGCCTGAGATCTTCGGATGCGCTCGAAAAGCGCCGTCTTGGCACCCGGCCGCTTCATCTCCTTCGAGGCACCATTACCCATGGCAGCAATGTCTTTGAGCTGGGCCGAGTACTGGAAGTTCAAGTAGTCCTGCAGGTCTTGCAGCTCTTCAAGCGTTGCGCCTTGGTCGATCATTTCCTCGAGAACGTCGTCTTGGACGCCCACATCCTTGAGATTGTGGAGGGACTTCTCAAGGGCATTCCTCTTCTCGACCAGCGACCGGAACTTGATGTCTAGTTCCAGGATGCGCCATAGATCGTCTTGGGTCAAGAGCTTCTCGGCGTCAACGGTGTACTCTGGAGCATCGGGGTGGTCGCGGCTATCCTGGTTCCTAATCTTCTTGGCATGGATGAGGTAGTCTCTCCGGTGTTGGAAGACGTAGGGGACCTCGACGCCGTCAATGATGAAGAACTCGAGGACTTTGCCGATAGCCTTGTTGAAGGGGCTGTGAAGATCGCCGGGCAACTGCTTCTTGGGCCACATGAGATTTGTGATCCAGCGTGCCTCCTCCTTGAAGTACTCGGCCGACGTTTGTTGTTCTTTGAAGGGCTTACGGTCGAGCTGGAACCGCTCCGGCTCATCGACGACACGGATCCGGTTGTCCTCATCGGTGAGAAGCTTCTCCTTGAGCTGTGATGGCTCAAAGACGTCCTTCAGTTCGATTGTCTGCTGTGCGCGCTCGCGCTCCTCCTCGTCATCTTCCACTTCCAAGGCCCAGCCGTAGTCGTCGCCGTTGCCGAAGATGGCTTCCATGTCGTCAAGGGCGTCTTTGTCGAGACCCGTTGCGTCTACGGCGAGACCCTTATCCCTGGGCCGAGCAACCTCCAAGTCCTCTTGGCGCTGAATGCGTTCCTCGTCATCCTCCGGGTAATCATCTTCGATGAAGTCGTCAAACTCGTCGGCGTGTGCGCGGTGGCTCGGGCGGCCGTAGGCTCGCTCATCGGCGGCGTCCTCCTCATCGTCCGAAAAGATACCCGCGAGACCCGGGCGTGCATTAGCCCGATCCTCGTCGCGGTGGCCTCGCTTGAGACGCTTGAATTTTGTCTGGCGCAGATGGTAAGCAGACAACGTCAGTCAGGTCGAGGGGGCAGGCGAGCAGGACATACCTGGGCCTGCGATTTCCGTTCCCACTCTGGGTTGGCTTCACCAATGAGATCAAGATCCTCCTCGTCTAGCTGTTCTTCCTCCTCGCGTTCGGTCCTGCGGCGCTTCTTCTTCTTACGTCGCTCGCGGTCCCCAAGGTCGTCGGCGTCTTCCTCTTCATCTTCGTCGACGATAAAACCTTCTCGGATCTGTGGGCAAACGTGAACCAATCAGCATTGCTTGTCATCGACGGGCATGCGCAGGCAGTCACCATACCCTCCGAGCTTCCTCCTCGTCTTCGTCGTCTTCGTCCTCGTCGCTGGAATCATCTGGCATGTTATTCCGCTTCCTCGCAGGAGGCTCGCCAGCCTCCTCATCAAATGACTCATCATCCTCTTCGTCATTGAGCTCGGCTTCCCCGTCAATCAAGTCGCGCATCGAGGTGCTCATGTTGGTTGCAGGGTTGCGCCGCGCGCTGGTCGAGTGCTTGCACTGCACGAAGAGGCTGTAGCAAGACGGTCGAGCGGGAAGATGGGAAAGCGCTTGTTTTAAAGAGAGAGGGGCAAGTTTCCGAGAGTCGCAATGCCCAGGGAGAGATGGCTCAGGAATCGTCAAGGTCGGGAAGAAATAGAAAGGCTGAAAGTCAAAGATTGGAAATTTTGGGGCTCTGAGAAGATGGACGGCACAAGCCAAGTCGCGTTCATTGATCCATTCATCAGCCTCGCCCCTTCAAGGTCGCAGTGTTCGCTAAGTGGCCCGTGCATGGTCTTTCGGGAACAACGATGGCAGCACAAACCCCAGTAAATGAACCCTCAACTCAGACTCACAGTAGGCATTCCGTAAGGTCCTAAATATATGACAAATATACACAGCAAGACACTTCTCTGCCAGTATTCCGACGACTTTTTAACCCGGAGCACTAATGCTGCAGCATTCTACACATCTTGCATCCTCCTGAGCCAAGGGACTTCAGAGTCCGGGAAAGGCAGACCCCTGGTGACGTACAAGTGGAGGATTGGGGTTGGGGTTGAAGCTTGCGCGGAGAAGACGGAATGGTCACAGAACCGCCGTTTCTTTTGTTCACCCCTTGAGACTCGAGAGATGCTAGAACTACCGAGGCCTCTGGAAACCAAGTCTGGAAACAAGTGGGACGATGTATTCCAGTCAGGGGCTAAAACCACCACCTGCCTCACGTGACCTCGCTCTATGAATCTGAGGTTTCATTGCTCAACTCATTCCGACAAGTCAAGTCCAGAGAAAAGCGTTTGCTGGCTGTTTTCACTTGAACGTTAGCGCGTCGCTGCGGGCACGAGGGGTAAAAGCTGAAAAGCATGGACCAACAGGCATGATCCAGTTGCCGCCACCATCAACCACTGAATCGGCCGGCCGCCCACGACCCCACACTCAACTGGCCATCGGCATCACAGCAGCTCGGCCAGTCAGGACCCTTTCAGCGTCTCCCAAAAATTCCCAAGCGCTCGCTTCTCCTCGTCGTCGGTCCTAACAACTTTGTTGTGTCTGTCTGCCATTTCAGTGCCAGTTTGTTTGTGCCGCAGGACGTGGCTCTCCAAGTGAACCAGGACGGCGAGCCCGAGTCCACCCTCCGCCCTCCGCCCGATCGCCGCCCCCAACGTGCAACCCTCCGATCCACGCTAAACCTGTCGCCGGATCAGACAATACCGCCCTCATCCCACTGCACTGCATCCCACTGCCTGCCCCAAACTCGAACAAGATTCCTCCCGTCGCGACAGGATATTGACGAGTCTGTCTCCGCTATTCGAGAAACCGCACCCCTCTTGGCACTCTTGTGTCAAACACCCCTCCCTCGCCCCTGACGGCTTATCTGCAACTCGCCCAAGCCGCCTGAAGGCCCAACCCAAAACCCTCCGCTGTCACCGAGCCGCCCTGTTCCATCCAGGAACCTGACCGGCCACGCGCAATTACCAGCGACTAAAGAGTCTTGCCAGAGTCTTGTCGAGACATCCCACCGACGGCCCAGACAGAACCTCTCGACCACCGTCGCGATCGAGCAGAGTTGCCTGCCATGGCTGACGCCTTCGCGCCGCGCTCCATGAAGCGCAAGAACGTCAAAGGTCTTGCGCTGAAGGCACCCGCCCCAAAACCTCCCCCGACAGCCGAAAATGCCCGTCCGGGGCCCGCCAACGGAAAAGGCGACGACAACGCCGCGCAGCTGGAGATTGGCATCGAGTTCAACTTGGATCTGAAGCCTGAGGACCTCGATATCATCAAGGATCTCGGCGCCGGCAATGGCGGGACAGTCAGCAAAGTCAGGCACATCCCGACAAATACAGTGATGGCACGGAAGGTTGGTCTGATCCAAGCCGCTCGGCACAACTGCCTTCTTGAACCGGCTCCTAATGCGGGTTTCAGATCATCCACGTCGAGGCGAAGAAGGAGATGCGCAAGCGCATTGTGCGCGAGTTACAGATCATGCACGGCTGCCACTCCGACTACATCGTCACCTTCTACGGCGCCTTCCTCAACGAGAATAACGATGTGATCATGTGCATGGAGTACATGGATGTTGGGTGCGTCATCTCGCCTCAGTGCACAAGAATCCGCCGGGCTCAAGCTGACTGTTGTCGAATAGCTCTCTCGATCGTATCTCGCGCGTGTTCGGGCCCGTCCGCGTCGACGTCCTCGGCAAGATTGCCGAGGCAACTCTGGGTGGCCTCACCTATCTCTACTCGAAGCACCACATCATGCACCGCGACATCAAGCCCTCCAACATCCTGGTTAACTCGCGGGGCTCCATCAAGCTCTGCGATTTTGGCGTGTCTGGAGAGCTTATCAACTCGGTTGCCGACACCTTCGTTGGCACATCCACCTACATGGCCCCTGAAAGGATTCAGGGTGAGAGATATACGGTCAAGTCGGACGTGTGGAGCTTCGGTCTGAGCATCATGGAGCTGGCGATCGGCAAATTCCCTTTTGCTGCGAGCGAGCAGCTATCTGATGCCGAAAGCGCCCCTGCCGGTATTCTCGACCTACTTCAACAAATTGTGCACGAACCGGCTCCCCAGCTGCCCAAGAGCGACGCTTTCCCGCAGATTCTTGAAGACATGATCCAGAAGTGCCTGTACAAGGAACCCGAGCGGCGTCCAACACCCCAAGATCTTTTTGTACGTCAATATGTCCATCCTTCCCAAGCATCAACCCTCGGTTTGCTGACCAGAATTGCAGGACCGAGATCTCTTCGTGCAGGCGGCCAAGAGAACTCCTGTCGACTTGAGAGAGTGGGCCTGCAGTCTGATGGATCGGGACAACCGCAAGTCCCATCTGGCGCCCCAACTCTCTCCGGCAACTCAGGATCTTCTCCGCGCAAGCGACTCCCCCACATATGCAGCCCAACAAACACCCACTTCAGGTGAGATGCAATCCTGGGACCAGGCTTTTGCACCAACTAACCGAGAATGTAGGGTACCGAAATGATCCTAGGCAGGCAGCTGACCACGCCAACCTGGCTGCCCAGGTGGATCGTCTGTATATCCGGGAATGGGACCACGAATAAGCACCGAACTCGATTCTAGATGGGCTGTGGGGGGAGATGCGGTCGCATCGCGTTGAAGCTCGGAGCTCCCGCGCCCCTGAGGACAGGCACTCCTTTCCAAGGCCGCTAGCGCAACACCTCCCAGGACACCCCTTCAAATCAAGATGCCAGCAGATCAATTAGTCGGCAGGTCATGCTCACGTGCTGCTCTCTCTCGCCAGAAACTCCCCTGTGAGCGGGCGGTCTTAGCAAACAACACAACAACAGTCTAACCCTTCCTTCGGTCAACCCTTCCTCGCTCTTCGGCCTCTCTCTAAGCGCTGGTTAAAAACAAGATTTTCCCCTACGTCTGTGTCCTCGGCATTCTTAGCTCTGCAACTTCAGCGCTGTAGCCTCGCCCCGTCCGGGGCCACTTCGCTTGAACTGGCTCACTCAGCATTCACCGGCGTCAGCTTTTTGATCTCCTTTCTTCGCTTATCTGTGGGCTTTTGATGGGGTCTTCTGTGCACTAAAACCGGCTTGCGGTTGCCGCGAAGGGAGGGGCGAGGCGGTGGTATGATCTGACGAGGCTGCAGGCCAGCGGGATTTTTGCGAATCATTGCGTGGAGTTTTCCTTTTTTTTCTCTTGGAGGTAGAAAAGCCAGTGATCCTTGTGTGCGTGTCTGTGTGCGGGAGCGGTGTGGCATATATTCTAGTTACACTAGACGAACAGGAACCGGCTTGTCGAGGCATCATGCGTGCCTGTTGTTGCTTTAGTGGCCTCGCGTTCAAAGCAGCCCGTTTTCAAGGACATCGATCAACTCGTCTAGCCGTGTTATCACCAGGTCGGTATGCTCGTGGTCGCTCAGGTGGTTGTTGACGTCGTTCACCAGCAGCACGGTCCGGGCTCCCGCCCGGCGGCCAGCCGTGATATCGTCGATGCTGTCCCCCACCATGATCAGCCCGCTCGCATCCGCGACTTCCTCACCAACCCGCGTCTCCAGCAATTCCTCTTCACCGGCGGGCTCTCCACCATCCTCACCGGCTAACTGGCGCTCGTCCTCCTCCAGCCCGGGGTCGGCGGGCACGCCGGCCTCGCCCGTGCTCTTGCGCAACAAGCCCCAACTCCGGGCGATGTGCAGGATCCCGGCCGGGTCGGGCTTTGGGGGGCGGAAGTCGCGCGTAACGATGGGCGCAAACACGCTACCGGCGAGGAATTTGTCCAGGAGGTTGTTGACGGGAGTGTCGAAGTTGCGCGTACAGATGCCCTTGCGGACGCCTCGCGCATCGAGGTAGGCCATGAGCCGCTCCAACCCAGGCTGGGCCACCTGCTGGAGCATCGCGCGCCGCTCAATGTCCCGGATGGACTCCATCGCATGATGCTGCTCCTCGGGGGTCTGGAGGCTGTAGACGTGCTCGAGAATGTCTTGGGATTTGGTGATGCCGAGGGCGGAGCGCATCTCGGAGAACATATATGTTTGGGGCTCGCTGGCGGGAGGGTCAATGTGCGGTTCAGTTCTGGAGGAGGGGCGTTGCTCAGGCTTGAGAAATTGTA
>FTIZ01751997.1_pt1 | contig 11763 bp, 11 predicted proteins | sample 1658381 | NCBI WGS metagenome assembly FTIZ01 (sample SAMEA3914822, study PRJEB12502) | metagenome | biome: forest; material: soil | place: USA | collected 2012-03-12 | depth 0.1 m
CATTGGCGCACGCCATGTCCATCCAGTCGCGGCCCAGCGGATTGGTGAATTTCAGTTCGGCATAGCGCGCGCCGAACAGCAGAGCCGTGAACGGCCCGGTCAGATTACGCTTGAAATCGACCTGGCCGGCGGTCATTTCGTCGGCGACGTGACCGGTTTCCCACTGGCCGTTGGCCGGTGTCTGCCAGTTATCTTCCGGGTTGCTGGAGACGGTGACCGACGGCTTGCCCGTGAAGTCGTAGGTCATGTAGTTCGGCCAGTACTGGAACTCGTTGGCGCGCCACACATTATAGCGTTCGGCCTTCGAGTAGGACAGGTCGCCGATGACGGTCCAGTCGCCGCCCGTCCACTTGCCGTTCAGGCCCGTGACGGTCAGCTTCTTGTCTTCGTTGTACTTGGCGACGACGGATTTATCGCCAGCCCAGGTGACGGTGGCCGCGACAACATCGCCGTTGACGATGGTCGGCTGCTTGCCCGAATGCGCCGCGCCGTCGGTGTAGTTGGAATAGTTGCCGCCGTCCCAGTTGCCCCATACGCCGTCGCCCCACCACGCCTGATCCTGGTCTTCGTCGATCTTGACGTCCGAATAGAGCAGGTCATAGGTCAGCTGGAAGTTATCCGTCGGCTTGTACTGCACGCCCAGCGACGCGCCGGTGCGCGTTTCGGTCAGCTTGTCGGCCTCGGCCTGGCTGCCCCACGGCGTGTTGTACTTGGTGGTGTCGCCGGCCACGACCGGGCCGTTGTCGGCGCCGGAATTGTAGCCCCAGCCCTGGATCGACTCGTAGCCGTTCTTTTGCTTTTGCGAGGTCAGGCCGATGACGACGCCGAGGTCCGGTGTCAGCTTGGTGACGTAGCTGAGCGAGCCGCGATAGCCGCCGCCATTATAACCCGGGAAGGCGCTGCCGCCGTTGTAATAGACAGGGCCGGCGCGCACGACCAGGGCCGGGCCGCGATAGTCGAGCGGACGGATGGTTTGCAGGTCGATCGTGCCGGAAATGCCGCCCGAAATCAGCTTGGCTTCCGACGATTTATAGACCGAGGCGCCGGAGACGACTTCCGACGGATAGATTTCCCAGCGCACACTGCGGTCGGGCTCGGAGGTGGCGACTTCGCGGCCGTTGATCGTGCCCAGCACCATGCGCGCGCCGAGGCCGCGGATCGAGGCCTGGCTGTCGTTACCGCGGTCGCGCGACGCGGTGACGCCCGGCAGGCGGTTCAGTTCTTCGGCGATGGTGACGTCGGGCAGAGCGCCGATGTCCTTCGACGAGATGGCTTCGACAATCCCCGTCTGGTGGCGCTTGACGTCGAGCGCGTCGCGAAGGCTTTTGCGCACGCCGGTGACGACGACGTCGGAGGCGGCTTCAGGCGCGGCCGGGGCCGTGTCGGCGGCCGGGGTCGCCATGGCTTCGGCCGTGGCGGCGCGGACGATGACGGCGGCATTGCCGTCGCGCGACTTGACGGCCAGGCCGGTGCCGCCGATCAGGGCGTCCAGCGCCGCGTCAGGCGTCAGCGAGCCCTGGACGGCATTGGTGCGCACGCCGGCCAGGTCCTTGGCGGTCGCCAGGACTTGCAGGCCCGACTGCTGCGCGAAGCTGGGCACGGCGGTGGCGGCGTCCTGTGCCGGAATATTGAAAGTCTTTTCGCCTTGAGCCCAAGCTGAACTTGGCAAGGCGGGAGCCGCCATGACGACGACGGCGGCGGACGCCATCAAGGCGCCACGGAAGCTGTGTGAGAAAAACGACATGTGTGTTCCCTGGTTTTTATTCGTGCTTGAGGGACTTTCCCGGCCCCTTCATTGAGTCAGATGCACGACCGCGGATTTTTCCGCCGTTATTGTCGTACAATTTTATCCGACATCTCCGACTGTACCAATTATGATACGGTCGTGGCGGATGCTGACGGGCACGTTCAGCGCGGCGTGGACAGCGCGGGCAAAGCTTTCCGGCTGATCGACCTGGAAGCCGCCGACCAGCTTGGCGTCTTTTAAGGCCGCGTCGGAGACGACGATCTGCTGGTCATTATAGCGGTTGAACTCGGCGGCGGCGTCGCTGAGGCTTTCGTTACGCAGGATGATTTCGCGGTCGCGCCACGCCAGGCGGCGGCTGACCTCGTCTGGCTCGAACGCCACGGCGACGGTTTTGGCGGGGTCGGTCGAGGCCGGCACGAAGGCGGCGTGGCCCTCGGTCAGTTGCGTGCGTTTGGCCGGGTCGTGGACCGTCCAGGTTTCGACCGTGCCTTCGGTAACCAGGACCTCGACGCCCTTGCTGTGGCGGCGGACGCCGAACGCCGTGCCGACGGCGCGGACGCGGATATCCCCGACCGAGACGACAAACGGCGCGTCGGGGTTCTTGGCGACCTCGAACCAGGCCTCCCCCTTGACCAGCGAGACGTGGCGCAAGGACGTGTTCATGGCGACGTCGATTTCGCTGTCGGTATTGATGGCGGCGACGGAGTGATCCGACAGCGGCACCTTGCGCAACTCGCCATGGCCGGTGCGGAAGCTCAGGCGGCCCATCAGGACGAAACCGGCCGCGGCCGATGCGGCGACGGCCGCGCCGCCGGTCAGGAGCCAACGCCGCGACGGCTTGCGCGGCGCCGGCACGATCGAATGGATCAGCGGCGTCGAGAGGATATCGACATGGTCGTCCAGCGTCGGCGCGTCATCGCCGTGCGTCAGGACTTGCGCACGGTCGAGCATGGTCCAAGCGGCTTCGGCACGCAGATAGGCACCGGCGTGGCGCGAGTCCGCTTCGTGCCACGACTCGAACGCCGCCACTTCGGCGGGTCCGGCCTGGCCCGACCGCATGCGCGTCAGCCACTTCGATGCCTGTTCGTCAATCCGCGACATGGGTTCCAGATGCTGTCTTCAGTTTACTCACCAGCCCCAGCGCTGGCCGCGCCCCGGTCACCGAGCGTTCGGCCAGGGTGCGCAGGATCAGGGTCAGGCCCTTGGCCGTTTCCTTTTCGACGACGTTTTCGCTGAGGCGCAGGCGCTTGGCGGTCTCGGCCTGCGACAGGCCGTGGACCTTGCGCAGCTCGAAGACCTGGCGGCAGCGTTCGGGCAGATCGTGGATCAGACCCAGGACGCGCGTCAGTTCGATGCGCGCCGACACCGCCGATTCCGGCGTGGCCGTGCCATCGGCGACGCCCAGCTCATCGAGGTTCTGCACCGTGGTGATCGACACGATGCGTTCGCGGCGCACCTGCTCCAGCACGATGTTGCGCGCAGAACGGAACAGATAGGCGCGCGCATCGAGGATATGGTCGGTGCGGTCCAGCCGCAGCAGGCGGCAATAGACCTCCTGCACGATATCGTCGCGCTCGTCGGCCTTGACGCCCAGCCGCGTCAGCCAGACGCGCAGTTCGGGTTCATGCGGCAGAATCTGTGTGCCCACAAAGGCCAGCAGCGCCGCGCGATGATCGCTGGCGGCGGCTACAGCCATGATGTTTGTCCTGTTGTCCCTGACATGCTCTTCCCGGTCTTTTTATTTTATGATTGCGCTAACTATAGCACGTCACGCGGGCTTGGGAAGAAAATTGTATGACAATATAAAGCTGTTGCACCTGTGCTGCGGTCGCCGGTGCGGGCTTAAAAAACACGAGTCCTTGGCGAGCCTATTTGAACATGGCCCCTGCAAGAAAGCGCACGACTAACAACACCAGCGCCGTAATGAATAATCCTTTCCAGAATCGATAGCGGCCAATCTGACGTTGCGTGAAGGGTTCAAGGCTCGACATATCAAGATCGTGCGGAAGGGGATCAGAGCCGCTATCGAAAAAAGGAAGCTCTATTTCAACGCCGCCCTTTCGCCTTTGTTCCTTATTGTAAAAGTGAACCATGTCACGACGAGCAAAGCCCATTGCGAACCCAAAAATCGGCATCACGGCAATCTGCAGGAACAATGTGAAATTCAAGAACGCGTGCATAAGCCCCCCTTAATTGTCTTCGGCCGTTTCTCGATCACGCCGACCGCCCACCGGACGCCAGCCAGACCATAAGCATGAGCACCACAATGTAGCCCGCCAGGCAGAGCAGCAGCAGGTTGCGGCCCAGGCTCCAGAAACGATAGCGACGGATTTCGCGCTGCGTCGACGGCTCCAGTGCGGACAGGTCGAGGCCCTTGGGCAACAGGTCGGTGCTGCGGTTAAAGAGGCCGATCTCGATGTCGCGCCCGCGTTTCGGGTCGCAGTTATAGACCTGCACCATATCGCGTTGCGCAAATCCCGCCCCGACCGCGAAAATGAAAATGGCTGCGATCAGCGCGCCGATCGGCAAGATCAGCATCATCGCCCCCCTCTCCTCATAAGCCATCAGCATACACCCACGGCCTTCGCAAATAAACGGCTTGACTCTTATATTTCTAAATAGCAATATAGCCAAATGGCAATACAAAGCATATCAGACGATCCGATCAGCCGCGGTTTCGCGGCCCTGGCCGACCCGACACGGCGGGCGGTGCTGCAAAGGCTGGCGGCGGGCGAAGCCTCCGTCAGCGAGCTGATGGAGCCGTTCGACCTGACGCAACCGACCATTTCCAAGCACCTCAAGGTGCTGGAGGAGGCTGGCCTGATCGAAACCAGCCGCACGGCGCAGCGCCGCCCGCGCCGGCTGAATACCCAAGGCGTGGAAAACCTGTCGAAATGGCTGGAGGACTTCCGCCTGCAATGGGACCGCCGCTTCGACAATCTCGAAAATTACCTCACCGGCGTCAGCCAGAATGGACAAGCCAATGACTCAAACGATTAAAGTGACGGCCAGCGCCGAGCTGGACACCCAGACCCACACCATCCGTTTGCGCCGGTCGATGCCGGTGCCGGCGATGAAGGTGTTCGAGGCGTGGACGACGCCGGACATCGTCGCCAAATGGTGGGACCCGACGGGTGTGCCCTTGCGGTCGTGCGAGATCGATCTGCGCCCGGGCGGCGCGTTTCGCTTCGTCAATGACGAGCACGGCGACGGCCAGGCCTTCAGCGGCACCTATCGCGAGATCGCTCCGCCCGACCGGCTGGCGTTCGAGGCGATGGGCGCGCAGGGGCTGGTTTTGTTCAGCGAGCGCGACGGCCGCACCGATATCGTCGTGACGATCGTGTGCGCGTCGGCGGAGCAGCTGGCCATGTATATGGAGATGGGGATCGTCGAGAATACCGGTAAGACGCTGGATAATCTGGTGGCGTATTTGCGTTAGAAAGATGCATTTCTCCCCTTCTCCGCCCCACATCGTGGGGAGGGGGACCATGTAGCGAAGCGGAATGGTGGAGGGGTACGAAACCTGCTCAGATAAGTCAGCCACAGAGCTGTTGCCACCTAGCACATCGTCTATTTCGGAGCGGATGTCGTACCCCTCCACCGCTTCGCGGTCCCCCTCCCCACGATGTGGGGCGGAGAAGAAAGTCAAATCTTCGCCTCTTTTCCCCTCACCTAAACGCGTTGAAAATCACCCCGCGCAGCCAGCGATGGCCGGGGTCGGCGTCGAGGCGCGGATGCCAGATCTGCGAAATGACGATGCCGGCCGTCTCGACCGGCAGGTCGAACGCCACCGTCCCGGACGCCAATGGCCCGTCGCAGAACGAGCCCGGCACCAGGCCGATCAGGTCCGACGCCGCCGTCACCGCCAGCACGGCGGGAAAGCCCGGCACGCCCAGCCGGATATCGCGCGTCAGGCCGAGTGCTGCCAGACCCGCATCGACCGGGCCGGAATACATGCCCTTGCGTGACGCCGTGACATGGCCGCACGCCGCGTAGGCTTCGGGCGTAATGTTGCGCAACAGCGGATGGCCCGCGCGCGCCACGCCGACAAAGCGATCGCGATAAAGGGTTTGCGCGCGCAATTCACCACCGTCGCCGGAAATCACGCCGATATCGAGATCGACCGAGCCGTCGCGCAAGGCGCCGATCGACTTGTCCGGCTTGGGCGCGAAACACAGCCGCACACCGGGGGCTTCGGCGGCGACCGCTTGGCTCAACCGGGCTGCCTGAAGCAGCACAAAGGCTTCGTTGGCGCGGATGGTGAAATCGCGTTTGAGCGCGCGCGGATCGATGCTGTCGGCCGGACGCAGCACCGATAATATATCGTCATTGAGCCCCCTCACCCGCGCGGCGATGGCTTCGGCGTGCGGGGTCGGCACCATGGCGCGGCCGGCCGGCACCAGGATCGGATCGTTCATTACCGTCCGCAATCGGGCCAGGGTCCGGCTCATCGCCGACGGGCTGAGGCGCAGGCGGCGCGCCGCCGCCGACACGCTGCGTTCGCTCAAGAGCGCGTCGAGCGCGGTCAGCAGGTTGAGATCGAGATCGGCCATGCGCCATCATCGCACCCATGGCGTCAAACGCAAAGGTCAATTTCATCTGTTGCGTCTGGCGCGCGATCTGAATTTCGATATATCTACGGACCAGAGGTATCATCATGTCCGACTCCCACGCTGACGGCCTGCCCGCCCCGCGCCGCTATTTCGCCATTGCCGTCCTGCTGACCACATTGGTGCTGGTCGTGCTGGACGGCGCCATCGCCAATATCGCCCTGCCCTCGATCGCCGCGTCTTTCCACGCGTCGGCGTCGGACACGGTGTGGGTGGTGTCGAGCTATCAGCTGGCCGTGCTGGTCGCGCTTTTGCCGTGCGGAGCGCTGGGCGAAAGGCTGGGACCACGGCGCGTCTATCTGCTGGGCGTGGCGCTGTTTATCGCCGCCTCGGCCGGGTGCGCGTTCGCCGTCAGCCTGCCGATGCTGGTTGCCGCGCGCTTCGTGCAAGGGTTGGGTGGCGGCGCGATCATGGCGCTGGCGACGATGAATTTGCGCTTTTCGGTGCCGCAAAAAATGTTGGGGACGATCATCGGCATCAACGCCATGACAATCGCCATCGCCTCGGCGGCCGGTCCGGGGATTGCCGGCGCCATATTGTCGGTCGCCAAATGGCCGTGGTTGTTCGCCGTCAATTTGCCGATCGGCGCGGTCGTCCTGCTGTGCGGCGGGATTCTGGGCCACACAAAAGGCAGCGGCAAACCGCTGGACGTCCGCGCCGTCATCGTCAACAGCCTGATGTTCGTGCTGTTCTTTTCCGGCGCCGACCAGCTGAGCAAGACGCCTGTGATCGGCGCGGGCCTGATCGCCGGGGCGGTCGTCTGCCTGGCCGGTCTGCTGATGCTGGAACGCCGCGCGGCCGCGCCCCTGGTGCCGGTTGACCTGTTCGCCGATCCGGCCTTTCGCGTCGCCGTCATCGCCTCGGTCAGCTGCTTTACCGGCCAGATGCTGAGCTATGTCGCCCTGCCCTTTTACCTGCAACATAGGCTGGGCATGTCGCCGGTGCAGGCCGGGCTTTACATGATGCCATGGCCGGCGGCGGTGATCGTCGTCGCACCTTTGTCGGGCAAGCTGGCCAACCATGTGAAGACGGCGTGGCTGTGCGCCATCGGCGGCGTGCTGCTGGCGGCAGGTTTGGCGATCGTCGCCCTGGCGCCGGAGGCGGTGCGCATCCCGGCCTTTCTGACCGGCACAGTCATCGCGGGCATAGGTTTCGCCCTGTTCCAGACGCCGAACAACCGGATTTTGCTGCTGTCGGCGCCCAAGGCGCGCAGCGGTGCCGCCGGCGCCATGCAGGGGACGGCGCGCCTGGTCGGGCAGACCCTGGGGGCGATTTCGATGTCGGTGATTTTCGGGCTGATGCCGGTCAAGTCGGCGCCGGTGACGGCCCTGATCTTGGCGGCGTGTGCGGCGGCCCTGGCGGCGGCGATCAGCGCCAGCCGGGCGCGGTTCGAGGGGAAGGTCTGATCAGGGTTTCCCCTCGCCCCAGCCTTGAACCGAAAGGTCGGGCTGGACGCCACGGAATTCACCTTGAAAGCCGTCTTGCCAAGGGAAAACCTTATTGCGATCCGGCCAAACCAGTTGCAGGCACGGGAAATCGTCACCGCGGTAGAACCAGCGATTCCAGCCGAGATATTCGGGATAGTGTGTGGTCGCTACCTTGAAAAGATAAGCATCGGTATTGCCGAAAACATCAGGCAGCCGCATTCCCGCTGAAAGGGCCTTGCCGTCCTTTACGTCGCGAAATATATCCCACAGCACGCTATGCGCCGTATCGCTTTTCAGTCCGAAAACAATAACTTCTGGATGTCCCAAAGTCGTCCATAGGCCAGTCGTATAGGAGAAGGCCGCTTCCTCTCCTTCGGCCAATACCGAGGTCCGAAACCAGCCGTGTTCGCGTATCTTGGCGACAAAATCACGTTCGTGTTCGTCCAGAGCGCTGTCGTCGGTGTCGAGCGCGGTCAGCATATCAGCTCGGCTCGACGCGCTTGCCGTTGACATTGACCACCGCCGATTTGAAGTCGCGCAGGTAGATTTGCATCTCCGCGCCGTGCAGCTTGGAATACATGCCGTAGCCGTCGCCGTCGTGGTCGTAGGTGATTTCCATGACGTCCTTGGGGTGCAGTACGAAGCGAGCGCGCGACAGCTCGACCCAGACGATCATGTCGTCTTCCGTCAGGTTCTCGAAGATTTGCGTCTGTTTCGTGGTCATCTGTGCCTGCCCCACGGAGGGGCCTGCAAAAAGCATGCCCGCGGCCCCAACTGGAAGGCGAAGAGTAACGCCGGGATTCGCGAAATAGCAAGATGGCGTTTTTGCCGGAAGCAACTGTGTCCGTTGAAACTTTTCGCTCTTTCTCCGAGAAATCAGTCCTGTTTCAAAACGACCGCGCCGCCATGGGACGGAACGGTGACGGTTTGCGCGGCGGCGCTGTCGAGGCCAGGTTCCGTCGTCGCCACACCGGCAATGACCGAACTGCCCGGACGTAGCCACGCCGTATAGGTGAAACCGGTCGCGGTCCTGGCCATAGCCACGTTGACCCCGCCGGTGAAATCGCCGCTGAGGAACTCCGCCGGTTGGCCGGTGTCGGGCACGGTGAAGGTGACCTCGACCGGCATGACGTAAGAGGCTTTGGGCCAGTCGAGCGCCGGCAGGGCCTTGCCTTGGAAATCGAAAAACGCGGCGTTTTCCCAGTCCGAACCCTGCGCCCAACGCGTCTTGCACTTGGTCGACACCCAGGCCGGTTCCCAATAGACGACGCCCGTGCCACCGGCATCGAGCGTCAGCTGCATCAGATCGTGCATGTAATTCGCCTGGCCCTGCGGCGTCACCGGATAGCCTGGCAGCGCCGAATCCGAACCCAACAGATTAGGCGCGTTATCGGCATAGTCGTCGGTGAACGGATAGGCGGTCTCGACGATGACCACCTCCTTGCCGAAGCGCGCATGGACGCGGCGGATGGTTTCGGCCAGGTCGGGCAGTCCGTATTTCGACCACTTCTTGTAATAGCTCATGCCGATGATGTCGTAGCCGGTGACGCCGGCAGCCGTCGCGGCGGCGAACCATGGCTCCAGGTTTTCCGGCTGGGCGATATGCAGCATGATCTTCGGCTTGATGGCGCTGTCGGCCGACGCGTCATGGACGGCCTGGATGCCGGCATTGAACAGGCGGGCGTTGCGCGCCCAGTCGATCGGTGCTGGTGCGGCGTCCTTGCCGGTCTTGTTCGCCGGCATCATGATCTCTTTGTTGGTCTCGTTGCCGACCTGGACCATGTCGGGCATCAGCCCCTTGGCCTTCAAGGCGTTGAGCGTGTCGCGCGTATAGGCGTAGAGCGCCTTGACCTGGCCGTCGGTGTCGAGCCCCGCCCAGGCGGCCGGCACGATCTGCTTGTCGCCGTCGGCCCAGTCGTCGGAATAGTGGAAGTCGAGCAGGACCTTCATGCCGGCGGCTTTGGCTGCGGCGATGGTTTTTTCGACGTCGGCGAAGTCGGAATACTTCGTCCAGGTGGCGTTGTTCCAGATGCGCACGCGGACGATATTGGTCCCGGCGGCGGCAAAGATTTTATAGGCGTCGGTCTGGCCGGCGGCGGAATATCTGGCGCCGCACGCCTGCATCTCGTTGACATAGGACAGGTCGGCGCCAAACCAGTAATCGCGGGCGGCGGCGGGGGTGGCGGCGAGAACGGCGGCGAACGCCAGGAACAATTTACGGGTCATACTCCTAACGACGCACGGCGGCGATATTTCCGCCACAGGGCGCGGACTTTGAGACGGAAACAGATCTCGCCCCCTCACCGCCCGGCCTGACTTAAGGCCTTGGATTGCTTGATTTTCGCGCCGCATCCGGTGTCCTCTCACCTGCACGGCCCTTACATAACGGCCGCATTCCCGCCACAAAACCCGTTGCCGCCAAGGTCCGTTTCTATTAACCATGTTTGCGCCGCACGCATCGGGATACCGCGCGGATCCGCGATTTTCAGTAAAATTATTCTTTTTATTCAACATTTCGGACGACCGGCCCGGCCGGTTGCGATGCAAGGGGAACGGCATGGCTGATCTGGTCAATGGCCTGGGCGGAGCCGCGGGCTTCGGCGAAAACGTCATGACGCGCACGGACGATGGCTCGTCGACGACGATCGACCTGTCGACGGTGTTCGCCGACGGGCTCGACTTTTTCGGCCACACCTATACGAAGCTGTGGATCAACAATAACGGCAACGTCACCTTCGGGTCGCCCAGTTCGACCTATACGCCGTCGGCGATCACCGCCTCTTCGGGCAATCCCAACATCTCGCCCTTCTTCGCCGACGTCGACACGCGCGGCACGACGGTCACGCCGACACCTGGCGGCACGTCCCAGGGCACGAACGAGGTGTGGTACGACCTCGACACGGTCAACCACGTCTTCACCGTCACCTGGGACGATGTCGGCTATTACAGCGGCGGCATCGACAAGCTCAACGCGTTTCAACTGCAGATCATCGACGAGTCGAACGCGCCGGGCCGCAGCGCCGGCGATTTCGACATCGTCTTCCGCTATGAGAGCATCAACTGGACGACCGGCGGCGCGTCGGGCGGTTCGCACGGCCTGGGCGGCACGGTCGCCGTCGCCGGCTACACCGCCGGGACCGGCAACGCCAATGCCTATTTCGAACTGCCCGCCAGCCACCACCAGGACGCCCTGCTGACGCTCGACACCGATCCCGGCAATACCGGCTTGGCCGGGCTGTGGAACTTTTCAGTGCGCAACGGCGCGGTCATCCAGACCGCCAATTTCAATATCACCGCCGGCCAGACCGCCCATGCCGAAGGCGACAGCGGCGCGACCGACTTTACCTTCACCGTGACGCGCGCCGGCGACACGACGACCGCAGCCACGGTCGATTACGCCGTCACCGGCAGCGGGGATCACCCCGCCGACGCGGCCGATTTCGGCGGCGCCCTGCCGGCCGGCACGCTCAGCTTCGCCGCCAACGAAACCAGCAAGACCCTGACCATCCACGTGTCGGGCGACCGCGCGCACGAGGCTGCCGAAGGCTTTACCGTCACCTTGCAAAACCCGTCGGCCAATGCCGCCGTCGTGACGGCGCAAGCGTCATCGACCATTACCGACGATGACGAACATCCGCCGCTGTACACGTCGTCGAAGCAGCCGCTTTCCGACGGTCACCAGCAGACGGCCTATGTCGTACCGGTCGAATTCCTGCTGGGCGGGATAACCGATCCCGACGGCGACGCGCTGAACGTCACCAATCTGACGGCCGACCACGGCACGGTCACCGACAATCACAACGGCACCTTTACCGTCACACCGGACACCACCTTCAGCGGAACCGAACACCTGACCTATACGGTCGATGACGGTTATGGCGGCACCTTGGCGGCGACCGAAAGCTTTGTCGTTCTGCCGCTGCATCAGATCGGCACGGCCAGCGGCGATCATCTCGACGGCGGCGACGGCAACGACACG